>ENA-UOJC01000538-UOJC01000538.1-human-gut-metagenome-genome-assembly--contig:-C104-NODE-538-length-66092-cov-7.486742_pt1 | contig 66092 bp, 54 predicted proteins | sample MGYA00242339_ERZ723886 | MGnify/ENA metagenome assembly ERZ723886 | reverse complement strand
TCTTGACTTTGAAATATGGATTCAATGGGTGATTGAAAAATCCGAGAAAGCACATTGTCCATATCGGCTTCTCGACATGCATATAAAAATATAACAATTTCGCGGGAATAATTTGTGAATAATTCACCAGGTCGACTAATTTTTAGTTGTTGTAATGCCATGGTGTGGGAGACCGTTGGCAGTAAATGCAGGTGTACCAAACTATGACTTAAGTGGGCCCGCAGTGGGTTCTCCAGAAAATTTCGGAGCGTATGGCAGAATTTTTCTGGACTGTGGTAGCCGTATTCTGCAATTGGAGTGAGTGCATCCAGGATTTCATCGACACTCTCCGGAACTTTTCCATAAAACCATGTATGTTGCAGCTCTGTGAGTCTTCGTACAGTTCGGGAGAATTGACTGCCTTTATATATCACTGTATTAATGCCCAGCTGAGCGAGAGCTTCTTCCGTATGAACGCGCAAATGATCACTGGTTTCTTTGACTGCAATCTTGAAACTAGCTGGATGAGTAATACGGAGACGATGTACCAAGGTCGCTAAGGCCTTTAGGTTGTCTGAGGTGCCTGCATCAATCAGCACCGTAGCTGCAATAGCGGACTGGCATGCTTGCTCCAAGGATTCCCAGTTGGGCAAAACTATCCAGTTGGGAGGGAGTAATCGAATTCCCGGAACACAGGCTTGCGTCGTATATACCGTGGGAAGATCTGCAGCCACGATCGTTTGTTGGCTGTCGTGCATATAGACCATGCTGCCATTCGCGCGAAGCCTAGGAGATGCTTCGTGTTCCGGCTCTAAACCATAGCGGGTTTGAAAAACGGCACCCTGTGCGCTGTTCCAGCGGTTGATATGCAGACTGAGACCTTGATGCTCCATTTGCAAAGTTGCTGCATAAGGGAAGGCGTGAGATAAAAAGCTACGCCGCTCCATAGATGGCTGGAAAGCACCGCGGAATAGTAAAAACCAGACGCTGGGCTGCTGGCGTTTTCGAGCCCATTGCCGCAGCAGCCGGTCAAGGTGTGACAGGTGCTCTAAGGCGGTGTAATGAAAAATAGGACATAAATCTAAGCACAATAGGGCGTGGTTGGGCTTCAAACCGACGGCATTCAAATCGAGTAAAAAATCGAAAAACCCATTGGATTTCGCAATTTTCTGCTGATCGGAATCGCTCAATATCCAAATTTTTAAATGCCCTTTGCGCAGTGCTTGCGCAAAGTCAGGTTGATTGGCAATCGCTTGTGCTTGTTGTGCATCTGGTGCCAAGACTAAGACGGGTGCCTGTACCAGCATTTCACGCAAGACGCTGTATTGCCATATTCGCATGGCTGGAATGTCTTGACCCCATAAGGCGGTGTTGCATGTGGATGGCAATGCATCCAGCATTTGGGGCAAATTTTCAATTGCCAGAGTGGCTCGTGGAGCACTGGTGGTTAATTTTCGATGCCACAAGTTTTGGAAAAAACGTTTGAGTGACATGGCCTAAAACTCCGAATAGGGCGTAACTTGGCGTGGTTGGTTTTCTAGCAACCGACGCACAGGGTTCAGCGCATAACGCAAATAAATTTGAAACTGGTTCGGTGCGAAGTTTTCCGATCGATCAATACCAAGTTTTGCGCCAATAGCGACATTGTTGTTGAGTTGTCTTTCTATGGCTGCTTGGAGGGCCCAGCTCGTTCCACTACCGCCATTAGAGCTGTAGTAACCGGACTGGTTGGACAGCGCGAGTGGGTGGGCCGCCCCAGGATATAAATCGGAGCGACTGCTCGATGTGTGCGAGACGCTGGCACTCCCTTGCAAACGCCACGTCCACGCTTGAGCACGCCCGGTCCATTCAATGGGTAAAGATAGGGTGACACTGGATTTGGGGCTGTAATAGCCCCCATGGCCCCAGCTGTATTCCGCCAAATTTTTGTTATGTGCCAAATATTGCAAGGTGACGCCAGCATAAATTCGCTGCTTTGCTGCACGCCACATGTCTTTGCCTGTAGAGAGTCTTAGCCGTGTGCGCGTGTTGTGTGCAACATTTTTTCCCGTGATGACTCCGAGAGAAAGATCGGCTGTTTGATCCCAAGCGCCTTGCTGCTGGGTCGCACGCAGTGCTGCAAAGGTATGCACCACGCCACCCCAAACAGCTCCTGTGACGGGGTCCTTGGCTCCTGAATATGACAGCAAGCTGCCAGTGATGGGCCTACGGCCGAGGGTTAAGCGCCAGTCAGTCGTTGGTGTTTTTGCAATCTCAAAGCGTGCGCCACCCACGACATTGGTCACGGGCATACCGAGCCCGGTTAAACCAATATCCCAGTCATAACGGTCACCCTGAAACCCGAGGCCCACATTAAAACCGTTGGTTTTGCTGTGCATTGGACCTTGATATGCATTGGGGAGCAGGCCTGAGGCCGTTGCAGCGCCAATTTGTCCATAGTCTTGGGATTGGATGTCGCTGGTGCTGAGTGTGCCTGCATCCAGTGCAAGACGGTCTACGTGTAAGAAGTGGTGACCGTCTAACTCAGGACTGGCTTTCCAAGCCACCATGGGTATTTCCCAGCCTTTTAAGGCAGAGATGCCGGCGGTGCCACTTTTGCTCAGGCGCTGGGCTGCAATTTCAACCCACGATTGCCTGCGCGCTTCCACCGCTTGGTATTCCTCCCAAACGCCGGCTTGTTGGTTTGCAGGGGCACGTTGCAGCGCCGGGCTATGTGCTACGGTTGAAAAAGCCTCTGATGCTTGCTGGTACTGGCGTTGATTGAGCGCTAAGCGTCCTTGGTGGAGCAGTACCTCATTGGGATCTGCTTCAGGGTTGCTTTGTAGTTGGGCCAGCAAGTTTTGTGCTTTTTGTGGCTGATCCAGCCGTTGCCACAAGCGTACCAAAGCAAGCTGTTGCCAAGGGGGCTGGCGCATGGCGGTTGCTTCCGCATGCTGCGCCAGCGCGGTAGCAGACGTCAGCTGGCCTGTACGGGCATAAGCGTTGGCCGTGTCCAGCGTCAACACAAAGTCATGAGGCTGCTTTTCTAATGCACTTTGCAGCAAAGGCAGCGCGGCAGACCAGTCTTGTGCGGCTGCCAGCAAGCGCCCCCGCACCGCCAAAGTGTGGCCTTGATCAACATGGGGTAAAAACGTATCTCTAGCCAGATTGGCTGCTTGTATTGGGTGCCCATCGGAGAGCAGGGTGGCAATACGTTGTTCTGCTTGGCGTGCGTACAAATCCAGCAGCTCCTGCTGTTGGGGTTGAGACAATGCGTCTTGCTGCTCCTTCAAGGAGTGCAGCAGAGGCATCAAGGCAGGATTCTCTTGGGGAGCGGCACTCAGCGCTTGGGCATACGCGAGTTGCATGGCAAGTGGTAGCGGGTGTTGACGACCTTCAATGTGCTTCCACATCGCTAATGCTTGGTCGTTATAGCCTGCTCGCTGCCAAATATTGGCCAACTGTGCTTGTGTCTGCACATCTTGCACTTGTATGGAAAGAGCCCACGCTCGTTCTAAAGCGGCTTCTTGTTTTTCTGTGTTTTCGGCTGTTATCGCTTGCTGTATCAGCGTATTTAGCTGCATTTCTGAGAGCAGCTGCTGCATGGATGAACTGCGCTGGGTCTCAGGTATGTGGGTGAGGTCTGATGCAGCCTCAGACCATTGGTCTTGTGCGGCTCGAATCAGGGCACGCGCATAGCGCATCTCGTTGGCATCTGGAGTCAGGGTAATGCCATCATCCATGGTGCTGTTGGCCAAGGCAGGTTCATTCATGGCCAGATAGAGCCGAGCAAGCTGGTGGCGCAGCCATGGGTTTTGTGGCGTTAATTGCAGTGCCTGCTCAAGCAGGCGCAACGCGGGGGCTTGCTTGTTTTGGGCCAGCAAGAGCTGCGCTTGCCCTTGGCGAATCTCTGCTTGCAGAGCGTTTGCATCGCTATCTGTTGGGGACAGCTGCGCGGCATATTCCTTCAATACTTGGCTTGCTGCATCCCATTGCTGCTGTTTGATGAGCATCTGCACCAGTTGATTCAGTGCAGGCAGGTATATGGGTACCTGTTTCAAAGCAGCTTGATATGTATCTTGTGCCAGCTGGTACTTGCCTTCGAGGTTCAGCGCTTGCGCTTGCAAGGTCATGGCCTGCGCATGGTGGCTGTCGATGGCTAGAATTTGCTGCGCAATGGCACGCATGACCACCGTATCTTGGCGGGAGACGGCGGCATCTGCTTGTTGCAATAACGAGTTGATGTGCGCCGTATTCGCGAGGCGCTTCCAATGGGGTGCTTTGTCAAAGTGATAGGCTTTTTCAAAAGCTTCTTGGGCGGCTGCGTATTGTGTTTTGCGCGATGCGATATATCCCAGCAAACCCCAACCTTCTGCGTCATTGGGCTGGATGCTTAGAATTTTTTGGGCTTGGGCTTGGGCTTCATCGAGTCGAAGGTTGTCTAAGGCTTGATTGCCTTTGCGTTTTGCAACATTCAGCGGCGATTGCTCAATACGTTCAGCTTGGGCGCGCTGTCGCCGTGATTCTGCAAGGTACGCTTGCATCGATTCGTCTTGGGGAAAACGGTTCAAAAAAGCTTGTGCTGTTTCTGGCACGGCCTCCCACGGTAGCTTGTGCAGCGCCCAGCGCCAAAGGTCTTTGGCGGTGTGGTCGCCTGATGGCGCTGCGACGGCGAGGCGTTCTATCTCACGCAACAAGGTGCCAGACGGTGGTGCTGCCTCCAGCTGCCTTTGAATCCATAAATATTTGTATTGCACATTTTGTGTGCGTGCATATTCCTCTTGAAGGGCAGCATCTAGTTTGGGATTGGGGCCTGGTGCTGTCGCCAAAGCACGGTAGTAATCGAGCTGGAAGTTACCCAACGCCAAAGGCCCTTCAGGAAATAGTTTGCGTGCTAAGGCCGTGGCTTCTGCCGTGCGACCCGATTGCGTAAACAAGCGCATTTGCGTGAGCTCTTGTTGTGCTTGGGGGGTGTAGAGCTTGAGTAAAGCCTGCAGTTGCGCAATTGCCTGGGGATTGGCGTTTTGGGACTGCAGCTTTTGTAGGAGTTGCTGGGCTTCTGCCTTTTTGTCCTCTTGCAAGGCAATACTGGCCAGCGTAGCTATGCCCCACGCAGAATTGGGCTCAATGAGCAATAACTTATTGACTTGTTGGCGCGCTAAATCCGTGCGGTATTGGCTTTGCCAGAGCTGTGCATTGCGCATTATTTCGCGCTCTGCATCACTGTTGGTTTGGACCATCCCGAATGCGGTATGAACGCACGAGCTTGCCAGTAAGCTGCTGCTGATGAGAGAAAAGTGAAAAAATCGTCGGTACATGTGTACAAGCTACCCTTCGCCACCAAGACGCAATTGACCCTGAGGGCCAAAGCTATAACTGCCTCTGAGCCACGCGGCACTGAAGAAGTCCAAACATTGCTGGTAGTAGGACGTTGGGGGGACGGGGTATTTTTGTAAGCGCTGCATCTGTTGATGGAGCACTTGCGTATCGTTAGATGCCTGCAAAAAAGGCAACAAGGCAGAGCTAAAACCAGGGGGGCCTTCGCCCTGTGTTTGCAATGTCCAAGGGTCAATAAACTCTGGGGGAATGCCGGCTTCTTGGACTTGATGGGCCATGGGCGCTAATTGCTTGATGAGTTGCGTGCGCAGGGGTGCCTGTACATTCAACAGTCCGGCCCACAAATAAACGCGTATGGCGTTATAGCCACCGCGCCCTTGTGCCTCGCCTTGGGGGTCTTGGCTGAAGCGCTGACCATCAAACCAGATCCAGTCTGCACAGATGCCGCGTGGACTAGACCCTGTAATCACTTTCATGGATGACTGTGCCACAGACAACCATGCAGGGTCTATGCTTCCTAAGGCTTGCAGCACTTGCAGAGGGGAGTAGCTGGCATTGAGTTTGTAGCGCCCATCACTGACGAATCCCACTGAGCCTGGCAGGAGGCTGAGTCCTAAACCCGGAATCACCACACATTCTTTGTCCAAAATACGTTGGGACAAGGCCTTGCCAATTGCCGTGTAAGCACGTTGGTTCCATAAGCGGCCCGCTTCCATGAGCGTGTATGCGATCCAGACATCGGCATCGGACGCGGAGTTCGGATCCAAAACCCCCCACTGCTGATCTTCGCGTTGCCCCCATAACCACGCGGGTAAGTGGCTCGCGATATCGCCTTGGCAGAGATTGTTTTCAGTCCATGCCAAGATGCGTTCAAAAGCGGAGCGGTCTTCGGAGATGAGCGCAAAGAACAGTGCGTATGCCTGCCCCTCTGAATAGGTTTGATTGCGTGCCCCGTCATCCGAGACCACACGCCCATCTTTTTGAATGAATTGTGCTTCAAACGCTTTCCATGCATGTGATTGCAGCTTATCTTTTTGATTTTTTGACGGCGCAGCCCATGTATAGAGTGGCCATAGCGTTGCTACAGACACCATGCTGAGTGTCTGTAGGCAGCTACGTCTGAGCGGTGAAGCTGGGCGCATCATTACATTTGCTCCAATCGGCGTCGCGCAAAGTATCGCACGCCGGTGTAGTTAAAGAAGCGATGTAGCAAGCCCAAGAAGCTTCGCTGAAGGGCCATGGTCACCGGATGCTCATGCAGCTTGAACCACAAGCGTTGGGCCAAAGAGAGCTCACCCACAAAGTAGGTTTGCTGGACCCGGAAGCTGGCAATATCTTTGTCGTTGAGCAGCGTGAGATCACCCATGAAGCGGGTGTTTGTCACGTTGTTGCTGATGTTTTTTGCAATCAAATCTAACGCTGGGGCACTGTTGCCCATCAATGCCACCACACTGCGTTTTTTGTGCAGGGGTGACTCAAATCCAGCGACTGCGGCCAAGGGGCCTGAGCCTTGAAAGGTTGCATGGCCTGAGCTGGGGGGCGCCTTCTTTTGGCCTTGCCATAAATCGAGGAATTTACCCAAAGCACGCTGTGAAAGCGTGATGGACTGTGCGCTTGCTTCTACCAAAGCGGGCAGTTGTTTCTGCCATTTCTCAAGCAGGGAAGAGGCTTGCCCATCCGAAATCAATAAAACATCGGAGTCGCCAATTGCATCGCTGTCTTTGTCGTTGACCAGTTGGAAGCGGGTGCCCGGATAGCCTGTGATGCCAGAGATATGGGCAATGGCGTTCAGGTAGGCTTCTGTGGCTGCCGTGCTGTGAGCGGTTGGAAGTACCACCGTGGTTTCACGTAAATCAGCCAAACGGCTGAAGGGGAAACCGCCTTGCGCATAAGCCTGTAAATCGGGCATGGCAATGTAGTGAGGCAATCCAGACAAATCGATGGTCGATTTGGGGTCCAACTCTGCGCGCACTTCCACCGGAGCAGTGGAGAGGCAACTGCCCTGTTCTTGCGCAGGCATTTGCACTTCAAAATCTAGCCGATTGCTCGCGTGAATCCACTCCGCAGGGACATAAAACTTTTGCGATACCTGATCATTCTCATAACCGAACTTCGGAAAAAGACGGTTCTGACTTTTTTTGGAGTTCTCCAAAGGGAAAGAGTTGGCCAAATTTTGATTTAGCAACATGGACACCATACCGTCTGCAGAAACAGTCGTAGGGGTATAGCGGTACAACAGATGTACCGGGATATTTTTACTATTCCATGTGAACAAATCTGGGGCCACACGCAAATAGGTGGTGATTGAAGAGTTCAGGGCATAGCCTTTGACTTGCAGCTGTTGCGGTGAACTGACCAAGTCTGCAAATTGAATAGGCTGCTCGGTATTGCGCCAGCGAGGGGCGTCGTACGCTTTGCGTGGGGCAGGAAGCTCCAAGCTCTGGATACGGGTGACATCACCAGTTAAAGCCACTCTGCCCAGTGCTAAAGCTTGCGCCGCAGTTTCTATTTGTGCGGCGTCCTTACCCATGACCAACAGCAATTGGTAGGCGCTGTTACTGGGGTGTTCAATGAGCTGCAGCGTAGGCTCTTGGATATTTTTAACCAGCGTTTTGAGAAACGCCGGTGCATCTTGTGCGCTGGCAAAAACAATCGCATTCCCATTGGGCAATTGATTGTTTAAGACCTGAATTTGACTACTGCGGAAATCTGCTTTGGCCCCTAGCCAACCCGCCATAACACCCGCTGCTTTGAGTCCACCGAGGGAGGGTGTCTCAGAAAACACAAAATGAGTCTGGACTTGACCGGTATCGCGGGGGTCAAAAAATGGCAGCGGTAACTGCGCCAAATTGTTAGGTAATTTGACTTGCCTGAGGGTGATTTGCAGCCGGCTTTCATTGCTCACTTGTGCCCACAAGCTGGAGTTTCCGGGGTTTTCGCACTCAAGGGTGTAGTGCCCCACAAAGCGAATTTCTAGCTTGTTGTAGTCAGAGAAAAAACGGGCATCAATGGGAATGTCAATGCTTTGTGGCTTGCCTAGTTGTGCCTGAGGTAATCCGATGGATTGCACCATTTGGCCATTTAGCAGCACTTGCAGGTGCGAAAGCTGTGGCAGTAGTGCTGGCGAGAGGGTGTACTCAAGGTGAAAAGAGGCAGATTCGACAACCTCATCTTGGCGAATACCAAAATTGACCTGCCCGCTGCTATCGGTGCCTCTTAGGGTGAGAGCATGCTCTAGTCCTAAGTTGAATAAGCTTTTATTCAGCGTATGGGTGGGTAATATGAGGGGGGCTGAGGCCGCAGCAGGGGCACTTGCCGTCGACCCCGCTGGGTTGTGGGGTTGCGCATGACCGGATAGGGCGATGAAACTTGCAACGATCGCCAGCGTTGCCTTAGCTACGGGAGAACGATTGATGAATGGGTTCGGACGCTTAAGGATGTGCTTCTGCGGTTGAACGAAGTTCATATAAAAGCTATGGAGAGAAGGGTGTGAGCATCGTTACGCGAATCTAGGGTCTTCTGCGATGACGGCGCTGCTGACAGTTCGTGTTTCAAAGATAGAGAGGTGGTCCCGCTCGTTTGAACAACAATCCTCTGTTGTTAAGCGAGATCCCTTCGGTCATGCAGCTTGCATTTTTGCAAACGGCAATGCTGCAAAGTAAGCCTCATCTGGGGTGGCTTGGCCGTGTGCCTGATGAGGTCGCTGTGCATTGTAGAACTGCAAGTATTGCGTAATCCCATTGCGTGCGGCACGCACGCTGTCATAGGCTTTGAGATAGATCTCCTCGTACTTGATGGAGCGCCACAGGCGCTGAGGGTGTCCGAATTTTTGTGTAAACGGTTCGGACGTCAGTTCGCGGAGAGTCCGTCTCTCAACTCAATCGTAAACCGATTCAGAGCTGCCTTCCAATCTCGGATGGGCATCGTCCACTTGCGGCTGATGTTGTGCAGTGCCAAGTAAAACAGCTTGAGCAGTGCCTCATCGCGTGGGGCGTGGCTGGCCTGCAGGCGCTGCAAGAGAGCATCGCAGCGCAAGGCCAACGCTCCGGTGTGCGCTGGGTCGATGCCTTGTCTTGCACCGTGCGGCCGGTGATCACGTACTGGTTCATGGGGCTGTACTGCGCCGCTAAAACTGCTGCGTTTGCCCTGGCGTGGCAGCAAGGCTTTAACCTTGCTGAATCAAGCTTACATATCTGGTCTGAGAGTGATCAAGCCATGTGGGCGGGGGTCTTGAACTTTTGGTTCCTCGGCCGTGTGCTGGAACGCAAAGGGCGCTGAGTATGCAAGCGGATACGCAATCAGCAATCCAAGTGCCCAAAGCTGCAGTGGATCTCGCCAAACGGTTTGAGGGCTTCCATCGGGTGCCCAAGCACGACCCTGCAAGGGCCTATCCGTACCTGTGTCCTGCGGGCTATTGGACGATCGGGTGGGGCCACTTGTGCAGCAAAGACCATCCACCCATCGACCAAGCACAGGCCGAGATCTACCTCGAAGCCGACCTGCGCATTGCACTCAATGCCACTTTGAAATTCTGCCCAGTGCTGGTCACTGAGCCGGAGGCGCGGCTCGCGGTCATCGTTGACTTCACGTTCAACCTTGGCGTGGGGCGGTTGCAGACGTCGACGCTGCGCAGGCGCATTAACCAGCGGGACTGGTCTTCTGCTGGGCAGGAACTGCGGCGATGGGTCTATAGCGGTGGAAAAGTACTGCCGGGACTGGTCACACGGCGTGAGGCTGAAGCCGCTTGGCTGCTCAACGCCGCATGAACCAGAGATTCAACTGAATCAAATCCCGGGCTGCAACTCCATCTGCACCTCTCGCGATTTGCCGGCCCGATCCACGGACAAGACTACGACATCGCCGACCTTCCTGTCGTCTAGCCGCGCGAGCAGCTTGGCCACATCGTCCGTTGCCTTGCCATCAACACCGATGATGCGGTCGCCGGGCACGATGCCTTGTGGGGTAATCTCGACCCCAGCGAGCCCGGCTTTGTGCGCTGCCGAGCCGGGGGTGACACGCAGCACGAACACGCCCTTGCTTCCCGTCAGCGCAAGCAGGCGCTGATTGAGCTGTTCGTCCACCTCGATGCCAAGCGCCGGGCGGATGTATCTGCCGGTCTTGATGAGTTGCGGCACTACCCGCATGACGGTGTCCACCGGCACGGCAAAACCGATCCCAGCCGAGGCGCCGGAGGGGCTGTAGATCGCCGTGTTGATGCCGATGAGGCGCCCGGCCGAATCGAGCAGGGGGCCACCCGAGTTGCCGGGGTTGATGGCGGCGTCGGTCTGAACCAGGTGATCAATGGCCGGGCCGCCCGCTTCTCCCGGTAACGAGCGGTCGAGCGCGGAGACGATGCCGGTGGTGAGCGTCCAGTCCAAGCCAAAGGGGTTGCCGATAGCAAACACCTTCTGTCCCACCTTGAGGTCGGCGCTGGTGCCGACCGGCACGGCAGGCGGGCGTTTGAAGCCGATGCCGATCTTGAGTACGGCGATGTCGTGTGCTGGGCTCGCCCCCACCAGTGCGGCCTGGTAGTCGCGGCCATCGGCGAGTTTGACGGTGGCTTCGGACGCGCCCTGGATAACGTGGAAATTGGTGACGACGTGGCCGGCGTCGTCCCAGATGAAGCCCGATCCCGTGCCACGAGGCACGGAGAAGACATTGCGCGTCCAGACGTCACGCACCAGCTGCGCGGTGGTGATGTAGACCACCGAGGCGCGTGATTTTTCGAACAGTTCGATGGTGGCCTGTTCGTCAGCGGCCAGATCGTCACGCGGCGTGACGGTGCGCTCAGCGGCTTGGCGCGGGCTGAACCAGGCTTCGATGGCGGGCAGGAACTGCCAGAACAGCATGAGTGCTGCAACGCACGCAGTGATGACGAGCCACCGCCGGACGAAATGATCAGGAGCTGGGCGTTGTGGGTAAGGACCGGGGGAAGACATGACGGAGGCTCCTTTCGAGTGATTTAGCGCCAAAGGCCGCTCAGGCCCCGGCGTGGTGGGCACATCGGGGCGAACGACCTTGGCACGAGATAATCCGTTTGTGTTGATTTCCACGCAGAACTGACCCGCAGCGCAGGCTAGTGGGTCACTTCTGGGAGGAAATCAACACCGTTTGGAACGGCAGGGTCTGCGATGGCTGAGACGTCAACTCCATCAGGCGCGCGATACGATCCTCTGCACGCCGTATGCGTGCGCAACCAAGACGGCTCGGGATTTCCCCAGCCGGGCAGACCATCCGTGAGAGCAATGGAGGCAAGGCGCCTGGAGCCGTTGGCAAAGGCATTGACATTGACGATGCCGCTGGGCACGTAGTGCGGCACCGGCGTTGCGGGCAAACCGGCACGGACGGACAGCTCGCGCAACATGGCCCAAATCTCGGGGCTTCGTGCGGGTGCAGTGCCCGCGCGCGATACAGGCGCAGGGTCAGCGCCGACGCGGCTGCCGGCTCCAGCAGCAGCGCGCCTGCAACGGCAAACAGCGCGAGCCAAAAGCCGCCTTCGCCGAACAACAGGCTCCCCGCAGCGGTTGCAATCCCGACCAGGGTCAGGACCAGCAACCCCGTCTGCAGGCGGTTGAGCCGGCGATGTTGCAACAACGCCGCGCGCAGGTCACTGGGATGATGACGGGTCATGCTCAGATGTCTCGGCGGCGCGGCCGTCGCGCTCGCGCAGCAGCCAGTAGGTCGCACCCAGAGCCAGCGTGGCGCCTGCCAGCGCGGCTATCTTTGCGGGGCTCGCGTCGGAGTCGAGGATCACGAACTTGCGGGAGAGTGCGATCAGCGCGATCAGGACCACCGTCTTGACCTGGATGATGCTTTCCTTACGCAGCGCCACGCGCACGATGGAATGCTTGAACTCCATCGCGATCAAAAGCGTCATGATCATGCCGAACACGCTCTGGAATACCTTGTGGTCCAGGGGATTGAAAGCATCGAGAACCAGCAGCGTGAAGACGATGGCGATGAGCTGGAACAGCGACACCACGATGATGACGGCAATTACCGCCGACAGAACGAGGGCGACGACCTGCTCGAAGCGCTCGTAAAACGTCATCAACCGCCACTGGGAGCGTATCTCGTCAAGGGCCGTGTGGCCAGATTCTTTATGCATAAGCGTTGCTCTCTTTCAATGAAACGTTAATGGAACGGGGAGTCCGAGAAGACGACTCGATTACACCTGGATTGCCGAGGCAATTGCGAAGCCACCCAGCGCATAATATCCTGCGCGCTCGTGGCGCCGCCGATGGATGGATCAGCCTCTTGCACGTCAACCCTTTGTCCCATGCATGGCATCAATCCGGTTTCTGGTCCGGCAGCAGCAACCCCAGCAGATCCGCCTGCAAATGTTGCAACTTGTCGATGCCAGCCCTCAATGCCTCGACACGGCCGGCATTTTTCATTTCACTCAGGGTGTGCGCTAACTGCTGGATGCTCTGATGCAGGACATCGACCGGGTCATCAGGATCCTTGCCGAAGAACGCAGGGCGGCCACTTTGATCCCGCCAGTATTGGAGTGCTTCGGGTTGAGGCGGCACTTGGGTCTTACCTGACAGATAGTCGATCATCTGGGAAATCCAGACCCGGTGGTCGGCGTATGTGAACGGCACGGGCAGCGCAGAGCGACTGTCAGGCTTGAATCCTTTCCAGGATAAGGGTAACTGCCAGGTGTGTAGCCATTGCTCGAATTCATGCGCCGGCATCGGATGCCCGATGGCATAACCCTGGCCCCACTCGCATCCCATACGCAGCAGCATTTCACCATGCTGAATGGATTCGACTCCCTCCGCGATGCAGTTCCTGCCAAACGACCTTGCCAGTGCCAGTAGCGCATCCAGGATGGCGATATCGTCCGGATCCTCGAGCATGTCGCGTATAAAACCTTGGTCGATCTTGAGCAGATGCGCGGGCAGGCGCTTCAGATAGGTCAGCGATGAATAGCCGCTGCCGAAATCGTCGAGGGCAAAACGCAATCTCATCCTCTCGCACAGCGCCATCAACTGAGACTCTTGAACGAAGTCCTCCACGGCGCTGGTTTCGAGGATTTCCAGTTCAAGGTCTTGCGGCTGGGCGCCGGGATGTCGTGACAACATACCCCGTAGATGCGTGATGAACCAAAACTTTAGCCGCAAGGCGAAGCTCTTCCGCGGATCTTCTGCGTGAGGTGACATCATGGATATAGCCGTGCCAGAGGATGCTCCCATCAGGCATGGCTTCAGGCGACGCCTCGCCTTCGACCCAGATCACCCGACCGTCTGGAAACTGCACCCGGTACTCGTCATGCCAAAGCGCAAGTGACTGCCCCGACGCCCGTATGGTTTCATGCACACGGTCGCGGTCTTCAGGATGGAGCGCAGCGAACACAGGAGTGGCATCTTCAACAACATCCTCCGGTGTAACCCCGTATATTTCCTGTATCCTCGCGCTGGCATAAGGGAAGTGCGAGCTGCCGTCCGGACGAAGACGGTATTGGTAAAGCATACCGGGAACGTGGCTGGCCAACTCTTCTCGCTGTCGGCGCATAACGTTCAGCGCCTGCTCGACCCTCTTGAGATCGGCGATGTCCTCTACCGTCGCTGTGGTCAGCTCGATGGGTTCTCCGGTGAACAGCGGGTGCTGGCACCGCCCGCAATTGGGCTTCTCTGCCAACTTGTTGGCTGGCTCGCGATTGAGGGATTGGCAGTGTGGGCAGACGATATGAATGCTGTCCTCATGAGATGGATCCTTGGGACACAGAGGAAGTAATGGCTCCGGCAGTTGGGCCGCTGTGACATGGGGATTCGAGCTGTAGCCCTTGCGTCAGTTGCCGGAAGCTGTATGCATCCGGCGTTTCCCGTGCGAGCAGTTCGCGCGCGCAGCGCTCCAGCACTTCTCGGTTAATTTTGATAATTCGGTATGCACGATCAAACACACCCATCACGATGTCACGGATGGCTTGGTCGATGCGTGTCTGGTCGAGGATTTCGGGGCGGTTGGTGGCGGCGAGGATGATCAACCCGACCGAGCTGTCGAAGCCGTCCATCTCTGTGAGCAGCTGGTTGAGGGTCTGCTCGCGCTCGTCGTGGCTGCCGACGCCGCACGCATGAGCCCGGCGCAGCGCATCGACGAGCTGCGCCCCGATGCCTTGGCTATCGAAGACGTACGAAGCCAGCGCAACGCTGTGCCGCGCCGATTCGATGGCAGCGAGCATGACCGGGTAGGCCTGCTCGCCATCGATGAGCGGCTCGATGCGGTTGCCGCTGGTCAGCGACTGGCCGGTGGCGCGTCACACCAGGTGCGCCAGGCCGGCAAGCGGCGGCGATACGGGCTCGGGCACCGTGGGCGAGAGGGTGACTGCCCATGTCAGCCGTTGGGGTCGGACACGACAGCCCCCATCGCTCAAGATTCGCCGCCCGCTGACTTCTTCTTGCGCCCAGGCTTGCTCGCGTCGCTCGGCGGTGCCTTGGCCACGTTCGCGGCATCGGGCTTTTCAGGCTCGGCCGGCTTCGCAGGTGGCTCCTGGCGCTCGAAGACCACCCGTTCGGCCTTGTCGTCCCAGCGGGCGCTGGCGTGATCGCCCTTGCCGATACCGCCACCCAGCATCTCGCGCGCCAGTGCCGTCTCCAGCTCGCTGCGGATCAGCCGCTTGAGCTCACGCGCGCCGAACTCGGGCTTGTAGCCTTCCTCCGCGAAGTGATCGATCAGGGTCTGATCGAAGGTCAGCGTCACGCCCTGGCTGGCGGCGTTGCGGGTCACACGATCGAGCTGCAGGCCGACGATATGGCGGATCTCCTCCTTGCCCAGCGCATGGAAGACGATGATCTCGTCGATGCGGTTGAGGAACTCGGGGCGGAAGTGTCCGCGCAGCACATCCATCACCTCGGACTTGGTCTTCTCGTATTCCTCACCGGCGGCGCCACCGGCCTTCAGCCGACGCTGGATGATGTCCGAGCCCAAGTTCGAGGTGGCGATGATGATGGTATTGGTGAAATCCACCACCCGGCCCTTGCCGTCGGTGAGCCGCCCGTCGTCGAACACCTGCAGCAGGATGTTGTAGACGTCGGGGTGAGCCTTCTCGATCTCGTCCAGCAGCAACACGCTGTAGGGCTTGCGACGCACCTTCTCGGTGAGCTGGCCGCCCTCGTCATAGCCCACATAACCCGGAGGCGCGCCCACCAGGCGTGCCACAGTATGGCGTTCCCCGTACTCGGACATGTCGATGCGCAGCAGCGCACCTTCATCGCCATAGATGGACTCGGCCAGCGCCTTGGCGAGCTCGGTCTTGCCCACGCCGGTCGGGCCCAGGAACAGGAAGGTAGCCACCGGCTTGCTGCCTTCGCGCAGGCCCGCGCGCGACAACCGCACGGCATCGGCCACCGCGCGCACCGCTTCGTCCTGGCCCACCAGGCGCTCGTGCAGCCGCTGCTCCAGATGCAGCAGCTTCTCGCGCTCTTCCACCGTCAGCTCGTTGACCGGAATGCCGGTCAGGCGCGAGACGATCTGCGCGACATGCTCGGCCTTGACTTCGGCACTGCCGGAGGCCCGCTCCCGCTCCCAGCCCTCGATCAGCTTCTTGAGCTCGGCCTCCTTGGCCTCGATGCGCTTGCCCAGCTCGGCGGCCTTGTCGTACTGCTTGCGCGCGGCCACGTAATCCTGTTCACGCCGCAGCTGGTGCAGTTCGGACTCCAGCTCCTGCACGGCCACCGGCCGGGCCGTGGCCGACAGCTTCACGCGCGCGGCCGCCTGGTCGAGCAGGTCGATGGCCTTGTCGGGCAAAAAGCGGGCGGTGATGTAGCGGTCGGACAACTCAGCCGCCGCGATGATCGCATCCTCGGTGATGCTGACCTTGTGGTGCGCCTCGAAGGTGTCGCGCAAGCCGCGCAGGATCATCATGGTCTGCGCTACCGTCGGCTCGGGCACCATCACCGGCTGGAAGCGACGCTCCAGCGCGGCGTCCTTCTCGATGTACTTCTGATACTCGTTGAGCGTGGTGGCGCCGATCAGGTTCAGTTCGCCGCGCGCCATCATCGGCTTGAACACGTTGGCCACGTCCAGCCCGCCTTCGCCGCCACCCTGGCCGGCACCGACGATGGTGTGCACCTCGTCGATGAAGAGAATCAGCTCGCCCTGGTGCTCGGTCACTTCCTTGAGCACCTTCTGCACGCGCTCCTCGAACTCGCCGCGGTACTTGGCACCAGCCACCATGGCGTTGATGTTGAGTTCCACCAGGCGCTTGTCGCGCAGCGTTTCGGGCACTTCGCCTGCGACCATGCGCTGCGCCAGCCCCTCGACGATGGCGGTCTTGCCGACGCCGGGTTCGCCGATCAACACCGGGTTGTTCTTCTTGCGCCGGGCCAGCACTTCGATGGTCGTCTCGATCTCCTGCGCGCGGCCGATCACCGGATCGAGCTTGCCCTCGCGCGCCATCTTGGTGAGGTCGCGCGAGTATTTATCCAGCTCGGGCGTGTTGGTCGGCGTCTCGGCGCGGCCATCCTCGGCCCCTTTGCCGACCACCTTGCTTACCTGCTGGCGCAGCGCTTGCGGCGTAAGGCCGTAACGGCGCAGCAGGTTGGCCGCCAAACCTTCGCCTTCCTCGGCGAGCCCAATCAGGAAATGCTCCGGCCCGACATAAGAGTGGCCGAGTTCGTTGGAGGCCACGAAAGCACGGCTGAGCGCATCCTTCACGCGCGGCGACACGCCGATCTCGCCCTCGAACGGCTTGTCCCCGCGCTTGGCCTCGGACTCGATCTGCCGCTTGAGGTCATCGACCTTGATCTTGAACTGACCCAGGATGGTCTTGACCACGTCGCTGTCGGCCAGCGCCAGCAGCAGATGTTCGGTATCCACCTCGGAGCGGCCAAATTCGGCAGCGTGTTTGGCGGCCTCCTGCAGCAGGGCTTCCGACTGTTCGCTGATGCGGCTGGCTAAACCACTGCCGCGACGGCGCGGCGCACCCGAACCTGCGGCGGCGGGCTCGCCGAACGAGGCATCGACCACGTCATCGGTATCGGCGGCCATAGGCGTCGCGTCGTCGCCGATGCGGAAGAAGTTGCTGCCAAGGAAGTCCTCGAACAGGCCGCTGCGCGAGCCGAACAAGGCTTCTAGCGGCGAGACGGTGCGCTTTTGCTGGCGCACCAGTTGACGGTAATGGTCGTCACACAACAGCATGGTGCTGTGACGACCGTTGAGATTGGCTTCCACCCGCACGGTGGCGGGTTGGCCGCAGACCTGGCATTGTTTTCTGGCCATGCTGATGCTCCTGTAAAGATTGATCTGACGAGGCACCGCCGATCACGGTGCCTCATCTCTTTGTGGTTTTTGAGAAAAACGCGCTGCCCCGCGTCAGCCGTTGATCGGAATCGAGCGTCCCTGCTTCGGCGCACTGACCTCGCGCTTGTCGATCGTGACCGTGAGCACCCCGTTCTTGAACGATGCCTTGATCGAATCCTGGTTGGCGTCGTCAGGCAGGTTCAAGGCACGCTGAAAGCTGCCGTAGGAGCGCTCCACACGGTGGAAGCCACCTTCCTTTTTCTCCTGTTCCTGGCGCTTTTCGCCACGCACCACCAGCACGTCGTTGTCGAGGGTGATCTGGATGTCCTTTTCCTCGACACCGGGCACTTCCAGGGCGATCTTGTACTGCTTGTCGGTTTCCTGGATGTCCAGGGCCGGCTTCAGCATGCCCGACCAATCGGATGGCAGCCGCGGCATGGCCAGCGCCGGAAAACCGAAGCCCCGGAACGCATCATCGAACAGCCGATCGATCTCGCGATGCAGTTGCAGGATGGGACTGACGGGACCGCCTGCCACCGGCAGGTCATTGCGCTGCACGGGCAGCGAGGCAGTGCTCTGTTGTTCTTCCTGCTCTTTCTTAAACCAATTCCAGGGAGCCAATTTCTTGAAATCAATATCCATGTCATACCTCCAGAAATCAATTGAAGACTCACTCAATCCGTTTGCCCGCGGCTATGTACAGCGCGCCCTGGCGACACGGGATGTTCCGCTGACTTTCGCTGCTTATCTGTGCGTATCACCTCCTTCTTTCTGCCTGCTTGGATCTGATCATTGATCCATCGATCGATTTCACTTTGACGAAACCGCCACGTCCCGCCCACCTTGAAGGCCGGAATTTCCCCGTTCGCGGCGAGCCGGTAAAGCGTCCGCTTGCCGACTTTCAAGTAGGCAGTCAACTCGTCGAGTGTGAAGATCGCCTGCTGGCGCGCTGTCATACCCCCCCCAAAAAAAAAGTTCCGTCGTCACGCGGCCTCGCTCGAGGAAATTCTTGCAAGACTTTGCAAGATATTGCGCCAAACATGCCGAAAGTCAAGAGTCAACATCCCGCGACCTGCTGGCCGATTGATGTGACTTAAATCTTCAAGGACGGTATGCTAGGGCGGGCCGGTCCGGCGCAGGGGACGGTGGGTTGATCGGGACCTTGCGGGCGCCGCCCACGGTCGCAGATCAAACACCGATCCTCACGTTGTAGCCGAGCGCCCGCAGCCCCTTGCTCGTCCGCATGTTCCTTGGCGGAAACTCGTCTGGACGCGCCCAGCCGACGATTTCCCCGAGGCTGCTCAGACCAATGTGCGGAATTGCCCAGTCGTCGCTGCGGATCGCGTTCCATAGCCGGGCCGAAACACTGCCGTTGCCCCAGACGACGTAATTCAACAGATCAAGCACAGTCCGCCCTTGGCGGGATCGCTGCCGCCAGAGCCACTCGCCGAACTTTTCCACCTTGTCGTCGCCGGTCTGCGGTCGATCCGGCAAGCCCAAGTGCTCGTTTTCCTGCTTAATGGCGTGGTCTCGGATCGCGTGCACCCGGGAAACGGCATCCACGAATTCCTGCTCCGTCAGTTTGAGAATGCGATCGCGTGCCAGTAACTCGCGCAGCCGGGGCGACCACTCGTAGATGGTGCGTTCTTCAAACGAGTGGTCGAAGTCGGCGTCATGCCACCACTCCAGCGCGTCGCGTAACGCCAGCTCAGGATTTTTTCGAGTTCCTGTCGAAAAACTCCTCGTAAGGATGGCGGTTTCCATCCTTGACCTGCTTGTAGTAGTAGGCGTGCAGGAATTGGTCGGCTTGAACACCTGGAGCCACCGACGCATCGATCCAGTCGGGTTTGGCGTCCGGCGCGGAGACCCTGGATGCGATGGAACGCATCACTTGCAGCGTGTCATTCCAGTCCTGCTCGAACTTCTGGAAATGCTTCTCAGACGACCGCTTGGTGTCGACGAAGACCAGCCCCTGATTCTTTGGCAGCAAGCGATCCTTGTCGAACTGTTGCTCAAACCCGTATTCGCGCTTCGACAGTTCGGACCGTCGGTCCGCCAGGCGAAGCTGCTCTTGGTAGATCAACGACCCGTGCCCGCTCGTCCTGCGCCAGCGCGAGCAAGGGCTTGTACAGCGACGCACGCAGCCGTCGCTGCTCGTCGGCATTGACCGAGGCATTCGGAAAACGCCCGAGCAACTCTTCGGCGTCCTTGGCCAGCGTCGTGAGGTCGATGCCCACCGTCTTGACGGCAGCATCGTCGCGCAGCACCCAAGCCACGGCGAAGGCGCGAGTGGACAGGCCGCTGTCGCGCGCCGCCTTCATCGCCGCTTCCTTCTCCGCAGCCAACGCCGCCAGCTGGTCCATCGCGGCAGACCGGTCGTTTTGCGCGCTTCCAGATCCTTCAGGATGCGTTCGGCACGATCCTTCAGCGGTTGCAGCACCGGTGCGGCGGCGGGGTCTTCGTCAATCTCGTGCTGTAGACCGCGCACAAGGTTGAACACTTTGCCCTCGTCGGACCCATCCTCACCGCGCAATGACTTCAGCGTTGCCACGTCAAAGGTCACGGTCTTGGTCAATCGGCCAAGACCATGTTGCTCTGCGCTTTCCTCGATCAGGCGCCGCGTCTTGTAGGCAAGATCGGCCACAAAACCGACTTTTGCGGCGTAGGCATTGCGCACGGCCGCATACAGCTGGCTGAGCTGCTTGTAGGTCGCGATGTGGTCACGCAGCGCAGGATCAGGCGAGAGGATTGGGGTCACCCCTGGCCCGGATGAGTCTGACCGTGGCACGCGACACGCTGGAACGCGCGCCGCTGCCGGGTGACGTGTTCCTGCTCAACTGGCCGCGCTTGGGCATCGACCAGATGGTGGTCCGCGTGACCGGCATCGATACCGGCACACTGGGGTCATCTGAGTGGCGCATCGAAGCGATGGAGGATGTGTTCGGGCTGGATAACGCAGTGCTCGCCCCGCCGCCACCCATCATCGATGAGCCGACACTGGAGCCGCTGCCGCCTGCACAGATCGTGGCGGTGGAGATTCCGTACTGGGAACTGGCGCGCACCTTGTCGCGTGCTGAACTGGATTACCTGACCGACACCGATGCCGCAGTCGGTGCACTGGCCGCTGCCGGTGGTGTGGGGCAACTGAACTGGCAGCTCGCCACCGGCGCGTCCGCAGGCGAGATCGCCAGTGTGGCCAGCGAGGACTACGCGCCATTGTTCACGCTCGATGCGGCCTTGCCTGCCAGTGAGGCCGATGCCATCGGCTTGCCGGTGACCGCCATCAGCCAGCCGGAAAGGCTGACCGTGGGCGACTACGCCTATCTGGTCGATGGCAGCGGTGAAATCCGCGAATCCGTCGCTGTCCTGCGCTCGTCGAGAACATGCTCCTCTTGCGCCGCGAGGACTTTGACGATCTGCTCGACCGGGCTGCCGAACGCGGAGCCGAGCGTTGCCATGCCTAGCCTAGCCTAGACTTGCCTTGCCTTGCCTTGCCCATCTCGGGCTGGAGAACGGCAGTGCCGCGAAGGACATCCGCGAACTGCGCGATCTGCTGGAAGCGTGGCGAGATGCCCGCCGCACGGCGTGGCAGACCACCATCAAGGTCGTAACCACCGGCATCCTGGCCGCGCTGCTGGTGGGGGCCGCCATCAAATTGAAACTGATGGGAGGCGTGCAATGACTGCCAAGCCGAAGATCTGCCTTCTGGACGACTGGCAGCGCGTGTTGCGACGGGCCTGGAGCATCCGCTTCTCGCTGCTGGCCGCTGCCTTCACGGCGGCGGAAGTCGTGGTGCCGCTGTTCGGGGACGTACTACCGCGCGGCGCGTTCGTGCTGCTGGCCTTTGCCGCCAGCATCGGCGCAACCGTAGCTCGCATCGTGGCTCAGCCGGAGATGCACCGATGACCCGGCCACCATCACAAGCGATGCGCAGGACGGTGGCCGGACTGACGCTGTCCGCTGCCGCCCTAGTTGGCATCGTGCTGCACGAGGGCTACACCGACCGTGCAGTGATCCCCGTCAAGGGCGATGTATCGACCATTGGTTTCGGCACCACCACTGGGGTGAAGCTGGGCGACACCACCACGCCGCCAAAGGCGCTGGCTCGGGCACTTACCGACGTGCAGCAATTCGAGGGGGCGCTCAAGCAATGCGTGACCGTGCCCCTGGCCCAGCACGCGTACGACGCGCTGGTGAGCTTTTCCTACAACGTCGGCAGCCGCGCGTTCTGCCAGTCCAAGCTGGTTAGAAAACTCAACGCCGAGGACTACGCGGGAGCCTGCGCCGAGCTGCTGCGCTGGCGCTTCTTCCAGGGCAAGGACTGCGCGCTGCCCACCAACGCGCGGCTGTGCGGTGGGCTCGCTACACGGCGAGAAGCCGAATACCGGCAGTGCATCGGGGAGGCATCGTGAGCGTGATTCCGTGGCCGTACCGGCTGCTGGCCCTGGCAGCGCTCGGCGTCGCCCTAGTCGGCTTTGGCTGGATCAAGGGTGCGAGCCACGTCCAAGCGCAATGGGATGCCGCCATCCAGCAACAAGCCCTACAGACCGTCGCCGTCCGCGAACGACAGGCGCAAGCCATCGTCAAGGTCGTCACCCAGTACGTCTACCGCATCCGCGTCGTCAGAGCGAAGGGCGACACCATCATCAAGGAGGTTCCCGTCTATGTGCCCGGCTTGGTTTCATCCACTGGCTGCGGGAACTGGCGGATGATGGCCATGGTCGCCGAGAGATCGCGCCGGTGCCAGAGATGATCGCGCAAGGTCGCCGTCTGCCAGAGCAATTGGGTGAGCGCCGTGCGCCGTACCGTGACGGGTTCAGTGGTGGAGCCGCCCGTCGCGATGTCGAAGGTCTTGCCGTGGGCGCGTGGATAGGTGGTGGCCCGTAGGCCATCGGCCTGCGTTTGCAGATCGGTGCGCGTCAGCAACGGAATCTCGTGCCAACGGGCCAGGTCGTTGGGTAGGCGCTCGCGATAGAAGGCGCAGTGGCGGCGCGCGTGGTCGAGCAGCGCACCCAGCTGCCGATCCTGTCGTTCCCGCAGCGCCTCGGATGACATCCACTGGGTGCTTTCCATCTGGAACAGCAAGGCCAGCACGGCGGCATCGCGTGCTCCCACCACGGCAGGCCAGCGGATGCCGTGTACCTGGCTGGACAGTGCCTCCGTCAGTGACGACGGCCGTCGGGCATTGCTCATCGCTCTCGACCGGCCTCGTGCCAGGCTTTTTTCACGGGTGAGAGCAGGTACTCCGCCACCGTACGGTCGCCCAGCAGGATTTCCGCCGTGGTCTGCATGCCCACCGACAAGGGATACTGCACCCCATCCATCTCCAGCGCGTTTGCGTCGAGCGCCACCAGGGCTTTGTAGCGCAGCGGCCGCTGGCCGCCCGCCAGCCCCTGGTCTCGGGCTTCTTCCTCGCTCTGGGCATCGGCACTCACGTGCTCGACGGTGCCCTGTCCCATGCCGTACTTCTGGAAGGGATAGGTGGCGAACTTGAGCTTGACCGTCAGTCCCGGCCGCACGAAGCCGATGTCCTCGTTGGAGACCCAGACCTCGGCCTTGAGCTTTTCTTCGCGAGGCACGAGGCTGGCCAGCACGGTACCCGGCTGCACCACGGTGCCGGCGGTGTGGGTGGCCAGGTCCTTGATCACCCCGTCCTGCGGGGCTTTGAGTTCCAGCAGCGCGCGCCGGTGCTGCTGCTTCTCCAGTTCCTTGGCCAGCTTGTCGATTTGTGCCCGCGCCTCATTGCGCTCGGCGTGCAGCTGCCGCAGATAGTCCGCCTCGATCTGCTTGAGTTTTTTGAGCGACTGGTCGATGCTGGCCTGGGCGGAGGCGATCAGGTGCTTTTGCGTCTTCAGCTCCTGTTCCTTTTCGATGCGCTCGCGGCGCTTGTCCGAGCCCGTCAAGGTTCCGGCAAAGCCGTCTTTGACCAGCTTCTCGTAGGCCTTGTCCTGCTCGCGGTAGTGGGGCAGCACCGATTCCAGTCTCTCCTTCTGCTGGCGGGCGGCGGCCAGCTCCTGCTGCGCCTTGGCCAGGCGGCTGCGTTCCTCGGCCAAGGCGGCGGCCAGGGCATCGCGGTTGGCCTGGTATTGGGCGGCGGTCTCGCGCAACAGCGCCGCCGGTGCCTGAACGTCCGGCTCAAAGGGCTTGCCGGTGAGCTCCGCATCAATGCGGGCCAGTTGAAGTTGCTTGCGGGCGTATTCGGCGGCGATGGCCTCGAGATCCGCCTCGGTGATCAGCGCATCCATGCGCATGAGCACCTGACCGGCACGCACCGTCTCGCCCTCGCGCACCAGGATGTCCTTGACGATGCCCGCTTCCGAGGGCTGCACGATCTTGAGATAGCTGGCGGGCACGAGTTTGCCGTCGGCCACTGCCACGATGTCCAGCCGTCCCAGCAACGCCCAGACGATGAGAAAGGCGACCAGCGCCAGGATGGCCCACAGCACCCGCCGCCCCTGCGGATTGGGCGCGCGGTGTTGCAAACGGACGAGCGGAGGATGGAAATCCAGCGGGTCGCCGTGGGCCTGCTGGAGGAGGGATTTCAATGCAAGCATGCCGGGGGACTCTCTTGTGGTTCTGGGGTCTTGCGGGTACGGTCAGTGTTCCAGCCTTCAAGCATCGCGCGCTCGATGGCGAACAGGCTTTGTTCGATGGCCTCGCTGGGCGAGTAATCGGCATGACGATCCCGGAACGCGCGGGCGGCCTGCCGATACGTCGGGTTGCCGAGCAGTTCCTGCAATGATGTGGTGACGCTGTCCACATCGATGCGGCCACTGAGCAACTTGCCCGCACCCAGTTCCTCCACCCGATGCGCAAAAAGTGCCTGCTCGACATGCCGAGGCCGCATCGCCAAGGGCACGCCTGCGAGCAGTGCCTGGGTCGAGAAGCCACTGTTGCCGTAGCCGAGCGCCAGATCGGCATGTGGAAGCAAAAGAGACAGATCGATCGGTGCGAGTGCAATGCGCAAACGCCGCGTCGCGCACCGTTTCGCTGCCTCGGGGCGTATCCCGGGCGCGATGCACAGCACCTCTGCATCCAACCGGGCGAGCGCCTGCAAGATCGATTCGAAGCCCGGTACAGCAGGACGCAGGTAGGCCAGTACCCTGCAACCCTCGCGGTTTTGCCAGCCAACACGCAAGGCTTGGGGCACCGAGACGATGGGCCCGACATAGCGCCCATCCGGCCGCGCGCCGTAGTGGTCGAGTTCGGCAAAAGTGTCCAGGATGTCGTGGGCACCAAACAAGTCGCGCATACGCACTGCGCTTGCATGGCCCAGTGCTTTCTGCGCGGCCTCCAGCACCCGGTCGAGCCTTTCCTCGGCAGCCATGAGCGCCTGATCGGACACCGCCTCCCAGGGCCGGATCGACGGCCAGGGAGAAACAGCCGGAGGGATCGCAAAGCCGTTGCCGATGGACAGATGGGGAATATTGGCAAGCCGTGCCGCCAGCAAGGCCGTCGGCGCATGGTCGGCGACCAGCACGTCAGGCTGGGCCAAGGTCAAAATCCCCCGCCAGGCGTTGAGCCGAGCGACCACGTCCTGCGCTTCGGCAAAACCGCTGACGCGCAGCACATCGGCGTAGTTCACTGGTGGGCTGCTGCCCGTGCCCGCCTGTGGGGTCAGGGGCGCGGGCAGCACGGTGATGCCGGGTGCCGGGCGCTGTCCGGCGGGTAGCCGCACGTCCTTGAGCGCCAGGGTCACCCCGTGCCCGCGGGCCATGAGCCCTTGCGCCAGCCGCAGGCACCGGGCGAGGTGACCGAAGGCCTCGCCCAGCTCCCACGCGATCAGAACGCGCGGCATGGGGGGCAGCAGCGCAAGGCCGTGACGCCTTCCTTCAGGCCGGCAAAGCCCTTGAGCTGGGTGCCGGCGGCCAGCCCCACGGCGTCGCCATGGGTGCGCAGCATCGCCGCGTTGCCAGAGAGCAGCCCCACCAGCCCCGAGAGGTCGGCACCCTGGCCCTTGCCCAGCCACTGCGCGGCCCCTTGCCGTTCGGCATCGAGCCTGTTCAATGCCTGCAGCAGGTGCTGCCAGTGGGCTTCGACCGCCTGGCTGTTGCTCGGGGACGGTGCCTGCCCTTGGGAGGGCACGGATGGCGACAGCCAGCGATCGAACCATCCGGCATCCAGGCTGGGCAAAGGATTTTGGTTCACCGCCTTGGCATCGGCCTTGAAGCCATCGAGGAAGCGCTCGAGCAGGTCGTCCTGCTTGCCCTTGCTGCCGCCGGGATTGCCGGGCCCGGTGCCCGCGCCGTCATTGATGTTGGCGCTGTGTCCGGGCGGCGGTGCGTCCGCGCCGTTGCCCACGCCTTCGTTGCCCTTGCTGGCGGCGGGTAGCACCGTCTTGTTGCCGACGCTGATGCGGAACACGTCGGAGGCCGTCGAGCACACCCCATGGCCGTCGCTGGCCACCACCTTGACGTCGATGGCGGCGGTCGAACCTGTAGGCGCCGTGCCGCTGAACGTCTGCATGGCGGCGTCGAACTTGAGCCAACTGGGCAGCGGCTTGCCGTTGGACAGGGTGGCCGCGTAGCTCAGCGTGTCGTTGCGGTCGGCGTCACGGAAGCTGCCTGCGGGCATCTGCCATGAGAAGGCCTTGCCCTTGGCGAGTTGCACATCACTCAGGCAGCGAACCAGATCGGGCATGTCGTTGGTGCCCTGTACGGTCACCGTCAATGCGCCGTTGCTACGCTGCGTGCCGTCACTGGCCAGGTAATTGAAGGTCTCCGTGACCGTCTCGCCCGCACCCAAGCCCTGCACCTTGGACGAGCAATCGTCGAGCACGTAGGCGTAGGTGCCATTGGACAGCAAGGTCAGCACGCCGTATTCGCCGCGCCGGATACCGGGGTCGGCCACGCGCAGGCGCTTGCCTTCCGGATCGCGGTCGTTGGCGAGCACATTGCCCCAGGCCAGCAGCTTGCGATCTTCGATGACGGTTGCCGTATCCGGCGCCGTGACCGGTGCCTGGTTGCCGCCGCCGGATTCGACCGCCAGGGTGAAGCTCTGGCTGGCCGAAGCACCCGCCAGGTCGGTGGCGGTGACCCGCAGGACGTAGTTGCCCGCCGTGGCTGGGGTGCCGCTGAAGCTGCCGGTGGCGGCATCGAAGGTGAGCCACCCGGGCAGGGCACTGCCGTCGGCAAGCGTGGCCGAGTAGCTCAGCACATCGCCCGCATCGACATCGACAAAAGCGCCCTCGGGCAGTTGCCAGCGGGTGGGCTGACCGACGCGGCCGCTCTGGTTGCCAAGCAACACGCCCACCTCGGGCGCGTCGTTGACATTGGCCACCTCGATGGCGAAGGTCTGGCTGACTTGTGCTCCGGCCAAGTCCGTTGCAGTCAGGCGTACGGAGACGCTGCCCACATCGCCGTTGGCCGGGGTGCCCGAGAACGTACCGGTCTGGGCGTCGAAGCTCAGCCAATCGGGCAGTGGATCGCCGTTGGCCAGCGTGGCCGTGTAGGCGAGCTCATCGCCTATGTCGACATCACGGAAGCTGCCAGCAGGCAGCGTGAAGCTGAAGGCGCTGTCTTCCAGGGCGCGCAGGTCGGACAGGGGCGTGCCGACTTCGGGGGCGTCATTGGTGTTTTGCACCGTGACATGGAAACTGTGCAAACTTGATGCGCCCAGGGCGTCCATGCCTTGCACGATGACGTCAAATTCACCCACGTCGTCGTTGTCCGGCGTACCGAACAAGGTGCGCGTGGCCGCGTCGTACTGCAGCCAGTCCGGCAGCGTCGTGTAACCCGAAACCGTCACCCGCGTCAGGATATCGTCGCCATCGGCGTCGATGAACAGGTCGTCGGGCAGCACCAGACTGAAGGCAGCATCTTCGAGCGCCACCTGATCGTCGATGGGGTTAGCAACTTCCGGCGCGCGGTTCATGAACTCACGCAGCGTGACGGCGGTGCCGTCGGCGAACTCGAAGGTGTCGATCACCGTGCCGCCCGATGCGCCATCCGGGGCGTAGTTGCTCACCCGCACCACGTCGCCGCCCGAGCCGTAATGGATGAGCAAGTCATCGCCGTCTACTTCCAGCCGCACGTCTTCGCGGGCGATGCCTTCGCCGAAAGTGAGCACATTGCCGACACCCGCATCGAGGTCATCTTCGATGATGTCTTCGCCATCACCCAGATTGACCACGTAGGCGTCACGCTGGGCACCGCCACGCAAGACATCGTTACCCAAGCCGCCGGTGAGCACGTCCTCGCCATCACCAGATTCCATGACATCGTCGCCGTCGTAGCCGTAGAGGCGGTCGCCGACGTTGGTGCCTTCCAGCGCGTTACCCGCATTGTCGCCCTCGACCACGAAAGTCCAGGACACAAGGGTGGCGTAATCCACCGCCGTGCCGTCGGCGAACTCGAAGCGTTCCACTGCGTGGGTGCCGAGCACGTCCTGCGGGTTGAAACCGGTCAGGCGCACCAAGTCTCCGTCGTCCCCGTAGGGAATGAGCAGGACGTGGCCGCCGTTGCCGTCCGCCTCGAAACGCAGGTTGTTGCGTAGCGCATTCGGATCGATGCCGGGGCCGAAGCGCAGCACGTTGCCCGCATCTTGTTCCGCCACGTCGTCGATCGTGACGATGCCGTCGCCTAGCTGCACCACATAGGTGTCGTTGCCGCCTTCACCCGCCAACCAATCATCGCCTGGCGTGGCTTCGATCAGGTCATTGCCGTCGCCGCCCCGGACGCGGTCCGTGAGCGTGGTTCCCTTGAGAGCGTCGGCGTCGATCGTGCCAACGATGTCGAAACCGCGCGCGAGCAGTTCCTCGTAGCCGATCTCGTCGCCGTCGATACCGAAGCGGAAACGCTCCACGGCACGCGGCCCCAACGGGTCCTGCGGGTTGAAGCCCGACAGACGCACACGGTTGCCGGTGTTGTCGAGATCGAGGGTCAGGAAGCCTTCGGCATCAAAAGACAGGCGTACGTCATCGAGCGTCGTGCCCTCGGGCAGCACCAGCGTGTTGGGTGTATCGCCGTCTTCGCTGTCGATGATGGTGTCCGTGCCGCCATCGGCGTCGATGAGGTAGAGGTCCCCGCCCGCGCCGCCTCTCAGGGTGTCGTCCGCCCCGCGACCCTCGATCCAGTCGGCGAGTGCCGTGCCGGTTAGCTCGTCGTCGTTGGGTGTGCCGATGATGCGTACGCCACGTGCCAGCAAGTCGTCGAACGACAGGTTGACACCCAACCAGGGCAGACTGATTTCCGAAACCGGCGCCTGCATACCCTCTGCGCGCGGGTCGAATCCGGCAAAGCGGATGGCATCGCCTTCCTGGTTCAGGCGCAGCAGCAGGTCGCGGCCGTCGAACTCCAGGCGCAGGTCGTTGGCGTTGATTTCACCGGTGATCTCGATGCGGTTCGTGTCCTGTTCGCGCCAGGTCTCGGCAATCAGCGTCTCGGTCGGGCGAGTGCCCCATTCTTTGTGGATACGGTAGGTGTCTGAGCCTGCGCCACCCACAAGGCGATCCGCGCCGCCTTGGCCATTGAGCACGTCATCGCCGTCGCCGCCGATCAGCGTGTCGGCAAACGGCGTACCGTCGAGCCAACCGCCTTCATCACCGGCCATTTCGGTCTTGCCCGTGGGTTCGATGCTCTCGGCCACGATCTCGGTGCCATCGGCAAAGCGGATGATGTCCACCGAGCGGGTCTGCGTGGCCCGGTTCGGCTCGAAGCCCTTCAGGATTACCCGGTCGCCGGGCTGGTTGGCGAACTCGATCACCAGATCGCCGTTCTGCTGCGAATAGCGCAGGTCTTGCGGGCGGATGCCGGGGCCGAAGGTGAGGATGTTGGGCGCATCGTCGACGATGGCGCCGCCGTACCACCAGCCGCCTTCGCCGCCTTCGCCGCCGTCCCAGCCGCCGCCATAGCCCCCTTCACCGCCATCCCAGGCGGCCGCACGAGCGAGTTCGTCACCATAAGCCCATTCGCCACCGTAACCGCCTTCACCGCCGCCGTAGCCCCAGTTGAGCACACGGTGGTCGTCGTCGATGATCACTTCACCGTGGCCAGGCTGATACACGTAGGTGTCGCCACCCCATTCGCCGAAGAGTTCGTCGCGGCCCGTGCCGCCGGTGAGCGTGTCCGCGCCCCAGCCGCCGTAGATCACATCGTTCCCGTCGCCGCCGTCGAGCACGTCATCGCCGTCGCCGCCGTGAATCAGGTCGTTGCCCTCACCGCCGAGGATCGTGTCATTGCCAGCCAGACCCAGCGCGATGTCGTTGCCCGCGCCCGCGTCCAGCGTGTCGCCATCGGCGGTGCCGTAGAGCACGTCGTCGCCGTCGGTCGGGGTGTTGTTGGCGAGATTGGCCGAGACGAACAGGCCGCCGGACTGCGCATAGGCCACGGCCTCCAGCCCGCCCGCCGGGGCCACCGTGCCGGTCAACTCAAAGCCCGTGCCCTCAAAAGCCAGCGGCGCATCCATCGTTGCCGACAGCAAAGCGCCTGTGTTGGCCTGCAGCCAACCCGCAAGGTCGAACACGCGCGTCTTCCCGTCGGCATCGATGAACTGGATGCGTTCCAGATCGCCCGGCAGATTGTCGATGCGGGTGTTCTCCAGCGTGATCGAGCCGCCCGCACCGCCTTCGATCAGCAATACCACCCGTCCGTCGGGGTCCAAGGCGGCGGAAAGCATCGCAGGCAGAACCGTGGCACCGAAGGACAGCGTGTCCGTGCCTTCGCCGGTGGTCAGCCGGTCATGGCCGTCGCCGTGGTTGAAGACGACCACATCGTCGCCCGCGCCGGTGTCGATGCGGTCATCGCCCGCCTCACCAGCGACCAGATCGTCGCCGGCACCCGAGTACACGTTGTCGTTGCCGCTGCCAGCCGAGACGATGTCATTGCCGGCAGCCAGGTAGACGTTGTCGTCGTTGCCGCGTGCCTGGACGGTGACCGACTGGCCGGTGTAGTCGTTAATGTCGTCATCGGCCTGGCTGCCGAGGATCGTGGTCGGGTCGCCCCAATAGCGCTGCTGCCAGCCCATCTTGCCGCCATCGGCGCGGGCGATCACGTCGGAGAGCGTCCATTCGGTGCCATCGCCGAAGCGGAAACGCTGAATGGCGCCACGCCCCAGGTCATCCCCGTTCTCGGTGCGCACGACCAGCGCGTCGTTGCCACCGATGCCAATGACCAGGTTGGTGTAGCCGACATCACCCGCCTGGCCGCCCCAACTCGCATCCCCCAACTGCACCGACACGTCCTCGGGCCGGATGCCCGGCGCGAAGACCACGGTGTCGTTGGCCACCGCCAGGCTCGCGCCCATGGCGTTGTCCAGCCCTGTGCCCGGAGCCACGATGTAGGTGTTGTTACCCGCGCCGCCGTAGAGCGAGTCGCGGTCGGCGCCGCCATCCAGTGTGTCATCACCGGCTTCGCCGAAGAGCTGGTCGCGCCCCGCGCCGCCAGTGAGCACGTCATTGCCCTCGCGACCATAGATCACGCTGTCCTTCTCGGTGCCCGCCAACGTATCCTCGTCCGGCGAGCCGTAGAGGATTTCCGCGCCTTCGCTGACATTGAGCTTGGCCAGCACATCGTTCACGTTCAGACTTGCGCCGTTGTCGAAGTCGAAGCGGTCGATGCGTTGCCAACTGTTGAGCCATTCCTTGATGCGCACCGCGTCGCCCGACGCGGTGACGGTGGCGATCAGGTCGTTGCCGTCGCGGCTGAATGTGATGTCGTTCTGGCCAATGCCGGGCTTGAACAGCACGCGCCCATAGTTGTCGGCAATGGTGTCTTGGCCATCGCCGGCACCGAAGCGGTAGGTGTCATAACCGCCCAGGTCTTGGAACTGGTCGTTTCCGGCGCCGCCATCCAGCGTGTCGTCCTGGTAACCGCCAACGATCGCGTCATCACCCGATGTGGCGGCCAGCGCCCGTGCCGCCAGTTCGGTGCGATCCCACACCGTGCCGTCGGCAAAGCGCAGTTGCTCGATGCCAACCCGATCCGACCAGGTATTTGCCTGACCGCGCACCGTCAACCGGCGGCCATCAGGCAAAGTGATCGCCATGTCGCCTTGCAGCGTCCAGCGCACGAGGACGTCTTCGGGCGCAATATCCGCGCTCAATTCAACGACGTCTTCACCATCGGCATCAAACTCGGTAATCACGTCGTTGCCATCGCCCAGACCGATCCGGTAGGTATCGGAACCCGCACCGCCTTCCAGCATGTCATCACCGGTACCGCCGATCAGCAGGTCATCGCCCGTGCCGCCGATCAATGTGTCGTTTCCGCCACCGCCCACGATCACATCATCGCGCCCATTGAAGCCGCGCAACTCGTCGTTCTCGTCCCCGCCCAGGAGCACGCGAGACTTGATCGCCTCCGCATCCCACACCGTGCCATCGGAAAAAACGATTTCCTCCACCGCGAAGCGGTTGCTCTCGTTGAAATGGTTCTTGACGATGAGCGTCTCGCCAGTGTCGCGGAGGGTGAGCTTCAGGTCATCGCTGACCTGCCAGCCGTTGACCGTGCGCACCCGCTCCAGCCGCACATCATCCGGGGAAATACCCGCCTTGAACTCGATGCGGTCGGTTTCGCCTGAAATCCACGAATCTTCGATGATCGTGTCGTGACCGTCGCCACGCCCAAAACGATAGGTGTCCGAACCAGAGCCGCCATGTAATTCGTCGTTGCCCGTGCCACCGTCAAGCAGATCATTGCCGGCACCACCGATCAGGATGTCGTTACCGCCACGACCCAGCAAATGGTCATTGCCACCCTGGGCATCGAGCAGGTCGTTGAGTTCGGTGCCACGCAGCACATCATCACCTTCCGTCGGGTCGCCCGTCACCCAGCCTTTGAGCGCCGTATCCATGGTCTGCGCCACATCTTCGCCCAGCGGCAGCAGCTCGGCCTGGAAGCTCGCCGCATCCAGCCGACCCAGCAGCCCCATGCCCTTTAGCGAGTGCAGGAAGTCACCCAATTCAATGAGCCCTGCTTCACGGTCAGCCTGTATGTGCGATCTAAGCGTATCCGCCACGACGGACAGATCCCCCATCACTGTGCCCAACTCTTCATCCCAATGGTAGGTCACCTGAAGGAACAACGGTTCAAGAAGGCTTTGCGCCATTAGCTGACCATAGACCAGCGCCTTAAGTTCATCCCAAGCTTCAAGCAGCACAGGCGCTGCCCGGCCATGCGGGTTGGGGTCGCGCGTGCCCCAGCACCAGACACCGGCCCATTCCTCGCCCATGAATTCTTCCAGGGCTTCAAGCTTGCGCGCATCTCCGATTGCATTGCCGTAGATTTGGGTCGCGGCACGGCTCCTCGGATCGACATCCTGCACCCCCGCCCAACGGTAGATAATCTGCGTCACCAACGCGTCCCGATCTTCAGGTGTAGTGGCTTGGGTGAAATTGGTGACCAGCGCCTTGAGTTCCCCTGTCGTATCCATCGTCATGGCTTGGTGCAGATCCCTCACCTTGCCGTAGCCTTGGGCGTCGGGCAGTAGCGCGATGTCTTCGGGCACCTCCACCCAGTCGGTTGGCACGCTGTAAGTGGCATCGGTCTTGACCCACACGTCGGTGGCGGCGCGGGTCTGGCCGTCAGTGGTGGTGTAGCTGCCCACCTGCCGGTGGGCATTGCCTTGGGCGTCGATGTAGCTGGAATTCGTATAATTGACGCTGATAGACTGGACACCTGCCTCCGCGAGGGTGAGGAGCTCTCCTGCATCGGTACGGCCATTTCCGTCAACGTCTTTCCATATACGCAGCTGACCAAATACCGCATCATTCACATCAATGACACCATCGGCGTTGGTGTCGAATTCCTTCAGCGCTTCGAAACCGTTTGCGGCTTTACTGCCGTTTTCCAGCAGAGTTTCAGAGCCAAATAATTCGCGACCGCTGTCGATAGTGCCATTGCCGTTGATGTCACGCACCAGCAGCCCATCGTCGCTACTCACCCAGCCCGTGCGTTCTGCAAAGCCATCATCAGCATGATCAAACAGGACACCATTAGCAATCGAAACCGTCTCAATACCGTCGCCGTCGAGATCGATTACGATTGGTGAGGGGATGGTGGAAGCATTGCGGGCCTTGTCTTTAATATCGCCTAAATCATCTCTGGTCAGTTCGTCCCATATATATTTTCCAATACGCTCCCCTAATTCTCCAGCAGCAATACCTAAGGCAAACCCCAAAGGGCCTCCAATTAGGCCTCCAACAATAGCGCCAATTGCGACGCTGCCTATTCCTCCAAAAGCCTCTCTTCCAGTATCAGGACTGTTAGCCATTTTGTGTGCCACAACATCCATTGCTGTATTATAATCAGGCGTAGCCTTAATTAATGACTGAGCAGTTGGCGACAAGCCATTCCATATTGCTACAGCAGGTCTGAAAATTACGGGAATCATAAGTACTCCATTATATCAGTTAAGATTAACTTAACGCACCTAAATGGTAGCGCAATAAAAGACGAATAAAAAGATGACACAAACGCAAACCCTATGGTAAATCGTTCAAGGCCGAGAGTCTGACGAGGTGAACTAGGGAATTCACTATAGAAAATAAAGGCCGTCATTAGTAGAACGAGAAATATGATAAACGCCATCTTGAATGGAGATGATGTTCTTAAAAACCACTCTTTTTCACCTTGCCGTACAGGAGAAAACAACATGGCAATTATCAAAAAAGGCGAAAACAACCACATCAATGCATGATGAGCTCTGGCAAGGTCGTTATCCATTACCTTCACTGAATACCTAATAGAATCAACGGGTGGCACGACCGAAGAAACCCAGTCAATTACTGGTCGCAGGCCGCTGTAATCGAAGATTCTTAACAACAAAATAATTAGTTGCCCAAACAGCATCCAGTAAAAAAATATATGCAATGTTGGAAAGCCGGCAACTTGTTCTGCAGAGCAGGCCGAACCACTGCCACCCAGGTCGTTTTTTTTAGATCGAACTGAATCGGTTAAATTTGATTTACCCTTCCCCATAACTACCTCTCTCCTGTGCCAGCTTAACTTCAATAGAATAGCCGCCCATACTCATAACCTCATCGACCTGCAAGCCCTTGGGCACTTGGTGCGTGATAAAAATCATCGTCACCTTGCCCTTGAGCCGGTTGATGGTTTGCGCAAAATGCTCGGCGGTCTGCTGATCCAAGTTGGAAATCGCCTCGTCGAAAATCAGCACCTTGGGACGCTTGAGCAGCGCGCGGGCAATGGCAATGCGCTGGCGCTGCCCGCCCAGCCGGTCTTGGTGAGCACGCCGTCGCCATCGTGGTCGAAATAGACGTTGCTGGCCAGGCCGACCGTCTCTAAACCGTCGCCGTCGAGGTCGAGGATGATGGGGTCGCGCGGCCAGACCCAGTTTTTGGCGCGGTCCCACCATTCTTTGATGTTTTTTGACCAATCATCAAAATGCTTCTTCCACGTATCAGTTACGATGCCCCACTTCTCGGAAAAATCGTCAAAATGCTGCCTCCATTTGTCGATTCTGTCCCGCATTTCCGGGATCTGATCACGATAAAAATCCATCAACTCAATAAGTCGCTGGTTTATCTCCAGCGCATCAACGCCATCGCCGCCGGTGTCGCGTAATTTTTCCCAGAGGCGCTCAACCGCCTCATCACCTGATCTCTCTCGGATTATCTCCATGGGTGTATTGATGGTCCAGTTGTCTAGTCCGAGACCATTGTCCTGAAAAACCCTTTCGTGAATATCCTTCGTTTCCTTGTATGTCAAATCCCTATCAAGCTTGCCGCCATTGTTATCAGCAATCTCTTTATATTTTTCCAGAGTCTTGTCCGCCATATCGGTGCGAATCTTATCGATCTGCTGCGGAGTCAGATTTCTGCACTGATCGCCGCCCATTCCCATGATGGCGGTTTCTCGCAAATATTTCAGCGCGGCATTCCCAGCAAACGAATCGCCTCTTGCAACGCCTTCAGCCCAACCGGCATAGTTATATCCTTGAGCATAAAGCCAGTTGTATGCATCAGCTGCTGCTGCCCCTCCGGATTGTAAGGACTGTTGCAGTGATTGAAGTTGAGCGCTGGTGACAGTTTGTGGCACGGCGTATTTCCTCGATAATCAATGGACAATTACTTGTTTGGCGAATTTTTGGGTGGTGAATGACTGGCGGACTCTTCGCGAACTTCGAAGCCAGTCAGCAAATCTATTGTTTTTTTTCTAATCTCTTGCCACTCTGATAGGCGCGCTCTGTTAAAGCGGACATCAACGTACACTCTCGCCTTGGGCTCCAACGAGAAATCCATACTGCAACTTGCCACGCCACCAGGTACATAGGTTCTGCCACATGAAATATAGGTGTCGGCCAATCCAGATGGCGCGAAGTGAAAATATTTGTCGTCAACCTTGTCACTGTCTTTCGCAGGTTTGCCTGTATGAGGGTCAAGACCAGCAACTACATAAGCATCCAGCCCATAAACCTTACTTGGCAATCGTTCATAGTTTGAAAACCAAAACTCCGTTGGTTTTGCAATGCTGTCAATTACTATCCTTGCTTGCCTATCAACGGCCATAGCTCCCAATTTCGGATAAATTGACCCAGCGTTGACTCCAATGCTAATCCATGGTGATTCCTGCTTAAGGAATTGCTGACGCCTGTTTTCTCTCAATTCCGAGCTTTCCTGGCATCTCATATCCGTCATGCGGATATCGATTCCAAAGCTGCGCAGTTTCGATTCGAAGGTGCGTTCAGGAGCAGTCCCTTTGCGCTTCTCGCCAAATCCCGGATCGTCGTCGTATTCCACATATTCAACGCAGTGCCGGGGAATGCGAACTTTCATTCCGCCAAGGTCGCCAACAACATCTTTCGGGGTGTACTGCGCCAGCGCCATTTCCGGCGGCTGAAACCCAAATAACCGGTTTTTTATCCTCTGAAACTCCCAGAAGACATAACCGCTGGCTATTGACAGTCCTATCAATAAATAAACTATCCAGCGCCATGCCCGCCAACGATTGCTGTACTTGTTTTCGCCGCTCATATCTCGTCCTTCACCAAACTCACCTGCCGGGCATGCTGCCCCATATTCACCACCTCATCCACCTGCAAGCCCTTGGGCACCTGGTGCGTGATGAAGATCATCGTCACCTTGCCTTTGAGCCGGTTGATCGTCTGCGCGAAGTGCTCGGCGGTCATGCAGCCACCTGCCAGAGAGGATCATTGGCCCCATCGGTCTGGCTCTTTTTCTCCGGCAGGTTGAAGAAGTACTGGCCGTTGAAGCTTCGAGCACGTGCAGCTTGCGGCTCCACTCGCTGATCAGGTTGCGGTAGCGCTCGGAGAGGTACATGCCGCCGAAGTCGGTCATCAGCGCTGCGCCGCCACCACTGCCGCCCACGCTGCCTGAGGAGACCGCCGCGAAGGCCACGGTATCGATGCTGCTGGAGCGCCGCTCGTTGCCGAAGGCTTCATAGACGATGCGGTATTTGCCCGATGCACGCTCTTCCAGGCTCTTGGCCATGCCGGAGGTGTCGGCCCAGGCGGTGATGAGTTGATCGAGCAGGGCTTTTTGTTCGGCGCGCGTGCCCGCGTTCTGAAACTGGGCGAGAACACCGGCGAGGCTGCTGGATTGGGCGGCGGCCTGCTGCAATTCGCGCACGTTGCCCGCGCCCTGCATGTTGGGCAGTACCCTGAGCGCTTCGGGGACTTCGATCTCTTCGGCGAAGCGGGTGTCGAAGGTGTCGATGGCGAATTTGAATTCGCCCATGGCGGACGTTGAGCCGTCGGCACGGGTGAATGTCCCTTCGCGGGCGAGCGTGTTGCCGTTGGCCAGGCGCTGGTTCTTGAGGCTGTGGGCGAGGTTGAGGCTGACGATGCCGGCGTCCGCCAGCGAAACGAGTTCGCCGCCTTGCGAGACGCCGTCTTGCGAAATATCGCGCCAGAGCTTCAATTCTGCGAAGGCGGGGTCGGTGGCGTCGATCACGCCGTCGCCATTCGCATCCAATGCGGCGAGGGCTGCAAATCCATTCGGGGCGAGGGTGCCGTTGGGCAGTACGGTGAAGTCGCCGAACAACTCCGCGCCGGTGTCGATGCGACCGTTCGCATTTCTGTCCCAGACCAGGAGGGCGTCGTCCTTGCCCACCCAGCCGGTCTTGGTCAATACACCGTCGCCGTCGTGGTCGAAGTAGATATTCGAGGCGAGGCCGACGGTTTCGAGGCCGTCGCCGTCAAGGTCGAGAATGATGGGGTCGCGGGGCCAGAGCCAGTTTTTGGCATCGCGATACCGACCCGTCATCAAATCAAACAGAGGATCGAGATATCCGTTCCTGCTGATCCATTCTCGAAGCTCCTTGAGCCCCCATTCTGCAAGATTTCCAAGCCCGAAATCTCGGAGATTTTTCTTAGCAACCTGATCCTTCAGATACTCTTCGAACGATTTGTTTTTCTTGAGAGAATCAAATACCCGATCAAGACCAGTTTTGGTGAGCGCCTTATCGAGGAACCAGAGCGGTATACCTATGCCAACAGCCTCAGCCAGTTTTGTTGCGGCATCGTATGCAGCTTGCTCTCGTGTTGCGGGATCTGCTGCGTTCTGCGCAATTTCAGCAGCCTCCTCTACTTGCTTGAGTTTGTCGGCAATCCATACGAGTGTTCCGGACTTTTGTAACGCGCTCATGCTTTACCTCCACGATATGTGCAATAAATTCCCGAAATGACATCATCTAAGATATCTACGAGCAGACCGACTATATAGGTTGACGCGGCGATCAAGCCCACATTGATTACATCTAGCGGCCTAGATGAATATTTTTCGCCGAAGAAACCAACGGCGAAATACATCAACGCACCATAACCAAGCAGTAACGTCGACGCCCTCATAAGGCTATGTCTATCGTGTTCTTTAAATCTCGGCCACCCGAAGAAAAATCCTTCAAGAAGGCGTCTTATGCTGTTTACAAAAAAAGAAGAGGCGAGCGCGGCGGTTACTACATACGCACCATCTCCCACCCACTCAAACCCAACGCCATAATAGGCGCGCGAAATAAAATTCCGTAAGTATTCAACAAAAGCCAAACCCTTAGCGTTTGATACATAAGCCGTCCAAGCAAGGTGAGCTAGGAACGTAATGGAGAACAGAGCGCCTAATATTCGATTGTTTCGCCAATCATTTTGGTTTGATCGAATCATGCCGCCACCCTCCAAATTGCATCATTCCCGCATCCGCTGTGTTGCCGTTGCCAGCTTATGCCCTCACCCGCCAGCACGATGTCGGCGTCGTCCCCCAGCCACTGACTTTCATCGGTATCGGTCAGTCGTCTTACCTTGAACTCATCGAGCAGCGCCTGGATGGCGGGCGTGTTGGGCAAGGAGTCAATCAGCGTGTCGAAGTCCGCAAGACCCTGCCAGTTCGTGCCGGCGAGGAACGCTCCGGCATATCTGTCCAGATCGAGCAGGTCGGCCAGATAGTTCTCGGGATCGGTTGCTTTTTTCTCGGCCAGTTTCTGGTTCAGTGCCGCAGCATCCAGCCGGATACCGTCGTTGTCGATGACGAGTTCGATCTGGTCGAGGTACGGTTTCAGTCGCGTTTGCATCACCAGGCTGGCGTAAACGCTTTCCTTCAGGCTGTCGTAGGCTTGTTGCAGCAGATCGAGCTGGCCTTGCGAGAAATTCACGCGCAAGGTGGGGTAGGCTGCGATGGCCATCGCCCCCGAGCCGCCGCCGCCCGAACCGGCCGAGATGGCCAAGCCCCAGTTGGCGCCGTCGGTCTGGCTCTTTTTCTCCGGCAGGTTGAAGAAGTACTGGCCGTTGAAGGCTTCGAGCACGTGCAGCTTGCGGCTCCACTCGCTGATCAGGTTGCGGTAGCGCTCGGAGAGGTACATGCCGCCGAAGTCGGTCATCAGCGCTGCGCCGCCACCACTGCCGCCCACGCTGCCTGAGGAGACCGCCGCGAAGGCCACGGTATCGATGCTGCTGGAGCGCCGCTCGTTGCCGAAGGCTTCATAGACGATGCGGTATTTGCCCGATGCACGCTCTTCCAGGCTCTTGGCCATGCCGGAGGTGTCGGCCCAGGCGGTGATGAGTTGATCGAGCAGGGCTTTTTGTTCGGCGCGCGTGCCCGCGTTCTGAAACTGGGCGAGAACACCGGCGAGGCTGCTGGATTGGGCGGCGGCCTGCTGCAATTCGCGCACGTTGCCCGCGCCCTGCATGTTGGGCAGTACCCTGAGCGCTTCGGGGACTTCGATCTCTTCGGCGAAGCGGGTGTCGAAGGTGTCGATGGCGAATTTGAATTCGCCCATGGCGGACGTTGAGCCGTCGGCACGGGTGAATGTCCCTTCGCGGGCGAGCGTGTTGCCGTTGGCCAGGCGCTGGTTCTTGAGGCTGTGGGCGAGGTTGAGGCTGACGATGCCGGCGTCCGCCAGCGAAACGAGTTCGCCGCCTTGCGAGACGCCGTCTTGCGAAATATCGCGCCAGAGCTTCAATTCTGCGAAGGCGGGGTCGGTGGCGTCGATCACGCCGTCGCCATTCGCATCCAATGCGGCGAGGGCTGCAAATCCATTCGGGGCGAGGGTGCCGTTGGGCAGTACGGTGAAGTCGCCGAACAACTCCGCGCCGGTGTCGATGGTGCCGTTACCGTTTCTGTCCCACACCAGCAGGGCGTCGTTCGCACCCGCCCAGCCGGTCTTGGTGAGGACGCCGTCGTCGTCGTGGTCGAAGTAGATATTCGAGGCGAGGCCGACTGTCTCCAGGCCGTCGCCGTCCAAGTCGAGGATGATGGGGTCGCGGGGCGGTTGCCAGCGTTTGGCGTTGTTGAACGGGTCTTTTGTTCCTTTGTCGCAGGGGTCTCCAAATAAACTTGGAATATCAATTCCAAGATGCTCTTTCAAAAGCGATTGAATAGCGGGGTCGGCAAGTGCATTGAGGCCTCCAGCGGCGATAATCGCCGCCCACCCCAAAGGGCCGAGAGCAATGCCAGAGATGGCCGCAACCAAACCGAGAACCTGCACAGCGCTACCGGTGATCGCCAATGCTTCTCTATTGAATGTCAAGCCTCCGACAATTCCATTATTTGGTTGGCTGTTTATTGCAGCAGTTACGCCGGCGACCGTGCTAGCTGGTACTCGGAAGTTTGCAGCCAATCCAAGCGCCAGACCCTGAGCAAATGCTGCACCAGCCGGCGGCAGGACTTTTGCACTTGTCGAAAGCACAAGCGCAGCTGTCCCTGATTTGTTGGCATATACAAGCAGCGACCCATCAGTATCACTTGGCGACGTCTGGGGGTAGTTCGAGCATGACATGGAATTCTCCTCAGTTATCCGAAGTACAAGGGAAGAAGCGAAAGCACGAATAGCGCGACAATCAACCATGGGGTCTTGTCCACGAGCAGCCAAATCGTGAAATAAGCGACCGCCAGCAGACGAACTGGAACTAGAAATATGCTGAACAATCCGATTTTTGCGATGCGTTGTAACTGTAGCGCTCTAGCGTTGCGGATTTCTGCAGCGGAAGGAGGTTTTCCGGCAACATCAAAGCCAATCCCGAATTTCATTGGGGCATAGGCAAGCAAAACAAAAAATAGAATTGGGCGCAGCAGGTCGCATGCACCAAGGAATAGGTCGATCACATCTCCTCCTTCACCAAACTCATATGCATGGCATGGCTCCCCATATTCACCACCTCGTCCACCTGTAGCCCCTTTGGCACCTGATGCATGATAAAAATCATCGTCACCTTGCCCTTGATCCGGTTGATGGTTTGGGCGAAGTGTTCGGCGGTCTGTTGATCCAGGTTCGAAATCGCCTCGTAGAAAATCAGCACCTTGGGACGCTTGAGCAGCGCCCGTGCAATCGCAATCCGCTGGCGCTGCCGCCCCTGCAGCTACCGCAGCGCCAAACGAAGCCTGGTTGGCTGGTGGCCTTGGTACGCTCCATATGCGTCGCCTGCTGCAGCCGCTACTTCTCCCGCCGTCACGATACCGCTCATATCAGCCTCCTATCCTGATGAAAAATGCAAATACGCCAAAGAAAATCATCCAGATCGTTGTCCCGGCAGCGCTGAAAAAAATCCCGATCCAATAAACAAACTCTTCTCTCTTAAGTCGTGGGTACAGTTCCATCTCTACGACCTGCTTAGGATTTGGAAAACCCCATTGTTTTGTCGGGTGCCATCCTCCTGGATAGTCATTGACCCGCCAGTTCAGAACGAGGAATAGAGCCAGAAGAACGAAAAACAGCACCATTGCCCAACCACTAAGGGAGGAGAAATCATGGAAAACTCGCTCAGCGACGGGCGTGGTCTCAATTACGGCGCGCCAGCCCTTCGAGAACATCGGTAGCAACACGACCACGAACCCGACCAGGGCAAAGGCTGCCTGCAGCGGGTACGACCACTTGGCGAGCCACGTTGCAGCTGCCTTATGGAATCTACGCCGCGCAAGAACTGCCGGATCAGCAGGCTCCGTTGGCTCGGTCAGGCCGTGGATTTTTCTAAGCCGTTCTTTGCCTAATGCCATCAAGAATCCTCCTTCACCAAACTCATATGCATGGCATGCTGCCCCATATTCACCACCTCAAACTGTCCGCACCATTGGGAACATGGTCGCGAGACTGCCTGCTGCGGTAATGGTTCCGGAAATCGTTGCCCCCGTATTTCCATCACGCGCGCTGACAGAGGCATTGATGACTCCGTCAACAGCGCCAACCTGTCCGCCAAGATTTCCAAGAACCAAGGTGAATGTCGATGGATTGCTCATTTTTCACGGCTCCTAAAATTGATGAAAAAAGATAGAGATTTCAAGGCAAAAAAAACCAGAGCAGCCCCTGTGGCAATAATTAACAGGAACCAATTTTTTTGGTACGGATTTCTTGGGTAACTCTGAACCCAGGTGTCTGCATAATGATTTGTCACGACAATTTTTTTCCAAACTTGTCGTGCATGCTTAACCTCTTGATTATTCCTTTTCCCGGCGAAATTTCTGTTACATCAGCAATATCAACAAAAGCGGGCTCGCCAGAATAATCCTCTCGACACACGACTTCTTTCAATCCGTCGCACGGAGATACGAAAACTCTTTTGCCTCTGTACGTAAGAACGATAACGGGTGGGGATTTGCCTCCACCTCCAAGTCTTAGGTTCACATTTTTGAAGCTTTTCTCTAACGGTGACCTATACAGCTGAGAAGACTCCCATATGTCAGCAGAAAGGAAAGGGGTCAAACATATCAATGCAACGATTGCTGTATATTTTGAAACCACTCGGGATTTCTCTAACGCAGTGAGTGGCCGACCTATGCGCTGCTCTTCACTGTCAAAAATTGACTTTTCTGACGAAATTCCTCGCCACCTCATTAAATATCCTCCCTCACCAAACTCATATGCATGGCATGCTGCCCCATATTCACCACCTCATCCACCTGCAAGCCCTTGGGTACTTGGTGCGTGATGAAGATCATCGTGACCTTGCCTTTGAGCCGGTTGATGGTTTGCGCAAAATGCTCGGCGGTCTGTTGATCCAGGTTCGAAATCGCCTCGTCGAAGATCAGCACCTTGGGGTGCTTGAGTAGCGCGCGGGCAATGGCAATGCGCTGGCGCTGCCCGCCCAGCCGGTCTTGGTGAGCACGCCGTCGCCATCGTGGTCGAAATAGACGTTGCTGGCCAGGCCGACCGTCTCTAAACCGTCGCCGTCGAGGTCGAGGATGATGGGGTCGCGGGGCCAGACCCAGTTTTTGGCGCGGTCCCACCAGTCTTTGATGTTCTTTCCGAAGTCGCTGAGGTTCTTGCTCAAATCAAGCAATCCATCAAGGATGTCCTTTTCGAGTTGGTCCAAGAATTTGTCCCAACCAACTTTCTCAGACACCCACTCTCGAAAATCCTTCAGAAAATCGCGGCCTGTATCTGCTGCTGGTACGTTTCCTCCCGGGAGATCAAAATCTGATCCAGGCGACCAATAATCGCTGGGACCATCCATTTGCGGCGTTGGCAGCCCAGCTTCGCGTAATGCTTCATCAACTACTGCATTCGAATTACTGTCCTCGAACTCGTAATCTATTTTGCTATCACCTATTTCCTTCATCCGATCCTTGATCTTCTCCCATTGCGGCGATAAATCATCACCTTCTATTATCGTTTCACGAGGGTGGGGCGTGGCATTGGGATCGCCACCGCGAGCGTTATCCCAATCGGGTGTTCCTTGCTTGTATTCCCCGTATTCCGTCTTGATATTTCCAAACGGGAATGGTGCTGGTGACGTTTCCGTTCTGCTTTCGGGGCCGCCTCTCGCGTAGAATTGCTCGCCGTTGCTGTTTGTGTACAGGATGTACTTGTGGTAGATGCCCGCAAATCCAACGACAGCTGCCGGCGTGTAGCCAACCTCAATTTTTTCCTTCATTATCGCCCCCTGCTTTCAAAGAAAACTAGCCGAGCGATTCACGCTTATGCGACTGATACGACCAGTGTTATCTGGAATAGTGATGCGAATTGCGAAAAATTCTTCAACCACTAAGCGAGATCGCCATGTTCGAACGGCGATTACTTCAGAGACCCCTGGCGGATACTGTCTTTGGAGATTTCGGCGTGTCGCCTCATCCATGTATGGCCTAAGCTCACCACTAGGCCATTTTCGTGCCCCCTCATGCCGATATTCGGAAATGTCGAACCCGTTTTTCTTCATTTCGTGCAAGAGTACAAAGGCATCTTCCTTGGCCATGCCGGTCGGGAAATATTTATGCGCCGCTTCAACCATGGCCGCATCCCGTCCCTCCTGATCAAGCCCCGCCTTATCAGCCTCGGTGAACGCGAGCTCTACGTCCGAGAGCATTTTGTCGATCCACGTTTTGTCTTCCACTTTGCACCCCGCAATAAAAAAAACGGTCAATGCCATCAGCAAAGATGACCAGAACCGGCTGCTTACTTGTGCCGACCAGAAATTCATACATCCTCCTCCACCAAACTCATCTGCATGGCATGCTGCCCCATATTCACCACCTCATCCACTTGCAAGCCCTTGGGCACTTGGTGCGTGATAAAAATCATCGTCACCTTGCCTTTGAGCCGGTTGATGGTTTGCGCAAAATGCTCGGCGGTCTGTTGATCCAGGTTCGAAATCGCCTCGTCGAAAATCAGCACCTTGGGACGCTTTTCAGCCTCCTTTCATGGAAAATAAAACGGAAATTCCACCAAGCAGAACAAACCACATGAATGTCGCCAGCCATATGCCGCCTGCGCTATCGGCAAAAAACACCCTTTCCTCCAATTTTGTTCTTGGATAAAGCTCGCCCTGCTTGATATTTTTGGGGGATCGAACATGGTTGATATTGATGGGGTAGCCGTATTCCGAGTGGCTTTTTCCGTCAATTTTGCTGGCCGAGTAGAAATAAAAAACCAGACCAACAGCGAGGCATAAATACAGCGTGCCAGTCAAACCGGAAAACTCTCTGTGAATCCACGAAACAATCGGAATAGAGGAAATAACCTCATACCAAGCTTTGTTGAGTTTCGGCATGAGCACAATAGTGAAGGCCAGAGGCGCGAAGATCAGGTGTAGTCGAGTGGTCCACTTGATCTCCCAATTCACGATTGCTTCGTGAATTGGTCGTCGACCAATGACATCGGGATCAGCTGGGTCCTTTGGTGGCCTGATTCCATGAATTTTTCGCCACTGATCTTTGCTCAACTGCTTCATTTGTCTTCCTTCACCAAACTCATGTGCATGGCATGCTGCCCCATATTCACCACCTCATCCACTTGCAAGCCCTTGGGTATCTGGTGCGTGATGAAGATCATCGTGACCTTGCCTTTGAGCCGGTTGATGGTTTGCGCAAAATGCTCGGCGGTCTGTTGATCCAGATTCGAAATCGCCTCGTCGAAGATCAGCACCTTGGGGCGCTTGAGTAGCGCGCGGGCAATGGCAATGCGCTGGCGCTGCCCGCCCGATAGCCCGGTGCCGCGCTCGCCGATCTCGGTCTGGTAGCCCTGCGGCAGCTTCTCGATCACCTCGTGGATTTCCGCCGCCTTGCAGGCTGCGATCACGTCCTCGAAGCTGGCGTGCGGGTGCGCCATGGCCAGGTTGTCGTAGACCGTGCCGGAGAACAGCACCGTTTCTTGCGGCACCACGCCGAAGGTGGCCCGCAGTTCGTTGGCGGCAAGCTGCCGGATGTCTCGCCCGTCGAGCAGGATTTGCCCTTCCTGCGGCCAGTAAAAGCCCTGCATCAGCTTGGCCAGCGTGCTCTTGCCGCAGCCGCTGGGGCCCATCAGCACCGTGAGCTTGCCGGTGGGGATGGCCAGACTCAGGTTGCGGTAGAGCCAAGGGTGCTGCTCGGAGTAGCGGAAGCCCACGTCCCGGATGTCGATGCGGCCTTCGCCACCCGCAGCGCGTTGCGGGGTGAGCGTAAAGGGCTCCTGCGGCATGTCCAGGATGTCGCCCAGGCGCTTGACGGAAATGCTGGCCTGCTGGAATTCCTGCCACAGCCCGACCAGGCGCAGCAGCGGCTGGCTCATGCGGCTGGCGAACATTTGGAAGGCCACCAGCATGCCCACGGTCATCCCCGCTTCGGGCTGCATCACGAGCCACGCCCCCACGATGAGGATGGACAGCGTCATCACCTGCTCCAGCCCGTTGGCCACCACGTTGTAGGTGTTGCCGACCTGCTTGGTGGCGAAGCCCGCCGAGAGGTATTGCGCCAGATAGGTGCCGTAGCGTTTGCCCACGTCCGGCTCCAGTTGCAGGGATTTGACCGTGGCCATGCCCGCCAGGTATTCGGTGAGAAAGGCTTGATTCCTTGCGCCGAGCAGGAACTGCTTGTCCAGCCGCTCGCGAAAGATCGGCACCATGATGAGGCTGGCGATGACGATCAGCGTCAAGATGCCCAGCGCGATCAGCGTGAGCTGCCAGCTGTAGGAGAACATCACCGCCAGGAAGATGAGCAGGAAGGGCAGATCGAGTACCAGGCTCACCGCCGCGCCGCAAATGAACTCGCGCAGCTGCTCCACGCCGTGCAGACGCGCCACCAACGTACCGGTGGGCCGCGCCTCGAAGTACGGCAGCGGTAGGTGCAGCAGGTGCTTCAACACCTTCTCGCCCAGCACGGCGTCGATGCGGCTGCCGGTGTGCAGCACCAGATACTGGCGCAGCCAAGTCATGCCGCTGGTGAAGAACATGAACACCACCAGCGCCACGCCCAGCACGATGAGGGTGCTCTCGGAGTGATGGGCGATGACCTTGTCGATGATGACCTGGGTGAAGAGCGGTGTGGCCAGGCCGACCAACTGGATGGCCAGGCTGGCGAGCAGTACATCCCGCCAGATGCGCTTGTGGCGCAGCAGTTCGGGCACGAACCAGGAGAAGCCGAAGGGCTTTTTCTGGGTTTCGGGCGATGCGGTTTTGCTGACCGATTCGGAAACGGGTGGCTCGGCCTGGGCCACCAGCAGCAGTACCGGTGCCGCTTGGGCGCGGGCGGCGTCGAGCGCCACGGTCTCCGGGGCCGACTGGCCGGGTTTGACCCAAGCCAGGGTGTCGTCACCGTGCTGGACGATCAGCGCCGGGGTGAGCGGGATGCGGGAGGGTGGCGGGGGTGACGCGGCATTTGTATCTTCGCCAGAGCCTGCCTGCGTAGCTTCAGCCGCGGGCGTAGGCAACAGCGCCACGGCGGGCAGCGGCAAGGCCGACAGCCCTGATGACTGGCCATCAGGCCAATGCGCCAACCCGGCCTTGAGGCCGAGGGCGTCCAAGGCCTCGATCAGCGTGGGCAGATCGATAGGCGGCGGAAAACGCTTGATCACCAGCTCCGTATCGAAGGGCTGGCGATAGAAACCGGCCAGGCTCGCCAGGAGCCACAGCGCGGCTTGGGTGTCTACGTGTGTTTCCGCATCAGCAGTCGTATCCTGATGCACTCCCTGCATGCTTGTCCATCTTGTTTGTTATTCTGACGAAATACAGGTTGTGCGAGTGTAATGGGGGGCTGTCAATAGCAAGATGGCATGTTGTCGCAGGATTTTTGCAAACGTGTTGCAGCCGGCCGACGTCCCATCACCCGCTCATCCCCTCACAAACACGCAGAAACGCGCTTATGCTCGGAGAACGGGTTTGGTTTCGGTCGCGACTGCACCACCAAGCACCTGAAAAGGCCTAATGTTTTAAGGCATTAGGCCTTTTTTCTTTTTGGGTGCAAGAAAGTACATGTTTTTTGCAGCACCGCCAGACGCAATGGGCAGGCAGCGCCGTAACATGCAGGATGATTGAGGGCGCCAGCAACTTCGATAGGGCATAACCAAGTGAGTGCAATGAACTACACACGCATGCTTGAGCAGCTGCAGACAGCCGTTCCCAGCCTGTCTGCGCTGTATGTGTTTGGTGCTCAGGCCACGGGCGATGCAGGCCCAGACAGCGACTTGGACCTGGCCGTTCTGGCGGATGAGGCGCTGGGCCCTGAAAAGCTGTGGGCTGCTGAGCAGCGAGCTGGCCGCCACGGCGCGCTGCCATGTGGATTTGCTGGACTTGCGTGCCTCGTCTACCGTGATGCAATACCGCATCATCACCACAGGGCAGCGCCTGTGGGCCAGAGACAGCCAGGCTGCCTTGTACGAGAGTTTTATCCTGAGCCAGAAAACTGCCCTGGATGAAGCCAGGGCAGGGCTGCTGCAAGACATTCAAAAAACACTACCAAGCGCTGCAGCTGCCCATTGTGGAGGCTGTGATTACCAAGCATCTGGGGGATTTCACGGCGTACAGCAAGACGCTGCTGCTTAAAAACGCTACTTTGCCGCAGCAGTAAATTTTGGATCTACAGAGGTAGGACACCAAAGAGTGTTGAGATGGCTTTAGAAGCTGCTAGCTTGGCAAATAGGGCCTACCTAGAATGCGCTTTGTTACAGGCATGGCGTGCATATGAAGCGGATAGTGATTGTCCGTTTAATGTTTTCATCGATGGCCTTCGCTCAGAGCGATGTCGTTCGAGGCGCAGGCAGATTGGCAGGTCAATTTGGCGTGGGCATCACTGACACTATTCGTGACAATCAGCCTCATTGGGAAACCATACCAGCCAAGTCAAAAGCTGAGTGCCTGAAGGAGTCCAATGGCGTATTGAACAATCAATTTGTTCGCTGCAGAAACGGTCGCCAAGAGTATGTGCAGTACAACAGCAAGAACGAGCGCATGGTGCTGAGAGAGCGGCCTATCCCGATGAATTGATGGTTCCGAACTGTTGACAGCAGATCTTCCAGATTTTTGGGTGTGCCCCCAGGTCGCTTTGGCAATCGGCTTGCCGAGCGCTTAGGACGATGCTTGCATGGGGCAGCTCAAGATTGGAGTCATTTTTATGTTTGGCTGGTTTTGCAAGCTATTCGTGACGTCAATGCGCGCAGCGCCGCGCTGGAAATATTGGAGCAGCAGGCGCAGGCTGCAAAGGAGCAGCTCAACGCATCTCTTCTGCTTGCCTATACCTCTTCAGGCCCTGAGACGAAAGTCGCATACCTGGAGCTTGCGAAATCCAGCTTTGCCACGCTGCAGGCCATTGCTGCAGAGCATCCAAGCATGCGTTTAACCAACGAGAACGAAGTGGATGACGCCATCAAACTGATGGAGGAAGAATTTACTCGCGCCGGTTATTACGCGATGTTCGATGCCAGCCGTAGGCAAGCAGCGTCGGCGCATGTGCATCTCAGCCAAAGAGCGAAAGAGTTGTTGCGCTAAAAGCCATGCTGCTTGCGCCAGCTCGGCAGCTGCAGGTCACAGGCTGCATGTGCTTTTGGTAGAGGCTGGTGCCAGTATTGGATAGCCCAATGTGCAGACCTGCTCAATAGGGTATGGTGTCCGTACTGAAACAAAGAAAGCACTTTCTGTATGGCTAAACCTAACTATCAATTCGAAAAGCGTCAGAGAGAGCTGGAAAAAAAGAGAAAAAAGGCCGAGAAGGCACAGCGTAAGGCCAGTGGCGCTGATGGCGTGCCTGCGGAAACACCGGTTGTGCCGACATTGGCGCAGTAAGCCCACTCTACGTCCCTTGGATCGCTTGTTCAAAGTCTTGATGTACTGGCTGAGGCTTGCGCGTCTGCACGGACCGGCCTGATCGCCAATGCAAACCTGCGGTTTGCTGTCTGGTGTGAGTAGCTTTAAGAAAAGCCCCTTCTGGCTATGGCCAAAAGGGGCTTTTACATTGGTGAGTCAGTGCCCGGGCTTGCTGCAAAAGGCATGGATTGATCTGCTGTGTCGACAGCGTAAGCCTGCAGCAGGACGGGCTGTTTGCTTTTACTGGGCAGATATTTCACGCACGATCAGCCATTGATTGCCTTCGCGCTGCAGCTCCATGGTTTTGAGGGTGCTGTCTTTGTAGTTGTCTGCAGAGTAGTCCTGGCGGAATCTGGCCGTGGCGCGTGCGCCGTTGTCTGCGCGGCTTTTTGCATCTGGCCCTGTGTGGCGTAGAGCACGGCCAGATTGTTGTAAGGCTCTGGCAGGTTGGGGACGTCACGTGTCAGCGCGCTAAAGATGTCTATGGCCAGATCGTACTTTTGCTGTTCTGTGGCGATCACACCCTGCAGAAAGCGCATATGTACGTCGTTGCCGTTGCGGCTCAGGTGTGCCTGCGCAAGCGCTGCCGCTTCGGTCAGCTTGCCCTGGGCCATGAGCTGATTGACTTCGGTGACGGCCGTGGAGGCAAGGCTTGCGCTGGCAAAAGTCAGGGCCGCCAATGCCAGACTGGCAGTGCGCCAGCGCGCCAGCGCGCCAGCGCGACCAGCGTTGCATCCAGGTACGTGAGAGACCGGAGAGGGAAGGCGCGAAAGCAGGGGGCATACAAGCGAATTTCACAGCAGCAGGGCAATTCGGAAGGAGTGAATGAAAGCCTGTTACAAGACAGAAGTTACGAAACTTTTACTTTGTTTCTGAATTTTGTATGTAGGTGGATTGCCTGCGCTGTGGGGGGGTTGTCTGTTCTGTACATCCTTGCTGTGCGGGTGTGGCGCAGTCGCAAAGCAGTACCAGGTGCAGCGGCTCGCTGCAAGAGGGGCATCGCCAATGCATACCCGGTGGTGCGCGTTTCATGCCGCCATGCGGGGTGAAGCAGCCTAGAATCGGCAGCAAGTGGCCATGCAGACCACAAGCCCTACGTTGAAGTCCGGAGATAGCTTCCTCATGCAGTACACACACATCCGCATTCCTGAAAATGGCAGCAAAGTGACCGTTAACGCGGACATGACCTTGAATGTTCCCGATCAGCCCATCATTCCTTTTATTGAAGGTGATGGTGTGGGTGTGGATGTCACGCCTGTGATGCGCAAGGTGGTGGATGCTGCCGTGGCCAAGGCCTATGGCGGCCGCCGTCAGATTCAGTGGATGGAGGTGTATGCCGGCCAGAAAGCCACGCAGGTCTACGGCCCGGACGTCTGGCTGCCCGAAGAGACGGTGGATGCCGTGCGCGAATACGCTGTTTCCATCAAGGGGCCGCTGAATACGCCCGTGGGCGGGGGCATTCGCTCCCTGAATGTGGCACTGCGCCAGACGCTGGACCTGTATGTGTGCCTGCGCCCCATGCGCTACTTCAAGGGCGTGCCTTCGCCCGTGCGTGAGCCTGAGAAGACCGATGTGGTCATCTTCCGCGAAAACTCGGAAGACATTTATGCAGGCATCGAGTTCGCTGCAGGCACGGACAAGGCGCAAAAACTCATCGACTTTCTGCGCGATGAGATGGGCATTGACCATATCCGCTTCCCAGCGACCTCTGGCCTGGGCATCAAGCCTGTCTCGCGCGAAGGTACGGAGCGCCTGGTGCGCAAGGCCATCCAGTACGCGATTGACCATGACAAGCCTTCGGTGACGCTGGTGCACAAGGGCAACATCATGAAGTTCACGGAAGGTGCGTTCCGGGACTGGGGCTATGACGTGGCCCTCAAGGAGTTCGGTGGCGAGCTGATTGATGGCGGCCCATGGGTGGAAATCAAGAATCCCAGGACCGGCAAGCGCATCACCATCAAGGACAGCATCACTGACGCATTCCTGCAGCAGGTGCTGCTGCGCCCGGCCGAGTACAGCGTGATTGCTACCATGAACCTCAATGGTGACTACATCTCGGACGCTGTGGCGGCGCAGATTGGCGGCATTGGCATTGCGCCCGGTGCAAACATGTCAAGTTCCGTGGCGGTGTTTGAAGCCACCCATGGCACAGCGCCACGCTATGCAGGCAAGGACTATGTGAACCCCGGCTCCATGATTTTGTGTGGCGAGATGATGCTGCGCCACATGGGCTGGGTGGAGGCGGCGGACCTGATCATCAGCGGCATGGAGCTGGCCATCCAGAGCAAGAAGGTGACTTATGACTTCGCGCGCATGATGGAAGGGGCCACCCAGGTGTCATGCTCCGGATTCGGGCAGGTGGTGATTGACCACATGTAAGTGGCCCTGCGTATCCGCCAACCCCGCAGCCGCGGGGTTTTTTAGCTTTTGACCGTGTGTACGGCTGGCGCTTTGGCTGTGCAGCTGCGGTTTGCATGCATTCGCTTGACCTCGGTAATTACGAAAAAAAGAGCTGCCAGCGCTCTATTTGCAATGCTTTCAGATAGAAAAGTAGTTGAAACCATTGCTGTATCAGCGCTAGAAGCTATTGATTTGATATGACTCATACTTCCACTGTGGCATCTGCTGCTGAGCCAGATGGCATGCACGGGCGTGCACGCAAGCTGGCCATGGCAGTCATTATTTGCGGCCTGGTGATCTGTGTGCTCGACAGCACCATGCTGAGTCTGGCCCTGCCGCAAATGGCCCGGCAGTGGCAGATTGACCCGGCCCAGACGCTGTGGGTGGTCAATGCCAACCAGGTGGCATCGCTGGTGCTGCTGCTGCCACTGGCTGCGCTGGGCGATCGTCTGGGCTACAAGCGTGTGTACCTGTGGGGCATGCTGGTGTTTGGCCTGTCCAGTGTGCTGGCGGCGCTGGCACCTTCGCTGCAGTGGCTGATTGTGGCGCGTGCTCTGCAGGGTATGGGCATGGCAGGGGCGCTGAGCGTCAATGGCGCGCTGGTGCGGCAGATTTATCCGCGTGCCCAGCTGGGGCAGGGCCTGGCGCTGAACTCCATGATGGTGGCCATCAGCTATGTGACCGGGCCGGTGCTGGCGGCGGCGGTGCTGTCGCAGCTGGACTGGCGCTGGCTGTTCAGCCTGCACATGCCGCTGGCGCTGTGGGTGTGCTGGCTGGGGCGCAAGGCCTTGCCCAAGCCATTCAAGCCTTCAGACCTGCGTGGGCTGTCGTGGTGGGATGTGCTGCTCAACATCACCATGTTTGCAGCGCTGTTCCTGGGGTTGGATCGTCTGAGTCACAACAGCCCAGAGCAGGGTCTGCTTCCTGCCGTTGCCTGGCTGCTGCTGGGTTTGCTGGCGGGCTATGTGTATGTACAGCGCCAGAAGCGCGGGGCGCAGCCCATGCTACCGCTGGACTTGCTGCGCATTCCGGCGTTCAGGCTGTCCATGGGCGCTTCCATCTGCGCCTTCAGTGCACAGACCATGGCCTTTCTGGCCATGCCTTTCCTGCTGATGGATGCCTATGGCGTATCGACCGGGCAGGTGGGCCTGCTCATCAGCGCCTGGCCGGTGGCGCTGGCCATCGTTGCACCGATTGTGGGGCGGCAGATTGGCAGGATTCCCGCCAGTCGGCTGGGCGGCATGGGCATGCTGCTGTTTGCGGCGGGGCTGGCGGCACTGTCGCAGCTATCGGCTGGCGCACCTGCCTGGGATATTGCCTGGCGCATGGCCATGTGCGGCGCGGGCTTTGCCATGTTCCAGTCGCCCAACAACCACACCATCGTGACCTCAGCCCCCATGCACCGCAGCGGCGCGGCCAGTGGCATGCTGGGCTCGGCCCGTCATACCGGGCAGAGTCTGGGCGCGGTGCTGCTGGCGGCAGCCTTTGTGCTCTGGCCTGGCAGCGAAGGCATCGCCGAGCAGCGTGCCTTGCTGATGGGCGCAGGTCTTGCGGTGCTGGCAGCCGTGTTCAGCGTACTGCGCCATACGCCGGTCAAAGGCCGCTGAGGCGGCCTGCGCCAGCACAGCGCATGCTGGCGGAAACCGTGGCGGGTTTAGCCGATGTACTCCATCGCCTCACCAGATTTGCGGGGCGACTGCAGCGCATGCAGCAGCCCCTGTGGGTTCAGGCACTGGATCAGCAGTGCGCCCTGGTTGGCCTGAATCAGCTCATGCACCAGCAACTCTGCGCCGCCCGCCATGCTGGGCGCGGGGCGCACGCTCTCACGGGCGAAGTGGTGCACGCCATGCAGGGCGCTGACCAGCAGACCAAACTTGCGCTCGCCGTGCTCAACCACCACCACCTGGTGTTTTTCCGTCAGGCGTGAGCGCTGACCGGTCAGCAGCTCACCCAGATCAAACACCCAGACAAAGCCTGTGACCTGCCCCTGCGCATGCCGTGCCAGTGTGCCAATGCAGTAGGGCAGGCGGCTGGCCGAGACGGGGTTGACGGAGGTCGCGGGCAGGGCCTCCAGCACGGATTCGGCATGCAGTGCAAACAGCTGCTTGCCCACGAAGAAGGTGGCCATCTCGATGCCGTTGATGCTGGCACTGCTCTGGATGGCGTGGCTGGCCTCATGCACGCTGTCTGCTGTTTCCACCTTGCCAAAGGACTCGATAGAAATGGCCAGTACATCTTCGCGGTAGCCGTCCGAGGTTTTGAACTCACGGTAGCCGCGCGAGACGCTGGCGCCCACAATGCCGTATTCGTTCTGGTAGGTGGTGATGGCGGCATCGCTGTGGCCCACCTGCAGCTGCAGCAGCTCGGGCTTGGGCAGTTGGACCGTGCTGCCGGGGGGCGAAGCAGGATCGGTGCTCGCCAGCACCAGTCCCTGGCGGTTGACGTACATGGCGCGGGTCTTGGGTTTGCCGACCAGAGAGCTTTCCAGCATGGCCTGCAGCTCCGGTATGGCATTGAACACGATGGCAATGCCGCCTACGGTGCGTTCATGGGCATCGTCCGTGCGAATGGGGGCGTGGTAGACATAGGTGGCCCCTTCGCTGCCAACGTGCGCAGCGCTCCACGGCGTGACGTAGTAGGACTGGCTGTCATTGAGTTGCATGACGGCCTGCACGGCTGCGCTGTCAATCGTCTGCTCCAGCACGCTGCTGCCATCGGGCAGATGCGGATGGCTGGCGCACAGGATGCGGCCCTTGTTGTCATAGACCATGAGGCGCAGGTAGACCGTGTAGAGGCTGTTGATGTGTTCCAGTACCTGGGTCGCTTCAGCCAGCAGCGCTGCAGGCGCCTCGCCTTGCGCATGGTGCAGCGTCAACAGCTGGCGCAGCACGGGCGAGAGCGCCCACCAGCGGCAGTCATTGGCGCGTTCGTAGAGGTTACGGTCCAGCAGATCGACCAGCAGCTGGGTCAGCGACTGGCTGTCGCGCAGGCCGACGCTGAGCACGGTGTCGTACAGATCACGAATCGACTGGGTAAAGACCAGATTCGTGCGTGCGCCGGTCTCGCCAATCTGCTCGAGCACCGACTTCAGGCGCACCGACCCTCCGCGCTGCCCGGCCGTCATGACCTGGCCATTCCAGACCACGCGGCGGATGGAGTCTGCCGCGTTGATGATGTCGTACAGCGGCGGGCAGAAACTCTTGGCGTGGGCCAGCAGACCCTGTGCCACATCGTGGGGCAGACTGTCCACACAGCGCATTATTTTGGTGCCAAAGGCCTGTTCCACCGGAATCATGACCTGACCTTTCCACCCTGCAGGCCCCGGATAGCCTTGGTAGGGTTTGGCAGACACGGTTTGCACCAGATAGGTGCGCCCGGAGTGCGTGAACAAATGTGGTGCGCCTTCGGGGTTGGTGGGGACCTTGGTGCCCGGCGCAATCCAGTGCGCGTCGCTGCTGGCGAGTACGTAGTCATGCTCGTTGAGCAGCAGGGCTACGCTGCGGCCTTCGGCGGCGCTGCTGCCGGCAAAAATGCCTGCCATCTCCCCCAGAAAGTCAAAGGACAGGCACAGCACGCCGCAAGGCTGGCCAGTCTGTGGATGCAGCATGCGCTGTGTGTAGAGCAGGGCCTGGTCCTTGTGGGGGCGCAGATTGGTGTGGCGGAAGGTTTCTACAAAACTGTGGCTCTCCAGCGTCTGCGCCAGCAGTGGATCGTGCGAGCCATCGACGGGCGAGCTTTCATCGATCTGGGCCAGCACGGTGCCGGTCAAATCGAACAGCATGATTTCGTCGTACACCGTGTATTTGTGCTGGTACTCACGCAGGCGCTCGACGATGCCCTGGCCATCGGTGAGCCCGGCGACGTAGTTGCACAGCGTGCGGTCCGTGGCCAGAAAACCGACGTCGGCCGTGCGTTCATAGAGATTGCGCACCACGATGTCGATGACGTGGTGCGCGCAGGTGGCGATTTCGGACATGACCTCGCCAATCGACTCCGACACCATGGAGTGCACCAGGTCTTGCTCCAGACGCTGAAAGCCTTCGCGTGTGGCGGCCATCATGGGCAGCATGCTGTGCGCCTCTTCGGCGCAGTGCATCTTGGCCGATGATTCGATCAGGCGCCACATGAGGTTGAGCTCCTGCAATAAGCGCTCGCAGCGCGCGACATCCCGCATGTATGGGATGAAGGTGTCGATATGGATCTCGTTGTCGCTTGCCATGTCTGCCTCCCCTTTTCAAGACAGAGCTGGCAGTTCAGGGGCCCAGCTCTTGTATGTCTTGGAAAAGCAAAAGCCAGGCCAGTGCGAACAAAGAGTTACAGCAAATCGATGTTGTGTACCTGTTCTACGCTACGGGCACGGTCGTCCAGGTAGCGCTGCAAGGTGGTGCTGACGGTGCGAAAGGCCAATTCATCCCACGGAATGTCCTTGGGCTCAAACAGGCGCGCTTCAATGGTTTCGTGCCCGGGGTTGAAGCTTTCGCTGAGCAGGCGTGCGCAGTAAAACAGGTGCACCTGACCAACGCGTGGAACGCTGATCACGGAAAACAGCCGGCCCATGGCAATCTGGGCACCGGCTTCTTCATCCATTTCGCGGGCAGCGCCTTCGGAAGTGGTTTCATCCAGCTCCATGAAACCTGCTGGCAGCGTCCACTTGCCCCAGCGGGGTTCGATGTTGCGCTTGCACAGCAGGATGCGGCCATCGTCGGTAACAGGGATGCAGCCCACCACATTCAGCGGGTTTTGATAGTGCACAAAGCCGCAGGAGGGGCAGATGGCGCGCACGCGCGTGTCGCCATCGTCAGGAATGGCGTGCTTGACGGGGCTGCCACACTGGCAGCAGAACTTGATGGTGGGGCGAAAACTCATGGGCAATGCCTGCTTCAGGCAGTGATGGCTACGCGCAATGTGCCCAGGCCGGTAATACCGCCTTCCAGCACATCGCCGGCCTGCACGGCACCTACACCTTCGGGGGTGCCGGTCATGATGAGGTCACCGGGCTGCAGCTCCCAGGCCTGGGAAAGCACCTCAATAGTCTCAGCAATATTCCAGATGAGTTGGTTCACATGGCTGCGCTGGCGGTCTTTGCCGTTGACCTGCAGCCAGATTTCTGCCTGCTCTACATCACCCGCCTGTGCAGCAGGCGTGATGGCGCTGATGGGGGCGCTGTGCTCAAAGGCCTTGCCAATGCACCAGGGGCGGCCCTGCTTTTTCATGTCGTTCTGCAGATCGCGGCGCGTCATGTCCAGGCCTACGGCATAGCCCCAGATATGTTCCATGGCCTGCGCGGCCGCAATGTTTTTGCCGCCTTTGCCAATGGCTACCACCAGCTCGATTTCGTGGTGCAGATTGCTGGTCAGCGTGGGGTAGGGCATGCCGACAGTGCCACCGTTTTCTGCGGGCAGTACGGCATCTGCGGGCTTCATGAAGAAAAACGGTGCTTCGCGCCCCGTAAAGCCCATTTCTTTGGCGTGTTCAGCGTAGTTGCGGCCTACGCAGTAGATGCGGTGTACGGGAAAACGGTCAGCGCAGCCAATGACAGGCACCGAGGCTTGGGCTGGGGGCGTAAACACAAATGGCATGGTTCAGGGCTAAGCAGTCAACGGAAGAACAAGTGTGCCATGAGTCAGGTGTCAAGTTATGCTGTGCAGGTGACTGATACCAAGCATCTTCAGCAGCAGTGGCTGCAACCCGACTGGCCCGCCATTGCTGGCGTGCATGCCCTGTTTACCACCCGTGCAGGTGGGCAAAGTGCAGCTCCGTGGAACGCCATGAACCTGGGTGACCACGTACATGATGACCCGCAGCATGTAGCGGCCAACCGGGCGCTGCTGCAGGCGGTGCTCAGCGATATGTCAGGGCGGCCGGTGCAAACCCGCTTTTTGCAGCAGGTACATGGCTGCGATGTTCAATTTCTGGAGCACGCATCGCCCAATGGACAAGCCTTTGACGCCTGTTTGACCACTGAATCTGATGTGGCCTGCATTGTCATGGTGGCGGACTGCCTGCCAGTCTTGCTGGCACACCGCAGCGGGCGCGCCGTTGCTGCAGCCCATGCGGGCTGGCGCGGACTGGCAGGACATAACGGCCATGGCGTACTGGAAGCCGTCTGGCAGGCTTACGCCGCCCGACTGGGTGTGGCTGCCGATGCGCAGCTGGCAGCAGACACGCAAGTCTGGCTGGGGCCATGCATTGGCCCCGAGGCTTTTGAGGTGGGCGATGAAGTGCGTGAGGCCTTTGTGCAGACGCTGCCTGCAGCCGTGCAGTGCTTTGTACCCGTGGCGGGTAAGAGCGGCAAGTGGCTTGCTAATTTGTCGCTCCTGGCGCGCCAGCGACTGCAGGCTGTGGGCCTCACGCACATTTATGGCAATGACGGCAGCGCGCCCTGGTGCACGGTGAGCAATGCCTCACGGTTCTTTTCTCACCGGCGCGATGCTGCTGTTCTGGGCAGCACCGGCCGCATGGCTGCCTGCATCTGGAAGGGCTGAAGCCTTGGCGGCCTGCGCCTGATCGTAGGCACGCTGCTCGGCTTCGCGCTGGGCCTTGAGCTTGCGTTTGCGCTCTGGCGTGCCAAAGATGTAGATGATGATGCCGACAGGCAGCAGGCCATAGAGCACCAAAGTGACCATGGCCCCCAGCACGCTGCCCTGAGGGCCGAAGGCTTCGGCCAGTGCCATCATCACCGTGACATAAAGCCACGCAATCACGATTAAATACATGGTCTGTAATTTGCTTGATTTCTGTGCCAGGCGCTGGTTGCGATGTTGATTGGAGTCAAGGAATCAGGCTTTTGACATATGGCTGTCATGCACTGATTGTCACAATTGGTGTGCTGGACAACAATCATCAACCAGCATGATGCACTGTCGCATGGTGGTGCCGCCAAGAACGCAAGGATGACAAGCATGAATTCCACACCAGACTGGGGTGCTGCAGGGGAGCAGTACACAGACTTTTTCTCCAGACAATGGCAGAACGCCTTCCAGTCGTTTGCCGCACTCGGCCAGGCAGAACCCGCCAAAACAGCGGTCCAGTTGGATGTGAATCGGCTCCAGGCATTGCAGCAGGAGTATGTGCAGGAGGCGGCCCGTCTGTGGAGTCAGGGACTGCAGGCGCCAGCACAGCTGCAGGACAGGCGTTTCAAGTCTGCGCCTTGGCTGAGCAACCCCGTGGCAGCCATGACGGCTAGCGCCTATTTGCTCAATGCCAAGGCACTGATGGGCATGGCGGACGCGGTGCAGACCGATGAAAAAACACGCCAGCGCATTCGCTTTGCCGTAGAGCAGTGGGTGGCAGCCATGTCGCCCAGCAACTATCTGGCGCTGAATCCAGAAGCCCAGCAAAAGGCGCTGGAGACCAAGGGCGAGAGTCTGGCCAAGGGCATTCAGAACATGCTGCACGACCTGCAGCAGGGCCATCTGTCCATGACGGACGAAAGTGCCTTCGAAGTTGGCAAAAACGTTGCCACCACCGAAGGGGCCGTGGTCTATGAGAACGAGCTGTTCCAGCTCATCGAGTACAAGCCGCTGACGGGCAAGGTCTACAAGCGCCCGTTGCTGCTGGTGCCACCATGCATCAACAAGTACTACATCCTGGACTTGCAGCCTGAGAACTCGCTGATTCGCTATGCCGTCAGCCAGGGGCACCGTACCTTTGTCGTGAGCTGGCGCAATCCGGATGAGTCGCTGGGCCACCTGGGCTGGGATGACTATATTGAAGATGCTGTCATCCGCGCCATCGATGTGACCCAGCAGATTGCCGGTGCGGACCAGATCAACACCCTGGGCTTTTGCGTAGGCGGCACCATGCTGGCTACGGCGCTGGCCGTGCTGGCTGCGCGTGGTGAGGATCCTGTAGCCAGTGCGACCTTGCTGACCACATTTGTGGACTTTTCCAGCACCGGGGTGCTGGATGTCTTTATTGATGAAGCCTTTGTGCAGATGCGTGAAATGCAGCTGGGCAAGGGCGGTCTGCTCAAGGGGCAGGAGCTGGCCGCGACATTCAGCTTCCTGCGACCCAACGATCTGGTCTGGAACTATGTGGTTGGCAATTACCTCAAGGGCGAGACGCCGCCACCCTTTGACCTGCTGTACTGGAACAGCGATGCCACCAATCTGCCAGGCCCCTGGTATGCCTGGTATCTGCGCAATACCTATCTGGAAAACAACCTGATTCGCCCCGGCAAGCTCACCGTCTGTGGCGAGCAGATCGATATGGGCCGCGTGACGCTGCCGCTGTACATCTATGGCTCGCGTGAAGACCATATCGTGCCGATTGAGGCCGCCTATGCCTCGACGCAGGTATTCCCTGGCGACAAACGCTTTGTCATGGGCGCATCGGGCCATATTGCGGGCGTGATCAACCCTCCGGCCAAGCACAAGCGCAGCCACTGGATTCGCAGCGACAACGCACTGCCAGCCAGCCATGGCGAGTGGCTGCAGGAGGCGACAGAACACCCTGGCAGCTGGTGGACCGACTGGTCGCAGTGGCTGCAGAGCCATGCTGGTACACAAATTGCAGCCCCCAAACGCTATGGAAAAGGGCGCAGCTACGAGGCACTGGAGCCAGCACCCGGGCGGTATGTACGGGAAAAAGCTTGAACCACGCTCACCCAAGTCATAGCAAAATGCTGCATTGCAACATCTGTCTGTAGCGCATTTGCCGCCGCAAGTACGTTGGGCACAAGTTGCAGCGCTTAGATCAACGAATAAAGGAATTAGAAAATGGAAGACATCGTCATTGTTTCGGCAGTGCGCACAGCGATCGGCAAGTTTGGTGGCAGCCTGGCCAAGGTGCCTGCTGTGGATCTGGGGGCTACGGTCATCAAGGAGGCGCTGCAGCGCGCCAATGTGCCTTTTGACCAGGTGGGCGAAGTCATCATGGGCCAGGTGCTGACCGCAGGCGTCGGTCAGAACCCTGCACGCCAGGCCATGATGAAGGCGGGTGTTGCCAAGGAAACACCTGCCCTGACCATCAATGCCGTCTGCGGCTCGGGCCTGAAGGCCGTCATGCTGGCGGCGCAGGCCGTGGCAACGGGGGACAGCGAAATTGTGGTCGCAGGCGGTCAGGAAAACATGAGCCTGTCGCCCCACGTGCTCAAGGGCTCGCGCGACGGCCAGCGCATGGGGGACTGGAAGATGCAGGACACCATGATCGTTGACGGCCTGTGGGATGTGTACAACCAGTACCACATGGGCATTACGGCCGAGAACGTGGCGCGTGAAAACGACATCACACGCGAGCAGCAGGACGAGCTGGCCATGGGCAGCCAGCAAAAGGCGGCGGCTGCGCAGGACGCAGGCAAGTTCAAGGATGAAATCGTTCCCGTGGTGATTCCGCAGCGCAAGGGCGACCCTGTCGTGTTTGATACCGACGAATACATCAACCGCAAGACCAGCCTGGATGCGCTGTCTGGCCTCAAGCCTGCTTTTGACAAGCAGGGCACGGTCACCGCTGGCAACGCCTCTGGCATCAACGACGGCGCAGCTGCCGTTGTGGTCATGAGTGCCAGCAAGGCGGCTGCACTGGGGCTCAAGCCGCTGGCCAAGATCAAGGCTTACGCCACCAGCGGTCTGGACCCCGCCACCATGGGCATGGGCCCTGTGTTTGCTACACGCAAGGCGCTGGAGCGCGCAGGCTGGCAGGTGGGTGATGTGGACCTGTTTGAACTCAATGAAGCTTTTGCCGCACAGGCCTGTGCCGTGAACAAGGTGCTGGGCATTGATGCGGCCAAGGTGAACGTCAATGGCGGTGCGGTTGCGCTGGGCCACCCCATCGGTGCCTCGGGCTGCCGCGTGCTGGTCACGCTGCTGCACGAAATGCAGCGCCGTGATGCCAAGAAGGGTCTGGCCGCACTGTGCATTGGCGGTGGCATGGGTGTGGCGCTGGCCGTAGAACGCGCATAACAGCCGCAGTTGGAGCCGCGAAGCGATGTGCAGCCATCGCTTCGCTGGCGTTTTCCCTGTGCAGGGCATCCGCAATAGGCACGAGCAAGGGTGAATGCCATAGTCACGGAGTCTGAGGTGCAAGCTCAGCCGCTGTGATGCTGTATGGGCGGTGTGAGTTGTAAAGAATGACTAAATCAGCAGGAGTACAAAGATGAGCCAGAAAGTAGCGTATGTGACCGGAGGTATGGGAGGGATTGGTACTGCCATCTGCCAGCGTCTGCATCAGGATGGCTTCAAGGTGATTGCCGGTTGTGGGCCTACCCGTGATTACCAGAAGTGGCTGGATGAACAAAAAGCCCTGGGCTTTACCTTCTATGCCTCGGTAGGCAATGTGGGGGACTGGAATTCCACAGTGGAAGCCTTTACCCAGGCCAAGGAGGAGCACGGCAGCATTGATGTGCTGGTGAATAACGCCGGTATCACACGTGACCGCATGTTCCTGAAGATGACGCCTGAAGATTGGCGCGCCGTGATTGAAACCAATCTGAACTCCATGTTCAACGTCACCAAGCAGGTGGTGGGTGACATGGTGGAAAAGGGCTGGGGCCGCATCATCAATATCAGCTCGGTCAACGGCGCCAAGGGCCAGGCCGGTCAGACCAACTACTCCGCCGCCAAGGCTGGCATGCACGGCTTTACCATGGCGCTGGCCCAGGAGCTGGCTGGCAAGGGCGTGACGGTGAACACCGTCAGCCCCGGCTATATCGGCACCGACATGGTCAAGGCCATTCGCCCTGATGTGCTGGAAAAGATTGTGGGCGTGATTCCCGTCAAGCGCCTGGGTGAGCCCAAGGAAATTGCCTCCATGGTGTCCTGGCTGGCTTCGGAAGATGGCAGCTATGCAACCGGGGCGGACTTCTCGGTCAACGGCGGTCTGCACATGCACTGAGTCTTGCCTCGCCAAGCAAAATGCCCACCGGAAGGTGGGCATTTTTGTTGCAGAGCATGGAAGATGAAAGCGGCCGCTGCCACGAGGGCGGGCCTTGCACCCCTCTTACAGACGGATGGGGGCGCGCTTGCGGTCGCGTTCGTCTTCAGGCCAGATGGTGGTAATGGTTTGGGGTTGCATGGTTTTCACTCCTTTGCCTCTTTAACGTCCTGATCGCTGGTGGCGTTGACGTCGTTGGTGCAACTGTTTGTTTGCTGCGTTCGAGAATGTGTCGAAGCTGGCGTCGTGCTCAGGCGCGCAGAGGAGCGCGCTTGCGATCACGTTCATCTTCGGGCCAGACAGCTAAAGCTTGTGTGTGGTTCATGGGGTGTATTCCTTATGTACGAAGAACAACGCAGTTGCTAGGCAGCGCGTTGACACGCCCGAATAAAAAAATTTGAAATTTTTTTGTAGCCCTCGGATTGGCCTCTTCTGAAGCTGCTGGTGCGGCCGTGCCGTACAGGCTGGCTATGCGCTGTATAGGGGAAAATATTGCGTCTCATGCATAACTGCTTGCGCAGGTGGAGAATGCAGCCCCTGCGGTTGGCGAAGGGGAGGAGGTCCCGGTAGCTGCAGCCCATGGAAGAAAAACGGTATGCAACAACTCACAGAATGGCTCCAGGCTCTTAACGGACTGGTCTGGGGCATCCCCATGATCGTGCTGATACTGGGCACAGGCTTTTATCTGCAGCTGCGTCTGGGCTTGATGCCACTGCGCAATATTGGCTACGGCTTTCGCATGATCTGGAAGAGCCGTTCCGTGCATGACGCTTCCAGCGGTGATATCTCGCCTTTTGCTGCCTTGATGACGGCGCTGTCTGCCACTGTGGGTACGGGCAATATTGCCGGGGTGGCTACGGCGATTGCCGTGGGCGGGCCCGGTGCCCTGTTCTGGATGTGGATGACGGCGCTGGTTGGCATGGCCACCAAGTACGCCGAAGTGGTGGTGGCCGTGAAGTACCGCGAGAAAAATCCCAGGGGCCATTGGGTGGGCGGCCCCATGTATGCCATCAAGAATGGCCTGAGCCCACGCTGGCGCTGGCTGGGTACGGCGTTTGCCATTTTTGGCGGCCTGGCAGGCTTTGGCATTGGTGCCATGGTGCAGGCCAACGGTATTTCTTCGGCCATTGAAGGTGCTTTTGGTGTGCAGACCTGGATCACTGGTCTGGTGGTCGCCGCCCTCACCGGCGCCGTGGTGCTGGGTGGCATTACCCGGATTGGCGCGGTGGCCGAAAAGCTGATTCCCACCATGTGTGTGGTCTACATCCTGTGCGTGCTGTGCGTGCTGGGCACCTTTGCTGACAAGATTCCTGCTGCGTTCGCACTGATTTTTGAGCAGGCTTTCAACCCCACGGCAGCCGTGGGTGGCTTTGCAGGCTCTACCGTGCTGATGGCCATTCGCATGGGTGTCGCGCGCGGCATTTTCTCCAATGAAGCGGGTCTGGGCACGGCAGGTATTGCGCAGGCCGCAGGCCAGAGCAAGGACCCCGTGTTTTCGGGCATTGTGGGCATGATGGGCACGTTTATTGACACCATCATCGTCTGCACCATGACGGGCCTGGCGATTGTGGTCAGCGGCGTGTGGAACAGCGGCGCCAGTGGCGCACTGCTGAGCACACAGAGCTTTGAAGCCGCCATGCCCGGCGTGGGCAAGTATCTGCTGGCGATTTCGCTGGCACTGTTTGCCTTCACCACCATCTTGGGCTGGGCCTATTACGGCGAAAAGTGCTGGAACTATCTGGTCGGCCCCGTGTGCGAAAAGCCGTTTCGCCTGCTGTGGGTGATCGGCGTCTATCTGGGGGCGGTCGTGACGCTGGATGTGGCCTGGCTGGTGGCGGACACGCTCAACGCGCTGATGGCGATTCCCAACCTGATTTCCCTGCTGCTGCTCTCGCCCGTGATTGCACGGCTGACACGCGAGTACTTTGCCGCGAAGCAGGCTTCAGAGCAGTAAGTCGTAGCCCACGGAACTGGGCAATTGCAGTGCCTGAAACTTCAAAAACAAGAGCTGCCAGCGCAGATATTTGCTTGTTTTCAGATACAAAACTATCTGAAACGCTGCAAATACGAGCGCTGGCAGCTATTTTTTTATAAGTCCTTATCGTTGTTGAAGTAGGCACGCAGATGCTGCAAGGCATTGGGGTTCTTCATGCCAGAGCGTGCCAGCACCTCGCTGACGCTGCAGCCAGACTCCAGCCACTGCACCAGTACTGTGTTGCGCAGCACCTGGGGGCCCATGCGTGCAGGCTCGGGCAGCTTGGCGGCCAGCGCCGCCTGGCGCAGGGTTTTGGTGACCAGATGCAGCAGGGTATGGCTGGTCAGCTGCGGGGCTTTGCGCGTGCAAAACAGCGCGCTCTGGCCCTGCATGGCGTGGTAGCCCGCGCGCGCCTGCAGCCAGGCCTGCAGGGCATGGTGCAACTGGGGGGAGACGGGCAGGGTACGGGTCTGCATGTCGCGCTCGCCTGCCACCAGCAGGGACTGAATCACACGCGGCTCGTCTTCGCTCCAGCGCAGGTTGCCCACTTCCAGGTGCTTGACTTCCTCGGGCGTGAGGCCCAGCTCCATCAGCAGCATCAGAATGGCGCGATCGCGGCTGCTGATCAGGTCGTCCGGCTGTGGAATGTGCTGCTGCAGGGCACGCCACATGCGTGGAGAGAGGATGGCGCCTTGCGGGTTCTCGCTGGGGGGGATGTCCTGGGCAGCCAGGCCCTGGGCCGGATTGCTGCGTGCCCATTGGTGCAGCACGGCATGGTCGTACACGCGGTCCAGCACACGCCAGTAGCGCCGGCGCGTGATGTCGCTGGGCTTGTGGTTCTTGGGGCTTTGCGGTGCGTGGTTGATGAACTGCAGCACTTGCACAGGCGTGGCACGGGCCCAGGCAAAAGGCTGTATGGCTTCGGCCTGCTCGCCAGACAGAAAGCGCAGCCAGGACAGCCAGATAAAGCGGTAAGGCCTGGCGGCCTCAGGGCTGAGCGGCTCCCAGGGGTTTTGCCCACAGGTCATCAGCCAGTGTTCAAACGCGTTGTCACCGCGCATGGGGATAAGAGGTGTCTCTTCTTCAGGGAGACAGTGGTTGCTGTGCAATGCGATGCGTCTTCCAAAAACAATGGGCCAACTGAAAAACTCAGGCCGTGTTTATAGCTGTTTCTGAAGATGCTATGTCGCAAAGTGCAGGCTAGGGCGTGTTCACATCAACATTGGGTTCGCTGCCCCTGATTATGGAGATCACAAATGGGGTTGAAGGCTTGGGGGCGGTCTGCGTTGTTGCGGCAGCTTGCAAGGCGCTCGGCATTGCTGCGCCACCGCGCCTAGCATCCCATCCCCAAGCCTTCAACGCGAATCTCAAGCTTTATGTGAACACGCCCTAGTGTCCTGTCCCGCTAATACGTGAGCAAAGT
>ENA-UOJC01000534-UOJC01000534.1-human-gut-metagenome-genome-assembly--contig:-C104-NODE-534-length-66422-cov-7.029051_pt1 | contig 66422 bp, 48 predicted proteins | sample MGYA00242339_ERZ723886 | MGnify/ENA metagenome assembly ERZ723886 | reverse complement strand
GATAGCAAAGGTGCTACCGTAGAAATCTCTAATACCGACGATTTTCCCAATATTATGCAGGCCTGGATTGACACAGATCCCGAGAACAAAAGTCCAGAAAATGCAAAAGCTCCGTTTATTATTACTCCTGCGGTTGCAAGATTAGACCCTAAGTCCAGTCAGACACTGCGCATTATTTATACCGGCGATGAACTGCCTAAAGATCGGGAAAGCGTTTTTTATCTGAATGTTCTGCAGATTCCTGCTCAAAACAGTGCGAATGCATCGGCGAATCAGTTGCAGTTTATGCTGCTTAGTCAGATCAAGCTTTTCTATCGGCCATCCATCTCAAATAGCAGTGCTATTGATACAAAGAATAAACTCAGCTTTTCTGTGAAATCACCCGAAGGGACTGATTGGTCGATTGAAGCCAAAAATGCAGGGGCCTATTATGCATCCCTTAGCAACGCGCAGCTGATTGCCGACGGCAAGGAAATTCCACTACAAGCAGAAATGCTGGCTCCTTACAGTGAGCAGGTATGGCATCCTGTGAAATCTTCTCCACTTCCTGCAGGCAAGTTGATGCTGAAAACATGGCTGATCAACGATTATGGTGGGCGTGAAGAAGTAACTTATGAAATTTCCCGTTAGCATAATGATGAAAAATAAAACAGTATTTTTTCTGGTGCCGCTTTGTTTTTGGATTGGTTCTGCGTATGCACAAGAAGAATATTTTTTTGATGACTCCTTGCTGAAGGGATGGGGGCTTCGTCAAGATCAAATCGCGCGCTACACCCAAAGCGGGCATTTTGAGCCTGGAACCTATGAAGTAGAAGTCTTTGTCAATGGGAAGCATCGCTCCCGCATTCCTGTTCAATTTTTGGACAACCCAAAGACTGGACGTCTGGAGCCATGTTTTACACCTGAGCAACTGGTCAAGACGCTGAAAAGCAAGTGGGAAGATGAATCCGCTCAAGAGGGTGCTACGCAATGTCTATTGCTGGAACAAGCACTACCAGGTGCCAGCTATGACGCTCAGCTTAACAAGCTTCAGCTGCTCTTGAGCATTCCCATGGCATTGCTGTTAACAGAAAGGCTTGATCACGTTGATCCATCCGAATGGGATCCTGGAGAGACAGCTTTTTTTGCTAACTATGATCTGAACTGGTATCAGTCCAAGTACCGCAATGGTTTTGATGGAAGCTCAGATTATGGATTTGCCGGTCTTAACTCTGGCTTCAATATCGGTCTCTGGCGCTTCAGACATCAATCCACCTATAGCTATTCACAATTTGGCGGGCGCTCTAACAACAGATGGAATAATTTGAGGACCTATGTGCAGCGTTCTATTCCAAGCCTGCGCAGTGAACTGACGGTTGGTGAAAGCTTCACGACAGGGCAGCTTTTTGGCGGCATGAGCTACCGAGGGGTGAACATTAAGTCAGATCAGCGGATGTTGCCACCCAGTCAGCAATACTACGCTCCAGAAGTGCGAGGAACAGCAACTACGACTGCACGGGTGCTTATTCGGCAGCGTGGTCAGATTATTCGTGAACTTACCGTTCCGCCTGGCCCTTTTATTGTTGATGATCTGCAAAGTACTTCATACAGCGGTGACTTGGACGTTGAAATTATTGAAGCAGACGGCAATGTGACACGTTACACCGTGCCCTTCGCGGCCGTCCCGCAGTCTATCCGGCCAGGCCTGTCTCAGTACAGCCTCACACTGGCGCAAGCTTCTCAATATGATGAACCATGGTTTGCTGAAGCAACGTATCAGCGCGGCTTGACCAATAACTTGACGGTCAATCTCGGCAGCAGATTGGCCAAAGACTATGTGTCATTGCTGGCTGGAGGCGTGGTCGCTGGGCGCATGGGGGCTCTGGGTGTGAATTTCACATCCTCCCACGCACGTGTGGAAAATGGAACCCGCAAGAATGGCTGGCGACTGGGTGCTGATTACAGTCAGACATTTGATGGGTCCAATACGACGCTGACGCTGGCCGGTTACCGTTACTCTTCGGCTGGTTATCGTGAGCTAAGCGATGTTCTGGGCATCCGTTACGCTGAAGGTCGTTATGGAAGCTGGAATTCTTATAGTTATCAGCAACGTGCTCAATATTCGCTCATGCTGAACCAGAACCTGGGGCGGTACGGATCGCTGTATTTTTCAGGATCAACCAGTGATTATTACCAGGGGAAGCAGAAAAATACGCAATTCCAGCTGGGTTATACCAATAGCTGGAAGAGTATGAGCTATACGCTTTCATGGTCTTATCACAAGAATGCTTATTACCAGTCTTATTATGAGTTTGCAGGAGCGCCTCAGATTTCCAATGTGCAAAAAGGCAATGTCATCTCTTTGACGGTATCTTTCCCATTGGGTTTGAGTCCGCGTGCGCCATCTTTGACCAGTACTTACACCTCGAGCTCAGGTGAAAACAGAGGCAATACGCTGCAGACTGGAATTACAGGAGCTTTTGGTGAAAACAATGCATATAGCTATGCAATTTCCACTAGCAAGGATAGTGAGCTGGATGGCCTGAACTGGAGTGGTAACCTGCAACGTCAAGGCCCGTATGCATCCATGACACTGGGCTATGGCCAAGCGCAGGACTACCGTCAGTACAACGTCGGGATACGTGGTGGCCTGGTGCTGCACAAAGGGGGGCTGACACTGGGCCCATCGCTGGGTGACACATTTGCGCTGGTGCATGCTGCCGGCGCTGAAGGCGCGCAGATTCACAATGGCCAGATCACCCGCATTAACAGCCGTGGTTATGCCGTCGTTCCTGCATTAAGCCCTTACCGCTATAACACCATTCGAATTGATCCTCAGGATCTTCCTGCATCTACAGAGTTGCTCGAAACTGAAAAACGTGTCGTGCCTTATGCGGGTGCGATTGTGGCCATGTCTTTTGCAACCCGGTTTGGACAGGCGCTTTTGATCGAGGCAACTCAGGAATCTGGTCAACCCATCCCCATGGGGGCAGCAGTATCCGCAGCAGACGATCCAGAAATTGGTGTGGTTGGACAAGGCGGTCAAATTTATGCACGTGTTTCTGAAAAAAGCGGCAATCTGACAGTGCGCTGGGGTTCTTCGGATGAAGATAGCTGCGTGCTTTCATATGACATCTCTGATGCAGACTGGAATCAGGATCTGGTGCGCCGCAAGGATATTTGCCGACGTGCAGATGCCAAAGTGCAGTAATTCTGAATCATCAATTATTGAACGCATTAAAAGTAAAAAATATGAGAATCACAAAATCATTTTTATGGCCTGTGCTCGCTTTGGTGCTTTGTAGCGCGGCACCTCATGCTTTTGCAACATGCTACAAGGTCATTGGTACTAATAATAATCCAGGGGTCACTTCCGGCTATATCAAGCCAAGTGAAGGCGTCGCAGCAAGTTGGGCAGGTGCATGTGACACTTGTAATGGAAATTTGGGAATTCCATCGGTGATTAACTTAAGCAGTGGAAATTTTATTCCGCCCGGAACAATGCTAGCCAGCAGTGTGGCTCCATTTGTTCAATATGGAACGACTGGTGGTTATGACCCAGAGAGGGTTTTTTTTCGCTGTGCACCGGAAGATCCTGTTTATGAAATGTATTCGACGAATGGTGATAACTATTACAGTGGTCACCCAACGCGGGATAAGACAGGGCTGGCACTTGGCCTTGAAGCTGCCTATGAGACAGCATGGGACAATATTCTGCTCAGGCTCACTAATGTGACAACGGGTGAGTATTTTACGGACATCTGGAAAGAAAGACTTTTAACGGATCTTGATACTGATAGCCATGGCTACCGCTTGGTAAAGGCTAAAAATCTATCAACAGTGCGTGCAGAAGTCTATAGTTCTGGTGGAAATCAAAGTCATTATTATGCAAACACAAGATTAAGCCAGATCTATGCCTATACGCAGCCAAGTGCGTACATTGCGATAAAAGGACCAGGCCTGGCCGCTCCTACAACCGGCAATTCACACCTGAAAGACTTTAGCGGATGGCATTACAACTGGCCAGGTGCGATTGGCATGTACAGGAATGTTACGCTCAAGCGTTATCCAACGTGTGTGGTGCTCAATGCCACTCCTTATGTCTTTCTTCCGTCAGTGAGTCGTAACGACATAGAAAATGGTACGGCGACCAGTGAGGTGCCATTTCAGATCAGCTTTAAATGCCAGAACGCCATGGTCTCTGGAACGGGTAATAATCAAACTGCTTTAGGTATTCTTGCTTCGCCGGGGGCATATGCTGCGGCCCAAAAACTGGGACTGGTTAATGCACAATCAGGTATTTCGCATCTGGTTTCAGACAACTACGGTAGTTCTGGTTATGCGGAAGGGGTAGGGATAAGAATTCTGAGAGACAACAACCCTATCAACCTGCTTTCCAGTGAAAACTCCGCACTTGGAGGTGCCAATGCCAACCAAATGGGCTGGTATCCCATAATTGGAAACAATACGGTGCTGACCGGAAATCGCAATGGCGTTGATTTCTATACTGAAAACTTTCGGGCCAGACTGGAAAAATTACCCCAGGCTGCTGCTGTGACACCAGGACGTGTCCGAGCGACAGCTACGGTCGTCATTCGTGTTCAATAGCAGTTTTCACATGAAAAAAAGCAGCTTTATCTCTTTGCTTCCTCTGGCTTGCATGGCGCTGATGTCTACGGCATTTGCCGGAGTAACGGCAGAGCGCACCAGAGTCATCTTCCCTCAGGACAAGAGAGAAGTATCTTTAATGCTCGCCAACCTGAACACGTACCCAGTTATCACTCAGGTCTGGGTCAATGACGGACAACCAGGAAATACGCCTGAATCTGCCAAGGCACCGGTCATGCCTCTGCCACCTGTTTTCCATATGGACCCGCAGCAGACGCAGACATTGCGCCTGCTGCAGCTCGGTGACAAATTGCCCAGTGACCGTGAGTCGCTGTACTGGCTGAACATTCATGAGGTTCCGCCTACGCAGCAGGGGCCTGAAGGAGAGGACAGCACGCAAGTGACAGTCACCATGCAAACCCAGATGAAGCTGATATTGCGGCCCCAAAAGTTACCCCAGTCTCTGGAACGCACGGCTGCATCTCTGCAATTTCGCATGGATGGCGATCGCATCACTGTCACGAATGAAGGGCCGCACTATATCTCGCTGGCTTATCTGCAGATTGATGCAGGTCTGGCGCCCCTTGATCTTGAAGACGGCACCTTGGCACCTTTTTCGACCAATGAACTTCGCTTGCCTCAACCAGGTTCAGGAGCACAACCTGTTCGTGTACGTTATGGCTGGATAGATGACGATGGTGTTGTGCACGATGCATCACGGACGCTGGAGAGCTCAGAGCAAGCACGCTGAAAACTTCGCTTGCAGATGCGTCAGAAAGCTTGGCGCTTGACATACGAAGAAAGCCTGCAATGCAGGCTTTCTTTTTGTGAGCTGGGATGAATTTACATGCCCGAGTAGTTGGGCCCGCCGCCGCCTTCAGGGGTCACCCAGACGATGTTCTGTGTGGGATCCTTGATGTCGCAGGTCTTGCAGTGCACGCAGTTCTGCGCATTGATCTGCAGACGCTTACCGCCCTGAACTTCATCATCCACAAATTCGTACACGCCAGCAGGGCAGTAGCGCTGCTCAGGGCCAGCGTATTTAGCCAAGTTGACATTCACAGGCACAGACGCATCCTTGAGTGTCAGGTGTGCAGGCTGGTCTTCGCTGTGGTTCGTATTGCTGATGAACACGCTGGACAGGCGATCGAAGGTGATCTTGCCGTCAGGCTTGGGATATTCAATGGGCTGGCACTCTGCAGCAGGCTTCAGATATGCGTGATCTGGCTTATCGCGGTGCAGCGTCCATGGGATATTGCCCTTGAGCAGAAACTGCTCAATGCCATTCATGATGGTGGCAGTAGACAGCCCCTTCTTGAACCAGGTCTTGAAGTTGCGAGCCTTCCACAGCTCGTCGTACAGCCAGCTTTGTTCGAATGAGGTTTCGTAGGCTGTCAGCACGTCGCTCTGACGGCCTGCAACGATGGCGTCATAGGCAGCTTCTGCAGCCAGCATGCCGGTCTTGATGGCGGCGTGGCTGCCCTTGATGCGGGAGGCATTCAGGAAACCTGCATCACAGCCCACCAGTGCGCCACCGGGGAACACAAACTTGGGCAGGCTCAGGATGCCGCCAGCGGTGATGGCACGTGCACCATAGGAAATGCGCTTGGCAGGCTTGATGCCCTGAGATTCATCTCCTTCGAGGTAGTAGCGAATGTTGGGGTGGGTCTTCCAACGCTGCATTTCCTCAAAGGGAGACAGATAGGGGTTGGCGTAATCCAGGCCCGTCACAAAGCCCAGCGTGACCAGATTGTCTTCGAGGTGGTAGAGGAAACCGCCGCCATAGGTCTTGCTGTCCATGGGCCAGCCACCGGTGTGGATCACCATGCCGGGCTTATGGCGGGCAGGGTCAATCTCCCACAGTTCCTTGATACCGATGCCGTAGGCCTGAGGGTCTTTGCCATCGTCAAGCTTGTACTTGGCAATCAGCTGCTTGCCCAGATGGCCGCGTGCGCCTTCGGCAAAGATGGTGTACTTGCCGTGCAACTCCATGCCCAGCTGGAAGTCACCTGTGGGCTCACCATCCTTGCCCACGCCCATGTTGCCGGTAGCAATGCCTTTGACGGAGCCATCTTCGTTGTACAGCACTTCAGCGGCTGCAAAGCCCGGGAAGATTTCTACGCCCAGTGCCTCGGCCTGTTCCGCCAGCCACTTGGTGACAAAGCCCAGACGTACGATGTAGTTGCCTTCGTTGTGGAAACACTGTGGCAGCAACCAGTTCGGGGTGCGCATAGAGCCTTTTTCGCTCAGGAACACCATGGCGTCTTCTGTCACAGGCTGGTTCAGCGGCGCGCCTTTTTCCTTCCAGTCAGGAATCAGCTCGGTCAGTGCGCGAGGATCCATGATGGCGCCAGACAGCGTATGCGCTCCGGGCTCACCGCCTTTTTCCAGTACGACCACCGAGACGTCCTGACCCTTTTCCGCAGCCTGCTGCTTCAGGCGAATGGCTGTGGCCAGGCCGCCGGGGCCACCACCGACGATTACGACGTCGTATTCCATGGCCTCTCGAGGGCCGTATTGCGCCAAGATTTCTTCGTTTGTCATCGGGGATGTCTCTCTGGGGAATATAAAAATCGAAATGAGGTGCTCACGCGCGTCAAATTGCGGCTGATTCTATGCGGGCTTGTATCAACTCCCAAAGAAAACTGGGGTGGCATGCTCTGATTGGGCGAGCAATGCATGTTTTTAGAGACATTGTTGACAAGGCGACAATGCATCAGCATTGCTTGAATCCAGCTATTAAAGTCTCGCATGGCACGGTGCTTTGGCTTCCTTGTAACTCAGCAAGTGCTCTTGCTGGAGCAGGCGGCGATCAGCTGCATCGTTTTTTGCGAGGAGCAAGACAAGGGCTTATGGCCTCTTTGACGCTTATTCCTCTCCCCACTGCTGCAAAGCGCGGCGCAAGCTGGCGACCAGCTCCTGATGCCATGCCACATGGCTGCAAGATGCGCACATGGGGCAGCAGCTGGTACATATGGTTCACATGGGTGCTGACCAGCAGGGAGCCATCACGGTCCTGTCGCTGCTGCTGGTGAGGCAGCAGCGCACGCCGCAGAAAGTAGTGCGCAACTTCCGGAGCAATACGCAGCAGCACTTCTGTGGTGTCTTCAGTGAACCATACATCCTCTTTGCCATTGATGTATTCCGTGTGTTCACGCTTGGGGGCAAATTGCTGCGTTCTGTCCAGTTGCAACGCCTGGATCAGTGAGATGCTGAAGTTCTTCAGCCGACCATCCTCTTCGGCAGCCAGATACCAGACACCATTTTGATGAATCAGCTTGTAGGGGTAGACCAGGCGTGCCTTGCTCTTGTAAGCAAAGTGGCAAGGGTGCTTGTGCGTGATCGCAGCCTGCAGTAATGCAAACTCTTGCGCGTAAGCTTGCATGTCCTCATGAGAGACAGGGTGTACCTGTGTCGTTCGCTGTGGCTCGGGCGTGTGCAGCTGTTCCAGCAGATAGGGCAGGCTCCCATCCGGGAAAAGATGCTCTGTGCCTGACAGCCGTGCGTAGGCATAGAGGTACTTGGCCGGAATATTGCTGCGCACCGCATGCTTGATCTGCCACTGACCATTGGTTGCGCGTTCGATGATGCCCCCCAGACGTTCACTGAGGTCTCGTTCAAACACGACGGCAGCATTTGTATTGCCCGCTGCACCAGCGGGGATGCATTCAGCATGGTCACGCGTTGCAGGATGTCGTTCCTGAATTGCTCGATGCGCCAGATGGCCATACACCTCCAGAAACTGCATTTCCAGCGGGTCTTGCAGCTGCAGCGCCTGTATTTGCGAACCAAAGTGGGCGAGTGCCTCGGTGATGTGGAGGCGCAGATCTTGATGTGTACGGCACTCGCGCGCATACAGGGCCTTCAGTTGTGCGATGAGGATGGGTACGACAGTCTCACACATAGTCATGGCGTTGAAACAGAACGCACCAGACTGTAGAAACTGCAGGCGACAGGCTGTGTCGCCTTACTCTTGCCTCATTCTTTGTAGGCCTGCACTTTTCCAGCCTGCAGCAAATAGCCGCTCACGCCCATCTCGGAATGCTTGCGGTTCAGACCTAGCCTGCCGCTGACCCACACGGCACTCATGCTCTCAAAACCACGTACCGGCTTGCTGGTCGTGACGTGGATGATCTGGTTGGCAGGCGGTGGCGGCGAATGGATGCAGGCTCCGAAATAGGGCACAAGCAAAAATTCCGACATCCCTTGCCTGTCGCCTTCCAGAGGTACGACATACCCGGGAATCCGGATGTTTTTGCCTTCCAGCGCTGCCACGGTGGGGGCTTCGTCCCAGACCTTGCGCATTTGCTCGTAGAGCTTGGCTACGCGCGGATCCGTATCAGGCAAATTGGCCAGATCCTGGAGATTGCTGAAGGACTGCATGGGGTCCCAGTCAGCAGGGACCAGTGCTTCCCAGTCCAGCTTTTCGAACGACGCGGCATGCAGCCATGAGGCATTCATGCCCATCAGGGCAGCCGTGGAGCACTGAAGCCATCGACGGCGTGTCAGCAAAGAAGCAGAAGCAGGCATAAGAATCAGACTTTGGGGGACAGGCCATCTGCCAGAGAAAGCCGGTAGGCACGCAAGCCAGGCAGCAGGCTGGCCAGCCATCCTGTCAGTACCAGCCCAGCGAGCAGCAGCATCTGCATGGAGTTCAGCTGACTCCATTGCAGGCGGAGGCCAAAACTCGATTGCAACCAGGGTGCGAATGCCCAGCCGCAGAGGGTGAATGTCAGCAGCCCCAGGGCGCAGCCCAGCACGGTCAGCAACAGGCCTTCGAGTGTCAGCAGTATCAGAATATGGCGCAAGCTGGCGCCAACGGCACGCAGCACGGCCAGCTCCCTGCGGCGTTCATTGAGGCCAGCCAGAATGACCGACATCAGTCCGGCCATGCTGACCAGCGCAACGACACCTGACATCAGCAGCAGTGCCTGTTCGCCCATACCCACAATGCCCCAGAGCTCATCCAGCGCCACACCGGGCAGGATAGACATCAGCGGCTCTGCGGCAAACTGGTTGACCTGACGCTGCACGGAAAACACCGCGGCACGGTTGTGCAAACCTACCAAAGCCGCCGTCACAGACTTGGGCTGCAGGTCGTGCTCACGCGCCGCCTGTGCATTGACCCGCATCTGGGGGAGCGGCGCTCCCGCCACCCAGTCCAGGTGCAGCGCTTCCATCGCCTCCAGACTGATGTGCACGGTACGGTCTACAGGTGTTCCTGTCCGCGCCAGAATGCCGGTGATGGTGAATGGCTTGTCGCTATGGTCGTTGCCCAGTCTGACTTCGCTATTGCCATGCTTCAGTGTGATGCGCTGGCCCAGCTGGTAGCCCAGTCGCTCCGCTACCTCTGCACCAATGACTGCGTCATACAAATCTTCAAAGCGCTGGCCCTGCTGCAGTTGCAGAGACTGCTTATTGCCATAGCGCATGTGGTCGAAGTACGCGGCCGATGTTCCAAGCACGGGAAATCCACGGTGCGAATCTCCCAGAGACAGCGGTACCACCCATGCGACACCACGCATGGACTGCAGTGCCTGCACACTGCTCCAGCGGATATTGTTAGTAGGGCTGCCTACCCGAAAGACAGCGTACAGCAGCAGCTGTACCGAACCAGTGCGTGCACCCACAATCAGATCGGTGCCTGAAACCGCCGAGCTGAAGCTGCTGCGCAAGTCTGTGCGCATGCGCTCTACACCCATCAGCATGAAGGTGGAGAGGGCGATGGAGCAGATGGTCAGCAGCAGGGTCGAGCGGCGGTTCCAGGCGCTCAGGGCGGCCAGCTGCATCAGATAGCGAAGCTTCATGCCACCCCCTCGCTGCTGCGCTGTGCTCGGTTCAGTGTGGGTAGTGAGATCTGGCGCGAAAAGCGGCTGGCCATGCGTGGGTCATGGCTGACCATGACGAGGGCCGAACCCGCCTGTGTACATGCCTGCAGCAATACATCCAGAAAAGCATTGCGCCGCTCTTCATCCAGTGCAGAGGTTGGCTCATCGGCAATCACCAGGTCCGGGGTGCCAATCAGGGCTCGGGCAGCCGCCACACGCTGCTGCTGACCAACGGAAAGCTGGTGTGCGGGCTTGTTCCACAGGCTGCTGTCCAGATCCATGTTGCTAAGCCAGATCTGGGCCGCAGCGTCTACCGAACCTGCCTGCTGCAGGGCAGCCTGCAGGCGCTGCTGTGAAAAGCGGCAAGGCAGTATGGCGTTGTCCAGCGCAGACAGATAGGGCAGCAGGTTGAACTGCTGGAAGATATAGCCTACGTGGTCTACGCGCCACTGGTCTCGTGCCGTAGCGCGCAACTGGTTCCAGGGCGTACCCAGCAGTGCAACATGCCCGGACTGTGGCAGCAGTACCCCTGCCAGCAATGACAGCAAAGTGCTTTTGCCACAGCCACTGGGCCCGTACAGAAACACGGTGTCGCCACGATCCACGCTCAGTGCAGGAATATCTATGCAGTCTTGTGTTGCACCAGGCCAGGCAAACCGCAGCTGGTCAACTTGGAGTACAGCTTCAGCCATGTGGACCTTCATCGAACCAGACGAAGTCGTGTCTCGCCGCCGTGCAGCTGGCGCTTGAACTGCCCCTGCGGTGCAGCCACTTGCACCGCTACATGCTCCAGGCGTGGAAACGCACGGAACAGCTGCTGTACATCCAGAAATTGCGCCTTATGGGCATGCGCACAGGAGAAAACCACATACACATCCATGTCCGCATGTTCGTCATGCGCGTGGTCGTGCGCATGGTCTGCATGGTGGTGATCATGCGTGTGATCAGACAGGATGGGGGATTCCACATCCACGCTGTCCAGCGCGCATTGCGCTGCAGGGTCAGGCTGTATCAGCTGCTGCGCTGACTGCAGCGTAGCGAGCAGCTGTTCAAGCTGTTGCTGCTCTGCTTCTGTGCGTGGAGCACGTTCAAAACCCAGAAAAGTGTCCAGTGGGCTGGAAAGTGTGACGGTGATAGCCCGGGCATCTACTGCCACATCCATGTGCATGCGGCCATGCGTATGTGCATGCTGCTGGGCAAGGCTTTCTGAAGGGGAGAGTAACAAGACAGCCAGCATGACGCTGGCGGGGATGGCAGCTTTCAGATTTCCCAACATAGGCAGTCCGGTTGCAAGTTCCTCGTGGCGCAGGCTGCTTGCTGTTCAGTGCTATACAGAAAGTGAACCGGCCAGCACCATGTTGTGGAGCATAGTGCTGGCCGTGGAGTGCACCTCAGTGTACACAAGGTGCGGGCTGCTGCTGCCGTTCAGCGACTGGCGCCAGACGGCATCTGAAAGACATTAAAAGTCCCAGTCTTCGTCCTCAGTAGCCACTGCCTTGCCAATCACATAGGAAGAGCCCGAGCCAGAGAAGAAGTCATGGTTCTCGTTCGCGCTGGGGCTCAGCGCCGCCATGATGGCGGGGTTCACCTGGCACATGTCCTCGGGGAACATGGGCTCAAAGCCCATATTGCTCAGCGCCTTGTTGGCGTTGTAGTGCATGAAGCGCTTGACGTCTTCGGTCAGGCCCACGGGGTCATACAGCTCGGCGGCGTAGTGGCATTCCAGGTCGTACAGGTCGTACAGCATGGCGTAGGCCTCGCCCTTGATGGCTTCCTGCTGGTCTGCAGGCAGCTTGGCAAAGGCCTGCTGGAACTTGTAGCCAATGTAGTAGCCGTGCACCGCCTCGTCACGGATGATCAGCCGAATCAGGTCGGCCGTGTTGGTCAGCTTGCCGCGGCTGCTCCAGTACAGGGGCAGGTAAAAGCCGCTGTAGAACAGGAAGCTTTCCAGACACACCGAGGCAATCTTCTTCTTGAAGGGGTTCTCTTCGGCCTTGTACTCTTCGAGGATCAGCAATGCCTTCTTCTGCAGCCAGGGGTTCTCTTCCGACCAGCGGAAAGCTTCGTCGATTTCCGTGGTTGAGCACAGTGTCGAGAAAATCGACGAATAGCTGCGCGCATGCACCGCTTCCATGAAGGTGAAGTTCGACAGCACGGATTCTTCGTGCGGTGTCACTGCGTCCTGCATCAGCGAAGGTGCGCCCACCTGGTTTTGCACGGTGTCCAGCAGCGTCAGGCCGGTGAACACGCGGATCGTCAGCTGCTGCTCGTTGGGGCGCAGCGTGGCCCACGAGGGGATGTCGTTAGACAGTGGCACCTTCTCAGGCAGCCAGAAGTTGGCCGTGACGCGGTTCCAGATCTCCAGATCCTTGTCGTCTTCAATACGGTTCCAGTTGATGGCTTGGGTCAGCTTGGTCATGACTAATCTTTCTTACAGAGTGCAGGACACGCAGGTCGCATTGACTTCCGTGCCTTCCAGCGCCAGCTGACGCAGGCGGATGTAGTAGATGGTCTTGATGCCCTTCTTCCAGGCATAGATCTGGGCCTTGTTGATGTCGCGCGTGGTGACGGTGTCGGGGAAGAACAGCGTCAGCGACAGGCCCTGGTCCACGTGCTCGGTGGCTGCGGCGTACACGTCGATGATGGCGTTGGGGCCGATCTCATACGCATCGCGGTAATACTCCACGTTGTCGTTCGACAGGAAAGGCGCGGGGTAGTACACGCGGCCAATCTTGCCTTCCTTACGAATTTCAATGCGCGAGGCGATAGGGTGGATCGACGAGGTGGAGTTGTTGATGTAGCTGATCGAACCTGTGGGCGGAACCGCCTGCAGATTGCGGTTGTACAGGCCGTGCGCCATCACGTCCTTTTTCAGCTGTTCCCAGTCTGCACGGGTAGGCAGCTGCACGCCGGTCTTGGCAAACAGGGCTTTCACCGTTTCAGAGGTGGGCAGCCAGTCGCGGGACACGTACTTGTCAAAGTACTCGCCCGTGGCGTACTTGCTGTCTTCAAAGCCTACAAAGCGCTTTTGCTTTTCCTGGGCCAGCAGGCAGGAGGCACGCAGGCAGTGGAAAGCCACGGCAGCAAAGTAGACACTCGTGAATTCCACCGCCTCAGGGCTGTCGTAGTGAATGCGTTCACGTGCCAGATAGCCGTGCAGGTTCATCTGGCCCAGGCCAATGGCGTGGCTGTCCTCATTGCCCTGGCGCACCGAAGGCACGGAGTTGATGGAGCTCATCTCCGACACGGCAGTCAGCGCTCGGATGGCGGTTTCCACGGCCGCGCCCAGATTGCCGCCGTCCATGGTCGTGGCAATGTTCAGCGAACCCAGGTTGCACGAAATATCGTTGCCAATGTGCTCGTAGTTCAGGTCTTCGCCCAGCACGGACGGTGTATTGACCTGCAGAATCTCCGAGCACAGGTTGGACATGTTGATGCGGCCCGCAATCGGGTTGGCGCGGTTGGCCGTGTCCTCGAACAGAATGTAAGGGTAGCCCGACTCAAACTGGATCTCGGCAATGGTCTGGAAGAACTCACGTGCCTTGATCTTGGTTTTCTTGATGCGGGGGTCGTCCACCATCTCCTTGTAGTGTTCGGTCACGGAGATGTCGGCAAAAGGCTTGCCGTAGACGCGCTCGACGTCATAGGGCGAGAACAGGTACATGTCCTCGTTCTTCTTGGCCAGCTCGAACGTAATGTCCGGAATCACCACGCCCAGCGACAGCGTCTTGATGCGGATCTTCTCGTCCGCGTTTTCACGCTTGGTGTCCAGGAATCGCATGATGTCAGGGTGGTGTGCGTTCAGATACACCGCCCCTGCGCCCTGGCGTGCGCCCAGCTGGTTGGCATAGGAGAAGCCGTCTTCCAGCAGCTTCATCACGGGAATCACGCCCGAAGACTGGTTCTGGATGCCCTTGATGGGCGCGCCTTGCTCGCGCAGATTGCTCAGCAGCAGGGCCACGCCGCCACCGCGCTTGGACAGCTGCAGGGCAGAGTTGATGCCGCGGCCAATGCTCTCCATGTTGTCTTCCAGACGCAGCAGGAAGCACGACACCAGCTCGCCACGCTGTTTCTTGCCAGCGTTCAGGAAGGTAGGCGTTGCAGGCTGAAAGCGCCCGGCAATGATCTCTTCCATCATGCGCATGGCCAGCTTTGCATCGCCACGGGCCAGCGCCAGTGCCGTCATGACGACACGGTCTTCAAAGCGCTCCAGATAGCGCTTGCCGTCACGGGTCTTCAGGGTGTAGGCCGTGTAGTACTTGTAGGCACCCAGGAAGGTAGGGAAGCGGAACTTCTTGGCAAACGCGGCCTTGAAGATCTGTTCAATAAATTCCGGCGAGTACGCATCCAGCACTTCGCCTTCGTAATAGTTTTCAGTGCGCAGATAGTCCAGCTTTTCCTGCAGGCTGTGAAAGAACACCGTGTTCTGGTTCACATGCTGCAGGAAGTACTGGCGCGCGGCCATGCGGTCGGCATCAAACTGGATCTTGCCTTCAGCATCAGGCAAGTTCAGCATGGCATTCAGGGCGTGATAGTCCAGTTCAGTTGGGGTATGCAAGGTCATGGCGATGCTTGGAAAGCAGAAAATTCAAAGTGTTCAGAAAAATGCTGGTCAATGGCCTGCAGGCGCTGCCAGTCTCTGGCCGTGCCGCTCATCTCGATGCGCAGCAGCAGGGGCACGCCACATTTGCGTGCCACAACTTCTGATGCCTGCGCAAACAGGGCCCCAAAGTTGCGGTCGCCACAGCCAACGACTGCGCGCAGCCACTGGCGGCGCTGCGGGTCATTCAGAAAGCGAATCACAGGCTTGGGCACGGCACCTTTGCCGGTGCTGTCGCCAAACGAGGGGGTGACCAGCACGAACGGACCATCTAGCGCTGGCATGGGCGCGTCTACCTCCTGCGGAATGCGCAGTGCGGGCAAACCGGCCTGGCGCAACAGCTTCTCGGTATTGCCAGAGCGGGAGGAGTAGTACACCCAGCGGGTCATGGCTCAGGCGATAGCGCCCAAGGCAGCCAGACGGTCGGGGCGAAAGCCGCTCCAGTGCTCATCACCCGTGAACACCACGGGCACCTGGCGGTAGCCCCAGGCTTGCACTTGTGCGGCCGCTTCCGGGGTTTGCGAGACGTCGATGACCTCATAGGCCACGCCCTGGCGATCCAGAGTGCGTGCAGTCATCGAGCACTGGGGGCAATTGGGTTTGGAGTAAAGCGTAATCATGAAGCCGACAAGTCCAGCAAACACAGGCAGGACGTCGGGCTTGCACATCACAAAAGAAAAGTGAGCACGCAAGCCATGCAGGCATGCGCGACAACCACAAAATCTTCAAAAACATATGCATACCACCCAGGCGTCCCCGCCTGTACGGTTGAGGAAATACATGGAGGAACCAGGTCGTTCCATGTGGTTAGTTGGCCGGTATCCAGACTGGTGGGCCTGGGCAGCACGCCTTCCCAAAGGCTTTCAGGCTTCAGTGGCTGTGTGTGCTACCTTGCACCGCGGTTTGACGCAGCGCGCCTCACTTACTGTTGCGGGGGCAGTTCAGGTTGGCACTGTGAAAAAGTGCGCCCTGATTCCCGTTTAACCTTGCTCAAATCACTCGAGCAAGTGCACCAACGGGCTCAATTCTACGGCCGTTAACCGAGCGAAATATTGCGCTGCATGCCGTGCTTGAATGGCAAAAAAATGCTAGGCACTGAGCACCCCGGAGGGTGGTCTTGTGATCTGAGGATGTGCCGCCCAAGAAATCAAAGACTTAGGCCTTCGACCTTGTCGCATGCCGGCATGCAGGTAGTGCGGCTAAAACACAACACACACTGTATGTATGGGCCAAGAACCATGGCAGACCCTAGGGGTATGGGGCGAAGCGCTTTAATTGCAACGCCATGTAACAGCGTCATAATGCAGCAGACAAGAAAAAACACACGGAGCAATGCGGGTGAGCAATTTCGAGTTTTTGCAGGCACATTCCAACGCCTTGGCCACACTGGGCGCCACGGCAGAAAAAATCTTTCCTCACGACCCGGTCAGTTGCGTGGCCAAGCTGCGCCTGCTGGCCGAGGCCATTGCCAAAGACATGGCCAACCGGCTCGGCATCCAGTTGCTGCAGCCCACCCAGGCCGAGTTGCTGCGCGCCATCGATGCCCGCCTGGGGCTGGATGCACAGGTGCGGCAAATGTTTCACTTGTTGCGCACCCGTGGCAATGAAGCCGCGCATGAAGTCGATCACCGCATTGGCTACCGCGAAGCGCTGGAAAGCCTCAAAGTCGCGCGTGAAGTGGCCCTGTGGTTTCACCGCACCTTTGGCAAGGACCCACACTTCAAGCCCGGCCCCTTTCAGCTGCCCGATGACCCCAGCCAGAAGCTCTACGCCCTGCAAAAGCAGATAGAAGATCTGCAGCGCAAGCTCAGCAGCACCGAGGCTGCCAGCAGTGACACTGCCGCGATGGCCGAGCTGCTGCGCCAGCAGGCGGAGCAGGAAAAAGCGCTGGCCGCCCAGGCCCAGCAGGAGCGCGATATTTACGAACAGCTGGCCGAAGAAGCCAGCCAGACCATTGCAGCCCTGAAGGCCGAGCTGCACAAAGCCCAGGCACAGGCCGCGCAGCAACAAGCACCAAGCAGCCAGTCCATGCGCAGCTGGAGCGAGCGCTCCCGCAAGGCGGCCAGCCTGGTGCACATGGACGAAGCCAGCACGCGCCTGCTCATCGACCAGATGCTGCGCGACGCGGGCTGGGAGGCCGACACCGTCCACCTGACCCACGCCAAAGGCGCACGCCCGCAGCGCGGCAAAAACCAGGCCATTGCCGAGTGGCCCATGCAAGGCATGCAAAGCGCAGACTATGTGCTGTTTGCCGGGCTGGTGCCTGTGGCCGTGGTGGAGGCCAAGCGCCTGAACCAGAACGTGGCGGGCAAGATCAGCCAGGCAGAGCGCTATGCCCGTGCCTTTTTACCGGCCGATGGCGTGCAGGCCGCGTGGCAGCTGGCCCAGCGCGTGCAGCCCTGGGAAGACGGGCAGGGCGCGCACTTCACCATTCCCTTTGCCTACTCCTGCAATGGTCGCCCTTATGTGAAGCAGCATGAAGAAGCCAGCGGCACCTGGTTTCGCGACCTGCGCCACAGCTCCAACCTCGCCAAGCCGCTGCAGAACTTCCACACGCCCGAAGGGCTGCTGGACATGCTCCAGCGCGACCTTGCCAAGGCGCAGGAAATGCTTGCCACCGAAGGCCACGCCTACCTGGGCCTGCGTGACTACCAGGTCAAAGCCATCAGCGCCGTAGAAAGCGCGCTGGCGCAGGGCCAATCCAACTGCCTGCTGGCCATGGCGACTGGCACGGGCAAGACGCGCACCATCATTGGCTTGATTTACCGCCTGCTCAAGGCCGAGCGCTTCAAGCGCATTCTGTTTCTGGTGGACCGCACGGCGCTGGGCGACCAGGCGCTGGAAGCCTTTGACGACGTGCTGCTGGAGCAAAACCTGCCGCTGTCCAAGCTCTACAACGTGGCCGATCTGGGCGACATGGCGGCGCAGGCCGAAGACCGCGTGCAAGTCGCCACCGTGCAGGCCATGGTCAAGCGCATCTTTGCCAGCGACAACCCGCCGCCCGTGGACCAGTTTGACTGCATCATCGTGGACGAAGCCCACCGTGGCTACACGCTGGACCAGGAAATGACCGAGGGCGAGCTGGAACTGCGTGACCAGGCCCAGTACCTGTCCACCTACCGCCGGGTGCTGGACTACTTTGATGCGGCCAAGGTGGGGCTGACCGCCACCCCCGCCAAGCACACCAGTGATATTTTTGGCAAACCTGTGTATACGTACAGCTACCGCGAAGCCGTAGCCGATGACTGGCTGATCGACCACGAGCCACCCATTCGCTACACCACACTGCTCACGCAAAACGGCATTCACTTTGACAAGGGCGAAGCCGTGGAAAGTATCAACATGCACACGGGCGAGGTGGACCAGGCCGAGCTGGAAGACGAGCTGCACTTTGACGTGGCCAGCTTTAACAAAGGCGTGCTCAACGACAACTTCAACCGCGTGATCTGCAACCAGCTGGCCATGGAGCTGGACCCCTTCAGCGACGAAAAGGCCATGATCTTCTGTGCCACCGACACCCATGCCGACAAGGTGGTGCGCATGCTGGGCGAGGCGTTCAAGGAGCTGCATGGCGATGCCTACAACCAGGCCACCGTGGTCAAGATCACCGGCAAGAGCGACAAGGTGGACCAGCTGATCCGCCGCTACAAGAACGAGCCATTTCCCAAAGTGGCCGTCACCGTGGACTTGCTCACCACCGGCATAGATGTGCCCGCCATCTGCAATCTGGTGTTCATGCGCCGCGTGCGCTCGCGCATCCTGTACGAGCAGATGATTGGCCGCGCCACGCGCCGGTGCGACGGCATTGGCAAAACCGTGTTCCGCATCTACGACCCCGTGGACTTGTACGCCACGCTGCAGGATGTGAACACCATGCAGCCGCTGGTCAAAGACCCCAAAGTCAGCATCGAGCAGCTGCTGGCCGAGCTGGACAACCCCGCCGCTTACACAGCCGCAGGCAGCAGCCCGCAGCGCCGCCATGCCGACGATGTGCTGGACCAGTTGAACCAGAAGCTCATGCGCGTGCTGCGCAAGGCCGAGCACATGGCGCAAAAGAAACCCGCCCTGAAAGCGCAGCTACAGCAGCTGGAACAAAGCTGGGGCGTGCCACCGGCCCAGCTGCACCAGCACCTGCATGCCGTGGCCAAAAAAGACGGCGTCAAGGCTGCAGCCAGCTTCCTGCGCGAAAACACCCGCCTGCTGGCCCAGCTGGGCGAAGTGCAGCAGCTCATGGGCACGGCCTACCAGCCCGTCCTTTCCACCCACCATGACGAGTTGGTGGCCCGCGAACAAAGCTGGGGCCAGTACGCCAAACCGGCAGATTATCTGGACAGCTTTGCCCGCTTTGTGCGCGAGCAGGTCAACCAGTCCGTGGCGCTGTCCGTCGTGGTCAACCGCCCCAAGGACCTCACGCGCGAGCAGCTGCGTGAAGTGCGCCTGCTGCTCGATGGTGCAGGCTACTCGGAAGCCGCGCTCAAGGCCGCGTGGCGCAACCAGAGCAACCAGGACATTGCCGCAGGCATCGTCGCCTACATCCGCCAGGCTGCGCTGGGCGAGGCGCTGCTGCCGTTCGAGGAGCGCGTCAACCGCGCCATGCAGCGCATCTACGCCATGCACAACTGGATGCCTGCGCAGCGCAGCTGGCTGGAGCGCATTGCCAAACAGCTCAAGCACGAAACCGTGGTGGACCAGAACTTTCTGAACGAAGCCTTCCGCCAGCAAGGCGGCATCAAGCAGGTCAACAAGGTGCTGGACGGCAAGCTGGACAGTGTGGTTGCCACACTCTCCGAAGCCCTGTGGCAGAAAGCCGCCTGAATGCCTGCGGTCGCTTGACCCCTTGCCATCCCTTGCTATGCTGCATGGCAAAACTTTTCATATTTCAGAAAAAAGAGCGGCTAGCGCTGGATTTATAAGCATTTCAGGCATAAAACATGCTCAAACCCATATAAATCCAGCGCTGGCAGCTATCAAAAATACAACACACCCTCTATGACCACCTCTGACATCGTCCAGAAACTCTGGAACCTTTGCGACGTGCTGCGTGACGACGGCATCAACTACAGCGATTACGTCACCGAGCTGGTGCTGCTGCTCTTTATCAAGATGGAGCATGAGAATGTGGAGTCCGGCGTCATCACCGCACCGCTGCTGCCCGAATACGCACGCTGGGAGCAGCTGCGCAGCAAGTCCGGCCTGAACCTGCTGAACTACTACAAGGAAACGCTGCTCAAGCTCTCGCAATCCACCGATGTGCGCATTGCCGCCATCTATGCCGATGCGCAGACGCGCCTGAAGGAACCGCGCCATCTGGAGCAGCTCATCCGCAGCCTGGACCAGATTGACTGGTTTGACACTGACAAGGATGGCCTGGGCGACCTGTACGAAGGCCTGCTGGAAAAGAACGCCTCCGAGACCAAAAGCGGCGCAGGCCAGTACTTCACACCGCGCCCGCTGATTGACGCCATGATCACCGTCATGCGCCCGCAAGTGGGCGAGACCGTGCAGGACCCGGCCGCAGGCACGGCCGGTTTCCTGATTGCCGCAGACCGCGCCATCCGCGCCCAGACGGACGATTTGCTGGAACTGACCGAAGCCCAGCGCGCCTTTCAGATTGTGGATGCCTATGTGGGCATGGAGCTGGTGCCCAACACGCGCCGCCTCGCGCTCATGAACTGCCTGCTGCACGGCATTGAAGGCCGTGGCGAAGGCGCGATTCGTTTAGGGAATACGCTGGGCAGCGCGGGCAGCCAATTGCCCAAGAGCGACATCATCCTCAGCAACCCGCCGTTTGGCACGGCCAAGGGCGGCGGCGGCCCCACACGCGATGACCTGACTTTTGCCACCAGCAACAAGCAGCTGGCCTTTGTGCAGCACATCGTGCGCCACCTGAAAGACGGTGGCCGCGCCGCCGTGGTGCTGCCCGACAACGTGCTGTTCGAAGCTGGCGTGGGCACGGACATTCGCCGCATGCTCATGGACAAATGCCGCCTGCACACCATCCTGCGTCTGCCCACGGGCATTTTTTACGCGCAGGGCGTCAAGACCAATGTGCTGTTCTTTGAAAAAGTGAGCGAATCCGCCACCGGCAGCACGGACAGCGTCTGGGTGTACGACATGCGCGCCAACGCCCCCAAGTTTGGCAAGCGCACCCCGCTGACCGAAGCGCACTTTGCGGACTTCATCACAGCCTATGGCGAAGACCCGAACGGCCGCAGCCCCCGCGCCGATCAGGGCGAGCAGGGCCGCTGGCGCTGCTTTACACGCGAGTGGATTGCCACGGAAAAGCAGGACAGCCTGGATATTGCCTGGCTTAAGGACGATAGCGTGGAAGACGCGGCCGATTTGCCCGAGCCTGCGGTGCTGGCGCGCGAAATCACCGATGAACTCAATGCCGCGCTGGAGGAGTTGGAGGGGATTTTGGCGGAGTTGGGGGAGGGTGCTGAATGAAGCAAATTCCTAGTTCATGGACGATGGCTCCAATTGGTGACTTGTGTGACCTTAAAAATGGTCGTGCTTTCAAACCAACAGAATGGAGTACTGAAGGTTTTCCTATTGTCAGAATTCAAAACCTGAATAATAAAGATGCGCCATTTAATTACTATTCCGGAGATTATGAAGAAAAGTATTTTTTGAAGGGCGGTGAGCTGTTATTCGCTTGGTCGGGCACTCCAGGAACCTCTTTTGGAGCGCATGAATGGCGTGGCGGTGAAGCACTTCTGAATCAACATATTTTTAGAGTTGATTTTGATAAGAATTTTTTAGATCGTCGGCTTTTTAGGCATGCAATCAATCAGCAGTTAAGTTTGCTCATTTCAAAAGCCCATGGCGGTGCAGGGTTACAGCACGTGACTAAAGGTAAATTTGAAGCAACTGAAATCGCTGTACCTCCGTTGAATGAGCAGCGCCGCATCGCCGACAAACTTGACACCACACTGGCGCGCGTCGATGTCCTGAACGACCGACTGGCGCGCATCACCCCCTTGCTCAAACGCTTTCGCCAGTCTGTGCTAGCTGCTGCGACTTCGGGGAGATTGACGGAGGATTGGCGGGCTTCAAACTTGAAGGTGGATGCTAAAAACTATAAAAGCATTGAAGTCCCAAACCCATATTCACACCTTGTATTCGGGGCCGCATCATGGAAATCATTACGATTTGATGAGGCTATTAATTTAATTGGTGGAAGTCAACCGCCGAAGTCTGTTTTTTCTGATGTAGATAAGCCTGGGTATATCCGCTTAATACAGATAAGGGATTACAAATCTGATAAGCACATAACATTCATACCACGAGAGCTTGCAAGAAAGTTTTGTTCGAAAACCGATGTAATGATAGGCCGGTATGGACCTCCAATATTTCAAATACTCAGAGGTTTGGATGGAGCTTATAATGTTGCCTTAATGAAAGCTGTCCCTGTAGGGGATATATTAATAAACGATTATTTGTACTATTTTTTACAAAATTTTAATTTGCTTAAATATGTGGAGGCAGGTTCTGACAGAACAGCAGGGCAAGATGGTGTTAATAAAGATCATTTAAATAAATATCCTGTTTTTGTTCCATCAATTCAAGAACAAACCGAAATCGTCCGCCGCGTTGAAACCCTGTTTGCCTTTGCCGACCGCTTGGAAGCCCACCTGCAATCCGCCCAGACCGCGGCCGAGCGCCTGACCCCTGCGCTGCTGGCCAAGGCCTTTCGCGGCGAGCTGGTGCCGCAGGACCCCAACGACGAACCGGCCACCGAACTCCTGCGCCGCCTGCGCGCGGCGCGTGTGGCGCAGACACCTCCCAAGCCTAAGCGAGGTCGTAAGGCGGCAGCTACTGAGTCGGCCCTGCAAAACTCAAAAACCCGCACCAGCATTGGCTTTGCACTGTTTCCTAGTTGACTGAATCCCGCAAAAAACCACTGCAAAATATTCAAAAACTGAGGGATTTGAAGACATCTGCTGACCTTAACAGTTGCAGGTGTTGCAGTTCAGATTTGAATCCGCCCTGGCTTTGCATGCTGCAATGGCTTTGAGGTGCCCAAAGGCATCACGGAACCAGTCCTGCGCTACGGCTTCCCGGGCCAGTTTTTCGCCGGACTCCATGGGCATCACAGAGGCTACGGCATCAACCATGGCAGAGAATAAGTTCGGCCATAAGGACGCACTTTTCTAGAACTCCAGATTGTCAATCAGCCGTGTGTTGCCTAAACGCGCAGCGCCCAATGCGACCAGGCTGGAAGCTTGAATGTCTGCTGGCGCAGGCGGCAGAAGATCATTGCGACGGCGAACGGTCAGATAATCAGGCTCCCAGCCCAGGGCCGATAGCTGTGCCATGGCCTGCGCTTCCAGCTCGGCCAGCGCAGAAGTGCCCTGCAGAGCCTGTTCGGCGAGCCACTGCAGCTGTGCATACAGTGCACGGGCCTGGTTGCGTTGCTCCGGTTCCAGATAGCCATTGCGCGAGCTCAGCGCCAGTCCGTCTTCAGCGCGCTGGGTATCAACGCCAACAATCTCTATCGGCATGGCAAACTGCTGCACCATGTGGCGGATGACCAATAGTTGCTGGTAGTCCTTTTTGCCAAATACGGCAACGCCCCCCACCGAATGACCAAAAACGCAGTGAAACAGCTTCATGACGACAGTGCTCACGCCGGTAAAGAAGCCTGGACGGAACTGTCCTTCGAGGATGTCGGCCAGTGCAGGATCTGGGTGGACCTTGAATGTCTGGGGTTGAGGGTAGAGGTCAACCTCCTTAGGGGCGAACAGCACATCACAGCCCAGTGAAGCGAGCTTGGCACAATCAGATTCAAACGTGCGTGGATAGCTGTCGAAGTCTTCGTGCGGCAGAAACTGCAGACGATTGACGAAGATGCTGGCAACCGTCACGTCTGCAAGTGTTTGCGCATGGCGCACCAAGGAAAGGTGCCCCTCATGCAGATTACCCATGGTCGGGACAAAGCCGGGGCGGCCGCGGCCGGCCAAAGCCTGGCGCAAAGCATCTGTGGTGTGAACGATTTGCATAGGTGAAATATCTCGAAGATGCTGAGCCTGTGTTTACCAAGCGTGCAGAGCGTTGTCGGGAAAGCTGCCTGCTTTGACCGCCTGGACATAGGCTTGCATGGCTCCCTTGATGCTGTCTGTGCCTTCCATGAAGTTGCGCACAAATTTAGGCATCTTGCCCAGATTCATGCCAAGCATGTCATGCAGCACCAGCACCTGGCCTGCAGTTCCATTGCCTGCGCCAATCCCTATGGTGTGGCAATGTACCAATTCCTGGGTAATGCTGGCTGCCAAGCTTGCAGGAACCATCTCCAGCACCAACATGCTTGCACCAGCCTCCTGCAGCTGCAGTGACTGCTCGCGCAGCAATTGCGCGGCAGACTCGTCTCTGCCTTGAACACGATAGCCGCCCAGAGCGTAAACGGTCTGGGGCGTCAGGCCAAGATGGGCGCAGACGGGCACGCCTCGAGCGACCAGGAACTCAACGGTTTTGACAGTCCAGCCGCCACCTTCAAGCTTCACCATGTGAGCGCCAGCCTGCATCAAACTGCACGCGTTGCGCATCGCCTGCTCGGGACTTTCTGCATAACTGCCGTAGGGCAGGTCGGCTACCAGCCAGGCGCTACCCTGGCTGCGATGAATGCCTCGAGCGACGCTAGCCGTGTGATAGACCATGTCTTCCATGGTGACACCCACCGTGCTGTGGCGTCCCTGACATACCATGCCCAGAGAGTCTCCGATCAAGATGCAATCTACGCCTGCGGCATCGGCGACTGCTGCAAACGTTGCATCGTAGGCTGTGAGCATGGCGATTTTTTCACCCTGTGCACGCATCTGTGCCAAGCGAGGCAGGCTGACCGGCTTACGCCCAGGCATGGGTGAGGCTGGGGGAATGGTGCCGTAAGGTGTCCCAGAAGAAACGCTGGCCTTGGAGTCCGTCGTATTGCTCATGTCCGTACACTTTCATTCAGAAGTTAACGGCCGCTAACCAATCCCTTGATCCAGCACTGCTCAGACAGCGCCTTGAGGGTTTGGCTTATTTCTTGAACTGTCAGCGGCTTTCAAGTGCGGAGCCTGCCGTGCTGGCAGGCAAGATCCACAGGGCGCTTATGCCCTGTGCGTAGCTGTCAGGTGTGGGCGACAAAGTCTTAAAGAGACTGTGTAGGAACTTTATGGCGCAGCTCTGTCTGGCGGTTGTTGTCATCCACAAAAACCAGTTGCGGCTGGTGATTGGCGACATCTTTTTCATGAACCTGGGCAAAAGCGGCAATGATGAGCAAATCACCCACCGCAGCACGGCGAGCGGCCGAGCCATTGACCGAAATCATGCCGCTGCCACGTTGCCCCTTGATTGCGTACGTGACAAAACGCTCACCGTTGTCAATGTTCCAGATGTGAATCTGCTCGTTTTCTGCAATATTTGCGGCATCGAGCAAATCCTCATCAATGGCACACGAACCCTCATAGTGCAGCTCGCACTGCGTGGTTTTGACGCGATGAATCTTTGACTTCAAAAGTGTACGAAACATATATCTCCCTGCTTATTTATTTTGGGTAGTCACCAGGCAAGGCTAAATTGAAATGCCGGTGATCTTGAGCGTTTGCGCACAAGGCGCGGATTATGCTGAGTCTGCCCAATGAACTCAGCATCTGGAATGGCGAGTAGCCCATTCGTGTATTGGAACTGCTTTGCCGTGCACCAAATACCAGTTCCTGTCTTTTACAAATCAGGGGCGGGAGCAAGTGAAAAAAGCCAGGATCAGGCCCAAGGTTGAGCATGCCCTCAGGGTGATCAAATGCCAATTCGGACACCGCAAGGTCCGCTATTGAGGTTTGCAGAAGAACACCCCGCAGCTACACACCTTATTAGCCTTAGCCAACTTGTGGATGGTTCCTGGGGCGTGTCATCAATTGAGCCATATGGCGATTGCTGCCAGATGGATGCCTCCCAAGAACGCATCTGCAGTTTTGTCGTAGCGTGTTGCAATACAGCGGTACTGCTTCAAGCGTGCAAAGAAGTTCTCGATCAGGTGAGGTGCTTTGTATAAGTGTTTGTCGTACGGGCGTTGTTCTTTGCAGCACCTGCGACGGGGAATAACCACTTGTTTGCCTTGTCGCAAGAGCGGTTCAACGACTCGCTCTTGTGCGTCATAGCCCTTATCGGCTAAGACGGCTGCAGCAGGCATGGATGCGATTAGATGACACACCCTAAGCGCTTGCTGAAAACACCAGAAAACAGGGCTTAAATGCATGGCCTCAAAGGCCAATGCCCGCCAAAAGGCGGGCATTGAAGCTGGCTTGAAGATGAAAACCACCTCTGTTTGGACACATCGGGGGCTACAAGCACACCCGAGCACTATTTGTGCAGAGCTTGCTTAGGGTGTTGTTGGCTCATGTCAGGGAGCTGTCTCATCCGGCACATAGATGATCTCGCCACTTTCCAGCCGGTAGGCCGTACCCACGCGCTGGCCCTGGCGGGCGCTGTTGCCTTCGGCCTGGGCGTCACCGGCCACGTAGCGTGAGACTTTACCGCCTTCGCGGGTGATGATTTCCATGTCTGGCTGGCCGGGGTTTTTCACCACAGTGAAGTCCTTGGCGGTGAGCATGTCGGCAATGCGCAGGTTGGACACCAGCGCAATCATCAGCGCCAGCGCAAATACCAGGGCCACATCGAACAGGTTGATCAAAAAGCCCATGGGGTCCATGTCGTCGCTGTCGCCACCGCGCAGCAGGGAGCGGCGGCGCTTCATGCCTTGTCTCCGCGCAGGCGGGCGCTGACCAGATCCAGCAGCGACAAATCGTCCATGGCCCAGCGCTGGGTGGTCTGGTGCAGCATGAAGCCAATGGCACCAATCACCAGCCCGACCACGGTCGTGGCAAAGGCGACTTCCATCTTGCGCGCCAGCACAGCAATGTCGCCGCCTGCCAGGGCTACCAGTGCGGGGCCCAGCGGAATCAGCGTGCCCATCAGCCCCAGCAGGGGGCCAATGCGTGTCATGGTGCGAAACAGCGCCAGGCGCTGGTCAACAGCCAGTTCAAACTCGGTGACTACGCGCTCATGCCAGACCGGGTCAGCAGGTGCTTTCCGCAGTGCCTGCAGGGCCTGACGCAAGGCGTCTTTGGGGCGAACGCAGGCTTGCTCCAGTGTGTCGAGCAGCTGCGTTGCGGGAATGTCTGCCAGCGCGCCCATGTGATGTCTGCGGCGCAGGCGGTCGCTCCATTGGCCATAAAAGCCGCCCAGTGCCAGCAGGCCGCGCGCCAGCAGGTAGAGGATGGCGACCACCACCGGCACTTGCAGCGCGGTGGAGATCCAGGACAGGGTGTAAATCAACGATTCCATAAAACTTGTGTGTCAGAGAGAGTTGTGTATTCAGAGAGAAAAGCCGCATCAGCGGCGGCGCTGCCACCACCAGCCCACAGCGGCCAGTGCCAGCACCACGCAGGCCGTTGCGGCCAGCCGTTCGCCCCACAGCGGCACCGGATCAACGCTGGGGGGCAGCGCCGGACGCGCCAGCCACAAGGCAGCCAGCACCTGCACACCATGCAGACCCACGCGCAGCACATGGCGCACGCTCATCTCCGGCAAGGCCCAGTGCAGCAGCGCGCTGATGGCAGCCAGCACCAGTACAAAGCTGAGGGCGCACAGCCAGCCCAGCTGCTGGTAGTCCCAGCCATCGACCAGCAGCATCACGCCCACCTGCGCAAAAAACAGCATCAGCATGGCCGAGGGCAGGGGCAGCCAGCTGAGCAAGCGCCACCACCAGTTACTTTGGCCCTGCGCGCCGCATATGGCCTGGCAGCCGTAGAGCAGGGCTTCGGCCAGCATGAGGGCGGCCAGATCCTGGCGGCGCTGCGGGTTGGCCGCCCATTGCAGGATGCTGGCCATGCTGGTGTGGCTGGCCAGATCGCCCGTAGCCAGCAGCAGGGCTACGAGTGCCAGCGGCGCAGCCAGCTGCAGCCAGCGCGGCCACAGACTGGCCTGTAAGGAGAGCAGCACCCAGCAGCAGACGGCCAGCAGGAGCAGCAAGGTGGCATCGACACTCATGCGCCAACCCCTGCATGGCGGCGGCGCAGCCACCACACCAGTGCGCCCAGTGCCAGCACCACGCCCGTCAGCACAGCCAGCAGAGCACCGCTGGGGCGCAGGCTCAGCGTGGTTTGCTCATCCTTATTGGGCTGCTGCGCCTTATTGGTGGGCTGTGCCTGCGCTGCATCGCTGCTGGCAGCAGGCTGGGCGGGTTTGCCCAGGGGGCCATCGTTGGTTTTTTGCAGGACCAGTGCCTTGTCGGTGTTCACGCTGACCCCGGCGTTGGCGGTCTGCAGCGCGTCCTGATAGGCCTGTCGCACGTCCTTATCGCCCAGCTGCTGCGCAATAAAGGTGCGCAGCGCCCGGTTGTCGTTCACAAAGCCGGTGCCACTGGCGCCAAAGCGGCCTACCAGGTCGGCGTGCAGCATGCTCAGCTCCTGCAGGCGTTCATCGCCAGGCAGCCAGTAGCCTTTGCGCGCGGTTTCGAGCATGACGGCGGTCATCTCCTGCAAGGCGTAGGGGTTCACGCGCTCAAAAAATGCCTGCACGCCCAGCTGGTGGCGGTCACGCACATAGGTGTCGTGCAGCGCATCCCACATCTCGGGGGCAAAGGCATCGGTTTTCATGACGTTCCAGCCGTAGAGGTTGCGGGTGATTTCCGCCAGGTTTTCTGCTGCAGAAGCGCCGCCTTGGGTCAGCGACTGGATGTAGGACGGGTTGAGCACCGTGGCGCGTGCCTCCACCGCAATGGCGGCCTTGGCCTCGCGCATGGCGGGGCGACTGGGGCTGCGGTAGTCGCTGAAGTAGGCGTCCGGCTCCTCGCCGGTGACTTCACGCACGGCCAGATTCAGGCCGCCCATGAACTCATAGACGTGGTCCAGCGAGATCGGCCCCCAGGTGTTGGACTCCAGCGGTTGCACCACCAGCTGTGTGCCCGCCAGTGCGGCTTCAAAGGCACCGGCCTGGAAGTCGCCCCAGATTTCGCCTTCGCCATAGCTTGCGCCCATGTTGGCGATATAGGTCTGGGCCACTTCAGAGCGGTCTTGCCAGCGGTCACCGGCTTCCACCATGTCCATGATGCCGCTGCCGTAGCCGCCATTGACGCCACCGAACACGCGCACATGGGCCAGTTTGCGCGCCTGCGCCGGGGCTGCGCCGCGCTCTTTCAGGGTGCGCTCCACCGCCTGCACGCCCTGAGCGACGGCATTGTCCGCTTCACGCGCCTGTGCCGCCATGGCCACGGCCTGGTTGATCAGGTACAGGCGTGAGGCGGCCAGATCGCGCAGCTGGCCAGAGGTCTGCACCACCACATCAATGCGGGGGCGGCCCAGCACTTCACGGTCGATCAGGCGCAAACTGGAGACACGGCCAAAGGCATCGCGCACCGGTTCCACCCCCAGCAGGTAGAGGATTTGCGCCACGCTGGTGCCTTCGGTGTGGATGAAGTCACCCGCCCACAGCGTGAACGCCACTTTGCTGGGCCACTGGCCCTCATGGGCAGCGCGGTGCTGGGCCAGCATCTGGTCCACCATCTGGCGTGCCACACGCCAGGCCTGCTCGGATGGGGCCTTTTCCGCATCAATGCTGTAGAGGTTGCGGCCCGTAGGCAGCGCCTGCGGGTTGACCAGGGCATCGCCCCCCGAAGACGGCTCGGTAAAACCGCCAGAGAGCGCATTGCTCAGCGCCGCCAGTTCACGCGCAGGGCTGTGGGCCAGCTGCTCGCGGTAGTCGGGGATGGCCTGCAGGCGTGCGCGCAGCGACAGCACGGCCTGGGCAAAGCGGCGCTCGCTGTCCTGCTGCTGATCTTCTGATTTTTGTAGCGCTTTGCGCAGATGCTCTAAGCCTTTCAAAGCATTTTGTATTTGAAATGCTGATGTATCAAGCGCTGGCTGCTCTGTTTTTTGCCAGAACGCCAAGGCAGCGTGCAATTGCGCACGGGCCGCTGGATTGAGTTGCTGCACGTGCTGTTGCGCCTGTTCTGCACTGGTGATGGCAGCTGCCGTATCCAGCGTGCCTTCATGCTGCTGGGCCTGTGCCAGCCATGCCTGCTGCGCGCGCTGCCTGGCCTGCAGTAGTTCAGCTTCTACGCTGGCCTGCAACGTGGGGTCGGCCAGCCAGTCGAACACTTTCTGGCGGCCTGCCGCGCTTTGCATGACTTGCAGCAGGGGCAGCACATCGGCATCAGTGGCGATGTCCAGCGCCTTGCCCATGACCGGAATGGCCTTGGCGATGCTGCGTGCGGTTTGCAGCGCCTGAGGGTCCAGCGCCCGCAGTGCGTGCTTGAGCTTTTGCTCAGAGCGCAGGCTGTGCAGAAATTCCTGCTTGTCAGGGTCGGCCAGTGCGCGTGCGAGGTGCTGGCGCAGCACGGCATCATCCACAGCCGGGGCTGCGGCAGGTGCTGCAGATGCGCGCTGGCTGCCCAGTGCGATAAAGCCGCGCACCAGGTCGTCATCGCTGGGGCGGCGCTGGCTGTGCTCCCAGTCCAGCGCGCGTTGCAGCTCGCCGGGCTGCAGCACTTGCTCCAGCAGTTTTTGTGCAGGCTCGCCTTGCTGGGCCAGCTCGATCAGCGCCTGCACACGCGGGCGGTAGGTCTGTGCCAGCCATGCGCTGTGCTCCAGCTGGGCCCGTGCAACGCTGCCGCGTGCTACGTCCAGCTCTGCCAGTGCGTGCAGGATGGCGTCTTCCCCCATCAGCTGGGCCATGCTGTCCAGCGCGCGGTCCGAATAGGGCGTGCCCAGTGTGTAAAGCCCATCGGTGATGTTCGCGCTGGTCACGGTTTCCATGTGGTCGGCCAGCTGCTGCAGCTGTGCTTCGCTCCACGGGGCATCGGCGGTCAGGGACAAGTCCTGGTGCAGGCCCAGTGCCACCGCCTGCTGCTGGATGTCCTGGGCGTACTGGTGCTTGAGCGCGCCACTGTCTGCGCTGCTCCATGCCAGCAGCAGATCAGCCAGCTGCTTATGTACAGATTGGGCACCTGCAGCACGCAGTGGCGGCGTCAGGTGCGAAACAGTGGTGGCATAGCTGCGCCGTTTGGCAATCATGGCTTCACCCACATTGGCCATGGTGTACAGGTACAGATGCGGCACATTGCCAATCAGGGCATCGGGCCAGTCGTGGTCTGACAGGGCCATCTGCTTGCCGGGTGTGAATTCCAGGCTGCCGTGGGTGCCAAAGTGCATGACCACATCGGCGCCAAAGACTTCGTGCGTCCACAGATACGAAGCCACATACGGCCAGGGCGGAGCCTGCTTGGTGCCGTGCACGATTTTGAAGCTGTCGTCACCCACGCCAGACAGGGGCTGCGGCAGCAAGACCACATTGCCCAGCGGCACACGGGCCACGGCGACGTGGTTCTGGTGGCTCAGGTAGTTACCAGGCGCAGGGCCAAACTGCTGGCTGACTTGCTCACACAGTGTTGATGCAATGCGTGCGCCGCACCATTGCTGCAATTGCGTGGCAGACACCAGTGCAGGGTCTGCATGCTGCAGAAACTGGGCAAAGTCGCCCTTGGCGTAGGGCCCAATATTGGGGCCGCGCTGTTGCAGCAGGCGGGCAAACTCCGCTTCAGTGGCAGGCAGGCCATCCACTCGGTAGCCCTGTGCACGCAGGTGCTGGAGCAGGGCGTACAAAGAGGGCACGACCTCCAGATCACCTGCCGTCAGCGCACTCTGGCCGGGGCCTTTGTAGTAGTAAATGGCCAGTTTTTTCTCGGCATTGGGCATGGTTTTGAGGGCCACGCTGCGCTGCACCAGATCGGCAAAGCGCTCCAGTCGCTGGGGCAGGGCGCGGAAAACACGCAAACCCGTGCTGTCGCGAAACTGTGCGGCAATCGCCATGGGGGTGGTGGCGCCGTCCAGCTCTGGCAAGGTGATGGACATGGTCAGCAGGCTGCCGTCAAAGCTGCGCGGCTCATCCAGCCATGCTTGCTCTTCCGCAAAGATGCTCACGGGAGCAAACAGCGGAATATTGCGCTGCGCCAGCCACTGGCGGGCCTCATCGGCCTGGCCCAGCGTCAGCCGCCCATGGGGCATGTAGACCACGGCGTCGGGCTGGACCTGCTGTAAAAAAGCCAGGCGCTGGCGCACCGCTGCCATGGGAATGACTTCAAAGCCACGCGATTCAAATGCGCGGATGGTGGCATCCACATGGTCACGATTGGCATTGAAAGGTCCGGGCACGCTGGTCAGCAATGCCAGACGTGGGCGCTGTGGCTGCCAGCCGGGCTGCTGTTGCAGGTGTTGCTCCAGGCTGGGTAAATCAGCGAAGACAGCTTCATCGCCCAGGTGAAAAAACACATCCTGCGGCATTTCCTGCGCAGGCTGTACGGCCTGCGTAAAAAAGCGCTTGCCATCGATCATGCTGCGTACGTAGGCCTGCAGGCGTTCGTAATTGGCAGGGCCACCGCTGCGCAGGTAGCTGGAGACGGCGTCCAGATCCTCACCCTGCAAGTTGGTGAGGGTGTCGTGTTGCGGGTTGCTGGCCCCATCCACAAACAAAGGGGTGCCTGCCTGCGCAGCTTCGCGCAAATGCTGCAGCTGCGTGTCATCCAGCTTGAGGCCACGGCCAAAAACCAGCACCAGGTCATAGTCCTTGACCTGCTGCAGGCGCTGCAGTGGCAACACGCTGATGCGATGAAAAGCATCAGGGCTGGCCTTGACCAGGCGTGCTGCCTGGAACTCCGGGTAGTTCACCAGCGCGATGCGTGTGGGTGCCAGCCATGTGCGCCAGCCTATCCACAGCCACACAGCACATGCCAGCAACAGTAAAGCGCCCAGCGCAATGCGCTGCCAGCGCCGGGCAGTAAAGCGTGAGCGAAAAGCTCCTGTCATTTTTCTTGACCTGTTCAGAAAATCAATTTGTGATGTTATAACATTCTTTGTTTCGCATTTGGTTCAAGGTGAAGTGAGATGTTTCGTATGACTGCGCTGCAAGCAGCGATCTGGGGGGTATGTGCCAGCATGGGAGTGGCCTGGGCACAGCAAGCACAGGGGCAGATGCATACGCACCCCGGCGCACAAGACAAGGCCAGTGCCAGCCTGGAAGCCGTCACCATTACGGCAACCCGCAGGCCCTCCGCAGCGTTAACGGCGCCTGCGACGGTGACCGTGATTGACAGCCAGCAGCTGCAGGAAGACCTGGTGAGCGATCTGCGCACCATGTTTCGCCACGAGCCCGGCGTGGCTGTGGGGCGCGATCCACGTGGCCGAGGTGGAGAGGCGCATATCGAAGTGCGTGGCATTGGCAGCCAGCGACTGGGCTTGATGGTTGATGGCGTGCGCCAGCCAGGCGGTTATGTGGCCGCAGGCGCCAACCATGGGCAGTTAAAGCTGGATGTACGGTCGCTGTCGCGTGTGGAAGTGCTCAAAGGGCCGGCATCCAGCCTGTATGGCAGCGATGCGCTGGCGGGTGTCGTGCTGTTTCGCACGCTGGAGCCACAGGATTTTCTGGACGATGGTCAGCACCTGGCAGGCTCTGCATCTGCAGGCTTTGATGGTGCTGATGACAGCCGCTGGGCCAATGCCAATCTGGCATTTCGCGCGGGTGCCGCGCAAAACCTGGTGTCGGTTTCATCCAGCCGTGGGCATGAGCTGCAAAACCACCCTGACAGTGCACTGCAGCCAGACCCACAGGATTGGCGCATGCACAACGTGTTGCTCAAGTCTGTGCTGGGCATAGATAGCAGCCAGAGCATGACGCTTACGGCAGAACACTTTCGCAAGGAAAACAGCGCCTATCTGCAATCGCTGCTAGGCCCTATCGCAGGTGGTACACGCATTACGCGCAGTGCGGCCGATGACAGCAGCCAGCGCGATCGCCTGGGGCTGGCTTATCGCTACACACCCGGAGGGGCATGGTTTGAAAACCTGTCCGCACAAATCGATGTGCAGCACAGCCGCAGCAACGAATTCACCGACGAGGCACGCCAGCCGCCGGGCGCACAGCCTGCCCAGCTGCGCGAAAGCACACTGGCACACAGCGAAAAGCAATGGTCTGGCAGCCTGCAACTGGATGGCCAGCACCAGCAGGGCGCACTGACCCACCGCTGGGTACTGGGCGCAGACATGCTGTACAAAAAGCTGGAGGTGCGCAATGACGCACTGCAGCGCACTGTGGGCAGTCAAGTGGTGAGCAAGATCGTGGATGGTGACTTGTACCCGCGCAAAATCGCACCAGACACCACGGTGCAAAACCTTGGCGTTTTTGTGCAGGATGAAATTGCGCTGCTGCATGACCGCCTGCGCATCACGCCCAGCCTGCGCTTTGACACTTACCGGATTACGCCACACCCCGATGCGCTGTTTGCCAATGCCAATGTGGCTGGCAGCAAACCCGTGGGGCAATCCAAAACCGCATGGACGCCGCGCCTGGGCCTGAGCTACAGTTGGCTGCCCCAGCAGGTGATCTATGCCAACTTCGTCACGGGCTTTCGCATGCCCACCTATGACCAGCTCAACCGCATAGGGCGCGTGCCTGTCGCCAGCTTTATTCACGACTTTATTCCCAACCCCAACCTCAAACCTGAGCGCAGCAGGGGATTGGAGCTGGGCATGCGTGGGCAGTTTGAGCGCGGCTCCTATGAGGTTGCGGCTTTCTACAACCGCTATACCGACTTTATCCAGACGCAGATGATTGCCTTCATTCCACCAGGGCAAAGCGGCGATGCGCGGGCCATCCGCACGTTTCAGTCACGCAACATTGGCGAAGTAGAAATCTACGGCATTGAAGCCAAGGGGTATTTGTCAATCGGGCAGTGGCTGCACGCCAAGGACCACTGGAAGTTGCTGGGCGCGCTGCAGTTTTCTGTGGGTAACGACAAAGTCACCAACCAGCCACTCAACAGCATTCAGCCCGCACGGCTGGTCGCTGGTCTGCGCTGGGATGAGCGCAGCCGCCGCTGGGGCACAGAACTTACCGCCAACCTGGTGGCCGGTAAGCGCCGTGTCAATGAAGCTTTGGCGCAGACTGGCCCCACCGCACCTGTGCCGCTGAAAACCAGCGGCTATGCCACCGCAGATATCACGGCCTACTGGAGGCTGGGCAAGCAGGTGACGCTTCATCTGGCGATCCACAATATGTTCAACCGCTCGTATTACGACTGGTCCACCGTGAGCCACCTGACAGGGAATGATCCACGCCTGGCTGCCTACAGCGCACCGGGGCGTACAGCCGCAATGAGCCTGCGGCTGGATTTTTAAGGGCGAAAGAGGCAAGCCGAGGGCTCAGGCCCCGGCTGTCGGTTCAGGTTCAGGCTCTGCCGCAGCCGTTTGGTGGCACTGGTCACAGGTGCCATGCATTTCTACCGTCGCCGTGTGCATGTGAAACGCATTGCTCTTGGACCAGTTTTTCAGACGGCGCTCCACCGTCTGGTCGGGAAACTCATTGACATGCCCACACTGGTCACAAATCGCAAAGACGACCAGGCCATGCTGATGATCATGGGGGTGGGCACATGCCACATAGGAGTTCAGACTCTCTACACGGTGCACCAGGCCGTATTCGATCAACTTGTCCAGCGCTCTGTAAATCTGCTGTGGAGCACGCAGACCTTCACCACGCAGCTGATCCAGCAGCGTATAGGCGCTCGCCGGAGCTTCCTCACGCGCAAGCGCGTTGAGCACGAGTGACTGGTGCTTGGTCAGCTCATGGTGGTGCGTCTTTGCTGTGGATGACATTGCTTGCATAAGTGATGTTGTAACGCCAGAGAGTTTAGCCTTTATCGCAAGCACGCATGACTGACCCCAAGTGCAGGAGCGTGTGCGTCCAGCAAGGGCAGGGGAAAGCTGCAGATGTGCAGAACGAGGGCATGAACGGGTAGCCCATGAAAAATACAGTGCACCTGGCTATACCAGCCACTAATGCAAAAAGCCTGCTACTTTTCCAGTAGCAGGCTTTTCTTTATTTCATTGGTGCCGGTGACATGAGTCGAACACGCGACCTTCTCATTACGAATGAGCTGCTCTACCAACTGAGCTACACCGGCAACGAGGAAAAATTATAGCGCTTTTTGATCCGCTTCGAGGTGATATTGCGTCACGCGTTCCACTTCGTTCTTGGAGCCAAGGATGACGCTCACGCGCTGGTGCAGCTCGGTGGGCTCGATTTCCAGAATGCGCTGGCGGCCGTTGGTGGCCATGCCGCCAGCTTGCTCAATCAGCCAGCTCATGGGGTTGGCTTCATACATCAGACGCAGCTTGCCGGGCTTGTGGGGCTCACGCTTGTCCCATGGGTACATGAAGATGCCGCCACGGCACAGGATGCGGTGTACGTCTGCCACCATGGCTGCCACCCAGCGCATGTTGAAGTTCTTGCCTCGGGGGCCTTCTTCGCCTGCCAGGCACTCGTCCACATAGCGCTTTACGGGGGCATCCCAGTGGCGCATGTTGGACATGTTGATGGCAAATTCCTTGGTGTCTTCAGGAATCTTGACGTTTTCTTCAATCAGAATGAAGGAGCCTTGCTCGCGGTCCAGCGTAAACATGGCCACGCCATCGCCCACGGTCAGCACCAGTGTGGTCTGGGGGCCGTAGATGCAGTAACCTGCCGCGACTTGCTCGGTGCCAGGCTGCATGAAGTCGTTGTCGTGCACGCCGGGGTGGTTATCAGGTTTTTTGAGCACGCTGAAGATGGTGCCAATCGACATGTTGATGTCGATGTTGGAGGAGCCATCCAGTGGGTCAAACATCAGCAGGTATTCGCCCTGGGGGTAGCGGTTAGGCACCACATAGATGCCTTCCATTTCTTCCGAAGCCATGGCTGCCAGGTGGCCACCCCATTCGTTGGCTTCGATCAGGGTTTCGTTGGCGATGATGTCCAGCTTCTTCTGCACTTCACCCTGAACGTTTTCACTGCCAGCGGTGCCCATGACATCGCCCAGTTCACCCTTGTTCACGGCAAAGCTGATGCGCTTGCAGGCGCGTGCCACCACTTCCAGCAGCAGGCGCAGCTGGGGGGGGATGCGTCCGTCAACGCGTTGTTGTTCGACCAGATAGCGGGTCAGGCTGACACGACGTGTCATGGGGTCTCCTTCGGGTAGAAGTGAAAAATAAATATCAAAAATGCTAGCTACTAGCGCTTGCTGCACAAGCGCTAGAGGCTAATTTCTTATTTAATCGCCAATCGCGCGGGTGATGACTTCACGCACATCGTTGCTGAGGTCGGGCTTGGCAGCCACGCGGCCCAGTGCTTCACGTGCGGCAGTGCGGTAGGGCTCGGCCAGCTTGCTCCAGCGGTCCATGGCACGCGCAAGGCGGGCGGCAACCTGTGGGTTGATGGCATCCAGCTCCAGCACACGCTCGCTCCAGAACACATAGCCTGCAGCATCGGGACGGTGGAAGGCGCCGGGGTTGGCTGCGCAGTAGCTGAAGATCAGGCTGCGTGCGCGGTTGGGGTTCTTGAGGCTGAAATCAGGGTGCTGCATCAGCTGCTTGACCGCAGGCAGCACCTGGCCACCACGGTCGCAGGCAGCAGCCTGCAGGCTGAACCACTTGTCAATCACCAGCGGCTCGTTCTTGAACATGGCGTGGAAGCGCTCCAGCGCAGGCTGGGCCAGCGCCGCGCCGCTGTGCACCAGGGCAGACAGGGCATTGAAGCGGTCGGTCATATTGCCTGCCACCTTGAAGCGCTGGTAGGCCTTGCCGGGCCAGACCGTGTCGCCCGTGCTGCGAGCCGCCAGGCACAGCATCAGCAGGGCCAGACCAGTCAGCGAGCGGCGACCTGCAGACACAGGGTCTGGCCGGTATGCGCCGGTGTCCTGATGGGTCTCATAAGCCCATTCCCAATCCGCTTGCAAGGCCAGTGCCAGCTGCTGGCGCATGGATTCGCGCACGGCATGGATACGCTGTGGGTCCACCACGTCCAGCTGTTCGGCAATGTAGGCTTCAGAAGGCAGCTGCAGCACGAGTTCCTTGTAGGCCGCGTCCAGTTCAGGGTGACGCAGCACATCGCGCAGGGCGCTGACAAAAGCTGCGGGCAGGATGTCGGCAGCCACTTCACCTTCAGTACGGATGGCTTGCAGCGCGTAGCGCAGGGCCAGGCGCTGGCCCGCTTCCCAGCGGTTGAAGGCATCGCTGTCGTGCGCCAGCTGGGTCAGCAGCTCTGCATCGCTGAAGTCGTAGTGCAGCACCACAGGGGCGCTGAAGCCACGCAGCAGCGAGGGCACGGGCGCTTGTGTCACACCGTTAAAGACCCAGGTCTGCTGGTTTTCTGTCAGCACCAGCGTCTTGCTCAGGCTGCTGTCTGCTTCGCCTTGCAGCTGCAAGGGCAGGGCGGTGCCGTCCTGACCCAGCAGCCCCATTTGCACAGGAATCACAAAAGGCAGCTTCTCGCTCTGACCTGCAGTAGCAGGGCAGCTTTGCGACAGGGTCAGGGTATAGGTCTGTGCAGCGGCATCGTACTGGCCCACAGCCTTGACCGCAGGAGTGCCAGACTGGCTGTACCAGCGCTTGAACTGCTCCAGATGCTGAGCCAGTGGGCTGTCGGGGTTGGCATCTGCCATGGCCTGCACAAAGTCGTCACAGGTCACGGCGTTGCCGTCATGGCGCTCAAAGTACAGCTTCATGCCCTTGGCAAAGCCTTCGCGGCCGACCAGGTTGTGCTGCATGCGCACCACTTCCGCACCTTTTTCGTAAATCGTGACGGTGTAGAAGTTGTTGATTTCGATATAGCTGTCCGGGCGCACGGGGTGGGCCATGGGGCCTGCGTCCTCAGGGAACTGCACGGTGCGCAGCACGCGCACGTCTTCAATGCGCTTGACGGCGCGGGCCGAAGGTGTACCCGCCATGTCCATGCTGAATTCCTGGTCGCGGAAGACCGTCAGGCCTTCCTTGAGGCTGAGCTGAAACCAGTCACGGCAGGTGATGCGGTTGCCGGTCCAGTTATGGAAGTACTCGTGCCCCACCACGCTTTCGACGTTGGCAAAGTCCACGTCGGTCGCTGTGGACTGGCTGGCCAGGACGTACTTGGTGTTGAAGATGTTCAGGCCCTTGTTTTCCATGGCGCCCATGTTGAAGTCGCTGGTGGCGACGATCATGAAGCGGTCCAGGTCCAGGCTCAGGCCAAAACGTGCCTCGTCCCATGCCACAGAGTGCATAAGCGAGTTCATGGCATGCTCGGTTTTTTCCAGATCGCCGGGGCGCACAAACACCTGCAGCAGGTGGTCACGGCCTGCACGGCTCTTGATCAGCTGCTCGCGAGCCACCAGCTTGCCAGCCACCAGTGCAAACAGGTAGCTGGGCTTTTTGTGGGGGTCTACCCACTTGGCAAAGTGGCGGCCATCCTCCAGATCACCGGCTTCCACCAGGTTGCCGTTGGACAGCAGCACGGGGAAGGCTTCCTTGTTGGCGCGCAGTGTCACGGTATACATGGCCATGACGTCGGGGCGGTCCAGGAAGTAGGTGATACGGCGAAAGCCTTCTGCTTCACACTGCGTAAAGAACGTGCCCTCGCTCACATACAAGCCCATGAGCTTGGTGTTCTTCTCAGGCGCGCAGGTGGTGAAGATTTCCAGCTCGATAGGGTCATCCCCTTCTGGGAGGTTCTCCAGCACCAGCTGGCTGCCATCCATCTTGAACGAGGTGCCGCCACCGTTGACCAGCACGCGTGCCAGATTCAGCTCGTCGCCATCCAGACGCAGTGCCTGTGCAGGCACGTCGGGGTTGCGACGGATGCGCATCTTGTTGAGCACACGGGTCTTGGCAGGGTCCAGGTCGAACGTCAGATCGACGGTCTCAATCCACCATGCAGGCGCCTGGTAGTCGGCGCGGTAAATGGCAGTGGCTTGTCCTTCACGCAGCATGAAAGCTCCTTACAGGCCTTGCTTGAGCGAGGCTTCAATAAACATGTCCAGATCGCCGTCCAGCACCTTCTGGGTGGCCGAGACTTCAACGTTGGTGCGCAGGTCCTTGATACGGCTGTTATCCAGCACGTACGAGCGGATCTGGTGGCCCCAGCCCACATCGGTCTTGGTGTCTTCCAGCTTTTGCTGCTCTTCCTGGCGCTTGCGCATTTCGTAGTCGTACAGGCGCGAGCGCAGGCGTTGCCATGCCACGTCACGGTTGCTGTGCTGCGAGCGGCCGTCCTGGCACTGCACCACAATACCCGTAGGAATGTGGGTCAGACGCACGGCAGAGTCGGTCTTGTTGATGTGCTGACCACCAGCGCCGGAGGCACGGTAGGTGTCGGTGCGCACGTCAGCAGGATTGATGTTGATCTCTATGGAGTCATCAATCTCTGGGTAGACAAACAGCGAAGAGAAGCTGGTGTGGCGGCCGCCCGAGGAGTCAAAAGGCGACTTGCGCACCAGACGGTGCACGCCGGTTTCCGTGCGCAGCAGACCGTAGGCGTATTCGCCTTCAATCTTGATGGTGGCGCTCTTGATGCCAGCCACGTCGCCGGGAGTTTCTTCTTCCACGGTAGCCTTGAAGCCCTTGCGCTCCGCGTACTTCAGGTACTGGCGCAGCAGCATGCTGGCCCAGTCGCAGGCTTCGGTGCCGCCGGCACCCGCCTGGATGTCGATAAAGCAGTTCAGAGGGTCTGCTTCATGACGGAACATGCGGCGGAACTCCAGCTCCTCGATCAGGGGCTGGAGCTTGGCGGTTTCTTCTTCGATGGTCTCCAGACCAGCGTCGTCGCCTTCTTCCTTGCTCATCTCGAACAGCTCGGCATTGTCAGCCAGTTCTGTGGTGAGCTTTTGCAGGGTCAGGACGACGGAGTCCAGCGACTTCTTTTCCTTGCCCAGTTCCTGAGCCTTCTTGGGGTCGTTCCAGACGGCAGGGTCTTCCAGTGCCGCGTTTACGGTGCGCAGACGTTCGTACTTTGCATCGTAGTCAAAGATACCTCCGTAACTCTTGGGTCCGGGTGGACAGGTCTTCAAGAGTTGCTTCGATTTGATTGATGCGTTCGGCTTCCATGTCTGATTCCTGTTGTTTGGGGTTTGTATAGCCGAGTGCAGTCCGCATAGGAGCTGTAGGCTAGTCAAAACGGGGATTTTCGCATGTCCTGACCGCTCATGGCTTGAATGCTGTCCAGCAAAAGCAGTGAATGGCTGCTATTGCCTGTGGCGCACACCAGCGAGCCATCCAACAAAAACGCCACCAGCAGTGTGGTGGCGTACAGATGCCGGCCAATGGCGTGCCGTAAATTAGCGATTCTCGGTTGCAGGTGGCAGATCACGCTCATCCATGATGAACGCCTGCAGCTCCAGGTCCATCGCCTGGGCTTCAGGGTCGCGCAAAGGCTTGACCGTCGCTGCGGCAGGCACAGCTGGCTGGCTAGCTGCTTCACTCAGATCCAGAGAGAGCTCTGCGACCAGCGCCTCGTCAGGTGCAAAGTGCTGCACAGGCTGGAAGTGCGACTGGCCCGACTGCTGCTCCAGCGGTTCATGCACGGGCATGGTGCTGAGCAGGTCCAGATGCGCTTCATCAAGCGCCAGTACAGGGGGAGCTTCAGCGGCAGGCGCTGCCGCAGTCTGCACAGGAGATGCTGCACCAGGCACTTCCGGAAGAGGGGGAACAGCTTGCCCCGGCGTCACCTCAGGTGCAATCTCCGGCAAGGGCGCTTCGCTGGGAGCGGTGCGCCTGCGACCAGGCATGGCACCGCGGCTGGCGGCTGGGGTGCTCTTGGCCACGTTGTAGAGCATCAGCAGCTCATCAAACGCGGCCAGGTCAAAGCGCTGCGCTGTTTCGTTCTTGCGCAGAATCAGATTGCGCAGCAGCTCCTGTACTTCATCTGTGGGCCACAGCGCTTCAATCTGCGCCAGTACGTCAGGGTGGGCGCTCCACAGATCACGCCCCTTGCGTGAAAAGCCCAGAAAGTCAGGGATGTGCACATTGAAGTGCTTCTGGAACTGCTGGCGCACTTCTTCATAGGCGTCCATGCGGCCAAGGCGGAAAAGCAGCTGCAGCAATTCCACATAAGCCAGCGGGGAAGAGTTCTCATGCTCCGCAATATGGGCCTGCAGAATTTCAATGGCCTGATCGTTTTCGCCAATAGAGGCATAAAACTCAGCCTGCTCCTGCACATCGAACAAGGCCTGGGCAGTCAGCACCTCGGTGAGCGGGAACATGGTCGCAGGAGCGAGCGAAGGCGGCTGAATGCTGGATTCAGCAAACACCGTATTCGGGAACTGCGTGAGTGCCTGCGCCTGCGGCACGCTGTCGCGCGTGTGCAGGGAGGCTGCGGCCACGGAAGCCACAGGCTTTGCCACTGGTTCCGCCTTCGCCGCAGCCACTGGGGACGCAACTGGTGCAGAAGGCAACTGGCCCTTGCCGGTATGGACTGCGGCGCTGTCAGTATCAACGCGCGTAAGGCTTGCAGAGTTTTCCACTGCCAGCACGGTGTTGGCCCAGTCGTTCTGCGTTTTCAGGCGCTCCTGGCGCAGGCGTTGCAGCAGCCAGGCGATACAGGCCAGCGCCAATGCCAGCAGGCCCAGTGCTGCATGGACCCAGACTGGCAAGCCTGCGTTCTGCGCTTCGACCAGTTGCCGCTGGAGGGTAGAAATTTCTGTGAGATTGCTGGTCAGCTGCTTTTTAAGCGCCAGCAACTGGCCTTCCAGCGCATCAATGCGTTCCGTATTGGCCTGCAGCAGTACCTGTGTTGCTTCAGCAATGGGCGACTCTGCCTCTGGTACTGTATCCGGCAATGGCGCGGCAGCGGCTGCTCCAGTTCCAACTGCAGCAGCATCTGCGACTGCGTCTGTAGCGGGGGGCGTGCTTGCATCAGCAGGTTTTGCATGCAAGCCTTCCAGGCCGTCGAGTGGCTCCATGCGCTGGCGAGAGCGGCCGATATCAGCGGCCTGTGCATCTGCTGTACCTGAGGGCACCGCAGCTGGCTGCGAAGCAGACTTGGCGGGTGTTTCTTCAGGCGCAGGAATATCTACCGTATCGGCAGACGCAACCATGGAGGGCACAAAGTACGCTGGCAGGCTGTTGTCCTGCACCGCCCGTGGGTTGACGGCGTGTTTGGCAGGGCGACGAGGTGTTGCCGCAGCGCGTGTTGCAGTGCTGGCGCCTGCGCTGCCTGCCACAAGCGCAGCGGGCAGAGGGGCAGCCGCCTGAAATTTGCTCAGATCAATGGGCTGCACCGACGCTGCCATAGAGCCTGGCGGGTCCGCAAAGAAGGTGTAACTGCGCGTCATGGTGGCGGAACAGCCAGCACTGAGCTTGACGGTAAGCAAAGGCTCGTTCACCGGAATGGTGGTTTGCACACGCACAGAATTGCCTTGCGGCACGAGTGTGAAGTCTCCGCGCGCGAGCGGGACGTCGCCCATCAGAATGTCAGCAGCAACGCAGCTGGTTTCTGCCGTATGGCCAGCATCCGACTTGAGCTGAAAGACCAGATCCATGGGCGAGCCAAGCTGCACATTGCCCTGGCTGTTGCCAAGCGATAAGGCGCTGACTTGCGAAGCAGCAGCCACACCGCTGAGCAAAACGAGTAGATCACGAAGTTTCACGGTCTTTCTTTGCCGTCAGAAGTTGACAAGCGCACTGTGCGCTGCGAATGCATCTCCCACCCCTATGCGATCGCTGCCGTGCGAGAGCTGAAAATGTATCAAATCGTGAAGCACAAATGCCTTGCCTCAAAGCAATCCAGTGCGAAAAACTCCGAATGTGGCGCAATGAGAACTAAATGTTAATTAATGCTAACTATCTAGAAGGCGTCTGAATAGCTTGCATCGACAGCGCCTGCAAGTGTTCTGCCAGACGCTGGATAGAGCGTGGCGCACAGCCTTCCGCATCGTTACTGATAGTGACAAAGGCCGATTGACCAGCACCTGTGATGCCTTTCACGGTGCGCGCCAACACCGCCAAGGTGTGCGGGTCTGGCGTGCGGATTTCGTGAAACGGCTGGTGCTTTTCCTGTGCGACAGGGTAGCCAAAGGGACCAAATGCCGTATTCAGATTCCACCTGCAGACCAATGGCGTGGGCCAGAGGCGGCGCAGCATGGGGAGTTGCTGCTCAATGGGAGGCATCTTGCCGTGCAGGCCCAGGCACAGCGTAGCTCCATGCTGCTTGAGCACCTGCACCAGCGCCTCTTCCAGCAGCAGCGGATCACGCACCTCGACAGCCACGATCACATCCGGGGCCTGTTCCGGGGCCTGTGTCAGTGCTTCACGCGTGGCTTGCAACAGACTGGCGAGCAGGTCATAAAGTGGCGCTGTGTGCGAGAGCATGTCCCACGGCAGGGGACTGAGTTGGTAGACCAAGACCCCCAGCTTGCTACCCAGCCCCTGCAGGGCAGGCTCTACAAACTGCTGCACAGCCAGCCCCGCGTCCAGAAAAACCGGATTGCGCTGCTGGCCCTTGCCGTCCTCGCCGCGCACCAGCGCATCGGTCACTACGTTCGGACATTTGACGACGAAGCGAAAGTCCTCAGGCACCTGCGCCGCCATCTGCGCGTACTGCTCCACGCTCAAGGGCCGCCAGAAGCTGCGGTCTACACAGACCGTGCGCATCAGCGGGTGCTGGCTCAGTGCCGTCAGCCCCTTGCGAGAGAGCACGCTGGGGTCGTATGCACCGTCCCACACCAGCCCATCCCAGCCAGGATAGGACCAGGTCGACACCCCCATGCGCAGCTGGGGTGGCATGGCCTGCGCCAGTGCCAGCAGGGCTTCGGACGGCACAACCGCCTGCACGCCCCTGGACTTGCGCACAGACTGCGCGGCAGGCGTGGTGGAGGGCGGTGGCGCATCTGCGCCAAACAGATCGTCTTGCATAGATGATGAAATTTTGAGCGATTTTGGCCCCCAGGGCAGATCCTGCCTGCGCGAACAGCTATCAAATGTGAGGATATGTTTTTGTCTATGGGCACGGCTGCGGTCTATGGCAAACTTGCGCGCTTTCGGAGCTACAGCGCCAAGGGGCGCGCAACGCATGCAAAAAATCATTGGGCAGATTGCCGCAGAGATCAAAGTCAGTGCGCAGCAGGTGACAGCTGCCGTGGAATTGCTGGACGGCGGAGCCACCGTCCCTTTCATCGCCCGTTACCGCAAGGAAGTCACAGGCGGGCTGGACGACGTGCAGCTGCGCGAGCTGGAAGCGCGTCTTGCCTATCTGCGCGAGCTGGAAGACCGCCGTGGTGCCGTGCTCAAGGCCATTGACGAGCAAGGCAAGCTCACGGACGCGCTGCGTCTGGCCATTGCCAATGCGCCCACCAAGCAGGAGCTGGAAGACATCTACCTGCCATTCAAGCAAAAGCGTCGCACCAAAGGGCAGATTGCCAAAGAGTTCGGCATTGAGCCCCTGGCCGACAAGCTGTTTGCCGACCCAACGCTGGACCCGCACGAAGAGGCGAAGGCTTTCTGCAAGCCTGCCACTACGCTGGATGACGGCAAGCCCGGCCCAGACTTTTCCACCACTTTTGCCGTGCTGGACGGTGTGCGCGACATCCTTTCTGAACGCTGGGCAGAAGATGCCACCCTGGTGCAGAAGCTGCGTGAATGGCTGTGGCAGGAAGGCCTGCTGCGCTCACGCAAGGTGGACGGCAAGGACGAAAACGACGCTGAAGTCTCAAAGTTCCGCGACTATTTTGATTACGAAGAACCCATCTGCCGCGTGCCATCGCACCGGGCGCTGGCTGTGTTCCGTGGCCGTGCGCAGGAGATCCTGGAAGTCAAGCTGGCGCAACCTGAAGAACCGGTGGCGGGTCAACCCAGCCTGGCCGAAGGCCGTATTGCCCTGCATCTGGGCTGGAGCCACGCCAAGCGCCCCGCAGACGATCTGATTCGCAAATGCATTGCCTGGACCTGGCGCGTCAAGCTCAGCCTCTCGACGGAGCGTGACCTGTTCAGCCGCCTGCGTGAAGATGCCGAGCAGGTGGCCATCAAGGTGTTTGGCGACAACCTTCGCGACCTGCTGCTGGCCGCACCTGCCGGTGCGCGTACCGTGATGGGTCTGGACCCCGGAATCCGCACCGGCGTGAAAGTGGCTGTGGTGGACAGCACCGGCAAGCTGGTGGATACCGCCACGGTCTACCCCCACGAGCCCCGCAAGGACTGGGATGGCTCGCTGGCGGTGCTGGCCCGTCTGGTGGAAAAGCATGGCGTGAACCTGATTGCCATTGGCAACGGCACGGCCAGTCGCGAAACCGACAAGCTGGCCGCTGACCTGATCAAGCTGGCTGCCAAGGTCGACAAGCAGTTGGAAAAAGTGGTGGTCAGCGAAGCCGGGGCATCGGTCTACTCGGCCAGCGAATTTGCCTCGCAGGAGCTGCCGGATGTGGATGTGAGCCTGCGCGGTGCGGTCTCCATTGCCCGCCGCCTGCAGGACCCGCTGGCAGAGCTGGTCAAGATTGACCCCAAGAGCATTGGCGTGGGTCAGTACCAGCACGATGTCAACCAGAGCGAGCTGGCACGCAAGCTGGATGCGGTGGTGGAAGACTGCGTGAACTCCGTGGGCGTAGACCTGAACACGGCTTCTGTGCCGCTGCTCACCCGCGTGTCGGGCCTGAGCGGCTCGGTGGCCAAGTCGGTGGTGCGCTGGCGTGATGCGAATGGTTCGTTCCGCAACCGCAAGCAGCTTATGGAAGTCTCTGGCCTGGGCGCCAAGACGTTTGAGCAGGCTGCAGGCTTTTTGCGCATTCGCGGGGGGGACAACCCACTGGATATGACCGGCGTTCACCCTGAAACCTACCCCGTGGTGGAGCAGATCATTGTGGCCACCGGCAAGCCTGTGGACCAGATCATGGGCCGTCCCGAAGTGCTCAAGCCCCTGAAGCCAGAGCTGTTTGCCAACGAGCAGTTCGGCCCCATCACGGTCAAGGACATTCTGAGTGAGCTGGAAAAGCCCGGACGTGACCCACGCCCTGACTTTGTTGTGGCCCGCTTTAACGATGGCGTGGAAGACATCAAGGACCTCAAGGAAGGCATGATTCTGGAAGGCACCGTGAGCAACGTGGCGCAGTTTGGCGCCTTTGTGGACCTCGGTGTGCACCAGGACGGTCTGGTGCACGTGAGCCAGATGAGCCACAAGTTTGTGGAAGACGCGCGCGAAGTGGTCAAGACCGGCCAGATTGTGAAAGTGAAGGTGCTGGAAGTGGACGTGGCCCGCAACCGCATCAGCCTGACCATGAAGCTGGACGCCGCCCCTGCACGCCGCGATGGCCCACGCGACAACCGCTTTGAAGCTGCAAGCCGCAACCAGCAGGGCCGTGGTGGCTACGCCCAGCCCCAGCGCAGAAACGATGCCCAGCCACAAAGTGCCATGGCATCGGCCTTTGCCAAGTTGCAAGGGCTGAAGAAATAAGGCTTGGGCCTTGGCTGCAAAGAGCTGCTTCGGCAGCTCTTTTTTATTGCTGCAGATACGGTAAAAGCGATCCACGCTGGCCAGCCAGTTGGCCAAGGCGGTGACGGTCTTGCTGCGCTTGGTACCGACCAAGTTATGGGCAGCCAAGTCCTCAGACACCTCTGCAAGCGCCTCCTCAATGGCCAGATTGCCCCACGCATTGCCCAGCTCACGGCCGGTCAGGCCTTGCTTGCGCAACTCATCGCGCTGGTGCATACCGGTGGCGCTGGCTGCCCATGCCCTGGCCTTGTCGCGGACCACCTCACTGCCGTTCAGCAGCTGGCTAAACAGTGCGGCGCGCTGGTCAGCCGGTACCGCACGGGCCACCCCAGCATGCAGCATTTCGTGGAAAATGGTCTGCACAAAGTCCAACCCATCACTATGAGCATCCGCAAACAGGTACACACGCCCGTCAATCAGCGCACCCTTTGGTGTGTCGGGGGGAAGCGGGACACCAAGCTGCCGCGCGCTATTCAGCAAGATAAAGTCTTTCGCCAGTGGCAGCTGGGCCGCCACTCCATCGAGCAACGCACGCGCTTCGGTATACGAGACTGGCTGCTGGCGCTGGCCATAGTGGCTGTCCTGGCTGCCATTTGCTGGTACGCCGCGCGCTGAGCGCGCCAGCACCACGTTCTCACGCATCACCTCGACACCCAGCGTCATGGCTGCAGACAGCGCATTGGTAGAGTTGGCAGGCAGCCCCAAAATGCGCTTGAGCACGCGAATCAGCGAATCCCACGCACTGCGCAGCGTGCTCTGAGGCGGCGCGCTCATGCCCTTGAGGGCACGCTGGAACTCGGGGTTAGTGAACGCTTCGGTCACAAACTCGCGCACGTTCTTCATGCCGTACTGGCCAGCAGCACCCCCTTGCTTCTTCACGTGCTCATACAAGCGGCGCATCTGCATCGATGCCAGCCCCTTGGAATCCAGCGCCTTGAGCGTGGCCGCATGCACCAGCTCGTGCAGCATGATCTGCTCGGCCATGTGGGTCGCGTCCTCGGTCATCGTCACGGTGTCGGTGGGGCGGTTGTACTTGGCAAGGAACGTGAAGCCATCAGCGCCACCCAAGGGCGCGCCCATGGTCAGCTTGGGCGAAATGCCAGTCTTGAGCAGCACCTTGGCCAGCTTGCGGTTAAAAGCGCTGCGGCTGGTGGCGCTGATGAACTCCAGCACCTGGGCAGCTGCTGCGCCGCGTGCGCCGCGGCTACCCCCACACACAGATCATTCTGGCTCTGTGGAATGCTGGCCCGGATGTACTCACCGAAGAAAGCCTGGCGCGCATGGGTGCTGCCAGCGTAGTCACCAGCCTGCAGGAGCTGCTGCTGCGCATGCAGCAGCTGGTATCGCCCGAGCAGGGCCAGCAAGGCTACATGCCAGACAGCGATGCCGAACGCGTGCAAGCCCTGCAGCGCAGCGGGTTGCGCTCTCCCAGTCTGCTGCCTGCGTACAAGGAAGCGGTGCTCAAGGCAGCCAATGCCTTTCATGTGAAATATGCACAGGTGTCATTGGTCGATCACGAATGGGTGCATACCCCCGGCAGTCTGCTGGCGCATGACCATGCGCCCGATGAACTGCCCGGCCTGGCACGCGATATATCCATTTATTCCTATGTGGTTCACGATGGCGAAGCGCTGGTTGTGGAAGACGTGGCACGCGATCCACGCTTTGCCAATAACCCGGCCCTGCAGGAGGCCGAGGTCAAGTTCTATGCCGGTGTACCGCTGCGCAACAGGCAGGGCGATGTACTGGGTACGCTGTGCATCATGGATGAAGCCCCTCGGCAAATGGCTGAAGGGGAAATGGATGTCCTGCAGGAAATGGCCAAGGAGCTGGAGGAGGCATTGCGCATAGCCTCGCAGGACAAAGGCAGCACGGCCAACCCATGAAACCACGGCACTGCAGCTCGTGCATCAAGCACTTGTTGCCATATTTTTGATTCCCCGCTTTTCGCGGATGCCGAGCTTGCACCCAGCAAAGTGCGCACGCCACGAAAGTGCCAGCGAAAACTCACTTGTAAACATCTACTCACTCGCATTTCGATAGCTTCAAAGCCATATAGCATCAACGCTTTCTCGTGAGTGCGGCGCTGCATCAGGAAAAACCATACCGCTTACATTGTGTAACAATTAGCGCCTCTTTATCGAAGCCACTGCCGTATTGCCTGTGGCTTTTTTTCATTAGACCTTATGCAATTTCAAAATATTTCAGTTGCCAAAAAAGTTTGGGCATTGGTCATCGCCATTCTGGTGTTACTCGTTGCAGCCAGCCTTGGGCTGGCCCGCCACATCAGCAATCTGGAGCAGGAGGTACGTGAAAACACCAGCCTAATGGAGCATCGCATCTTGCTGGCTTCCAAGCTGAGAACAGGTATGGATCTGGGCGGTGCAGAAAATGCGGCCTCCAACCTGGGCAAGGACCTTGCCACGCAGGACTTTTTCGACGCACGCTTTGCGCGGACCAAGCAGCGCAATGCGGCCATGATGCAGGAGTTTCTGAAAGTGGCCACTACGCCTGAATCGGAAGCACTGATGGCCAGTCTGATGGCCCAGCTCAAGAAGTGCGACGCCTTGATTGATGAGTCCGACAACCTGCGCGAGCGTGGTGTGGACGTGGACGACCGCGTGCGTGGCGTGAACATGGTCTGTACTGACGAGTTCACGGCCAAGTTCGACGAAATGGTGGATCTGCAAAACCAGATGAAGCAGGCCTATCTTGCCAAGGCAGACGAGCAGCGCCGCACCGCATGGCTGGTAGCCAGCCTGTGCTTTGCCGTGGTCATCATTGTGTCCTTACTGGTCGCTTCCTGGCTGGTGCGTCAGCTGACCGAGCCTTTGGGCCATGCCGTGGTGCTGGCGCAGGAAATTGCCAAAGGCAATCTCACCCATGAACTGAACGACAGCCGCCAGGATGAACTGGGCGTGCTGCTGCGTGCGCTGAACACCATGACACAAAAGCTGCGTGCTCTGGTGGGTGAAGTGCGCCATGGCGTGGACTCCGTACAGACGGCAGCAGCACAGATTGCGGAAGGCAACCAGGACTTGTCGGTGCGCACAGAGCAGACCACCGCCAACCTGGAGGAAACTGCTTCCAGTCTGGAAGAGCTGAATGCGCATGTGTCACAGGCTTCGGACACTGCACGCCAGGCCAGCCAGCTGGCAGCTACCGCCGCCAAGGCGGCCGAGCATGGCGGAGACGTGGTCAGCCAGGTGGTGCACAGCATGGAGCAGATCAATACCTCCAGCCGCAAGATCAGCGACATCATTGGTGTGATTGACGGCATTGCCTTCCAGACCAATATTCTGGCGCTCAATGCAGCGGTGGAAGCCGCACGCGCTGGCGAGCAGGGTCGTGGCTTTGCCGTGGTGGCCGGAGAGGTGCGCTCTCTGGCCGGGCGCAGTGCCGAGGCTGCCAAGGAAATCAAGGAGCTGATCACCAGCAGCGTGGCCAATGTAGACACGGGTACCCAGCAGGTGGCCGAAGCCGGCAAGAGCATGCAGGACATTGTGGACAGCGTGCGCCGCGTGACCGATCTGATCAGCGAAATTGCTGCTGCCGCCACCGAGCAGCGCGATGGTTTTGGCCAGGTGAACCAGGCCGTCAACAATCTGGACCAGATGACGCAGCAAAACGCGGCCTTGGTGGAAGAGTCCAGCGCTGCTGCACTGGCCATGAAGGAGCAGACGCAGCGTTTGGCAGAGCAGGTGGCACAGTTCAACCTGGGAGCACGCCAGAACGTGATGTAAGACGGCTATAGCGCTGCGGCATACGCGGCGCTTCGAAATCCAGCAAATACAAGCGCAGGCAGCTCTTTTTTATGTAGCTTCAGAAGAAAAAATGCGCTGTTTCCAGCGCATTTTTTAGGTGCTTTGTGCTTTGTGCTTTGTGCTTTCAGCCCATTAATTTCCGCTGGAGAAAGCATCACTATTGCTCGACCTGCGCATGCAGCCTGCAATATTGTTGTTCCAGTTGTAGCCATCCGGCGCGCACTTCCAGAAGGTGGCAGGTCCTTCCAGCATGCAGACCGGGCGCGACAGGAAGTGTGCCTCGCTGCAGCTGCGCACCTGAACGGCAGGCTGTGGAGCAGGGGCTGGCGCAGCTGGAGGAGGGCTACTGCGTTGCGCCGCCTCACGTTCCCGGCGCTCTCTGGCTTCTGCTTCACGTTTGGCCTTTTCAGCCTCACGCTTGGCGCGCAGCTCTGCATCGCGCTTGGCCTTGGCTTGCGCCTCTGCCTTGGCTTTGGCTTCATCCTCTGGCGATGTGCTGGGGACGCCTGCAGCTGGGGGAAGTCCAGCCGTGTCAGGCTGGGGTGCTGGCTCAGATGCAGGAGCAGGCGCTGGCAAAGACTGCGGAGGAACGGAACCTGTAGAGGAGGTGGCCTTGTCTGCCTTGTCAGACTTGCCATCAGCACTACCCATCAGGTAATACGCAGCACCACCAGCTGCCAGCAGCAGCACCAGAACGCCTGCAATGATGTAGCGCCACATCTTGCCCGGAGGAGGCGGAGGTGGTGTAGTGCCAGACTGGCCACCACCCGTCGCGGGCTGGGTCTTCAAGCTGGTATCCAGAGGCGCTGAGTGGGGCGTGGAGGGCGGGACACTTTGCGGCTGCCCCACACCTGCTGGTGATGGCTGCGACTGGCCCGCTGCTGCAGCGCCTGCACCTGCAGTAATGGCAGTCACTGCTGCGCCGGTGCCGAACAGATCGTCAGCATCAACACCTGCTGCATCAGCAGGCTGGCTTGTGTTTGCGGTGCTTTCAGCAGTAGCTGCCTGCGCAGCTGTGGGTTGTGCGGCAGCCGCACCAGTATTCACAACCACGGGAGCAGGTGTGGATTCGCCAGTGCCAAACAGCTCATCCACTTCAGCAGGGGCTGGTGTGACAGCAGCAGGTGCAGAAGCTGCAGATGGTGCTGCCGGCTGTGTCACCTCAGGCTGAGAGGATGCAGCATCCGTGCCGAACAGCTCATCCACATGGGTCACAGCGGCTTCGGCTGCCACTGCAGCAGTGGCAGTGGTTGTGGCAGTAACAACAGCCGCCGCGACCAGCGCATCATCGGTCTTGGAAGCTGTGTCTGCTTCTGCTGGGGGTGTATCGGAGCCAAACAGCTCATCCACATCCAGCGGCTTTGCTGGCTCAGCGTTGACTGGGGCAGGCGTCACAACGGGGTCAGTAGCAGGTGCGCTCTCAGGCTGGGGCTGCTTGCTGCCGCAATGGCTGCAGAAGCTGGCATTGCCTCTGAGGGGGCTATGACATTCCCAGCAGGTGGGTGCCGTCGATGCTGCGCTGGGCGCAGGCGTGGTTTTCTGTCCGCATCCGGAGCAGAACGCCGCGCCGTCCGGTAGCTCTTTATTACAGTGTGGGCAATGCATGGCTCAAGCTCAACGAAGTTTGTGACCGCAGGAAGTGTAGAAGGCATCGCCTGCGCCTACCACCTGGTGGCATGCAGGGCAGCTGATTGTTGCAGCTGCTGCAGGCTGGGCCACGGGCGCAGGGGGCGTAGCTGGTGCCTGTGCAGCAGGAGTTGGCACGGGGGCAGGTGCCGCAGCTGGAGCCGCTGAAGGGACAGGCGCGGCAGAGGTTTGCACAGGTGCTGGCGCAGTGGCAGCAGCATAGGGCTGACGGTTAGCTGTGTTGATTTTCTTGGCCGCAGCCTGCAGCGCTTGCAGCTGACCGCCTTCCGTGGTTGCCACATAGACACGCATGCCTGCTGCAGGAGGAACTTCAGACATCCATTCCTTTTCCAGCGTGAACAGGTATTTTTTTGCCTGCGCAGATCACCAGCCCGGGACCGTTCTGCGCATCACGCAGCACAGTGCCTACGGGCAAGGCGCTGTCTGGATCGCCGGAATACACCCGGAACAATTGACCCGCGCCATTGAGCTCAAAGCTCACACGCATGCCCGCAGCTGGCACTTCCTCAGACGACCAGTGATCTTCGAGCGTGAACTCATATTTATTGCCATTGGAATTCATCAAGCCTGTGCCGTGCTGACAGTCGCGCAGGATAGTGCCTTGGTGCATGTTTGTTTGCATGGTGTAGTTAGTGGTTATAAACAAAGCTTTATTGCACAAAAGCACAGCAATGCATCTAAACCGGGCAATATATCGCGATGCATGATCTGCAATGTGCTTAAAGCACAGTATTTACTTGGCTGAATGTTTTATTTTTTCTTCTCAAGACAGCACATCACAACTTCTGGAATCACCGCTTTGGCGACTGATTTTGTGAATGATGCTGATCTACGCACCTGCATTCGTGCGAATACTTAGCCAAAAGATAAAGAAAACTGCGGTCAGCAAAGCTGAAACCGCAGTTGACAAAAGCTGGCTTACGCATCAGAGGCTTGCATGAAGCAGGCCAACAGCCTGCGCATCAGGCATAGACATGGTCAAAAAACTGTCGCTCCAGTTGTACGGCACGCTGAAAGTAGCTGGCAGCTTCAGTGCGCTCTGCCTCGCTCAGATCTGTTGCAATGCGATCCAGCTCACTGCGCAGCCAGCCGACAAAGCCACGGAAAAAGTCATTCGCGTGCAGCGTGATCCATTCTGCATGCTCAAATCGTGCAGGCAGGGGCAGATGCTTTTTGGCGGGCTGATCAGCCCAGTCCAGGTACAGGCCTTCAGCCACGGCCAGCACCGCAATGCAGTTGGCGTACTTCTGGCTTTGCGCCGCTTCATGCATGAGCTGCTGAAATGCCTGGGTAGGCGCCGTCAGCGCAGGCTGCAGGCGTTCTGACGCGGGAACACCCAGCGCATCGAAGCAGCGCAGAAAATAAGTGTTCTCATCGCTGGTAATCATGGCTGCAAATTGCGACAGCGTAACGCGAGGTGCAAACACATCGGCACTGGCAATGGCTGCGCCCAGCAATGCCACAAAGCGGTTGATGAACTGATAGTCCTGCACCAGATAACGGCGCAGCACGTCATCACTGAGGCTGCCATCAAAAATCTCATGCACGAAGCGGTGCTGCACGCAGGCATTCCAGTCATCCAGACAAAGCTGGCGCAGCTGTTCGGCAAATCCTGTGGCGACACTCGCCGGGGCAGTGGTGGCAGACATATGGTCCTGGTCTCCTGAAAAGCTCTATATATATGTACGGGCTTAAATGCTGCGCTGCAGCGCGCGTATTGTGCAGGCAAATCTGCGCAGCTCTTGTGACCTGCATGCCGACCTGCTGGCAGTGCAAGACGCAAAAAACATAGCTGTCAGCGCTTGATGAATCTTGATTTCGAAGATGCTTCACCTTGAAACCAAGATGAATCAAGCGCTAGCCGCTCTCTTTCTAATAGAAGTCGCAAACACTGCCAGCGCTACTCCTCATCCATCAGATTCGCGGCCTGGTTGTGGATCACGGATTCCGCGCGGAAGTAGCCCAGCACGGTCGCCACGCTCTGGTGCCCCGTCAGTGCCATGGTCTCCGCCAGCGGCACATTGCGCTTGCCTGCTTCCGTCACAAAACCCGAGCGCAGGGAGTGTGCTGAAAAATCACCTTCCACTCCCGCCAGAGCGCAGCGTTCCTTGACGATAGCGCGTACTGCGGGTGCCTGCAGGGGCTCGCCCACATGGCCTCCTTTGCGGATACGGCGAAAGATGGCGCCTTCCGTGATCCCGCTGGCCTGCAGCCAGTCACTTAGCGCTTTGCCTGCCGCTCCCAGCACCGGCTTGGTGTTCTCAGGCAGGTCTGCGCCGCTCTGGTTGGTTTTGGAGACAGCCAGTTCATACAGATATTGATCCGGGCCAATTTGCCGCAGGTACTGCATGTCTGCTGCACTGACTTCAGAGCGGCGACGGCCGCCGCTGCTCCAGGCAAACAGGAGCAGGGCGCGATCGCGCTTGCCGCGCAGGCTGTCGTCACAGGTGGCCAGCAGCTTTTGCAGCACATCTTTGGTGATCGCCGCTTTTTTCTGTGCACGCTCGCCACGTTTGGCGTAGGCCTTGCGCGTGCGTGAGAGCAGTTCGCGCACGCGCTCGTCATGACAGGGGTTGGGCAGCCCGCGGTTCTGGTGCGCCTTGGACATGACAGCCACACGGTGCACCAGGGTGTTGTGTGAGGGCGGACCTAGCCTGGCCTTGCAGCCGGACTGCACCAGCGCAGCGTCAATCGATGCAGGCAGCTCACAGCGCAAGCCATAGGGCGTGCTGCGCTGGGCGTGGTCCGCAATAAACAGCAGCACAGTTTCCACGGGCAAGGGCAGGGCAATGGCTTGCCCCATGCGGAACTGGTGCCAGCCTGCCCAGTAGCGCATGGCGCTCTGGTAGCTGCGCACTGTGTTTTCTGCTTCACCTTCTCTGAGCAGCTCACGCAGGGCATTCAGCGTGCTCTGGCTGAGCTGCGTGAGGCTTTGCGCCCCAGATCCGGCGAGCAGTTGGTTTTCACCTGACATATGTTGTATTTTTTCTATGCTACGTATTAAATATTACATGTTATGTATGTTGTTATATAATAATATTTAACAACTCACGATAACAATCTCTTATCGATGGTAATCTACTTCCTATGCAACCAGTAGCACCAAAAACATCGCGTGGCATTCAAGAGGCAGACGTCTGGGCTGCCGCAGACGCCTTGCTGGCCGATGGCCAGAAACCCACGATTGAAAAAGTCCGCCAGCGCATGGGGCGCGGCTCCCCCAATACCGTGGCCCCCATGCTGGACGCCTGGTTCGCCACACTGGGCGCACGCCTGGGGCTGAATCAGCAGACGCAGGAGCTGCGCAATTCCGTGCCCAACGAAGTGCTGGAAGCCGCACAAACCCTGTGGAGCAGTGCACTGGAGCAAGCGCGTGAACTCGCAGAACAGGCACTGGAAGTCAGAGAAAAGGCAGCCAGCGAGCTGGAGCAGGCGCTGCAAGGCCTGCAAGCCAAACTGGCACAACGCGAAGAAAGCCTGCAGCAGCAAAAAGAGGCCATGGATGCCGCACTCAAGCTGGCCCATGCCCAGCGCGAAGATCTGTCGCGCCGCCTCGATGAAATGCAGCAGCAACTGACAGAGCGTGACCAGTGGCTGGAAAAGCAGCGCCAGGAAAATGCCGAACTGCGCAAGGCCAAGGAAGCCCTGCGTGAGCAGCACTCCCGCGAGCTGGAAGCAGCTGCGCAAGAGCGCCAGCGGCTGGCCGAGCAGTTCGCAGGCAATGAGCGCCGCATGCTCTCTGACGTGGATCGCAGCCGCCAGGAAGCGGAAAAGCTCAAGAAACACATGCAGGATGCAGAGCGCGCCGCCGCTGCACGCTATGAAGAGCTGCAAAACCGCCATCTGCAGACCGAGGAAGAATTGCTGACCACCCGTGCTGCTCACATCAATCTGCAGCAGGCCCTGGACATGGCCAATGAGCGCGTAGCTGAACTCAAGCTGCTGCTGCAGGCTCGAACTGCTGCCCCTGCAGAGTTCGCAGCAGCCGCCGAAGCACCAGCCGACAAGCAGCGCAATAGCCGTTCGTTGCAGCGCCGTGCACTGTCGCAGCGCTCGCTACGACTGGGGCGCAAATCCATCTGATGGCCGTACCGTGGGTGGCTGCAGCGGCACAGCCATCCACTTTTGAGCTTTGTCCTACAAACAAGGCCCTGCACAGCGCCGCAACTGCTGGACAATAGTTCTTTGAAGGTGAGCACCGTGGCCTCACCTGCAAGGATTCGCTCTTTCCCCATGACTGCTGCAGCAGCACATCCCCATCCATCTCTGTCATCACTGAAAGTTCTGGTACTTGCGGCCGGGCAGGGTCAGCGCTTTACAGCCAGTGGTGGGCGCACGCACAAGCTGCAAGCTTCTTTATTCGATAAACCAGTGCTGCAGCATGTGCTGGATACGGTGGCCGATGCAGGCTTGCAGGCCTTTGTGGTTCGCCCTGACGGCGCAGCCACCGCGGGCATCGGTGACTCGATTGCCAGCGGGGTACGCGCAACCTCTGATGCCTCAGGTTGGCTCATCCTGCCTGGCGATATGCCTCTGGTACACGCGGCCACACTGCGCACCATTGCGCAGCAACTTCTGAGTACTGACCGCTTTGACGCTGTGCAGCCCGTCTGCAATGGCCAGCCTGGCCACCCCGTAGGTTTTAGCGCCCCATGTGCTGCGGCGCTGCAGCAGCTCACTGGCGACCAGGGCGCGCGCTCGGTACTGCAACAGCTGCGCTGCCATGGCAGGGTGGTGCAACTGCCCGTCGAAGACCCAGGCATCCTGCAAGACATAGACACGCTGGACGATTTGCAGCGCGCGCAAGCCGTGCTGGAGCAAGGTGCTTTGGTGCGCCCGCTGTCAACCCCATAGAAAGACTCCCCGATGGACGCTGTAGATATCACCGTATTGCGCGCACTCAAGGCCTGGCGAGAAGCGGGTGAAGATGCCTTGCTTGTCACCGTCGTCAAAACCTGGGGCTCCTCACCGCGCCCTGTTGGGGCCATGCTGGCGGTCAGAGTGGGAGTGGAAATGGTGGGCTCTGTCTCGGGTGGCTGCATCGAAGACGATGTGTTCCAGCGTTTTGCCGATATACGCGACATGCCCGCCACCACATTGCTGCGTTATGGCGTAAGCGCCGAGGAAGCACATCGCTTTGGCCTACCATGCGGTGGCACGATTGAACTGATGGTGGAGTGCAATCCCAGCCTGCAGTCCATCGATGCCTTGCTGACACAGCTGGATGCAGGGCTGCTGGTGCAGCGCAGGGTAGACCGGGCTTCCGGCAGCGTTGAACTGGAGCCTGTGAAAGCCTATGTGCCTTTGCAGTTGACGGAGCAGGCCGTGTCCTTGTGCATTGGCCCACGCTGGCGCATGCTGCTCATTGGCGCAGGGGTGCTGGCCCAGTATCTGACCACCATTGCACACAGCACAGGCTTTGCCGTGACGGTGTGCGACCCACGCTCCGAGCACAGCTTCAGCTGGGATGAAAGCCTGGCACCGCTGATGCGCTGCATGCCAGACGACGCCGTACAGGCCTTCAAGCCTGATTACAGCAGCTGCATCGTCACCCTGAGCCATGACCCCAAGCTCGATGACCTGGCTATTCTGGAAGCATTAGGCAGCCCGGCCTTTTATGTCGGAGCCATTGGCTCTCGCCGCAATAACGAGGCCCGACGCGCCCGGCTGATGGAGCATTTCGATGTCTCGCCTGCAGTCATGCAGCGCCTCAGAGGCCCGATTGGTCTTTTTATTGACAGCAAAACCCCGGCAGAGATCGCGGTGAGCATCATGGCCGAAATCATTGCCGTGAAAAACGGGGTGCCCTTGCTGCCGGAAATGCAGGTCTGCGCTGGCAAAGCGCTGCACGAACTGCGTGCCAGGGCCGATGCCTAACAGCGAAAGAAACCGCTGCAGCACAAACCTGAGGGCAAGATTCAGGTATGCCGACCTCAAGGTGTTGGATTTTTTACGCCCACCTCAATAATCCAAGACTATTGGCGTAGGAATTTTCCTTCATGTACGTAGGAATTCAAGAAATTCAGGACACAACTTCAATCAATAAAAACAATAAGACATTGTTTTTATTGAGTTTATTTTGTTTGAAAAATGTTTGATTCATCTAGCACTGACAAGACTTGCTGAATTGAAAAGTGCCATTTCTTTGGCACACTCATCACAGCACACAGATATTCATGCTCCACGAATCACCCAATACATCAGCCCATGTGCTTGAGTATGTCTTGCGGTGAGGCCCAGACAGGAAAAACAAATAATGGCTGCAGGTTTTAGTCGCCGCGACTTTATCAAGTTAGGCACATTTGGCAGCATCACCGTCATGCTGGGGCGCCTGCCCGTGACGCAGGCGACGGAGGTGCATTCTGGTCCCCAGACCAGTGAGTGGATGGCGCCCAACGGGGAAGTCAAATACCGCTGGGATGCCATTCGCAAGGTGACGGGGGAGAAAGTATTCGCACGCGACTTCCGCGCCAAGGATCTTGCGGGCTGGCCACAGGAACAGGCCCATGCCTTTTTCCTGAAAGCCACTGATATCGAACACAGCTTTGAGGACATTGATCTTTCCGTACTTGGGCAAGATCTGCAGCCAGACCAGCTGGTACGTCACGAAGACATGGCGCGTGACGGCATCGCCGTGCCAGAACTGCAGGATCTGGGCATTGGCTTTTACGGCTACAACTTCCTGCTGCCCAAAGGTGAAACATCGCCCATGTATGGCCATCCTGTGGCTTTGCTGGTCTACAAGGATTTTGATCGCTTTGAGGCAGCCAAACGCCTGCTGCGCTTTGACAAGAACGTTGTCAAATATGGCAAGCACACAGGCCCCAAGCCACCACCCAACTATGGTGCAGCCCGCTATGTGCGCATTGGCGGTGAGACGCCATCTGCAACGCCCGCCTTTTCGCCCATGCAGGATGCAGTGATCTGGGGCAATTTTGACGGCGACACGCCCGTGTGGCCCAGCCCGGATGCAGAAGGCTTTCTGGTGCCGCGCTCCGTCATGCTGCGGCATCGCGGGGGTGGGGCAGTGCGTGATCCAGAGCAGGTGGCCCACGAAACCTATGAACCCATGCGCCGGGGCATGGCAGCAGCCAAGGCCCTGGAAGCAGAAATCGAGGCAGCACGCCAGAACCCGAACAAGCTGGTGCTGCAGCGCCAGGGTTTTTCGCAGTCTATTGACCCCAGTGCCATGGAGCCGGACAACGGCAATGCCTGGTACGACGCGGCCAGCAAAACGCTGCACATCATGATTGCAGCGCAGTCGCCCTACGAGGTGGCGCGGGTGGCAGCCTTCATGATGAAGGACAACAAGCGCTTCCCCGTAGAGAACATCGTGCTGCTGTCTGGCTCGACGGTGGGCTATGGCTCCAAGGACCACTCCATCTTTCCGTTCTACGTGATTGCTGCCTGCTTCTACGGCAATGGTTTGCCCGTGCGGCTGGCCAATGACCGCTATGAACAGTTCCAGATGGGCATGAAACGCCACAGTATTGAGGCAGACCTGACACTGGTGGCAGATCGTGCAACCGGCAAGTTTGAATTGCTCAAGGCTTTCTACAACTGCAACGGAGGAGGGCGGGCCAACTTCTCTTTCTCTGTGGCACAGGTAGCGGCTACCGCCGGGCAGTCTATTTATTACTTCCCCAAGTCCGACATGTCCAGCGCCGCTATTGCAAGTGCAGCAGTGGAAGCAGGTTCCATGCGCGGTTACGGCACGATTCAGGCCATGTCCCTGACGGAGCTGCTGGTCGATGAGGCGGCTGCCGAGCTGAAGATCGACCCGATTGAACTGCGCCGCCGCAACGCACTGCGTGCAGGCGATGCCAACACCCAGGGTGCAGTGCAGCTGGGTGATCCACGCAATGTGGAAATGCTGGAACTCGCGGCCAAGCATCCGCTGTGGACCAACCGTGACAAGGCCAAGGCAGCCTACGAGGCACAGCACCCTGGCAAGCGCTACGGTGTGGGCTTTGCCCAGGTCCAGAAGGACTACGGCACAGGCGCTGATACCTCGGCACTGGTGCTGGAGTTTGATGCCCAGGGCCAGATCACCATGCGCCATTGCGTGCAGGAAATTGGCACAGGCGCCACCACAGCGCAGCAAGTCATGGTGCAGCGCATGCTGGGCAAAGCACCAGACGTGACGATCTGGGGCGAAACCGACTTCCCGCAGCTGCCGCTCAAGAGCAATTTCGAGCCTTTTACCATTACCCAGGAGCAGCAGGACGAGCTCTCACGCGACCCGCACTGGGTACCGTGCATTCTGCCGGCCATGAGTGCCTCCAACAGCGCTTACTTTCTGGGCTTTGGCACACGTCAGGCTGCACAGTTTCTGCTGGAGAACACCATCTGGCCTGCCGCCAAGGCCATCTGGAGCAGTGGCCCAGCAGGCGGGCAGATCGCCAGTGGCAATGTGACCCTGCAGGATTTGCGTGCCGTGCCCGGCGGCATTGGCGGTGGCGGCATGGCCACCATTGCTTTTGCGGACATTGCCCGCAAGGCACATGAGATGGGCCTGGTCACCGGTGTGGCCGTGCACTGCTTCAGCCGCTGGGAATGGGCAAGGGCGGACTTTGACATCCCCGGTGTTGGCAAGCGCCATCTGGCAGTCGATGCGCTTGCCGTGCGCTACGGCGATGGTGCACCGCAAGCCCTCAAGTCGCGCATGACGACTGGCGGCTATGACTTTATTGCACGCAGTCAGGTGCATTTCCCCTCTGCCCAGCGCAACAACGCAGGTGTGACGACCTACACGCCTGCTGCCTGTCTGGTGGAGCTGAACGTCAACACCTTTACCGGTGAAGTGCAGATCATGAGCCACCACAGTCTGCTGGACCCCGGCAGCGTCATCGTTCCCGCGCTGGTCTCCGGCCAGCAGCAGGGTGGGGTGGCCATGGGCATTGGCCACGCGCTGATGGAGGAACTGCCGCTGTACGCCGATGGCCCCGGCAATGGCACCTGGAATTTCAACCGCTACACCTTGCCCCGTGCACGGGATGTAGCGGTCTGGACCCAGACTGCAGACTATCTGCAGCCCTTGACCGAAACCTCCCCACCCAAAGGCATGGCTGAGGTGGTGATGATCCCCGTCGTCGCTGCAACCGTGAATGCGGTGACGCACGCGACCGGCACACGTTTTTATCGTCTGCCCGTGACCCCTACCAAAATCAAAAAGGCGCTGATGCTATGAGTCTGGAAAAACGCCCCCTTGCACTGACGATCAATGGTCAAAGCATTGGCCCTGTGGACGTACCCGTCGGTATGCCCATGATCGACTTTCTGCATGACTATCTGAACCTGACAGGCACACGTTTTGGCTGCGGCCAAGGCATATGCCATGCCTGCACGGTCATGGAGCTGCGCGAAGGCAATACACCCATAGAGACGCGTACCTGCGTGTTTGATGCCCATTTCTTCAATGGCAAGAAGATCATCACCATTGAAGGCCAGGCCAAGCGTGACGAAAAAGGGCAGGTGCAGGAACTCACACCCGTGCAGCAAGCCTTTATCGAGCACTTTTCCTTCCAGTGCGGCTACTGCACACCGGGCTTTGTGACGGCTGCCACCGTCTTCATTGAGTCCCTCAAGCAAAAGCCGGTAGCGCGCGCTGAGCTGCGCAGCCGTATTGAGGCATCGTTGAACGACCACATCTGCCGCTGCACGGGCTATGTCCGTTACTACCAGGCGGTAGAGGAAGTGGCGCTGAAGACACCAGGCTGCGTAATCGGCTGAAGGAGATGACGATGAAAAGCCATACCTTGCGCAACAGCCTGCTGGGCATTCTGATTCTGCTGATCGTCTTGTCCATTGCCGTGCTGGTTGGCGTGTTTCGTAGCAGCAGCGTCGCCCCGCAGGCCAAACAGCCGCTCAGTGATGCCCAGATGCATGACCTGATCCCCACAGGCCGGGAACTGGCGCTGGCAGGTAACTGCATGGGCTGCCACTCGCAGGCCCAGGGTCCCATGGGAGCAGGGGGCGTGCCCATTGACACACCTTTTGGCACGTTGCACTCCACCAACATCACGCCAGACCCCACCTACGGTATTGGCAAGTACACGCGCGAAGACTTTCACCGCGTGATGCGTGATGGCATTGCACCCGGCAATCGCAATCTGTATCCCGGCATGCCGTTTGTGTTCACGCACATTACGCGGCCTGACGATATCGACGCCCTGTATGCCTACATCATGAGCGTGCCGCCCATTGCACAGCCCAATGCGAACAACACCGGCGTGTTCACCTTGCCCGTGCGTCCGTTCATGAACTTCTGGGCGCTGATCAACTTCCCGGACCGTGAACCACCCACACGCCAGGGCGCTTCCGAGCAATGGCTGCGCGGTGCCTATCTGGTGGAAGGCCTGGGCCACTGCGGTGCCTGCCATACGCCACGCAATATCACCATGGGGGTGTCGTTCTCGCGCTCCTTGCAGGGCGGTGATGCGATTGACGGCTTGACGGTGCCCAACATCACGGCTGAAACGCTGGCACAGCGCGGCTTTGATGCGGCATCGCTGAGCCAGTATCTGCGCACTGGCACTTCGGCGCAGGGCACATCGTTTGGCAGCATGTACACAGTGACGCATTTCTCCACCAGCGCCATGCAGCGCGAAGATGTGGATGCAATTGCTACCTATCTGATGACCGACAAGCAAGGCAAGCTGCTGGCTGCAGCACCTGGCCCCGAAGCATTGCCGATAGCTTCTGATCCACTGCTGCAGCCAGGCCGCCTGAGCTATATGTCTGCCTGCGCGGCATGCCACGGCGTAAGTGGTGAGGGCATTCCCAATGTCGCGCCGCCCATGCGCGGCAATACTGCCGTCATGATGGAAGACCCGAACAATCTGGTCACAGTCATCCTCCATGGCGTACAGACGCAGACCTTTGCTGGCAACGAGCGCATGTATGCCATGCCTGGTTTTGCCGACCGCATGAGTGCAGAAGACGTTGCAGGACTGGCCACCTGGATGCGTGCGCAATGGGGCGCTCAGGCGCAACCCGTGACTGCAGAGCAGGTGCAAAAGCTCATCCCCAAGATATACGACTGACGCGCTTTGCGCCTTCGAACCATCCAGCCGTGCTGAGAGCGATCTCAGCGCGGCTTTTTCATGCATATGGCACACACGCCAACGCACAAGCGCTTTACAAAAAATAGCTGCTAGCGCTTGCAAAATCTTGTTTTCAAAGTCTTATGGCATTGAAAACCATATGAATTCAGCGCAAGCAGCTCTGTTTTCAATAGTGCAGTACCCAAGCTATGCTGCGATGACTGGATAGCTTCATACATTAGTTATTTAACATAATATACATTGTATTTAATTCGCAGATCCCCACAGGGTAAGCACCGATTGGGCTACTTAGTTGCCTGTGCAACTATTTGAACATTCATCCACGTTGATTGTTCATTGCGTTTTGCCCAATAGCTATGCACCAGCCAGATTCCACACCCCGTCCTTCGATTTACTACGACTACCAAGTCTTTCAGCCATGGTTGCCCAGCGCGCATGGCACGCCAAGCCGCCAGCAAGTGGTGATCGTTGGCAGCGGCCCTTCAGGCATGGTGACGGCGCTGGAGCTGGCGCGTTACGGTGTGCGCAGCGTGGTGCTGCAGTCCGAGCTGCAGGTTTCCGCTGGCAGCCGCGCCATTGTCTTTACCCGCCGCAGCATGGAAATCCTGCAGCAAGTGGGCGTGGCAGACCGTATGGTCGAAAACGGTCTGCCATGGCAGTTTGGCAATTCCTACTATCGCGGCCAGCGCGTTTTCCGCATGGAAGCACCGCACGATGCGGATGATCGCTTTGGCCCCATGCTCAATATCCAGCAGCAATACATGGAGCAATACCTGCTGGAGGCATGCGAGGCATCGGACTTGATTGACTTTCGCTGGGGCAACAAAGTGGTGAAAGTCAGCCAGGACGCACAGACCGCCACACTGGAAGTTGATACGCCCGAGGGCACATACACGCTGGAAACAGACTGGCTGGTCGCTGCTGACGGTGGCCGCTCCGGCATCCGGCAGGGATTTGGCCTGAAGATGGAAGGCGCTTCCTACGAAGGCCTGTTTGTGATTGCAGATATCAAGGTCGATCTGCCGCTGCCCACGGAGCGCCTGGCCTTTTTTGACCCTGAGTGGAACCCCGGCAACACCATCTTGATGCACCGTGAGCCACACGGCATCTGGCGCCTGGACTATCAGCTGCCTGCAGGTGAGACACCTGAAGAGGCGCTGGCACCTGAATCCTTGAAGTCGCGCATCGATGCGCAGCTGGCCATGATCGGCTATCCGGGTATTGCCTGGGAGCTGGACTGGTCCTCGGTGTACTCCGCCCGCACACTGACACTACCCAGCTATGTGCATGGCCGTACCCTGTTTACTGGCGATGCCGCCCACCTCCTCCCCATCTTTGGCGTGCGCGGTGCCAACACAGGTTTTCAGGATGCGCAGTCACTGGCATGGCATCTGGCCATGGTCGTGCAAGGCCGCGCAAAGCCCAGCCTGCTGGAGAACTACAGCCGCGAACGCGTAGGTGCGGCACGCGAAATCATTGACGAGGCTGGCAAAAGCACACGCTTCATGACCCCGCCCACCAAGGGCTTTCGCCTGCTGCGCGATGCCGTCCTGTCTCTGTCATTGACGCAGGAGTTTGTGCGTCCCCTGTTCCACTGGCGCACTTCCCGCCCCCATGCCTACGAGCATTCAGCCCTGAACAGCCCATGTGATGACAACGCCCTCTTCGCTGGTGGCCTATCCCATGGCGCACCGCCACAGAACATACGCCTGGGCGAAGACCAGTTCCTGTTGGACAAGCTGGGCGCGGCTTTCGAGCTGCTGTACTTCACAGATGCAGACGCCTTGCCAGCAGACATTCAGAGGGTAGTCACCGACATTCAAGCCACAGGCATGCCGCTGCGTGTGACGGCCATCCGCCGCAGTGGCACAGCCAGCGTTCTGGGTGTTGACCAGACCTTGCTGGACCCTGCAGGTCAGGTGCACCAGCGCTATGGCGTGCAGCAGGCAGGCAGCGCGTATCTGCTGCGACCTGACCAGCACGTCTGCGGCCGCTGGCTGCAGCTCGATGCACAACGCCTGAAAGCCACTTTGGAGCACATCCAACAATGCTGAATCACCTGGAGACAAGCACCATGACCCGTAACCCCAACACCTCCAGTCTGGCCGATACCGAGGCCGTCTACGATTTGCTGGCCGAGGCCATTGACCAGGCTGGCCCCGGAAAAACCGAGCTTTTCCTCACCAAGCTGGCTTTGCTGCAATCGCACGCTATTGGCCATGTGCCCAGCGTGCAGCAATATGTGAACACGGCTTTGCAGGATCTGTGACGCGCTTTTGCCAGGGCGCATCACGACTCAACCCCTTCAGGAGACAAACACCATGCTGATTCAAAAAATTCACCACGTTGCCTACCGCTGCAAAGACGCCAAAGAGACCGTGGAGTGGTACACCAAGCATCTGGACATGAAGTTCGTGCTGGCCATTGCCGAAAACGAAGTGCCTTCCACCAAGGCACCTGATCCTTATATGCACGTGTTTCTGGATGCCGGTGATGGAAACATTCTGGCCTTCTTTGAGCTGCCCACCAAACCAGAAATGGGCCGCGATGAAAACACGCCTTCGTGGGTGCAGCACCTGGCCCTGAAAGTAGAGTCACTGGATGTGCTCAAGTCCACCAAAGCGCGTCTGGAGTCCGAAGGTAT
>ENA-UOJC01000529-UOJC01000529.1-human-gut-metagenome-genome-assembly--contig:-C104-NODE-529-length-66839-cov-15.575063_pt1 | contig 66839 bp, 59 predicted proteins | sample MGYA00242339_ERZ723886 | MGnify/ENA metagenome assembly ERZ723886 | reverse complement strand
CTCCCTGTTTTACGAGAAAAAGGCCACCTTGCGTGACCTTTTTCGACAGGCTGAACATCAGGAGCAAACGCTCCTGATGTTTTGTTTTTATGACCACAATATATACGCATCCTGCACGGGAGGCGACACAATACGGTTGAAAACGACAAAAAAATGTGATATAAAAGCTATGTAAAATCAAAAAGCCTGTGATATGTCAGGCAAAAAGGAACGAAATAATGTCAAAGATGAAGTATAAGATCGCACTTGCGGCAGCAGCGGTGCTGCTGCTCGGCGGCGTAATATACATATACTTTGCCCACTATGCACCGTTTAAACCGGATGAGGCGCAGACGCTGAGCGTTTGGTATGTAAATGATGATGCCATGTGGTCGGGCTTTAACGCCATGTGCGGCGAGTATAACGAAACAAACGGAGCGGATTGCGGCATAACGATAAGCGCCAAGGCCTTTGATACGCAGGCTCAGCTTTACGAAAGCGTGTGCTCGGCGCTTGAAAACGGAGTCGAGCTTCCGGACATCCTCGCCTGTGATACGGACTTTGCCGCGTATCTCGATGATGAGGGCAGGCTTGCGGATATGGATAAGTATTTCGGAAGCTGGGAGACCTCGGGCTATGATAAGACCATGACGGCTGCGGCAAAAAGCTCGAAAGGACTCTCATCAATTCCCATAGCGGCCGAAACGAATGTTTTTATAGTAAACACCGATATGTTTGCCGACTACGAGGCGATATCGAGCTTTGAAAAGCTCTGCTCGGTCGCAGATGAGTATTATAAACGCACTTCCAAGAACTTTTTCACGATATCGGATTACTCGCTGTTTTTCCGTGATGCCGTTGCGCAGCTCGGAGAGAGGTTTGACGGCGTAAGCCCCCACGATACCGACAGCGATAATTGCAAGTATATTTATAAGATCCTTGCGGAAACGGCATATGACCGGGGCTTCACTTCCTCGGGCGGAGAGGCAGCAAGAAAGCTTGCCGACGGCGAAATTGCCGCTGCCGTTGTGTCCTCGGCAGATCTCATGCAGTATGCAGATAAGCTCAGCAGCGGCGAGTTTGAGTTCGTGAGCTTTCCTTATATGAAGGACGGCAAGCCTGCATATACGCAGAAGGTCACGGGAATGACGATACTTGCATCGGATAAAACTCACGAAAAGTCCGCCGTTATGTTCCTGCGCTGGTTCACCTCGCAGAGCGTAAACAGCAGCTTCGTCGGCGATTCGGGCTATCTTGCCGCAATAGGCAAAGAAAGCTCATCCTCGGGCTTTGCCCTTTATGATAAGCTTATGGATGCAGTCGAAACAATGCGCAAAAAGGGCGACAGCACTACGAGAGCGGCCAGCGCAGAGTATTCGGTAAACAGCAGAAACTTCGACAGTGTCCTAAATACGATAATGAATTCACTAAACTAAAATATAAAGAGGTGCATGAATTATGGAAGGCTTCAGAGTACTGGAGATCAAAAAAAGCGTATTTGAAAATAACGACAGGGAAGCGGATAAGCTCAGACAGGAGCTGAAAAAGGAAAAAACATTCCTCCTCAACCTCATGTCGTCCCCCGGCTCGGGCAAGACTACCACGCTCAAGGCAACTATTGCGGCCTTGAAGGACGAAATGCGCATCGGCGTAATGGAAGCGGATATAGACTCCGATGTTGACGCGCACACGATCGCCGAGACCGGCGCGAAGGTCATCCAGCTGCACACCGGCGGCATGTGCCACCTGGACGCCGGCATGACCAAGCAGGGTCTTGAAGGCCTCGGAACCGAGAACATTGACTTTGCGATACTCGAAAACGTCGGCAACCTCGTATGCCCGGCGGAGTTTGACACGGGCGCCGTCAAAAACGCGATGATCCTCTCCGTTCCCGAGGGTCACGACAAGCCCCTTAAGTATCCGCTTATGTTCTCGATCTGCGATGTTCTCCTCGTTAATAAGATCGACGTCATGCCGTACTTTGACTTTGATCTTGATAAGTGCAGAGAGTATGTCAAAAAGCTCAATCCGAACATAACCATCATCCCCATATCCGCAAGAACCGGCGAGGGCATCGACGAGTGGGCAAATTGGCTGCGCACTCAGGTCGCCGAGTGGAATAAGTAACGTACAAAAACAGCTTCACCGATTTTTCGGTGAAGCTGTTTTTTAAAAGTAAGTTGTGCATTGCGTGATCATACACTTTTGCAAAAAATGTAAAAATATCTTGCAGAAATATTTGCTATATGATACTGTATTTACAACAGAATATTGCTGTTGCATTTTTCTCCCCAAGCAAATACGCCCTAACTTTAATTACAATGGAGGTATTTACTATGGAAAACAGAAAAAAGCGCCCATGGTGGGCATTCGTTATTCTTTTCTGTCTGTGTGGGGTGAGTTATTTGGCGCGAGAGTTCGGTGAGGGGGTAATGCTTCCGCCTACATCTTTTTTTGGAATTTGGCATCTTTTCGTGCTGCCGGTCCTCGGGACGGTGGTGCTTGTCGCCGCGAACAGACTGGGCGGTAAATACGATTTCGTTCTGCTCCTTGCTTTTGAGCTTCTGACCCTTGCGTGGATGTTTGTTCCCGAGATTATACGAGCCGGCGGATTTTTCAGCCCGTTTGAGCTGCCCATTTGGTTTGCCGTGCTGGTTCTTTCCCTCCCGGCGATCGCAGCGTTTATTCTGAGCGGAATAACGTATTTAATTACAAAAATGGCGGCAAGAAAGAAAAACGCGTAGAAAAGATCCGCGCCGGTCAGGCGCGGAGAACGATACAGCCCATAAATGTGAGATCAGCTTCACCGATTTTTCGGTGAAGCTGATTTTTTGCTGTTTACATCATGTCGGCTCGTAAGCCTTGCCGATGGGATTTCCGTCCGCGTCAAAGTCGATGCACTCCATAAGCTGCGGATCAACGTGGCTCTGGCGCTTTATCGTCATTCCGACGCCCTGATTGTTGAACACCCAGATATAGTTGTTCCAAACGGTGGGGTCTTTCTTTCTGAAAACCGTCGTCTCGTTTATGCGGCAGAACTTGGCTCTGCCCTCGGCAGTGTCAAGCAGATCGCCCTCGCCGGTGAAAAACAGCTCGTCGCTGTATTCATAGCCGTCCTGCTCCTCGATCTCTTTTTTCAGATCGATCTTTTCTTCGTTTGTCATGGCATAGCCTCCGATGGATTTTTGCTAATTGTATCACGATATGCATTTGCTTGCAAGTGGAAAAGGCCGGGAGCGGCTTAGGTGCTGCCGATATTTAATAACTATTTATCCTGTTTGTGTTGACCCGGATAAAAAAAGTTGGTAAAATAAATATATGTAAATTAATAATAAACAAATCGGCTGCTGAGCGGCTGTATATCGGACAGAGGTGTTTTTGTGTATAAAACTATTATTGTTGAGGATGACCTTATGGTCTGCTCCATCCTCGAAAAGCAGCTCGGTAAATTTACCCAGCTCAAGCTCGAGGGAGACTTTCGCCGATGCGGCGATGCGCTTGAGTATCTGCGGCAGAAGCCCGACGGTGCGGATCTTGTGGTGCTCGACTATTTCATGCCCGGCATGAACGGCATCGAGTTTCTTGCCGAGCTGCGGAAATTTAATATTGACATTCAGGTGATCATGATAACCTCGGCCGACGATTATCAGGTCATCCGTTCTGCCATGTGCTACGGAATATGCGACTACATATTAAAGCCGTTTAACTCCGCGCGCCTTGAAAAGGCGATAGCGCGCTTTGACACGGTAATGAAGCTTGTAAAAACCACCCATGTCTGGACGCAGGATAAGGTGGATATTCTGCTCTGCCCACACAGAAATTACAACACCGATCAGCAGACTGTAGCCGGCGTGCCGAATCCGGGTAAGATAAACAAAACAACGCTCGAAACCGTGCGCGGCTTCATGCGCGCAAGGGTCGGCATAAAAATGCCGCTTACCGAGATAAGCGACGGGCTTGGCCTGTCAACGGTCACCTCGCGCAGATATCTTAAATACATGCACTCTCTCGGAGAGGTTGACATAACACTTGACTGCAAGACCGGCGGACGCCCGTCGGAGATATTTGAGTATAAGGAGACGGCAAATGGCTGAGCTTAGATTTGCATACGCCGCTCGCGGATATGACTATGCCGGCGCGATCGAGCGCGTAGCCGGAGACGAGGAGCTGCTGCACAGCCTGCTTGATATGTTTGCCGCCGACGAGAGCTTTTTAAAGCTCATGTCCGCGCTGGATGCGCACGATGCACTTGAGGGCTTTCACGCCGCGCATTCGCTAAAGGGCAGCTCCGGCATGCTCGGCATGACCGGCCTGTATGAGGCGATGAAGCTCATGACCGAGCCGCTGCGCAGCGGCGATGCGGAAAAAGCGCTGCAATACCGCGCCGAGGTCGAGCGCGAGTATGCAGCAGCTGTGGGCATGATAGAATGCCTGTAATGCTTATCGGTGCGGCGGCGTTTTTGCTTATGCTGCTGGGCGATGTAAACGACGCTGTGTGGCACAAAGGAGCGCTTCGCCTGTGCTTTCCCATTGGATTTGTGCTGCTTGCGGCAGCAACTGCGCTGAGGCTTGATCATTCAGGCATCGATGCCGCGTGGTGCGCCGTTTCGGGTGCGTTTCTGCTCGTGCTTTTGTATGTGCTGTTCGGCTCGTTTTCGGTGAAGGACGCATATGTGCGTCAGGATAGCGGACGCCGGGTGTATGACAAGGGCTTTTACGCTTTGTGCCGCCATCCGGGAGTGCTGTTTTTTGCGGGGCTTTATGCTTCGCTGCACTATGCTTTCGCCCTTCCGTGGCCGGATGCCGCGCTGTACAGTGCGCTCAACCTTCTGCTTGCGTCGGCAGAGGATAAGTGGTTTTTCCCACGCTCCATCGGCGGATACGATGAGTATAAAAAACGCGTTCCGTTTCTCATACCCACATCCGCCGGAATAAAAGAGATCTTTAAAAAATAGTTTTTTGGATGAAGATATGACATTTCAACAGAAACTGCGGAAGTTCAGCAAGCAGCAGCTATGGAACGAATACTGCGGCTACCTGGAGCTTAATATAAAAGAATATATGTACATCCAGCGCAGGCTCATGCAGGAGCAGATTAACTCATGGTGCGCATCCGACCTCGGCCGACACATATACAAAAATTCCGCGCCCGAGAGCATAGAAGAGTTTCTGCACAGCATGCCGCTGACAGGCTATGCCGATTATGCCGAGGTGCTGTTTCGCCGCGATCCGGACACGCTGCCCGAAGCGCCGGTAATATGGATAGAAACCACATGGGAGGGCGGACTGCGCCCGATAAAAATAGCGCCGTATACGCGCAGCATGCTCGATTCTTACAAGCACAATATCATGGCCATGGCGATGCTCGTATCCGGCCACGGAAAGGCCGACTTCAACATTCGCCCGGGGCATAGATTTCTTTATGGCGGCGCGCCGCTTCCGTATGAAACGGGGCTTATACCGAGCCTTATGAACGAGGAAATGCGCTTTGAGTGGCTGCCCGACAGCGACGAGTATTCCGACCTCAGCTTCAGCCAGCGCATGAAAAAAGGCTTCAAAATGGCCTTTAACGGCGGCATTGACTATTTCTTTGCCATGGGCAGCGTTGCAAACTACATAACCGAAAATTTTGACAAACAGATATCCTCGGGCGGCGGTGGGGGAGTGCAGATATCCCCGGTCATTGCCGCGCGATACATAAAGGCAAAATACAATTGCCGCAAAGAGCACAGAAAGATCAGGCCTTCCGATCTTTTTAAGATCACGGGCTTTGCCTGCACGGGAACGGACGGTAAATGCTATAAGGATAAGCTTGCCGCCGCGTGGGGCGTAACGCCTGTTGAGGTCGCGGCAGGCACGGAGTCGACCTGCGTCGGCTGCGACACATGGGAGCAGCGCGGCATGGTGCTGTTTCCCGATTCCTGCTTTTATGAGTTCATCCCCGAAAGCGAGATGCTCAGAAATCTTTCAGACCCTGCGTATACGCCGCTGACCTGCCTTATGGACGAGGTCTGCCCCGGCGCAAAGTACGAGATAGTAATAAGCGTTCTGCACGGCGGCGCATTTATGCGCTATCGCATCGGCGATGTTTACAGATGCACGGAGGTTGATAAAGCGACTGGCGTTCCCCGCTTTACCTATGTTGACCGCATACCCACGGTCATAGATATAGCCGGCTTTACGCGCATAACCGAAAACTCCATATCCGAGGTCATACGCATGTCCAAGCTCGGCATAGGCGACTGGATAGCGGCAAAGGAGTACGATGAGGATAACACGCCGTTTCTGCACATTTACCTTGAGGTAACGCCGGAGGCAAGGGCAAACGACGTTGTCACAAAGCAGGTGCTCACCGAGCATCTTTCGGTCTATTTCAGGTATTTTGACAGCGACTATAAGGATCTTAAAAAGCTCCTTAATATCGAGCCGCTTCAGATAAGCATACTGCCATATAAAACGATCGAAAGCTTTGAGCAAAAGCAGGGAACAAGGATAAGCCGAATCAACCCCGATCCGCTGTGGCTCAAGGCCATGCTCGGCGGAATAAAGCCACAGCAGCATACGGAGGCGGATATATGAATGTATCATACATATACATAAATATTGCGGCGTTTTTGTGCTTTGCGCTGATGTTCGTTGCCTTCTGTGCAGCAGAGCGCAGCCGCGAAATGCGCGCATGGCTCGTGCTGCTGGGCGACCTCGTGCTGTGGACGGGCGGAACGGTGTTCATGCGCCTTCACGTTTTCCCGAGCTACGAGTTCTGGTATTATGTTTCGCTGCTTGCGCTGTTCTCCATAGCTTTTCTGGTGTATAACTACGTTTATCAGTTCGCTAACGTAAAAAACGGGCTTGAGCGCCTTGTGTGGTTTGCCGGCACGGTCATAATCCTCATCGTTTCGGCAACAGGCTTCTTCCTTGCACCGCCGACGGTGTCCGTTGACGGCAGCGGCATGGCCGTGTTTACCTACGCAATGGACTGGAAGATCGGTATTCCGACGGTGTTTTTCATGCTCATCGTCGGCTCCATCATAAAGCTTTTCCGCAGAATACTTGACACGAAGGGCAAAAAAGCGCCGGGCGTGAGCGAGCTTATCATAGGCTGCTTCCTCATGGCGATCGGCAACATCGTGCAGATACTTCCGGGCAACACCTTCCCGTGGGACACTCTGTTCGGCCTTGCCTTTGCCATACTGTTTATCTGCTCGCTTTATAAGCGCAGAATGTTCAATACAACGCCGGTCATTTCAAGCAGCATACTCATGCTCGTGTCGGCTGTAATGTGCGTCGGCGTTGCCGCACTGTTTTTCGAGAAAACGGTTGAGTTGTTCAGAAGGATCGGCGGTCACCTCGGAAATCCCGGGATCGAAGCGTTCCTGTTCCTGGCGATCATTCTTTATGCGGCTATCTCTTCATTCCGCAAGCTGCTCAACTCCATTTTTTCGGATGAAGAGCGGCAGGGCAGCCGCATAAAGCAGTACAGCGACAGCGTTTCAAAAACGCTTGACATCGACAGCATTCTGCGTCAGACCGTCAAGGTCATAAAAAATGAGATACATGTAGATCAGCTTTACATATGCCTTCTTCAAAACGGAAAATATGTTCCCGTGTGCAGCGCTATGCCGCTCAAGCCTGCGGCGTTTACGATTGCCGCAGATCATCCGTGCGTAAAATACTTTGAAGGCGACGGTTCAGGCAAAAATCATATAGTAATTAAGGAATTTGAAACCGATCCGCTGTATAAATCAGTGTGGGGCAGCGAGCGCGAGCTTTTTGCAAGCTACGGCATATCCTGCATATGCGCCCTCAAGGACGGCGGCAGCGTTGTCGGACTTCTGCTGCTTGCGGATAAGGAAAAGGGCGTGGGCTACACCTATTCCGATTTCTCGTTTTTGAGCACGGTTTCCGCAATAGCGTCTATCGCCATCAAAAACGCGGCTTTGTATAAGCAGGTGGCCGAGCGAGAGCATCTTTTCTCAAGCATGACGGCGTTTATCCCTAATGTCATTTTAATAAAGCCCAAGGGTGAGAGCAGATATTGCTTTGTTAGTGCAAACACAGAAAAGGTGCTCGGGCTCCCGGCAAGCTATTTTACCGGTCGCTCCGCTGTCCGTACACTCAGAGAAAACGTTGATGTAGAGACCGCGGATGAGGTAATAAAGGCACTTTCAGAATCCGACGGCAGCGGCGGATATACGGTCGACATTCCTTTCAAAACCGGCGACGGCAGGGATATCACGCTCAGGTGCGCGTTTTCTCCGATCGTAACGGGCGGTGTGAAATCGCACTATGTCTGTGTTGCAACGGATATAACAAGCGATATCGACGCTCAGCTTCTTCTGCGCAATTCCGTTGAGCTTGCGCAGGACTCCAGCCGTGCAAAGGGCGAGTTTTTGTCGCACATGTCGCACGAGATACGCACCCCCATGAACTCCATAGCCGGGCTTACATATCTTGCACGCGAGATGGTCGGCGAGGGCCGCGATGACGAGCTGCGCGATTATCTCAATCAGATCGACCAGTCGTCCCAGTATCTGCTCAGCCTGCTGAACAATATCATGGACATGAGCAAGATCGAAAGCAGCAAGTACGAGATAAACGCAAAGCCGTTTAATATCTCGTCGGTACTCGACGAGGTCTATTCCGTGTTCAGCGCAACTATGAGCACAAAAGGCATAAAGCTTACTATAAATTCTGACGCAGTAACAAGTCCTGATGTTATCGGAGACGAGATATCGCTTCGGAAGATACTCAACAACCTTTTGTCCAACGCAAACAAGTTTACAAGAGCCGGCGGCAGTGTAACGATTTTTGCCTCACAGAAGCAGATGAATGAAAAAGCGGCTATCCTGCACCTTGAGGTCGCCGATACCGGAGTCGGCATAAGCGAGGAGTTTATCGGCCATCTGTTCGAGCCGTATACGCAGGAAATGAGCGAAAACGGCGGCAGAGCTGCCGGAAGCGGCCTCGGAATGGCAATATGCAAGAGCATGATCGACCTCCAGGGAGGAAGTATATCCGTGCGCAGCAGACTCGGCGTGGGTACGACATTTTATGTCGATATCCCGTATTCGTTCGGCAAAGCCGCTGTCAAAGAAATTGAGGCGGTCGATTGCTCTGCGATTAACGGGCGCAGGATAATGGTCGTTGACGATGTTGCCATCAACACAACCATCACTTGCCGCTTGCTCGAGCGGCACGGAGCCGTTGTCGATTGCGCCGAAAACGGCAGGGAAGCGACAGAGCTTTTCGCCTCAAAGCCCGATTATTATTACGACTGCATCCTCATGGATATCCAGATGCCGGAGATGAATGGTATAGAGGCGGTCTCACGCATCCGTGCCTCCGGGAAGCGATATGGGCCGACAGTGCCGGTGCTCGCGATGACAGCCGATGCGTTTATAAACGAGCAGGGCGGAGCTTTGAGCGATTTCTCAGGCTATATCATAAAGCCCGTAAAGCCGGATGAGCTTTACGCAAAGCTTGCCGGCATATTTGAAAACCAGCGAGGTATCCATGCTTAAAACACTATTCAAAAAAGGGCAGACTGCTGTCGAAGCGGTCTGGAACAGCAAGTATTATCTGCCGTTTCTGCTGCTGACGGAATTTGTCGCAGTGTTCTGCGATGCGGCGTTTGAATGCATGTGTTTTTATGTGTTCCTGTGTGTCGTATTCATGATATTCTCAGATGATCTTTTGTCCATCATTCCGACCGTCATGTTCACACTTCTGACTTCAGTGTCGTACTACAAGGATTTTTCCGTGCTTACGCAGTACATGTGGTATGCGATAGTGCCGTTTGCCCTCGCGCTTTTGTTTAACCTTATTTATTACCGCCGAAAAATCGTTTTCGGCAAGCTCACATATCCCTATATTGCCGTTTCGGCGGCGCTTATCATCGGAGGTGTCGGAGTAATATCCGCAGATGATTACTTTGAGCCTATTGGGCTTTACTACACTCTCGGCCTCGGCCTCGGTCAGTTTGTACTCTATCTGATCTCTCGCTCGCGGCTCGAGAACGAGCGCGGCTACGACCGCGTCGAGCGCGTTGCCCGAATCCTGTACACCGGAGGACTTTTGTTCGTTGTCGTGGTTCTCGGATTTTATATTCAGAACATGGATAAATTTATAGAGAAAGGCGGAGTGCTGTTTTTCAAGCAGCGCAACTTTGTCACAAGCGTTTTCCTCATGGTCATACCCATGATCTGCATCCTTGTCCGCCGCAGCAACCTGTATCTTATCGGCACGGTGCTTATGTACATTGCAATGATAATGACCGGCTCGCGCAGCGGACTTCTGTTCGGCTCGTTTCTGCTTCTCGTGTGTCTTGCATACATTTATATGAAGAACAAAAAGCACCGCCGATTTTACAATTGGCTTTTCGGTGTGTCTATTGTAGTGATTGCCGCGCTTGCTATCGCGTTTTTGCCGCAGCTTTACGCCGCGCGTATTGAAAACGCCGCCGTCGGAGACAAAACGCGCCTTGAGTTCATAAAGCTCGGCGTTGAAAATTTCCTGTCGCATCCCATATTCGGCATCGGCATAGCCAACATGAAGGATGTCGGTATATTTAAGGCATACGTTCCCGGAAGTCTTATGTTCTATCATAATGCCGTTATCCAGGTCATAAGCTCGATGGGACTCGTAGGCGTTCTGGCCTACGGCTGGATGCTTTTCTCGCGGCTTAAAATGCTGTGGATAGGGCGAAAACGCAAGCGCATTGCCGTTTTTGCGCTGTCTTACATAGGCATAGGCTTAATGAGTATGACGAACCCCGGCATATTCTGCCCGTTTCCAGAAGCAGGACTTATAACGCTTATGTTTGCAATTGTAGAAAAAGAGGAAGAAAAATATAAAATGGAGGAAGAAAAATGAAAAGAGCACTCAGCATCGTGCTGGTACTCGTGCTGCTCGTCTCGATAGCGCCAATGTCGGCGCTCGCGGCGGATAACGGCTACGATACCATCACAGGCACCGTCATGTTCAATGCCGGACATGACGACATGGAGACGGATCACCCGTGTCCGTTTACCTACAGCGACGGGTATTTTACCGACACCGCGTATCTGTACAGGCAGGACCTTGCCGCCGCGACAATGGCGATGTGCCTTGCTGCCGGAAACGTCGCCGACCCCGAGCGATACAGGGAAGGCCCGGCAAACCTCGAGGATTTCCTCACGCAGATCGGCTTTGAGGACTTCGAGGCAAACGCCGACTTCACCACGCGCCCCGGACGCAATACCTTCGGCGTGGGCATTGCTAACAAGGAGATCCGCGTAAACGGCGAGAAGTACACCGTCATTGCTGTCGGCCTGCGCGGCTGCGGCTACTACGCCGAGTGGGCAGGGGATCTGAATGTCGGCCTTGAAGGCGAGCACACCGGCTTTGCCATCTGCCGCGAAAAGGCGCTTGCCTTTATACAGACTTACCTTGCCAAGCACAGCGAGATCACCGGCAAAATTAAGATCTGGTGCACAGGCTACAGCCGCGGAGCTGCAGGCGCAAATCTGCTCGGCGGTCTGCTTGACGACATGTATCTCTCCGGCGCTTCCGTCGGCAAAAACGTGACCCTCTCTCCGAAGGATATGTACATCTACACCTTTGAGGCACCCATGGGAGCCGATGCATCCAAAGTCAGCGGCAGAATATACGAAAACATCCACAACGTCATTAACTACAACGACCTCGTCGTCCGCGTAGCGCCTGACTGCATGGGCTTTGCGCGCTACGGAGTTGACCACGTTATGCCGTCGGCAAAGCTCGACTCGAACTACGCGCAGCTCAAGGATAGCATGCTCAAGGTGTTCTCGACCTTTGAAAACGCCGGAAAATACCGCATCGACGACTTCAAATACGTCACCGTTACCCCCGGCGCGACTGCCGACAAGATCATCTCCGGCATCCGCGGCGATGTTATGACTCAGGGCGAGTTCCTCGATAAATTCGTCGAGAAGCTCTTCACCAAGGTGTTCACCACCCGTGCCGAGGTCTATGCCGCGCAGGACGATATTCAGGAGCTTGTCCTGCCGCTGATCGGCACCTATCCCGACCAGTGGGAGACCGTCAAGCAGAGCCTTGCGGAAAACGCAAAGGAGAACATGGCGCGCCTGATCTCGTCGCTGATGAAGGGCGAGGACAGCGCCGTGACCGTCGTTGCGGATATCCTGCTCGACACGATGCGCGAGGTCGGCATCACCGAGTATAACGCCCAGCAGGTCAAGGAGATGGTGCGGCCGCTGGTCAAGATGCTCATGAAGCTCGTCTCGGCCTGCCCGGACGAGACCGCCACGCTTCTTTACAACATCGTCGGCATCATGAGCGCACACTATGGCGAGCTGGGCATGTCCTGGATGCTGAGCATCCCGTCAGACTACATGACCTCGAAGCAGCCGGGCGCGCTGTACGAGCCGCTGCCGTTCACCGATGTCGCCGACGATGCGTGGTACCGCCCCGAGCTTGTCTACGCCTACGAAAATGGCCTTGTCAACGGCACGACGGCAAACACCTTCTCGCCGAACGCCATCGTAACGCGCGCGCAGGTCGTGACGGTGCTCTACCGCATGGCAGGCTCGCCCTCGGCCAGCGGCATGAAATGCCCATTTGCCGACAACACCGCCGCATGGAGCCGCGACGCGATCACATGGGCATATAACGCCGGCGTCGCCAACGGCTTCACCGACTCTCGCTTTGCAGGCTCTGCCACCGTAACTCGCGAGCAGCTCGCGGCGTTCCTGTTCCGCTATGCCGACAAGGTCATATCCGGCGGCACGCTCAAAGCGCCCCTGTCATATGCCGACAGCTTCCGCGACGCCTCCTCCGTCAGCGCCTATGCGGTCCCGGCCATGCGCTGGGCGAATGTAAACGGCATCATAAACGGCCGCACCGGCGGTATCCTCGACCCGACCGGCAGCGCAACTCGCGCAGAATTCACCTGCATGATCTCCCGGTTCTCAATGGCGAATTGACGCACCTACGGATACGGATATTTCCGGCATCCCGACCGGAAACTGCATAAAAAAACCATAGCTGCCTCGCACTGCATAAGTGCGAGGCAGCTTTTTTGCACCGCACCCCATTGGCTCCCATGTCAAGGGGAGCAGTCGGCTTTGCCGACGAGGGGTCGAATTAAAAAATCTACAACCAAAATTGCACAACGCCGCCAAAAACCGACACCTGTCACCACAATGTAATGACACGGGATGTAAAATTTCGCTTAAAAATCATATTTACTATTGATTTTTTTGCTAACTCTTAGTAGAATAAAACCACGCAATAGTATGCGTTCGCGGCAGGCGATACAATATGTGGTGCTCTGCCGCAGGCGGTGGATTTTTTTAATTAAAAGGAGGAAAAATAATGAATGTAAGAAAACGCGGACTTGCGCTTCTCATGTGCATCTGCATGATCTTCACGCTCCTGCCGTTCTCGGCATTTGCGGATGCGGAGAAGCCATATACGGAGCACAGTGAGACAAACGGCGTTGTCATGGACAAGACCGTTAAGCATGTCTCCGGCGACAAGTATAAGGTGACGCTTGAGCAGTATGTCAAAGGCAACGTTACCCCGGGCACGACAACTCCTATTGATGTTGTCCTCGTCCTCGACGTATCCGGCTCTATGGATGAGGGGTTTGGCGAGGGAGACGCTGCTTATGTCGAAGAATACAATCCTAAACAAAGTTCAAATTATACTTATTACATCAAGGATGCAAATGGACGCTACACTGGAGTAAGCTGGTGCTCCAAATGCGAAGAATTTACCGACGGCTGTACGTGGTTCTTTGGTCATGTTGCGGGAAATAAGTACACTCCCATGACCTCTGCCGAAGATATAGCTTCTGACCGTGTGCAGTTCTTTAGCAGCAATACAAAAATTACCGCTCTGAAATCGGCCGTCAATTCGTTTATTGATGTTATTGCCAAGGATAACCCCACAAGTAAAATTGCCATTGTGAAATTTGCTGGCGATAAAACAGATAACGTCGGCAATGATACATATAAAGAGGGCAGGTATACCTATAACCACACTCAGATAGTACAGAATCTGACAGAGGCTGATACAGATGGTGCAGCATCGTTGAAGGCTGCGGTAAACGCTCTCACAGCCAGCGGCGCAACAGCGGCTGACTACGGTCTTGAAAAAGCAAAGACAGTATTTGACACTGCTGACAATGCATCGACCGACCGTAATCGTGTTGTCATTATGTTCACAGATGGTCAACCGAATCATTATAATGGCTTTGATGGAAGTGTAGCAGATACTGCAATAGAGAACGCACAAACTCTCAAGAGTAAGTCCTACGGCGCATCAGTATATACCATTGGTATTTTCAGCGGAGCAAATGTAGGTACGACGCTTCCTGACAATGATAATAGCGGAAAAACCAATCGCTACATGCACCTTGTCTCGTCCAACTATCCTAATGCAAGCAGCATGAGTGAACCCGGCACAGACGGAGACGTAAAGAATGGCTACTACAAAGTTGCAAGCGATGCAGAATCTCTCGGCAGCGTATTTACCAAGCTTGGCGAAGCCATCGGCAAGCCCAGCATTACCCTTGGCAGTAACGCCGTCCTGACGGATAATATCGCGCCTAACTTCAATGTCCCCGGAAATATCTCAGACGTTAAAGTCTTCACCGCAGACTATGACGGCAAGAGCAAGACATTTGGCGACTGGAAAGAATTCACCACCGGCGATGTCAAGATTTCTGGCAATGCAGTCACCGTAAGCGGCTTTAACTACAGTGCAAACTTTGTATCCGACACTGAACATCCCGGTACGACGGGTAACTACGGCAAGAAGCTCATTGTAGAGTTCGACATCACCGTAGATCGCACTCAGACCTATGGCGGCACTCAGCCTGCAAACGCAGGTGCAAACATAACTCTTGATGGAGAAACGATTGCATCTGTCGATTATCCCCCGGTTCCTGTAAGTATAGTAAATGACTTCGGCACTTCTTACAAAAAAAGCAAAACCTACAACGGCGAAGGCTTTACCATCAAAGATGAGTTCGAAGCAATGCTCAAGAATGATAACATTGCAGACGGCGAAAAGAACGACTATGTAAATATCACTTACACTGTCATTGATGAAAAAGGCGGTATTGTCGGTACATATGTTATCGAGGCAAATAAAACAACCGGCACTTGGACGGCAGGATCAGCAGCTGCTATCACTTCTCCTGACGTAGGCACTTATAACTACAAAGTAACGTGTGTTGTCAGCGACGTAAACAAGGAGAATGGTGCGGAATCCGTAACTAAGTCCGGCACCATGACGCTCAGCATTACGCCGATAACTGACGAAGTTGTTGTAACGATAACCGGCAATCATGCCGAAAAGGTATACAATGGCGCTGAGCAGTCGGTAGAGGGCTTTACTACTGATGTAGGCAATAAGGCAATCACAGTCACGCTCAAGGAAGGCAGTAAAGCAGAGGCAAAGGGAATCAATGTAGACAAATACATGATGGGTCTGAGCGAAGAAGACTTTAATGTAACTTCCGACAACTACAGCAACATCAAAGTTGTGGTGGTAGATGGCTACCTTGAAATCACTCCGATAACCGACGAAGTTGTTGTAACGATAACCGGCAATCATGCCGAAAAGGTATACAATGGCGCTGAGCAGTCGGTAGAGGGCTTTACTACTGATGTAGGCAATAAGGCAATCACAGTCACGCTCAAGGAAGGCAGTAAAGCAGAGGCAAAGGGAATCAATGTAGACAAATACATGATGGGTCTGAGCGAAGAAGACTTTAATGTAACTTCCGACAACTACAGCAACATCAAAGTTGTGGTGGTAGATGGCTACCTTGACATCACACCGATAACCGACGAAGTTGTTGTAACGATCACCGGCAACCATGACAGCAAGGTATACAACGGCACTGAGCATAGTGTAACCGGATTTACCACCGATGTAGGCAATAAGGCCATCACCGTCGCAATCAAGGAAGGTTACGAAGCAGTTGCAAGTGGTACTGACGTAGGCAATTACAAAATGGGTCTTACGAAAGATTACTTCGCTGTGACTTCGGATGCATATAGCAACATCAAAGTTGTGGTGGTAGATGGCTACCTTGACATCACACCGATAACCGACGAAGTTGTTGTAACGATCACCGGCCATAAAGACGAATTCACCTATGACGGTAAAGAACATACCGTCAAAGGATACGAAACAAGCATAAGCAATCAGCTTTACAAAGCAACGGACTTCACGTTCACCGGCAAGGCCGAGGTTTCGAGAACCAAGGTCGGCACGAGCGATATGGGACTTAAGAACGACCATTTCCAGAATGCCAGCGACAACTTTACAAATGTTAAGTTTGTAATTAACGACGGCAGCATCACCATCAAAGAGCGCCCCTATATTCCCCCCGTGAATCCCCCGATAACCGACAAGATCACGGTCGAAATCACCGGCAACAGCGACAGCGTCGTGTATGACGGCACCGAGCACAGCGTCAAGGACTACACCGTGAAGATCAGCGACTCGCGCTACACCGAGAAGGACTTCACCTTCAGCGGCAAGGCACTCGCAAGCGGCGTCAATGCCGGAACCTACGAGATGGGTCTCAAGGCCGATCAGTTCAAGAACACCAACGCGCGCTTCACGAACGTTGAGTTCATCATCAAAGCAGACGGCGTTCTGACGATCACGCAGCGTCCTCTGACCATCACCGCCGGCAGCGCCGAGGGCATAGCCCCCGTGACCTGCGATAAGTACACCGTCGAAGGTCTCGCGACCGGCGACAAGGTCGACTCCGTCAAGATCACCGGCATCCAGAGCGAGCCGGGCGAGTCCCCGAACGTTGCGTCCGACGCAGTCATCAAGAACGCAAAGGGCGAGGATGTCACCGCAAACTACAAGATCACCTATGTAAACGGTGTTCTCAAGGCCATCGAGGTCCTCAATAAGGAGATCCACTTCAACTACGTCATCGGCTACACCGACGGCACCATCCGCCCGAATAACGACATCAGCCGCGCAGAGGTAGCAACTATCTTCTTCCGCCTGCTGACCGACGAGGCACGCACGCAGTACACGACGACCGCAGGCAACTTCACCGACGTTAAGGCCGGCATGTGGTGCAACCGCGCGATAGCAACGCTTACGAACATGGGCATCATCAAGGGCTACACCGACGGCAGCTTCCAGCCGAACGCGGATATCACCCGTGCGGAGCTTGCAACGATCATAGCGCGCTTTGCAAAGCTTGATGTTAACACCAAGACCTTCAGCGACATCAACGGCCACTGGGCACAGAAGAACATCGAGCTTGCCGCAGGCAACGGCTGGATAAACGGCTATGAAGACGGCACCTTCCGTCCGAACAACAACATCACCCGTGCAGAGACCTTCGCAATGATAAACCGCGTCCTCGATCGCCAGACCGAGAGCGTATCCGACCTCCTGCCGACGTCCGAGATGAACATGTGGAGCGATAACCTGAACGAAAACGCATGGTACTACAAGGACGTACAGGAAGCGACGAACTATCATAAGTGCGACCGCGTGGGCGACAGCGTCTACGAGAAGTGGACCGAAAAGGTTCCCGACATCGACTGGGCGTCTTACCAGATCTGATCGCAAAAACCAAAACCTATCACAAGGCAGCTTGTCTGCCTTGTGATTTTTTTATGTGCGTGGTATAATACCATCGGTTGACAAGGGCAGACACGCCTGACAGCGTGCCTTTTCGGCGCTTTTTGCCTTGTTAACCGATGGTAAAATGATAATGCTATGCGGAGGCTGCCCGATTTGGATAAATTCGTTTTGAAATCTTCATATTCGCCGATGGGCGATCAGCCGGAGGCCATAGAGACGCTCGTGCGCGGCATCGAAAACGGACTCGATGAGCAGGTTTTGCTCGGCGTGACCGGCTCGGGCAAGACCTTCACCATGGCGAGCGTTATCGAAAAGCTCAATCGCCCGACGCTTGTTCTGGCGCACAATAAGACCCTTGCGGCGCAGCTGTGCTCGGAGTTTCGCGAGTTTTTCCCGGATAACGCCGTGGAGTATTTCGTCTCGTACTATGACTATTATCAGCCCGAGGCGTATATTCCGCACACGGATACCTTCATTGAAAAGGACAGCGCCATAAACGATGAGATCGAGCGCCTGCGCCACAGTGCAACGTCGAGCCTTTTTGAGCGGCGCGACGTCATAGTCGTTGCATCCGTCTCGTGCATCTACGGTCTCGGCGACCCGATCGACTATAAAAACATGGTCATATCCCTGCGCCCGGGGCAGACACGCAATTTCGACGAGCTTCTGCGCAAGCTCATCGAGATACGCTATGAGCGAAATGACATTGCTTTCGAGCGAAATATGTTCCGCGTCCGCGGCGACACGGTCGAGATATTCCCGGCTTATGCGACCGATAAGGCCATCCGCGTCGAGTTCTTCGGCGATGAGGTGGACAGAATAAGCGAGGTGAACGTCGTGACCGGCGCGCCCGTACGCTATCTGAACCACGCTGCGATATACCCGGCCAGCCACTATGTCGTAAGCCGCGATAAGATGGCGCGCGCTATCGACGATATCCGCGCCGAGTGCGCAGCGAGAGTGAAATACTTTCAGGATAACGGCAAGCTGCTTGAAGCGCAGCGCATATCGCAGCGCACAAATTACGATATCGAGATGATGCAGGAGTTGGGCTACTGCTCGGGCATCGAGAACTATTCGCGCATAATCTCAAACCGCCCGGCAGGCTCTGCGCCAATGACGCTGCTCGATTACTTTCCGAAGGATTTCCTGCTGTTCGTTGATGAAAGCCACGTCACGCTGCCGCAGGTCAGGGCGATGTACCGCGGCGACCACGCGCGCAAGGAGTCCCTGGTTGAATACGGCTTCCGTCTGCCGTCGGCTTATGATAACCGACCGCTCAAATTCGAGGAATTTCAGGAGCGCATAAATCAGGCCGTGTATGTCTCCGCAACGCCCGGCGACTACGAGCGCGAAAGGGCAGGGCAGATAGCCGAGCAGATAATCCGCCCGACCGGCCTGCTCGATCCGGAGATCTCCGTGCGCCCGATAGAGGGGCAGATCGACGATCTTATAAGCGAGATCAATATACGCATCGAAAAAGGCCAGCGCACTCTGGTAACGACGCTCACGAAAAAAATGGCTGAGGATCTTACCGAATACCTCGGAGCCGCCGGCATAAAGTGCAGATACATGCACCACGATATCGGCGCGATAGAGCGTATGGAGATAATCCGCAGCCTGCGCCTCGGCGATTTTGACGTGCTTGTCGGCATAAACCTCCTGCGCGAGGGACTTGACCTCCCGGAGGTGAGCCTTGTTGCAATTCTCGATGCCGATAAGGAGGGCTTTCTTCGAAGCGAAACGAGTCTTATCCAGACCATCGGTCGCGCGGCACGCAACGCCGAGGGCACGGTGATCATGTATGCCGATACCGTGACGAGGTCGATGCGTCTTGCAATCGACGAAACCGAGCGCCGCCGCGCAAAGCAGGCGGCATATAACGCAGAGCACGGCATCGTGCCGAAAACGATAGTAAAAAGCGTTCGCGAGCTTATCGAGATATCCAGCGAGAGCGAGAAAACTCTGCGCCGTGCCGACGGAGTGAAGCTCACAAAGTCCGAGCGCAAGGAGCTTATCGAAAAGCTCGAAAAGGAAATGAAAGCCGCGGCAAAAATGCTTGAATTCGAGCTTGCGGCTCAGCTTAGAGACGAGATCGTCCGCCTGCGCGGCGAGGTGAAATGATGAAACTTCTTATACTTGACGGAAACAGCATAGTAAACCGCGCGTTTTACGGCATACGCGCGCTCACGGCGCCCGACGGAACGCCCACAAACGGCGTGTACGGCTTCCTTGCCATACTACGCAAGCTGCTTGACGATGAAAAGCCCGAGGCCGTGTGTGTTGCATTTGACCTCAAAGCGCCGACGTTCCGGCACCTGAGATACGCCGGATATAAGGCTCAGCGCAAGGGCATGCCCGAGGAGCTTGCCGTTCAGATGCCGATACTCAAGCAGGTGCTTGACGCAATGGGCATTCTTCGCCTTGAGCTTGAGGGCTACGAGGCCGATGATCTGCTCGGTACGGTCGCTGCGCGGTGCAGCGCCGCCGGCTGGGACTGCCGCATCGTCACCGGCGATAAGGACAGCTTCCAGCTTATAAGTGAAACGACGCATGTCTGCCATGTCAAAAGCCGTATGGGGCAGACAACGACGACCGAGTATACTCCAAAGCTGTTTTTTGACGAGTACGGCTTTGAGCCAAAGCACATTATCGATCTCAAGGCTCTGATGGGCGACAGCTCGGATAACATTCCCGGCGTGCCCGGCGTGGGCGAAAAAACGGCTATGGGTCTTGTTCAGAAGTATAAGGATATCGAGACCATTTATGCCGGGCTTGACACCATAGATGTCAAAGAGAGTATGCGCAAAAAACTGCGCGAGGGCAGGGAGAGCGCCTTTTTGTCCTATGAGCTTGCAACGATACACACCGATGCGCCGATAGAGTTTGCACCCGATGACGCAAAGTGGAACGAGGACTATAAGCCTGAGTTGTACGATGTGCTCAAAAAGCTCGGATTTAATAAATTCATCGAAAAATGGGGCGTGAGCGAAAGTGCCGAGAGCGCGCAGAAGGCTGTGACAGAGCGCATTGAATATGTTGAATATGCCTCGTTTGACGAGATAATGCAGGCTGTTCAGAGTGCCGACGAGATCGCCGTAACGGCGGATGAAAGCTTTGACAGTATTGAGATATGCGACGGGAGGGCAGTGTACATTGCACGTTGGAGCAGCCTTGGGGACGATTATTCAAAGCTGCTGAGCTTTGTGTTTTCGGATAAAGTCAAGAAGACTGCGCACAATGTCAAAAATCTGATGACGCAGCTCATTGCCGAAAAGCTGCCGCTTGACGGCTTTGTATATGATACGGCGCTTGCAGGATATCTGCTTGACGCAACTGCCGGAGACTACAGCCTCGGCCGCATGAGCATAGGCTATTGCGGCGCAGAGCTTGACGGAGCGGAGGCTGTGTACAGACTGCGCCCTGTGACCGAGAAAAAGCTTGAAGAGCTCGGCATGACAAAGCTCTTCTACGAGATAGAAATGCCGCTGTGCCGCGTTTTGGCCGATATGCAGGAGCAGGGCTTTATGATAGATAAGGCGGCTCTCGTTAGCTTTGGCGAAGGGCTGACCGGCACGATAGCGGAGCTGGAGCGCACCATATACGAGCAGGCCGGGTGCGAGTTTAACATCAATTCGCCCAAGCAGCTCGGCGAGGTACTTTTCGATAAGCTCTTGCTCCCGGCCGGCAAAAAAACGAAAACCGGCTGGAGCACAAATGCCGACGTTCTTGAAAAGCTGCGAGGCAAGCACCCGATAGTGAACATGGTTCTCGATTACCGCATGCTCACAAAGCTAAAGAGCACATATGCCGACGGGCTTTTGAAGCTCATCGATCCGGACGGCAGGATAAGAACCAAGTTCCAGATGACCGTCACCGCGACCGGCCGACTGTCGAGCACCGACCCTAATCTTCAGAACATACCCATACGCAAGGAGCTCGGCAGCCATATCCGCGAGATGTTCATTGCATCTAAGGGAAATGTCCTTGTCGATGCCGACTACAGTCAGATAGAGCTGAGGCTGCTTGCGCATATATCCGGCGATGAGCATATGCGCGCGGCGTTTTTAAGCGGCGAGGATATCCACACCGTCACAGCCTCGCAGGTGTTCAATACGCCGACCAATGAGGTAACGCCCTTGCAGCGCAGCCGCGCAAAGGCCGTAAACTTCGGCATAGTCTATGGCATATCACCGTGGTCGCTTGCGCAGGATATCGGCGTAACGCAGGGTGAGGCAAAGGCGTACATGGATGCGTATTTAAATAAATACGACGGTGTGCGCGACTATATGAAGTCCATCGTCGAAAAGGCAAAGCAGGACGGATATGTCACGACGATCTATTCGCGCCGCCGCGATCTGCCGGAGCTTAAATCGTCGAATTTCAACACAAGATCGTTTGGCGAGCGCGTTGCGCTGAATATGCCCATCCAGGGCACTGCGGCAGATATAATAAAGCTTGCAATGGTGAATGTGTATAACAGGCTCAAAGCCGAGGGACTAAAGGCAAGGCTCATTTTGCAGGTGCATGACGAGCTTATCTGCGAATGCCCCGAGAATGAGGCGCAGACCGTTGCAGACATTCTGCGCGAGGAGATGAGCGGAGCTGCCAAGCTCAGCGTACCGCTCACGGTCGATGCGAAAATAGGCCACAGCTGGGCGGAGGCGCACTGATGCTGACTTATGAACAAGCCGGGGACGTTCTCGACGATCTTGTTGACGAGCTGCCCGAGGAAATATTCAAAAACTTAAACGGCGGAGTCAGCTTCGTTGAGGATGCCGTGCGCAGCGACGACGGAAGATACACGCTCGGCATGTATTTTCGCGATAAAATGGGGCGGCATATCGAGCTGTATTACGGTTCGTTTACAGAGCTTTACGGAGACATGGATGATGAGACCTTCCGCCGTCGTTTAAGGAGCACGCTCCACCATGAGCTTACGCACCATATCGAAAGCCAGGCCGGCGACCGCAGCCTTGAGCGTTGGGACGAGCGCCAGTCCGAGCTTTACGGCTTTGGCGGTATTGACGTAAAAAGCATACTGTTTGTGTGCGATGATAACAGCATGTCGATTGTAGCCGAAGCGGTGTTTAACTCGTCAAAGGGCGATTACTGCCCGGAGATCATGGCATATTCGGCCGGGATCGACGTTAAGGATAAAATAAATCCGCGTGTGAAAAAATGCTGCGAAGCGCTCGATATAAGGCTGCCGCACGGCTATCCTGTGCCGGTAACGCGCGAGCTTATCGAACGATGCGATGTCGTGCTGTGCATGACGGCGCTTCAGGCGCAGAAGCTGTCGGATGAATATCAGGATATGGACGAGCGCATTATGTGCCTTGCCGATGAGGATATCTATCCGCCGACGCTGCCGCTTGGCTGGAAAAAATGTGTTCTGCGCATTGAGGATGAAGCTCTTGCCGTCATAGACGAGCTGCACGAGGAGGACATGTAATGGTGCGCATTGTCGATACAAGAGCCGAGCATATTGACGATATCCTGCGCATCGAGCAGCAGTGCTTTTCACTGCCGTGGACTCGCGAGCAGCTTACAGCTCAAATGACGGATTCCATGCATGTTTTTCTTGCTGCCGAGGCCGAAAACGGCAGGGCAGTTGGCTATGTCGGCCTTATGTACGTCCTTGACGAGGGGTATATATCAAACGTCGCCGTGTCGCCGGACAGGCGGCGCGAGGGGATAGCCGATATGCTGCTTGACGAGCTTCGCGCACGAGCCGAGGCTAAGAAGCTAAGCTTTCTGACGCTCGAGGTGCGCCTTGGCAATGTGCCGGCGCAGAGCTTATATAAAAAACACGGCTACATCGAGGTCGGCCGGCGAAAGGGATACTACAGCCTGCCGAAGGAGGACGCCGTTTTGATGACTTGTTTTCTAAGTGAGGAAGAGAAATGAAAATACTTGCCTTTGAATCATCCTGTGACGAGACCGCCGTCGCCGTCGTTGAAAACGGCAGAAATGTGCTTACGGATCAGATATTCTCGCAGGCCGACCTGCACGCCATTTATGGCGGTGTTGTGCCGGAGATAGCGTCGAGAAGCCATGTCGAGGTCATATCCCGTCTTGCGCAGCGCGCCGTGGAGGCTGCAGGAATAGAAAAAAGCGATATCGATGCCGTCGCGGCGACCTATGCGCCCGGACTTATCGGGACTGTGCTTGTCGGACTCAACTTTGCAAAGGCAGCTGCCATGAGCCTCGGCGTTCCGCTTATCCCCGTGCACCATATAAAGGGGCACGTCGCGGCAAACTACATAGCATATCCCGAGCTTGAGCCGCCGTTTTTGTGCCTTGCGATATCAGGCGGCAATACGCTTATAATCGACGTGCGGAGCTATACAGATCTAAATGTCATCGGCGCAACGCGCGACGATGCGGCAGGCGAGTGCTTTGATAAAACCGCACGCGTGCTCGGACTGCCGTATCCCGGCGGCAAGCCCATTGACGATCTTTCGCAGGGCGGCGACGATAAAAAATATCATCTGCCGCGCACGCATATTGAGGGGCATCCATATGAAATGAGCTTCTCCGGCCTTAAAACTGCCGTGATAAATATCGTGCACAATGCCGAGCAAAAGGGCGAGGAACTGGACAGAGCCTCGCTTGCGGCATCCTTCACGGCCGCAGTGAGCGACGCTCTCGTGCCGCGCACGATGATGGCTGCCAAGGAGCTTGGTTATAAAAAAATCGCCATTGCCGGCGGTGTGGCGGCAAATTCGCGCATCCGTGCCGATTTCAAGGCTGCCGCCGAGAAAAACGGCTGCGAGCTGTTCGTTCCGCCGTTGAAGCTTTGCGGCGATAATGCTGCAATGATAGGCTGCCAGGGCTATTATGAGTACCTCGCCGGGAACACTGTCGGCTGGGATCTCAATGCCTACGCGAATATGGAGCTGTAAGGAGAGGGCATATGGGCGTACACGACGGACACAGGGAGCGGATGAAAAGCCGCTTCGTCGAGGCCGGCCTGGATGGCTTTAACGATCATAACGCACTTGAGATGCTGCTTTTCTACGCCGTTCCGCGCAAGGACACAAATGAGCTTGCGCATAGGCTTTTAAAGCAGTTCGGCTCGCTCGCATCCGTTTTTGAAGCAAAGCACGAGGAGCTTATGCGTGTTGACGGGATAGGAGAAAACGCCGCAACGCTCATAAAGCTCATTCCCGAGGTCAGCCGTCGCTATCTTCTTACTAAAAGCCTACCGACGAAGGTTATCCGCCGCAGCGAGGATGCCGGTGCATATTTTGTCGCCAAGTTCATGTACGAGGTAAATGAGATATGCTATGCGATGCTTTTAAACTCATCCAACGGTATAATAGCCTGCAAGGAGATAAGCCGAGGCGTTGTAAACGCAACGGAGGTCGGCATAAGAATGCTTGTTGAGGCGGCTATAAAAAGCAACGCTGCTGCCGTTATCATTGCCCATAACCACCCCGGTGCGCTGCCGCTTCCGTCGAAGGAGGATGAGTACTGTACCGTTCTTGTGAAGAAAGCTTTGGAGCTTGTCGATATAAAATTACTTGACCATATTATCGTCGGTGGCAAAGAGTTTCAATCTCTTAACAAAAATGGACTTATGTAAACGAAATGATGTTTTCAAAATGTAACAAAATTCGACTTCAGGACTCTACATAATTTTACATATCGGCGCTAAACACTGAAATTCAATGATTTTTCAGTGTTGGAAACTCTGTTGAAAATGTTGATAACTATTTGCAAAATAATTTTTTGAAATAATTATGTAAACGGTTTGCGACTGTTTTGTAGCATTGAAAAAGTGCTGAAATTCTTATATTTTTTATAAACATAAATTGTCAGCATAATGTCTTACAAATTTGAGCAATAACGAGCAGTTATAACTTTTTTTGTTTGACTTTATCGCCGCCATGTGCTAAAATGCGAAATGTCCTTTGCTGGTGTGGCTCAATGGTAGAGCATCTCACTCGTAATGAGAAGGTTGTGAGTTCGATTCTCACCACCAGCTCCATGGAAAAGATCACCGGGAAAAGTATTTGACTTTTCCCGGTGATCTTTTTATTGCAGCAAACTGCCGCAGACTTTTTTCAGTCCTTTTCGGTGCGGATAAGGTTGCTGACATACGGACGCTTTCCGGACAGTACCTCGTCATAGAAATTCTGCTTCCAGTCGATATAGGCGGTGCTGTCTTCAAGCTCCTTGATCGTTTGGCGCAGACGCTCCTGCTTTTTAGCCTGCATTTCCTTTCGTGGGATAATGGTCGATTCTCCGGCAAGGCAAAGCTCGAGATATTCCTTTCATATCCTCCGTGATTATAATTGCAATGAGGAGACAACAATGATTTTATTAGGGCGTAAGCTTAGATCAGCATAATAAGCGTTCCGCTGACTATGAGCACAAGGCCGACGGCCGCTTTCTTTGACAGCCGCTCCTTGAAAACAAGCGCCGAGAAGCCGATCGAAACAAGGATGCTCAGCTTGTCGATGGGAACGACTACGCTTGCAAGGCCGTCCTGAAGCGCTTTATAGTAGCACAGCCACGAGCCGCCGGTAGCAAGTCCGGAAAGGCAGATAAAGCCCAGCTCGTTTTTGGGAATATCCTTTAGCGTGTACTGCTTGCCCTTTATGAACACGATCAGCCACGCCATGATCAGCACAACGCCTGTACGGATGGCTGTTCCGAGGTTTGACTCAACGCCGTCAATGCCGATCTTGCCGAGGATAGAGGTCAGCGACGCAAACACTGCCGACAGAACGGCATACAGCAGCCAACTCTTTTTCTCCTGCTTCTGCTCGGTATCAGCCTTCTTTTCGATCATCATGAACGTGCCGATGCCGATGAGGACAACAGCCGCCGCTTTAAGCCACGAGATCGGCTCGCCGAGGAAGATCAGCGCCAGAATTATGGTGAGTATCGTTGAGGACTTGTCTATCGGCACGACCTTGTTCACATCGCCGAGCTGCAGCGCCCTGAAATAGCAAAGCCACGATGCGCCGGTCGCAATGCCGGACAGGATGAGGAATATCCACGTTTTTGCGCTCAGCCCGGTGATGGTCGGAGCCGAGCCGACTATCCAAACCATCAGCCACGAGAAAATAAGTACAACTATGGTTCGTATTGCCGTTGCGGCGTCGGAATCGGTCTTTTTGATCCCACATTTTGCGAGAACCGACGTCAGACCGGCAAAGAGAGCCGAGCCGAACGCGAAAAGTATCCACATAATGTTCGCCTTACTTTCTATATATCATGAGATCATTATAACACAGCCGCCGTCATTACGGCAGCGTATTATAAATTTTACATTATACATGTAAAAACACGGTGCATCCTGAAAGCTGCACCGTGTAATTTGTTTTTGCTTCGTATCTCAATCGACTACAAAGTAGCGATAGAGGAAAGTTACGATCTGCGCGCGTATGCACTTGTCATTCGGAGAAAATGTTTTTGCCGTGGTGCCTTTTGTCACGCCGACTTCGACCGCCCAGTCTACTGCATCTGCATAAAATGCATGCTTCGGGACATCTGTAAAACCGGCCGATTTATCGGCTTGAGGATACATATCCCAGCGCCAGAGAAATGTAACGACCTGGGCCCGGGTGACGGTCGCGCCCGGCTGGAAGTGATCGGCGGTGACACCGGTGGTGATGCCTTCCTGGGAGGCCCACAGAACGGCTTTGTAGTAAAAACTGCCCTTTGGAACATCGACGAATTGGCAGACGGTCGATGCGGGCTCGGGGCATCCGGCTGCCCTCCACAGGAAGGTGACGACCTGAGCACGGGTGCAGCTTGCATACGGACTGAAAGTCGTTTCCGTAGTTCCGTTAGTTATGCCTTCATTGACTGCCCACAAAACTGCATCGTAGTAGTATGCCCCCTCCGAAACATCGGTAAAGTTGTTTGCGTACGGTTCATCCGGGTCATCCGGCAGGTCGGGATTTTCGCTGTCGCTGTCGGGGGCATATATGTTCCCGCTGCCATCTTTTGCGTAATAGTCATCGTATTCATCCATGGGTATGAAAACCGTGCTGCTTTCGCCGTCAGATATCGGGAGAGAAGCAAAGTCAACGGTGCGGACAGGCTCAAGCTCGGATGCGTCGTAAGTGTAGATCTCTGCACCGACGTTGGCTGCATCTGATCCGGAAACCGTGAAGCTGTATCCCGAACCCTCGGGCAAAGTGGCGATGAGCCCGATATCTGTCATCTCGAGTGATACCTCTCCGCTGACGCAGGTACCGTTTGCGTAGCTGCCGGCGGACTGGCCTTTTGTGTTCCAGAAATCGACCTTGATGTCACAGGTTTTAAGCTGCTTGTTCGCAGGCGGATACACCAGGACGGTGCGTGCGTGATAGCTGCTGTAGAAATCGTCCTCGCTCTGCAAATTGTCAATTTCCAGATGCGCAAGATAGTGCTCTGGATAGTGGGCAAGTCCGAGCGTGTTGAGATTCAGAAGAGCATCGGGGATCAGCGTATAATTTAACAGTGCACAACTGAGCACTTTCTTGAGTGCGCTGTTTGAGAGCACGCACCTTAAAGTGTCGCTCTTTTCAAAAGGAGAGCCGGGAGGGGTACCGAGCTCGCTTCCGGTGAAGTCCATTATATCCTGCTGGACATCTGTGTAGAGAACTTTTCCGAATGCGGAGCTGCCGCCGGGACCGTTTGTGAAGGCTACCTCGCAGAACCTATCCAAAAATGTGCGCTGAGAGGGTTTGATTTCTCGGGTAAACATTCCGGAGATCTCCTCAAATTTATCCCACAGCTTGTCGTTTTTATCGTAGGGAAGCGACAGCGTTGTTCCGTACCGCGTAAAGCCCCATGCCGTGGGAGCAACGCGCGGCACCAAGTCCACAGGACTTACTATGTTGAAAATGTTAGGGTCAAAAAACGTTTCTGCCGAGTCGCGGGATGCGCCTGCCGGAGTTGCAAATGTGTAGACGTATATATCCACGACGTTGGGCTTTATCCCGCCGATCGTCGCATTGTTCAGCGCACGTCCCAGGAGATTGGCAACGGCAGCGCCGCGGCTGAAGCCTACTGACCAAATCTTCAGGTCACCCTTGATCTCGTGGCTCTGAACATAGTCACTAAGACCGCTCAGAACGTCGTTGGCAGCAGTCTGGAAGCCGTAATGGTTGCGGTTGAGCTTTTCCTCGCTGTTGTACACGTTGAAGTTGCTTGCCCATTCGCCGCCGTAGCCGCCGCCGCGGATAGGAACGGCGATCAGGGTGTCCGTGCCGCCGTCCTTATTCTTGATATACTTCATTGCCAGCGTGTAGGCGACCTTGTCCGATGTATCATCAAGCGGCACATCATAATTAACGTATTGAATCGAGCTGAAATTCAGCTTGTTCAGCAGCTCCCGAACATTTTCGGTTCTGGAAATCGCCGTGCCGATGCCTTCGCCGCGCCATGTGGTGTTAGCATTTGTCGAGAAGGTCGTCATTTCAAGGCACAGTGAAGCCTTTGCAAGATCGGCACTGTAGCCGTAGCCGTCATCTTGAGCGTAGAAGTAATCGTCGGCGTAATCAAACTGCCAAGACCGTGTGTGGCCTATATTGCCCTCGAAATTGAAGTCAACGGTAATGGGCTCGTTATCTCCCGGCTTTGGATCTGTCGGCGGAGTTTCGGAGGGGACATTGGAAAGATCCCAATCTTTGAGAATGCTTGCGCGGCTTTCAAGAGTGTAGAGCTTGCTCTCGGCATCGGGCTTACCGTTGAGAACAGCATTGCCGTTGTAAGTATAGTTTACTGTAAGATCGTCAGCTACTCTGTTATTAATGCTTTGACCGCCGGAATTGCGAACACTGCTCGCGCTGCTGAGCGTGAAGAAATCATATGCGCTTCGGGAAGTGCTTGCGCATTCAACATTGACCTTTTCGAGGGCATTGGCGGAGTTTTTTGAGTCTTCGTCGCTGATGCCTGCCAAACGCGCATAACCGGGCGTCTGAATATTGACCGAGCCCATAACAAGGCAGCTGTCAATATCGGCAAAGCGGCTGTTGTCGCCTATGCCGGCAACGCTGATATCGCTGTCTTTATTCGTGCCGGTGTATTTAAGGTCGATGTCAAGGTCGGCGATGCAGTTTCTTACTGAGCCTTTTCCTCTCGCAATACCGCATGTTATGAATCCTATGTTGAGCTTATCAAAACTGCGCCGTACTGTCATGCTGACATTGCAGTTTTCAATAAGGCCAGTGTCATCACCGTATGAGTTGTAATAAGCAATGCCGCAAATGCCGCTGTCAGTGCCCAAAACATCGTTATCTTCATCGGTGCTTATTACGGCAACATTAAGATTCTTGATGGTGCCTAAGTTTTTCTCAATGAGCGTGCTTTTGAGATTATATATAGTGTGGCCGTTGCCGTTAACAACTCCGCCTTTAGGCAAAGTGCCGCAGGCTGCGTTGTTAAGCGTGTCGTATGCAATGTTCTCTGCGCTTGCGTCGATATCGTTCATCAGCAGGTAATAGCCGCTGCCGATGTTCTCCTTCAGGTCTGCTAAAGTGTAGATCGGCACATAGCCATTGGGAATATCCGACGCGGCAAAGGCAGATGCCGGCAGCAGCGCGAGCGCCATCACAAGCGCCAAAAAACCGGCAAGAAGTCGTCTTTTCACAGGCTCGCCACCTTAAAAGCGGTAAAACTCGGTCTGGTCGCTGTCGGGACGGTAAACGGAAACAAAGCTTCCGTCGGAGCTTGAATATGCGTAAACCTCCGATGCGTCAACGCCGGCGAGTCTTATAAGCTCTTCGCCGTCAAGGCCGAGAACGACTGCGTCGCCGTTATCGTCGGTAACGGAGAGAACAAGCTCATTGCCGGCAATGCTTCCGCCGCCAAGCTCGGAAATTATCTTGTTCATTTCCGGCAGCACAACGGTGAAATACGGATCCTCCGAGGTCTGAGTCCAGCTTAATATCTTGCGCTCTTCCTTGAGTGTGCCGTCAAGGCCGTAGATCTGAGCATAAAGATCAAATGTCTTAGGCTCGCCGTCCGGGAAATACACGGTGTCGGCAGACACCTCGTTGCCGTCTGCGTCCTTCCAGATAAAGCGTACAAGACCGTTTGCACACAGAACTACCTCCGCACCCTCTTCGCCTTGAATGACCTGCCCTGTTACGACATTTATCGCGTAGTAGCGAGTGCCGTAGCCTTTTGCAAGCCACGATGCCACAAACCAGCCGTTTGTGCCGCTGCCGTCAAGAATGCCGAGATCGTAATCGAGAGTGTATATTAGCTTGCCGCTGGTTACGGCCGGAGTACCTGTTGCGGCAACTCCCGGACCTGTGGGCTGCTGCGTAGGCTCGGCTGTCGGCTGCAAAGTTTCGGCGGCGCCGACGTCGGCATTATCGTTTGAGCTGCCGCATGCGCCGAGTATCATAAGCAGCGCAAGCAGCAGGCCGATAACAGAAGCTTTTCTCTTCATGGTAACATCCTCCGTGATTTACATGTTTATATTAAATTCAATTTCAATATCGTTTACAGAGAGCCTGCCGGGCCCGGCTTTGCCGACGGTTTTGACGTAGCAGCCTCCGGAGCCGCCCTTGAGGGATATTATCTCGGGGCCTATAAGCTCAAGCGCGCCGCTGCATTTTAAAACAACAGGCTCCTGCCAGTACGGCGCGAGGCTGCCGTATTCGTCAAGCGCGCGTATGCGAACCTCGGCAGCATCGTATGTGTCACCCTCGGAAAGCTCGGTTTTGCTCGGCCTTACCTCAAGGTGGACCTTCTGACCCGGCGAGCGAGTCACTCTTTTTATTACCTCGCCGTCTCTGACCGCGTCAAAGCGCCACTTTGTCGCCTCGCCGCCCCAGTTGCCGACGTATTTTCCGTAAAGCTCAACGCCGTCGGAAAACTTAAAGCCCTTTGTTAGCATAAGCCGCGCAAACTTTGCAAGAATTTTCGGCGGAAGCGCGCTCGGCCCTGATTTGGCAACGGCAAGCAGGCATTCCTTGACCGTGTCCGCAGTCTTTTCGTCAAAGCCCTCCTGCGTTATAAGAAGCTCGCCGATAAAGTCGTCAATTATGACCGGTGGATGGGGGAGAGCGGGATATTCATCTTTTCCGGGGAAAAACTCGCGGACGAAAACTCCGTCCTTATAAAGCTTCACGCTGTCGGCGTTGGTGAAAACATACACCTTGCCGATATCGCCTGCTGGGTGCTCGCCGATATCCATGGATGAGGAGACGACGCAGCAGGGAACGTTGTCGCTCTGGCTTGCGTAAACTGCCGCTGCCAGCTTCGGATTGCGGAACATGTCCATAACGCCGTGGTAGCATATCCCGTCGCCGCTGCCGAAGTCCTGATGCGTGTTGTAGTCAAACATGCACCACGGGAATATGCCGCATATATCGTCGGCAGCGTACATCGCGTCGAGCACCTTCGCGTGCCTGAGAGCGTGGCTGAGCCTGTGCCGCTCATCGTCAAAGGGCTTTGTCGGGAACATGTGCCCGTTGCACTCGGAAACGAAATACGGCCTGTGCTTCTTGCTCGTCACGTTCTTTTTCGCCTTCAGACCGGCATTGTCGCCGGTGTGCGAAAAGTCGTTGTATGCATAAACATCCTCAAGCAGGTGACTTTTTTCGAGATATCTGACGCCGCTCGTCTGGCGTCCGGAATCGAGTGTGTGCGCAACGGCGTTCGTTTTTCTGTAAAGCTCGTCGCAGTCCTGCGATTCGTTTATCCTGACGCCCCACAGCATGATAGACGGATGGTGCATATACTGCCGCACCATTTCATCGGTGTTTTTAACCGCCTGCCGCTTCCAGTCCTCGTCGCCGATATGCTGCCAGCCGGGAATTTCGGTAAACACCAAAAGTCCAAGCTCGTCGCAGCGTGATATAAAGTGCTGCGACTGCGGATAGTGCGAGGTGCGCACGGCGTTCACACCTAGCTCTTTTTTTAGTATCTCCGCGTCAAGCTCCTGCACCGATTTCGGCATGGCATAGCCGACATAGGCGTATGACTGATGCCTGTTAAGTCCGCGCAGCTTTACCTTCTGACCGTTGAGATAGAATCCGTCGTTTTCAAACCTCACGGTTCTGAAGCCGAAACGCAGGCTCTTTTCGTCAACGACCTCGCCGCCGCGCATTGCGCGAACACGCGCTGTGTGCAGAGCAGGGGAGTCCAAGCTCCAAAGCTGTGCATTCGGAACGCTCAGCTCAAACGCCTTGCCGCAGGCCGAGGCAATGACCTTGCCGCTGCCGTCAACAATATCGGTAGCAACGCTTTCGCATTCGCTTTCTATCCTCACTCGCAGCTCGTGCAGGCCGGTGTTCTCGATTAGAACTTCTTTGATATACTCGGGATCCTTTACCTCAAGCGTTACCTCGCGGTAAAGTCCGCCGTAGCACAGATAGTCGATGACAAAGCCGAACGGCGGAATGTTAAGGCTCTCGCGCGTGTCGAGCCGCACGTCAATGATGTTTTCGCCGCCGAAATTAACGCTGTCCGTTATATCAACTGAAAACGCCGTGTAGCCGCAGGCGTGATATCCGACACGCGTTCCGTTGCAGAATACCGTTGCCTCGTGCGCTGCGCCGTCAAAGCGCAGTATAAGCCGCTTGCCCTGCCACTCCGAGGGAGCGGTAAAGCTCTTTCTGTAGCCGCAGACCATTTGATAGTCGCGGCAGTCGATATAATTATAAGGTATCTCCCTTGCCGTGTGCGGCAGACGGACGGAGAGAGCCTTGTCAAAGCCTGCGTCGTAGTCCTCGGTAAACAGCCAGCCGTTATTGAAAGCAATGTCCATATCGTAGCTCCTTCGAATTTTTAATGTAATTTTATCATATCCGCGATGCAATGCAAGATGTAGTTGATTTTAAGGCCATAAAACTATATAATATTTCTGAAATTTTTAGATCGGAGTATGAGAATGGATAAGCTTCTGAACACAAAACTGTTTCTGCTGGATATGGACGGCACGCTTTACCTCGGCGACGAGGTGTTTGACGGCGCGGTGGACTTTATCGATACCGTTAAGAAAAGCGGCAGAGAGTATATATATCTGACCAACAACTCCTCGCGTGCCGGCGTTGACTATATAACACGCCTTAGAAAGCTCGGCTTTCCCTGCGAGAAGGAAAATGTTTTCACCTCCGGCATGGCAACGGCAATGTATCTCAACAGCCGCCACAAGGGCGAGCTTGTCTATCCCGTCGGAACTCCGGCGTTTTTGGGCGAGCTTGAAAGCTATGGGGTTCCCCTTGGCGACAGCGAGGAGGTCGGCGTTGTCTGCGTTGGCTTTGATACGACGCTTACTTATGAAAAGCTCGATAAAGCCGTGCATTACCTTCGCCGCGGCGCTGCATTCGTTGCCGCAAACCCCGACTGGGTGTGCCCCATGCCGGCAAATGAGGTCCTGCCCGACTGCGGCAGCATCTGCGCGCTTTTGACCGCCGCAAGCGGAGTCGAGCCGGTGTTTATCGGCAAGCCGAACCGCAATATGGTTGACATAATATCCGAACAGACCGGCGTTCCCAACGAAAATATCTGCTGCGTCGGCGACAGGCTTTATACGGATATAGCCGTTGCTCAGAATGCCGGCGCAGTGTCTGTGTGCGTTCTGTCGGGCGAGAGCAGCCTTGAGGATATTGAAAAAGCCGAGCGCAAGCCGGACTATGTTCTCAAAAACGTCGCGGAGATCGCGGATATACTCAAAGCACACATGTGATTTACAGAATGTTATTTAATTTTCGCACAAAGTGTGTTATAATAGCTTAATGGTCGGGAGGTGAGCAAATGCCGAAGCAGACCGGAACAAAGCAGATAGCGTCAAATCGCAAGGCCTTTCACGATTATTTCGTGCTTGACAGGTTTGAGGCCGGCATAGAGCTTGCCGGAACGGAAGTTAAATCCCTCAGAGCGGGAACGGTCAATATGAAGGACTGCTACTGCACGATCAAAAACGGCGAGCTGTTTGTCAGATCGCTGCATATAAGCCCGTATGAAAAGGGCAATATTTTTAATAAAGACCCCGTGCGGCCGAGGAGACTGCTCATGCATAAGCGCGAGATAGTCAAGCTCAACGCAAGAGTTATGCAGGAGGGCGTGGCGCTCATTCCGCTGTCGCTTTATTTTAAGGACAGCAGGGTGAAGGTCGAGCTTGGCCTGTGCAAGGGCAAAAAATTGTATGATAAACGAAATGACGACGCAAAGCGAGAAGCCGCGCGCGACATTGAAAGAACTTTGAAGGAGAGACACTGATGAGCAATCCTGTAGTAACAATCGAAATGGAAAACGGCGATATCATAAAGGCCGAGCTTTATCCCGAGGTCGCACCCAATACGGTCAACAACTTCATCTCGCTGGTAAAGAATAAGTTTTATGACGGCGTTATCTTCCACCGAGTAATTCGCGGCTTCATGATCCAGGGCGGCGATCCTCAGGGCATTGGCGTAGGCGGCCCCGGCTACTCTATCAAGGGCGAGTTCAAGATGAACGGCGTTCCCAACGATCTCAAGCATACTCGCGGCGTCCTGTCGATGGCGCGCGCAATGGCGCCCAATTCCGCCGGCAGCCAGTTCTTCATCATGCATGAGGATGCACCCCATCTCGACGGCCAGTATGCCGCGTTCGGCAAGGTCATAGAAGGCATGGAAAATGTCGATAAGATCGCGACCTGCATGACCGGCAGAAACGATAAGCCCATCCACCGCCAGGCAATGAAGAAGGTCACTGTCGACACCTTCGGCATAGACTATCCCGAACCTGAAAAGATGTAACGCACTATGGGGTGCGGTCATCCGCACCCCGTGTAAAGCAATAGTCCAATTACCGGACGGCGTTGCAGTGCGACACGGTGCAATGTTACCGTCGAGCTGACGCGAAGATCACCGCCCGACTACCGGACGGCGTTGCAGTGCGACACGGTATAATGTCACCGGTCGAGCTGACGCGAAGATCACCGCCCGACTACCGGACGGCGTTGCAGTGCGACACGGTATAATGTCACCGGTCGTGCTGACGCAATATAGAACAGTACCAGCCTAAATACGCTACTGAAATGGGGATGTACCGGTTTCGACGGGGGTATGGAGGCAGGAATAGCGAGCGGATGCGCCTACCATCCTAAAAATGGGCAGCTTATAAATTAAAGAACAACAACGATACTGTTCTTCTCGCTGCTTAATTAGCGAGCGTTCCCTCCGGGAGGACCACGGCCCGGAACGGAGCGTCGATCAGTGGTGCCCGTGAGTGTGCAAAGCTTTGAGCACACCACGCATAATGAAGCTACCGACTCTGCGAGCCTGACGGCCGGCGCGCAGGGAAGGGAATATAAATGACCGTATGCGCTCGGAGAAGTTCCTGTTAAAGTGCTTTCGGACGGGGGTTCAACTCCCCCCATCTCCACCATATCCACCGCAGCATATCTGCTGAGGTGGATTTTCTATTGTCAACGCGGTGAAAATATGGTAAGCTGAATCAAAAATGATGAAATGAGATGTCAAAAATGACAGAATCGCTGTTTTATATTCAAAGAATACGCGCACAATATGATACCGGCATTTTTTCCAAATCCGATAAGCGCATAGCCGACTATCTGCTTGAGCACCCGGGTGCAGTTGACGGTGAAACTGCAAGCTCGATCGCCGAGAAGGTAGGAACAAGCCCGGCAACAGTCGTGCGCTTTTGCCGCAAGCTCGGCTTCAAGGGCCTGACGGATATGAAAAACAGCGCCGCATATACGAACTATATTGAAAGCTCGACCACGGATATGGACCTGAAAAAGGGCGACGATGCGGAGACTGTCACTAACAAGGTCCTGCAGTATATGAAGATGGTGCTTGACCAGCTGAAGCTGTCGCTCGAGCCGGAGCTTTTGCAGAAAGCGGCTGATAAGCTTGCCGATGCTAATCATGTTGTTATACTGGCCGAGGGCGGCTCTGGCACGATCGCGAGGGCTGCATACGATATTTTTCTCAAACTTGCAATACCGTGCCGCATTGTTGATGATATAATGTTTCAGATCATGGAGATAAGCATGATGGACGAAAACGATGTGCTGTTTTTGATCCTCAACTCCGGCAGAACATATAACGTTTTGCAGAATGCATCTTACTCAAAGCAGCGCGGGATATACACCATCGGCGTTGTCGGCACGAAGGGAACACCGCTGTCGAAATACCTTGATATCGAGCTGCCGACATGCATTTTCAGCAGCAGTTATCTGAGCGATATCTCCGCTGCACGCCTGTGCGAGCTTGTGACGGTTTCGATCCTTCACTCCATCATGGCGCTTACACGTGACAGCGAACAAATGAAACGCGGAGAGCGTATTGCTAACTCAATCGAGCTTAAACGTATCCCAGGAAATCAAAAATTCTGAATATAATATCCAGTAAACTTCAACTTAAAAGTACGGTAATTTATGAATTACCGTACTTTTTTACGTTTCAGGAGATAAAATTGTTTGCTTATTAACAAACTATTCGTGTTTTTTACCAAAAACAAAATGTGCATTTTATGCAGTGCAACGAATTTCAAAATAAACGCTTAAAAATGAAATGATATTTCATTTTTAGCTTGATTTGCACCAAAAACTCTGCTAAGATTTATATAGAAATTGTTGATGATGATGAAATAGCAAAAGTGATTGTATTGAATGTGGAGCAATCAAAATGAACGTAAAAAAAGAAAAATATAAGAGATGAAAGGAAAAGCAAAAATGAAAAAAGTACTGGCAATGGTTCTCGCGCTGGCAATGGTGTTCGCACTTTGCGCATGCGGGAACGGCGGCAACAACGGCGGAGATGATGCAAATAAAGGCAACTCCGACAACAACGGCAACGAACAGGCAAAAGACTTTTACACTGATCAGATCGATGTAAACGGCATAGACGCTAAGGGAAAGAAGATCGTCTACATTGCTCCCTCGCTTGACATCGAGTACTGGCAGTGGGTTGAGGACGGCGTAAGACAGGCATGTGAGGAATACGGTGTCAGCGTCGAAGTTTATGTTTCCAACAATAGCGCAGCAGATCAGGCCGAGAACGGCGAGACCGCTGTAATTCAGGGCGCGGATGCTGTTGTGCTCAGCCCTGTTTCTTCCGATTCCTGCTCTACCGTGCTTGACGCATGCGAGGACGCAGGCATTCCCGTAACGATCGCAGCAATCGGTTCTACCGCAGACAACTACTATGCATTTATTTCCGCAGACGATTACACCTCCGGCTATGATGCAGGCATTTACCTGTGCGACCAGGCAAAGGCTCTGGGCGGCGACTCGATCGGCGTTCTGGCTCTTCCTATGGATCGTTCCAATGCAAAGGCAAAGATGGCAGGACTTGAAAAGGCCTGCGAGGAAAAGGGTATCACCATTGCACAGACCATCCAGACCAGCAACCTTACCGTTTCAGAATCAACTGATATGTGCAGCGACCTTCTGACCGCAAACCCCGATATCAAGGGCATCTACTGCATGTACGAGCAGGCTGGTATTGCTGCTATCGACGTCGTTGATAACATGGGTGTGACCGGCAAGATCTCTATCGTTTCTTCTGACGGTTCTCCCGATTCCACTAAGGCAATCCGCGAAGGCAGACTCGCGGGACAGGTCGTTCAGGAAGCAGTCGGACAGGGCTACTGGGCAGCGGTAATGGCGTTCAAGGCCATAAGCGGACTCGAAGCTGATTCTCATATCATTCTCACTCCTGAACCGCTTGTCACCGCAGCAAATATTGACGATGAGGACGTACAGGCTGTCCTCAAGCTCACTTACCCCGCTTCCGCTGGAGCGTACTAATCCAAATCAGTATTATCGAAAAATGCGGCCGGTGGAGTTATTCACCGGCTGCGACAATTATGAGAATAACAGGAGCATGAAATGTTGACTATAGATCATTCCCCGATATTTGAATTAAAGCATGTGACCAAATCATACGGGAATAATATGGCGGTCAAAGATGGCAACCTGCGTATATATCCCGGTGAGGTACACGCTCTGATGGGTGGCAACGGCGCGGGAAAGTCAACTATGATAAAGATTATTGCCGGAGCACATCAGGCCGACTCCGGAGAGATACAGCTTGAGGGGAAAAACGTAGCTTTTAAGCATCCGAAGGAGGCAATGGACAGCGGCATTCAGGTTGTTTATCAGGAGCTGTCGCTGCTGCCGCATTTGACGGTTTCCGAGAACATAGCCATGCCGTCGAACGATATTGTCAGACACGGTATATATGACTGGAAAAAGTCAGATGCTTTGGCGGCCGAGGCTTTGAGCAAGCTTGGTTCGGCGACTGCGGATATCAGCCCCCATGATATTGTTTCCGAGCTCAGACCCGATCAGATGCAGATGGTTGAGATCGCTCGTGCGGTAGGTCAGAATGCAAAAATCATACTGCTTGACGAACCTACATCGTCTCTGAACTTTGAGGAAACTGAAAAGCTGTTCGAGTCCATACGCGGTCTGTGCAGCGCCGGAATCGGGATCATTTTTGTTTCCCACCGAATGAATGAGGTCAGAGATCTTTCCGACAGAATCACCATACTGCGTGACGGCGTCGTCATAGTTGACGGCGTTCCGATGAGCGAAAAAACAGACGAAGAGATCGTAAGCGACATGCTTGGCGAGAAGCTCAACGCTGAGGAGAAGAAACGCAAGGATTCGAACGCTTTTGAAAGCTCGGCGGAAGTGCTTTCGATTTCTTTTGACGGATATGACGGAGAATTAACTGTCAAGGAAGGCGAAATAGTAGGTCTTGCAGGCCTTGCGGGATCGGGCAGAAGCTCAGTCCTGCGGACGATATGGGGAACTAAGCCTCGCAGCGATATACATTTGAGATATCTTGGCGAGGAATATAAGCCTAAAAATCCTATGTATGCGCTCAAAAAGAAGATTGCATATATCAGCGAAGATCGCAGCGAAAGCGGATTGTTTTTCGGCCAGCCGATAAAGGAAACGGTGCTTATGGCTCACCGCAACCTGCAGCGAAAGTTGTTTGTCAAGAATAAGTCGGAGGATAAGCTGCTCGGGCAGATAATCGGCGAAGTGCAGATCAAAGTTCCTACTCATGAGTGTATGCCAGAAGCGTTGTCCGGCGGCAACCAGCAGAAGCTGCTGTTTGGACGATGGATTACGGACGAGGCAAAGCTTCTGCTGCTCGATGAGCCTACACGAGGCGTTGATATAAAAACAAAGCATGAGATATATCAGCGTGTGCGAAAAATGGTGGAAGCAAACAACGCCGGTGCCCTTGTGGTTTCATCGGAGCTTGAAGAATTGGTCCTGATGTGCGACAAGGTGCTGATAATCCGCGACGGACATGTTGAAGATGTTCTCACCGGAGACAGAATAACAGAGAACAACATGATGGCTGAAATAACTGCCTCAGGAAATACTAAACAGCAAACGGAGGATAACAAAAGTGTCTGATAAAAGTAACAGCCTCAAGCAGCCCCAGGGCAGTTTGGGAAAAACGATAAGAAATTACAAGCTCGAGCTTGGTATGACAGTCATACTCATAGTGCTTTACATAGTGCTGCATGCAGTAACCGGAACGGCGCTGGGCAAAGGCAATGTAATGAATGTCCTCCAGTCTGCAGCTCCTTTGCTGATAATGACCATGGGTCAGCTGCTTGTAGTTATCACAGGCGGAATCGACCTTTCCGTTGGCTCTGTATATTCGCTATCCGGCATGGTCGGTGCTCTGGTCATGCTCTCGACCGGAAGCATTGCGGCAGGCGTAGCAGCTTGCCTTGCCGTAGGTCTTGTCTGCGGCGTTTTGAACGGCCTGCTTGTCGCAAAAGCAAAGATGGCGCCGTTTATAGTAACTCTTGCAATGCAGGGCGCCGCAGCTTCCTTGACCAAGGTCATCTCCGGCGGCAACTCTCAGACGATCACGCTCACGGCGTTCAAAGAATTTAACAGAGGCACTATAATTCCCGGATTAAAGAACTATATACTTTACATGATAATAATCGTTGTGGTAATGTATTTCGTCCTCAGAAAGACCTCTTTTGGCCGCTGGGTATATGCAACAGGCTCAAACGAGGGAGCTTCTCACCTCGTCGGCATTCCTGTTGATAGGGTGAAAATACTTTGCTACACGATAAGTGCAGGTCTGTCGTCCATAGCGGCTCTCCTCGGTGCATCGAGGCTTATGACGGTTGAGTGTACGGCAGGTGTCGGTATGGAGCTTGACGCAATTGCTGCGACCTGCATAGGCGGCGCAAGCTTATCCGGCGGACTTGGAAGCGCATTTGGCGCGCTTATAGGTACGCTGTTGCAAAAGGGTATCAACAACGGAATCAACCTTCTCGGAATCAACTCCTTCTGGTCCGGCATCGTCACCGGCATTGTCATAGTGGTGGCTGTTTATGTAGGCAAAATTGCTTCACGCGGCAGGAAAAGAGTATAACATAAAAAGTATAAATAATTTTTTAAGGAGAACTAAAAATGAAAATCAAAAAGCTTCTTGACCTCTCTCAGACTTTCTATCATAACAATCCCGGCTACATGCCGTACGAGCTATGTGAGATCAATTACGAGACCCTTGTCCCCAAAGACGGCTACACCTCCGAGCGTATCTACATGAATACCCATACCTCAACGCATTTTGACGCACCGTTCCATCATTTCGTGGACGGTATGGATGCTGCACAGTATCCCATTGACCGTCTTGTCGGCGAAGCGGTTCCCATCGACCTTTTTGATCTGCCCGAGCATTCGGCGATCACTGCCGAGCATCTTGAAAAATACGCCGACATCGTAAAGCCGGGCGATATTCTGCTTCTCTGCACCGGTTACGGACTCAAGCGCAGCTGGAGCTCGGACTATGTTGATAACTGGACGTTCCTGTCTGTGTCGGGCGCTAACTGGGTGGTTGAGCACGGCGTTAAAGGTGTTGCAATTGACGCGATGAGCGTCGGAGGCCCCAAGCCCGAGGATGAGGGCGGCCCCGTTCACAAAATCTGCCTTAGCAAGGGCATCTGGTACGGCGAAGAGCTTTACCTGCCCCGTGAGCTGCTTGAAGAGAAGCGTTGGAACTTCGCGTTCCTGCCCCTAAAGATGGAGCGTTGCAGCGGCGCACCCGGCCGTGCAATCGCATGGACAGAGGAATAAATTTTAAGCGCAGCTAAAGGAGAATATCAATGAAAGTTTTAATGATCGGGGCAGGGGATATTGCAAAATCCCATGCCAGAGCCGTTGAGAAGCTTGGCGGCGAGATTGTAGGCGCTTTCGATGTCAGCGAAAATGCGCTCAAGTCCTTCAAAAAGGAATTTTACTGCGACGTAATAAGCTACGAGCAGATACCGGAGTATGTCGAAAAGGCAGACTACGCAGTTATTTCGACGCCCCCGACGAAGCGTCTTGACTATGTTGAGATGGTTCTGTCAAAGCATGTTCCTCTGTATCTTGAAAAGCCCATTGCCACAACTCTGGAAGATGCAGAGAAGATAGTTGCCATGGCAAAGCAGTATGACGCGAAGATAATCGTCGGCTTTGCCCACCGCTTCCGTCCTGCGTTTGTCAAAATGTACGATATGGTCAAGTCCGGAATGTTCGGTGACCCCGTCAACGTTTTCAGCTACCGTGTCGGCGCAGGCTTTGGCTACGGCAAGAATAACGCCATGTACGGCAACTCCTGGCGCACCGACCCCAAGCTCGCATGCGGAATGACTATCGAGTCGGTATCGCACGAGTTTAACCTCCTGACCTCGCTGGCAGGCGAGTTTGATACCATTGCCTGCAACGTCAAGGGGACCATAAGCAACGTTCCACAGTTCGACACCAACTCGACCATGGTCATAAGATGCAAAAACGGCGCAGTCGCCTCGATAATGACGAGCTGGAGCTCCGGCGCCGGCGCAAACCTCAAGGGCTATATCGGAACAAACGGCAGCATTCTGCTGCGCGGCCGCAACATGTTCGAGTTTGACTCTCTTACATATAAAACAGTGGATATGGATCACGAGGAGAGCATCACATTCAATGATTCCTATGATCTCAACAAGGACGAGGTCATCTACCATGTCCACGTTTACTTCCAGAACTGCCTGAAGAACAACAAGCCTGTTGAGATTGGCGGCCTGTCCGAGGGCATGAAGGTTCTCAAGCTCTCGAATGCAGCTCTTAAATCCGCTAAGGAGCAGAAAACCATAGCTCTCGGTGATTACTACACCCTTTAAGCGAGGAGGATACAAATGAACGAAAAAGTCAGTATGCTCAAAGAAAAAGCAAAAGAACTCAGAAAAACGGCGCTGACGATGATTTTCGAGGCACAGTCCGGTCATCCCGGCGGTTCGCTGTCGTCAGCCGACATCGTAACGGCCCTGTATTTTTCCGAAATGCACGTTGACCCGAAAAATCCGCAGTGGCCCGACAGGGACAGATTTGTTCTTTCAAAGGGCCATGTCTGCCCGATCCAGTACGCGGCGCTCGGCAGCCTCGGATTTTTCCCGGAGGAAGTGCTGCACACCCTGCGTCAGGAAGGCTCTATGCTTCAGGGTCACCCCAGCATGCTCAAGTGCCCCGGCATAGATATCTCCACCGGCTCACTCGGGCAGGGCGCTTCGTGCGCTGTCGGCATGGCTCTTGCCGGCAAGCGCGACCATAAGGACTACCGCGTGTTCACGCTCCTCGGCGACGGTGAGATGGATGAGGGCATAGTCTGGGAAGCCATGATGAGCGCAAACCGTTATCGGCTTGACAATTTCGTCATAATAGTAGATAATAATGGTCTCCAGCTCGATGGTCCCTGCGATCAGATCATGCCGCATATCGACCTGAGCGCAAAGGCGGCAGCCTTTGGCTTTGAGGTCTATGATATCGACGGACACGACATGCAGCAGATACTTGACGCTTTCGATAAAATACGCGCAGCCAAAAACGGCAAGCCCAAATTCATCAATGCAAAAACCGTTAAGGGCAAGGGCGTTGATTTCATGGAAAATCAGGTTTCGTGGCACGGCACGGCTCCCAATGCCGAGCAGTATGCCGACGCAATGGTGCAGATAGACAGGAGCTGAGATCATGGAAAAAGGTAAAATGATAGCTACTCGCGACGGCTTCGGCGACGAGATCGTTGAAGTCGGCAAGGAAAATAAGGATATCTATGTGGTTGACGTTGATATCGGCAAGTCCTGCAAGACCGCAAAGTTTATGAAGGCTCTGCCCGATCAGTACGTCAATGTCGGCATTGCCGAGCAAAACGGCGCCGCGCTCTCGGCCGGTCTTGCATCCACCGGCAAGATCCCGTTTGTCGTGACCTATGCGGTGTTCGGCTCGCTGAGAATGTGCGAAATGATCCGACAGGAGATGTGCTACACCAATCTCAATGTCAAGATCGCATGCTCTCACGGCGGCGTTACCCCGGCAAACGACGGCGCAAGCCATCAGGCGATAGAGGATATGGGCGTTCTGCGTACCATTCCGAACATAACCGTTATCCAGCCGGCAGATTATGTTTCGGCAAGAAAGCTCGTCCGTGCCGCGGCCGAGACCTACGGCCCGATGTATCTGCGCTTCACGCGCGACGCCGTTCCCGTCATATATGACGAGGATCAGGAGTTTACAATCGGCAAGGCTGTCCGCCTGCGCGACGGTAAGGACGTTGCGATAATCGCGATCGGCGATACGGTGCGCCTTGCACTGGATGCCGCGCGCGAGCTTGAGAGCAAGGGCATAAGCGCAAGAGTTCTCGATATGCACACGCTCAAACCGCTGGATAACGAAGCTGTCGATGCCTGCATTAACGATATCGGCAAGATAATCACCGTTGAAGATCACAACATCATAAACGGTCTTGGCAGCGCGGTGTGCGAGCGCGCAGCCGAGGCAGGGAAGGGCAAGGTCGTGCGCATCGGCATACAGGACTGCTTCGGCCAGTCCGCGCCGTATGAGCGCCTGCTTACAGTCAACGGCATTACGGTTGAGAATATCGTTGAAAAAGCAATGAAAGGAATATGATTATGCCACTGGTAACAACCAAGGAAATGTTCAGCAAGGCCTACGCAGGCGGATACGCCGTAGGCGCATTCAATGTCAATAACATGGAGATCGTGCAGGGCATCACCGAGGCGGCCGCAGAGCACAAAGCTCCGGTCATCCTCCAGGTGTCCAAAGGTGCGCGCGCGTACGCAAACCACACCTATCTGATGAAGCTTGTTGAGGCTGCGGTCGAGGAGACTGGACTTCCCATAGCGCTCCATCTTGACCACGGTGACAGCTATGAGCTTTGCAAATCCTGCATAGACGGCGGCTTCACCTCCGTCATGATCGACGCATCCTCCAAGTCCTTTGAGGATAACATTGCGCTCACCCGCAAGGTCGTTGAGTACGCTCACGATCACGGAGTTGTCGTCGAGGCAGAGCTTGGCACACTCGCCGGCATTGAGGACGAGGTAAATGTCTCCGCCGAGGATTCGTCCTACACCCGTCCCGAGGACGTTCAGGAATTTGTCGAGCGCACAGGCTGCGATTCTCTCGCTATCGCTATCGGCACCTCTCACGGTGCATATAAGTTCAAGCCCGGAACGAAGCCCCAGCTCCGCTTTGACATTCTTGAGGATGTCGAGCGCCGTCTGCCCGGCTTCCCGATAGTTCTGCACGGCGCATCCTCCGTTCCGCAGGAATTTGTAAAGCAGATCAACGAAAACGGCGGCAATATGCCCGGTGCTATCGGCGTTCCTGAGGCTCAGCTCCGTCAGGCGGCATCCATGGCAGTGTGCAAGATAAACATCGACTCCGATCTTCGCCTTGCAATGACCGCATCCATCCGCAGCTACCTGAACGCTCATCCCGATCATTTTGATCCGCGCCAGTACCTCAAGCCGGCACGCCAGGCAATAAAGGACATGGTCGCACACAAGATAGTCGATGTTCTCGGCTGCAACGGAAAGGCATAAGCTATGAGCAAACATCTTAAAGGAGCCTGCATATTCGGGCAGTCCGGCGGCCCTACCGCAGTCATAAATGCCAGCATGTACGGCGTAGTCAGCGCGGCTCTCGCTTCCGAGAATATAACCCGTGTCTACGGTGCTCAGTACGGCATAAAGGGCGTGCTTGAGGACAAGCTTTTTGACATGGGCGCAGAAGACGCCGAGGAGCTTAAGCTTCTGCTGAACACTCCGTCGTCGGAGCTTGGCTCATGCCGCTATAAAATAGCCGAGCCGGAGGAGGATGACAGCGATTATAAGCGCATACTTGAAGTTTTCAAAAAGTATGACGTTCGCTACTTCTTCTATAACGGCGGCAACGATTCGATGGACACCTGCAATAAGATAAGCCGCTACATGAGCAGTGTCGGCTATGATTGCAGAGTTATCGGAGTTCCCAAAACGATCGACAATGACCTGTTCGGAACGGATCACTGCCCCGGCTACGGCAGCGCGGCAAAATATATCGCAACATCCTGCATGGAACTTTATAAGGATACCTGCGTTTACAGCACCGGCACGGTCAACGTCGTTGAGATTATGGGCCGTCATGCCGGCTGGCTTGCGGCATCGGCAGCACTTGCTACATATAAGGGCTGCGGCCCCGACCTCGTTTATCTGCCCGAGCGCGATTTCGATATGGAAAGCTTCTGTGCCGATGTCGAGCGCGTGTATAAGGAAAAGGGCAAGGCGCTCGTCGTCGTCTCCGAGGGCATCCACTATGCCGACGGCAGCTTCGTTTCCGAGGCCAAGACCTCGTCAAACGACGGCTTTGGGCATGTGCAGCTCGGCGGACTTGCCGTCATGCTCGCTGCGGTACTTCATCAGCGCATCGGCGCCAAGGTTCGCGGCATTGAGCTGAGCCTTTTGCAGAGAGCTGCGGCGCACCAGGCTTCCGCCACCGATATTGCCGAGGCCGAGATGGCCGGCCGCTTTGCCGTTGAATCGGCACTGAGCGGCGTAAGCGGCAAGATGGCTGCCTTCGGCAGAGCTACCGAGGGCGGACAGTATCGCTGCGTGCCGACACTCATTGACCTTGAGGACGTCGCTAACCGCGAAAAAACGGTCCCGACAGAGTGGATAAACGCCGAGGGCAACTTCGTAACAGAGGACTTCATAAACTATGCTCTGCCGCTTATCAAGGGCGAGAGCGAGGCAGTTTATGAGGACGGTCTGCCCAGATACGCAAAGCTCAAAAAGGTCTACGCTTCTCAGGAAGTAACGGTCTGAAACCATATGATTTAGCCGCACACTTTATCGTGTGCGGCTTTTTCTTTTGACGCGCATTTGCGCAGAGAACCTGCTGAGCATCGGTTCGGCTGCGTGGGCAAGTATAAGAGTGCGCCCGTCGTATGTAAAAATGTCGGCCTCAACGCCGTCCGGACAGCCGTCAAAAAGCTCTGATATCTCTTCGTTTGTAAGCTCCTTATCTGCGCAAAGAAATGCAACGTCTTTGTCGGATAACATAATATCTTGCTCCTGAATTTAACAAATTTACATTTTGAGAACAAAATTTAATCAATCTGAATAACAGCTCACAAAATTTCGTTAACAAAGCATAGTTTAGCGGAATTTTTTTTGATTTTCTATACAAAAATTATGGAAATATCACAAAGAAGGTGCTATACTGTTTTAGCATTATGTAAAGCAGATAATTATTTTTCACGAGGCGCATTATGAGCTATATTGAGAAGAAAATAGATAGTGAAGAAAAGTATCGCGGCGTCATTGTGAATGTTCGTCTTGACCACGCCGAGCTGTGCGACGGAAGCATCGTAAAGCGCGAGGTAGTTGAGCATCCGGGCGGCGCGACTATACTGCCGATCGACGACGAGGGCTATTGCTATTGCGTAAGGCAGTTTCGTTATCCGTTCCAGAAGGAGCTGCTTGAAGTGCCTGCCGGCAAGCTTGAATACGGAGAGGATCCGTATGAGTGTGCAGTGCGCGAGCTTTCCGAGGAAACGGGCTTTACCGCCGACGAGATCATAAGCCTCGGCGAGGACTATTCGTCCCCAGGATTTTCGACCGAAACGCTGCATATATATCTCGCGCGCGGACTTCACCGCGGCAAGAGCCATCTTGACGAGGGCGAGTTTCTGAGCGTCGAAAAGCACCACATCGACGAGCTTGTGCAGCTTGTCATGGACGGAAAGATCGCCGACGGCAAGACCAACATCGCCGTTCTCAAGGCAAAACGCCTGCTTGAGAACGAGAAATAGTTACGATTTGTTTACATTGCTAATTGCCTTTGCATATGCACTATGCTATAATAACAAACCGGTGCGTCAGTACCTATGAAAGGTGTAAAATATGGAAAAGTACGTCATAAACGGTGGAAAACCGCTTCAGGGCGAGGTTGATATAAGCGGAGCGAAAAACGCGGCGGTCGCGATAATTCCGGCTGCACTGATGGTTGACGGTATCTGCCGCATAGAGAATATGCCGCAGATCAGCGATACCGACATGCTCCTTACGATATTGACTCAGCTCGGCGCCGAGGTCAGAGTGATCTGTCCCGGCACTATAGAGATAGACAGCCGCAACGTAAGATTCTGCGACGCTCCCTTTGAGCTTATGCGAAAGATCCGCGCATCTTATTATCTCATCGGCGCAATGCTCGGCAGATTCGGCAGTGCAAAAACAACTATGCCCGGTGGGTGCAACTTTGGTGTTCGCCCAATCGACCAGCATATAAAGGGAATGAACGCCCTCGGCGCTGACGTCGATGTGCGCAACGGCTTTGTGTATGCCGAGGCGACCGACGGCAGTCTTCACGGAGCAAAGATTTATCTTGACAAAGTATCTGTCGGCGCAACAATGAATATCATCCTTGCGGCCACCATGGCAAACGGAAGGACGATAATCGAAAACGCGGCAAGAGAGCCGCATATAGTTGACCTTGCAAACTTCTTAAACTCCATGGGCGCGGATGTTCGCGGAGCAGGTACGGATACGGTAAAGATCAACGGAGTTGACAGACTTCACGGCGGCAGCTATTCCATTATTCCCGACCAGATTGAGGCGGGAACCTATATGGCAGCCGCGGCGGCCACCGGCGGCGAGGTTCTTGTCAAGAACGTCATCCCCAAGCACCTTGAGTGCATTTCGGCAAAGCTGCGCGAAACCGGCACGATCGTTCAGGAATATGAGGACTGCGTCCTCGTAAAGGGTAACGGTCATCTGCGCAAGGCAAATATCAAGACCCTGCCGTATCCCGGATTTCCGACCGATATGCAGCCGCAGATGGGCGCTCTGCTTTGTATGGCGAACGGAACGAGCGTCATAACCGAGGGAATTTACGATAACCGCTTCAAATATGTTAACGAGCTGCGCAAAATGGGCGCCGATATTCAGGTTGACGGGCGCATTGCGATTTTTGAAGGCGGCGCAAAGCTCACCGGCGCGCCCGTTATGGCCTGCGATTTGAGAGCAGGCGCTGCAATGGTCATTGCCGGCCTGTGCGCAAGCGGAAAGACCGAAATTGAGGATATACATTTCATTGAGCGCGGCTATGAGAATTTCGTAGGCAAGCTCAGAAAGCTCGGAGCAGATATCAGCATCGTCGATTACCCCGACGAGCCTGAGCTGCATGATAAAGTGATTTCGATAGGATAAAATATGCGTATAGTAACTTTCGCCAGCGGTTCTTCAGGCAATTGCAGCCTCGTTTCTGAGGGCAAAGCGAATATACTTATAGATGCGGGGATATCCATGCGCAGGACCGTTGCGGCTCTTGCGCAGCTCGGACTTACTCCGCAGGATCTGTGCGGAGTGCTCATAACACATGAGCACTCCGATCACATTTCCGGGCTTTCGATGCTCATTAAGCATCACGACCTGAGTATATTTGCTCCAAAGCCCCTATGTGAGGAGCTTTGCCGGGTAAAACCGGAGATAAAAAGCAATTTAAACTACATACCCGAGGATGATAGGCTCTCCCTCGGCGGCGTTGAGGTCAGCTGCTTTAGAACCATGCACGATGCCGCTTACAGCGTCGGCTATCGCTTTGAAGGCGAGGAAACCTTAGGCTTTGCAACCGATACCGGCAGCATAAACTATGAGCTTATTGCCGGGCTTGAAGGCGCGGATACTGCGCTTATTGAGGCAAATCATGATATTGCAATGCTTAAAAACGGAGCGTATCCGTATTTTTTGAAGCGCAGAATACTTGCGCCCACAGGGCATTTGTCAAATGACGACAGCGGAATTTTGGCTGAACATCTTGCAAAACACGGAACAAAGCATATAATATTAGGGCACTTGAGCCGCGATAACAATACGCCTGAACTTGCGTACGGCACTGTCAGCACCGCCGTTTCCGTTAAAAACGTGCAAATAAGTGTTGCTACGGCAAATAATATGCTTGCAGTCGAGGCGGGAGAGAGGTTAAAATGCTTAGCATAAGACTCATATGCGTCGGCAAGCTCAGAGAGCAGTTTTATGTTGATGCATTCGCCGAGTATTCCAAGCGCCTGTCGGCCTACTGTAAATTTGAATGTATTGAGCTGAATGAAACAAAGTTGGGTGCTTCTCCGTCAGATAAGGAGATAGCCGCGGCGCTGGATAAGGAAGCCGGAGATATTGAGCGTGCAATAGGTAAGGACGCTTACGTTATTGCAATGTGCGTCGAGGGCAGGCAGCTTAAAAGCGAGGATTTTGCGCGGAGGATAAACGAACTTGCCGTTTCCGGAAGGGGAAGGCTGTGCTTTGTCGTCGGCGGCTCGTTCGGCCTGTCGCCTAAAATAAAGCAGCGCGCGGACATGCGCCTTGGCATGAGCGAAATGACCTTTCCGCACCATCTTGCACGGGTTATGCTCGCCGAGCAGATCTACCGCAGCTTCAAAATCCTCGAAGGATCGAGATATCATAAATAACGGAGGGCAGTAATGGACGAAAAAGTTAAGCTTGAATGGGGAAGAAAGCTCACCGGCGATCTTCTCAAAAAGTGGCCGAAGGACGAAAACGGCGAGCCTATAGAGCCTGTTTTCCTTACACATTGCAAGTGTCTTGACATCAGCGACGAGATGATAGTAAACTTACTTGAGGCATATGGCATTCCGTGCATAAGACAGTATCCGAACGACGGCGATTTCGGCCGCCTGATCCTCGGGACAAGCGGCACGGGTGTTGAAATATATGTACCTAAGACAATGTATGAGGACGCTGTCAATTTAAGCGAAGGGAGCGCAGAATATGACGAGGAATTATAAGGAAGAGTACCAGCGCTGGCTGGACAGCCCCGCACTGAGCGAGTCCGAATGGGAGGAGCTCAACTCTATAGCAAACGACGAAAAAGAAATCGAGAGCCGCTTTTTTGCGCCGCTCGAGTTCGGCACTGCCGGACTGCGCGGAACAATGAAGCTCGGTCTGCATCAGATGAATGTCCACATCATCCGCCACGCCACCCAGGCGTTTGCAAACGTCATCAAGGCCGAGGGCGAGGAGGCAATGAAAAAGGGCATAGCCATCTGCTTTGACTGCCGCAACAACAGCGAGCTTTTTGCTCATGAGGCTGCATGCGTTATGGCCGCAAACGGCATCCATGTGCGCATTTTTGACGCTCTGCGTCCGACTCCTGAGCTGAGCTTCGCCGTGCGCTACTACGGAACCACTGCCGGTCTTAACATAACCGCATCTCACAATCCCAAGGAGTATAACGGCTACAAGGTATATTGGTCGGACGGCGCTCAGCTTCCGCCGCAGCACGCTGAGGCGATCGCCGAGCAGATGAGCAAGATCGATATATTCGATGACTTTGTCAGCTGCGACTTTGACGAAGCCGTGTCTCAGGGTAAGATTGAGCTTATAGGAACCGAGACCGACGAGGCATATCTCGAGTGTGTGCTCGGACAGGCTATAAACAAGCCCCTCGTAGCTAAGGTAGCTCCGGAGCTTAAGATAGTCTACACTCCGTTCCACGGCGCAGGCTATAAGCTCGTTCCCGAGGCTCTGCGCCGTCTGGGCATAACTCAGCTTTATCCTGTGCCCGAGCAGATGGTCATTGACGGAAACTTCCCCACGGTTGAGAGCCCAAATCCAGAAAACCCCGAGGGCTTTTATCTTGCGGTCGATCTTGCAAAGAAGGTCGGCAGCGACCTTATAATCGGAACCGATCCCGATTCTGACCGCATAGGCGTTATGGTGCGCTCAGGTGGGGATTATATCTCCATCACCGGCAACCAGCTCGGCGTTTTGCTGCTTGACTATGTCATAAATGCGCGCAAGGCAGCCGGAACTCTGCCGGAGAATGCAGGCGCTGTAAAGAGTATCGTAACCACCGAGATGGCAAAGGCCGTTGCCGAGACCAACGGAGTTCACTTTGAGGATACCTTCACCGGCTTTAAATTTATGGCCGAGCGTATCGCGCAGTGGGAAAAGGCCGGAAGCTATAAATATATCTTCGCCTATGAGGAAAGCTACGGCTATATGATGGGTGACTATGTCCGCGATAAGGACGCAGTAACAGCGTCGATGATGGTAGCCGAAATGGCCGCTTACTATCACGATAAGGGCATGAATCTCAGCCAGGCAATGGAAAGCCTGTACGAAAAGTACGGCCGCTACGCCGAAAAAACGCTCAACCTCGTCATGCCCGGACTTGACGGCATAGTTAAGATGAAAGATCTTATGGCTAAGCTTCGCAGCAATCCACCGAAGCAGATCGCCGGCGTTGAGGTGTTCAGGCTGCGCGACTATTCCGACGGCAGCATAAAGGTTCCCGAGCTTGGCGTTATGGGTCAGACCCCGATAAAGGGCTCGAACGTTCTGTATTTCGAGCTTGCCGACGGAACGAGCTTCATCGTCCGCCCGTCCGGCACGGAGCCGAAGGTCAAGGTCTATATCCTCTGCAAGGGTGCGGATAAAGCCGAATGCGACGCTAAGATCGCAAAATATTCCGAATATGCGGAAGGCCTGAGAAAATGAAAGATAAACTTAAACAGCTCGGAGGGCTGTTTATAACCTTCGCCGTGGTCGGAGTAACGACCTTCGGCGGAGGCTATGCGATGCTGCCGGCGCTTCAGCGCGAGGTCGTCGAAAAGCGCCGCTGGGCAACGGATGAAGAGGTCATGGACTGGTACGCCATCGGCCAGTGCACGCCCGGCATTATCGCCGTTAACACAGCCACCTTTGTCGGTCAGAAGCAGGCAGGCGTGCTCGGTGGGATATTCGCCACTCTCGGCGTTGTGTTTCCGTCGCTTGTGATAATAACGATAATTGCCGCGTTTATTCAGAATTTCGCGCATCTTCCTGCGGTGCAGAGCGCGTTTGCTGGAATCCGTGTCTGCGTGTGCGTGCTTATTCTCAATGCAGTCGTGAAGCTGTGGAAAAAGTCCGTCATTGACTGGAAAACGCTGCTTATATTCATCGCGGTGTTTGCATGCAGCGTGTTTTTGAGCATTTCGCCGGTGATATATGTCCTCGCCGCCGCGATTGCCGGAATCATCGTCAAGGAATTGGAGGCGCGTAAATCATGATATATCTGCGCCTTTTCTGGGAGTTTTTCAAAACCGGCCTGTTCGCCGTCGGCGGCGGACTGGCAACGCTCCCGTTTATCTATGACATATCCGACCGCACGGGCTGGTTTTCCTATCAGCAGATAGCCGATATGATAGCCGTGTCCGAGTCAACGCCCGGCCCGATAGGCGTCAATACGGCGACCTACGTCGGCTATATAACAGGCGGCTTGCCGGGAGCGATCGTTGCAACGCTCGGCCTTGTGACGCCGGCGATAATTATCATACTCATCATTGCGTCCTGCCTGAAAAAGTTCAGGGAAAACCGCTTTGTTGACCATGCTTTTTACGGGCTGCGCCCGGCCTCGGCAGGACTGATTGCCGCAGCAGGCTTTTCCGTTGTTATGCTTGCGCTCGTCCGCGAGGATGCGTTTAAGGCAAGCGGAAATATCCTTGACCTGTTTTCCTGGAAGGGACTTGCGCTTGCGGCTGTAATATGGGTGTTCACAAATCTCATAAAGAAAACGAAGGATTTGCATCCGATATTCTACATCGCGGCATCTGCCGTAGTCGGCATACTTGTGTTTTAAAAAATTACTGCCGCACCCAGCAGGGCAAGTGCAGCTGCGATAAGCGCCGTCAAAAACCGTCCGATCATGTATCGGGCGGTTTTTATATCCGTTCCGGCTATCATGGAAAAGGTCTGGAAGTGAACCGAAAGACCGCCCCAGGAGAGAATAAACGCAGCGAGGGCGAGATTAATTGGGCTTATTGCAAGTCCGGTCATGCTGCCTATGCCGTTTCCAAGTTCGAGAATGCCGGCAAGCAGCGCTGCGCACCAGCTAAGCTCGGCTCCGAGCATGTATGAAAGCTCGCCGGCAATGCTTCGCGTTATATCCATAGCGTCGAGAACGCCGTTTATCGCCGAAAAAGCAACCACAAAGGCGCAGACACCTATCATCGAATCGGCAGCGCGCTTAACCGACGCCGTGAACGCCGCCGAGAAGCTCACCGGGGAGAATATATCCTCGTCATAGCAGATATCGCACGGAGCCTTCGGGCAGATAATAACGCCGAAAATGAGCGCTGCCAAAATATGCACGGCATACAGAAAAAAGCCTGCTGAAGCAGAGCTGAAAACGCCGACCCCGGCGGCACCGATGATAAATGCAGGCCCGGAGTTATTGCAGAAAACTATGAGCCGAGATGCGTCGTCACGGCTTACAAGCCCCTGCGCTCTCAGCCGTGCTATGTATGCCGCGCCCAAAGGATATCCGCCGGTGACGCCGATAATGAATGCCGAAACTCCGTGGCCGGACATGCCGAGCCGTGCGCCAAGCGGCGCAAGCGCGTTTGCCGTGAGCTTTGATGCGCCAAGCTCGTTTAAAAGATTGGCCGCAATGAAAAACGGAAACAGCGACGGCATGATCATCTGCGTGCACATTATAAGCCCTGCTTTCACTGCCTCGGCAGCGGCCTTCGGGAAAATGAGCAGCGCGGCGAATATGCCGAATGATGCAAAAATATACAGAGCCTTTTTCATACTATCAACTCCTTGTCCATGTATTAAGCTATGCTTTGCGGCATAGGTTTAGACTGCGGAGGTGAGCGTAAATGAAAACAAAACGCGACAGAGCCGAGCTTCTTGCCGATAAGCTTGATATCCCGGCCGATGCTCTCGGCAGCGTTAAGCTCAGCCTCTGCGGAAGAAGCCGACTGCTTATTGAAAACCACCGCGGAATTATCACATATAACGATAATCTTATTGAGATCGACTGCGGCAGCGTAAAGCTCGCGGTGCGCGGCGATGCTCTGCGCCTTGGAGCGATGAACGGCAGCGATATGTTCATATGCGGCAGAATTATTGCATTGGAGTTTGAATAATGAGAAAGCTTTACGATCTTGCGCGCGGAGTGGCTGAGCTTGAAGTCTCCGGCGCGCAGCCCGAGCGCATACTAAATTACTGCGCCGAAAACGGGATAGAGTTTTGGAGCGCAAGCCCATGCCGGGATTTTTCGATCACCTTTTGCGTACATGCATCCTATGCCGATAGCCTGCTTGCCCGGAGCGGCAAAAACGGACTTGACGTAAAGCTCATCTCCGAAACCGGCGGCAGGAAGCTTAAGCTCGGTGCAAAAAGACGAGCCGTGTTTTTGCTCGCTTTCGTTTTGTGCGTTTCGCTTGCCGCCGTATCGTCGCTGTTTTTGTGGAGGATCGAGATAAGCGGAAACGATAAGCTCAGCGATGCAGAGATTTTGCGCAAGCTCGCAGAATGCGGCGTTGACTACGGTGCGTATTGGCCGGCGCTGTCGTCCGATGAGATACGCAGCCGCATAGTGTCCGAAATGCCGGAAATAGCGTGGCTTAGCCTGAACGTTCGCTCGTCAAAGGCTGAGATCATAGTTCATGAGCGCATCGATAAGCCCGATATCGTCAACGAAAAATCGCCATGCGATATAATCGCGTCAAAAAGCGGTGTGATCAGAAAAATGTCCGTCCTCGAAGGCGAGAGCGCAGCAATCGTCGGTAATGCGGTGGCAAAGGGCGATGTTCTGGTGCGCGGACTTATGAGCAGCGAAACGGGGGATGAGCGCTATGTCCACTCAATGGCTCAGGTGATTGCCGACACATGGTATGAGATAAGTGCCCAAACGCCGCTGCTTGAAGAGCGAAAAACCGAAAAGAGCGGCCGAAACACGGCCTTTTCGCTTGTTATCGGGAAAAAGCGGATAAATTTTTTCTCCGACAGTAGAAATAAATGCGATAGTTGTGATAAAATAAATAAATTAAAGTACATATCCCTCGGCGACGTTTTCACTTTGCCGGTCGGATATGCTGTCGAGCGCACAACGCAGTATAAAACGAGCCTTTTGCCTATTGATGAGGATGAGGCCGTCGGGCGCATGAAGGAAAACCTCAAAAATGAGCTTCAGCGCCGCATCGGCGACGGTCAGATTGTGTCTGCGGAGTATTCCGTGTCCAAGACCGATAAGGTCATGACGGTCACGCTGCGCGCTCAGTGCACAGAGAATATTGCCAAGGAGGCAGACTATGATTGAAAGAACGATAGAAGTCGAAAGAATGGAGCATGTAATAAGCGTGTTTGGCTCGTTCGACCGAAACCTGAGCATAATTGAATCCGAGCTTGGCGTTAAAGTTCTTGACCGCGAGAATAAGATACACATCTGCGGTGAGGAAGAGAGCGTCATGCTCGCCGAGAAGGCGATAAACGGTCTGCTTACGCTTGCCGCTCGCGGAGAGAATATCGACGCGCAGAGCGTGAGATATATCCTCAAGCTCGTTGCCGAGGGAAGGGAATCAAAGATAAACGAGCTTGCAAGCGACGTTGTGTGCATAACGGCGAAGGGCAAGCCGGTCAAGGCAAAAACCCTCGGCCAGAAAACCTATTGCGACGCAATAGCAAATAATACGATAACTCTCGGCATCGGCCCTGCCGGAACGGGCAAGACCTATCTTGCCGTTGCTGCCGCGGTCGCGGCGTTCAGAGCCGAGGAGGTAAACCGCATAATCCTGACCCGCCCTGCCGTTGAAGCCGGCGAGCGCCTCGGTTTTCTCCCCGGTGATCTGCAAAGTAAGGTAGATCCGTATCTCAGACCGCTTTATGACGCGCTGTTTGACATGCTCGGAGCCGACACATATCAGAAATATCTCGAGCGCGGAAACATTGAGGTCGCGCCGCTTGCCTACATGCGCGGCCGTACGCTTGACGACAGCTTCATAATCCTAGACGAAGCGCAGAATACCTCCCGCGAGCAGATGAAAATGTTCCTTACCCGAATAGGCTTCGGCTCAAAGGTCGTTATAACGGGCGACATTACGCAGATCGACCTGCCGGAGGACAAGGTCAGCGGCCTGAAGATAGCAATGAAGGTTCTTGACGGCATTGAGGATATATCCATCTGTAAGCTCACCGGCGCCGACGTTGTGCGCCACCAGCTCGTTCAGAAGATAATCGAGGCATATGAGGTCTACGATAAGAAAAATCCGCCCGAGCCTGCCGCAAAGTCCGGCCCGTATAGGAGGAAAAAGCAATGATAAAGCATGAGATATATGTAAGCCGCGAAAAAAGCGGCATGGGACACAATAATGCGGCAGCGCTTATTAAAAAAGCCGCAGCTATGGCGCTGGACGCCGAAGGCGTGGACAGGCCCTGCCTTATAAGCGTTATGCTCACCGATAACGGGGGTATCCGTGAAACAAATCGGGATTTTCGCGGCATTGATGCTGCAACGGACGTCCTGTCTTTTCCACTCAACGAGCTGACACCGGGCGAATTTGACGCAGCCCTTTGCGATACCGACCCGTATACGGGAGCCGTCATGCTCGGCGATATGATGATATCGCTCGAAATGTGCGCACAGCAGGGAGAGGAATTCGGCCACGGATTTGACAGGGAGGTAAGCTACCTCACGGTACACAGTGTTCTGCATCTGCTCGGCTACGATCACGTCGATGAGAGCGAAATGAAAAAGCAGATGCGCGCAAGAGAAAAAGAAATAATGGGAGACATATGATATGATAAGCAAAACTGCAATGATAACGATATGCGGCCGCCCTAATGTCGGCAAATCAACGCTCACAAACGCGCTTGTCGGCGAGAAGATTGCCATAGTTTCAAATAAGCCGCAGACCACGCGCAACCGCATCAGCGCCGTTGTAAACCGCGGCGACACACAGTTTGTTATAATCGACACTCCGGGCTTCCACAAGCCGAGAACGCGCCTTGGCGATTATATGGTCAATGTCGTAAAGGAGAGCGTTGCCGACGTTGACGCCGTTATGCTGCTCGTTGAGCCGATAGCGAATATCGGCAGACAGGAGGAAGAGCTTATAGCTCGCATAAAGGAGACCGGCGTTCCGGCCATACTTGTTATAAATAAGATCGATACCGTTGAAAAAACAGAGCTTTTGGAGGTCATGGCGCTGTATTCCGCGGCACATGACTTTGACGCGATAATCCCGATGTCGGCCAAAAACGGCGAGGGAATAGACGAGCTTCTTGCAGAGCTTGAAAAGTACGCTCAGGAAGGCCCGCAGCTTTTCCCGGACGACATGATATGCGATCAGCCCGAAAAGCAGATATGCGCAGAGCTTGTGCGCGAAAAGCTCCTGCTGTGCCTTGATAAAGAGATACCGCACGGAACGGCTGTCGAGGTAACGCGCTTTTCCGAGCGGGAAAACGGCATAATTGACCTTGACGTTACTATCTACTGCGAAAAAGCGAGCCATAAGGGGATCATCATCGGCAAGCAGGGCGCGATGCTCAAGAAGATCGGCGAGCTTGCCAGAGCAGACATCGAAGCCTTTATGGGAACAAAGGTCTTCTTGCAGACTTGGGTGAAGGTCAAGGAGAATTGGCGCGACAGCACAGCGCAGCTTCGCAACTTCGGCTTCACGGAATAATTACCACGCATATGCCGCCGCTGCCTAACTGATACTAACATCAGCGGAGGTAGCCGAATGAGTGATGAAATTCTCTGGCAGATGTTTGCCGATACAGGCGATCCGATGAGCTGGCTCATGTACAGAGCTTCGGAGAAGAATAAAAGTAACAAGCCGGCGGAGGAGACTCCTTCGCCGCAGAGCTGATAGTGTACATATGTTTAAAACGACAAGGGGCCTTGTTCTGCGCGAGGTTCGATACAAGGAAGCCGACAGGATACTTACTGTTCTGACGGAGGATATGGGCAAAATGACCGTCAAGGCGCGCGGTGCGCTGCGTAAGGGCAGCAAGATCGCCGCGGCTACGCAGTTTCTTGTGTTTTCCGAGCTTACAATGCTCGAGCGCAATGGCTTCTGGACGGTGAGCGAAGGCTCGACGATCGAAGAATTCAAGGGACTTCGTGGTGATATAACGGCGCTTTCGCTTGCAAGCTATTTTGCCGAGTGCATCGAGGCGCTGTCCGACGAGGGAAACCCCGATCCGCTGCTTTTGCAGCTTATACTGAACTGCCTTTTTGCACTGTCAAACGACATGTATTCGCAGATGCATATAAAAACCGCGTTCGAGATGCGCCTGATGGCGCTCGCAGGCTATGAGCCGAACCTGGTGAGCTGCTGCGTGTGCGGCGCGTCCGATCCGGAGCTGCCGCGCTTCAGTCCTCGAAACGGCGTTATCTGTTGCCGCGAGTGCAACAATGCGCAGGTTCAGGCAAATTATGAGCTGTGTCCGGCGTCGCTTCAGGCGCTGAGGTATATAGTTTACGCGTCTGCGCGTAAAATGCTCTCGTTTAAAATCGACGATGATGCGCTCTCGCGCGCGGCAAAAGCATCCGAGGCATATCTTCTTGCGCAGACAGAGAGAAAGTTTTCAACACTTGATTACTGGAGACAGATAAAATAATGGATTTCTACGAAAAATCACTTAACATACTTGAGCTGCCTGTCGTGCTGGATATGCTGGCCGCCGAGGCCGTTACCGACGGCGGAAAGGAAGCGTGCCGCAGCCTCCGACCAAGCTCGGACAGGTTAGAGGTAAAAAATCGTCTGGCCGAAACGAGCGCGGCCAAGGAAATGATGGTCGTGCGCGGCAGTCCTTCGCTTTCGGGCATCAAGGATATCCGCCCGTCGCTGAGTCGTGCCGACCTCGGCGGAAGCCTCAATACGATAGAGCTTCTTAACATTGCCCGAGTTTTGCAGTGCGCGCGCCTTGTTAAGGGCTACACATCCGATGATAAGCTCGGCAAAAGCTGTATCGACCATCTGTTTGCCGCGCTGCACGCGAACAGATTCCTTGAAGAGAAAATAACCGGCTCAATAGTAGGGGAGGACGAGATCGCCGACAGCGCGTCGAGCGAGCTTGCAAACATCCGCCGCAAGATCCGCGCCGCGAGCGCCCGTGTGCGTGACTGCCTGCAAAAAATAATATCCTCACCGTCATACGCAAAGGTGCTTCAGGAGCCTATCATAACCATGCGCTCGGATCGCTTTGTCGTTCCGGTAAAGGCCGAGTGCAAGGGTGCCATACCCGGCCTTGTACACGATATATCGGCTTCCGGAGCTACGCTTTTTATTGAGCCCATGGCGGCGGTCAAGGCAAATAACGAGCTTCGTGAGCTTGCGGCAAAGGAAAAAACCGAGATAGAGCGCATCCTTGCCGAGCTTTCTGCCGACTGTGCATCCCATACCGAGGATATCGCGTCGGACTATTCCTATCTTATTACCCTCGACGGCATATTTGCGCGCGCAAAGCTTTCATATAAGCTCAACGGCATTGAGCCGGAGCTGAGGGAAAAGGGCGTTGTTCTGCGCCGCGCGCGGCATCCGCTGCTGCCGAAGGATAAGGCAGTGCCTATAAGCCTTGAGCTTGGCGAGGACTTTGATACGCTTATCATAACAGGCCCAAACACCGGCGGTAAAACCGTCACACTCAAGACCATCGGACTTTTAAACGTTATGGCGCAGTGCGGTCTGCACATACCGGCAGACGACGGCAGCGGAGTGCCGGTTTACAGGCATGTGCTTGCCGATATCGGCGATGAGCAGTCGATAGAGCAAAATCTCTCCACCTTCTCGGCACACATGACGAACATTGTGCATATTTTAGGTGAGTGCGACGCAGATTCGCTTCTGCTGTTTGACGAGCTTGGAGCCGGAACAGACCCCACAGAAGGTGCGGCCCTCGCGATCGCCGTTATTGAGCATGCGCGCAAAATGGGTGCGAACGTTGCCGCGACGACGCATTATGCCGAGCTTAAAGTTTATGCAACGAATGAAAACGGCATTCAGAATGCCTCCTGCGAATTTGACGTTGAAACGCTCAGCCCGACCTACAGACTGCTTGTCGGCGTACCTGGCAAGTCTAATGCGTTTGCAATATCCGAACGTTTGGGACTTAGCAAAGAAATTATTGATGATGCAAAGGCCCGCATCGGAGTTCAGAACGCAAGCTTTGAAGCGACAATAGAAAAGCTCGAGCAGACGCGCGCGCTTTTGGAGCGCGACAGAGCCGAAACGGCTAAAAAACTGCGTGAGGCCGAGGAGAGCGCGAAAAAAGCGGCGTTTCTGCGCGCAGAGCTTTCCGTGAGGCTTGAAAAGGCCGACGAGAAGGCCAAACGCGATGCTGAGCGCATAATTGCGGAAGCGCGTCAAACGGCCGAGAACACCTTTGCAGAGCTTGATGAAATGCGCCGCAAAATGAATGATGATGAGCAGACGCAGGAGATAAATCATGCACGCAGCGAGCTCAGGCGCAAGCTCAATGAATCTCAGGGCAAACTTAAAGCAAAGGCACCCGAGCAGCCGAAGGAAGAGAAAAAATCGGCGCGCGATGTAAGAGCAGGCGATACGGTGGAGATAAAGTCCATGGGTGTCAAGGCCGAGGTCATTGATGTAAATCCGGACGGAACGCTCAATCTGCGTGCCGGAATTATGAACGTTAAGCTTAAGCCGGACGATGTGTATCTTATAGAGGGGCATGCAGCTAAGCAGAAGAAGCAGAGCGTAACTCTTGCAGGCAGCACGGCGCCTCGCGCGGCTGTAAGTCCGGAGATCGACCTTCGGGGAATGGAGAGTATTGAGGCGGTGAATGCTGCCGAGCAGTATATTGACAGCGCGGTTATGGGTAAACTCAAGACCGTGACGATCATCCACGGCAAGGGAACCGGCGCCCTCAGAGCTGCCGTGCAGCAGATGCTCAAACGCAATAAGGCCGTGAAAAGCTACAGATTAGGTCGATTCGGCGAGGGCGAAAGCGGTGTGACAATAGTCGAATTGAAATAAAAGCAATCGATAAAAATTATTAATAATGTGTAAATCTACGAAATGAACAAAATCAGTTGACCTTTTTTAAATAATTTGCTAAAGTAGGATTAATCTTTTGTGATCAAGAGGAGTGGCGAGAATGGTAACCAAAGAAGTAGTTATTAACAATCAGGTGGGCCTGCACGCAAGACCTGCTACTTTCTTTATTCAGAAAGCTAACGAGTTCAAAAGCAGCATCTGGATCGAGAAGGAAGACAGACGTGTCAATGCCAAGAGCCTGCTCGGCGTTCTCTCTTTGGGCATCGTTAAGGGCACTGCTGTCAACCTCATTGCCGACGGTGCTGACGAGGCAACTGCTGTCGATACGCTTTCTGAGCTTATCGCATCCGACTTTACCGAGTGATATTAAAAAACGAAGCTAAGGGCGTGTTTTTAACACGCCCTTATTCGCTATATACGGAGAAATAGATGAAAAAAGAAAACAAAGCAATTCTTGAAATGCTAATGTGCGCGGCACTTTGGAGCATTGCAGGAATATTTATAAAGCTCATACCTTGGAATTCGTTTGTTATATCGGCTCTGCGCAGCTTTTTTGCGGGACTGACGGTGCTTGCATACATACGCATAAAAGGCTACAGAATAAGCATAAACCGCCGCACGATAGTTGCCGGACTGCTGCTGGGGCTTGTTTATATCGCCTTTGTAGCGGCCAATAAGCTCACGACCGCCGCAAACGCGATAGTCCTGCAATTTACCGACCCTATATTCATCGTCATTTTCTCGGCGCTGTTTTTCGGCCAGCGCTTTAAAAAGCGCGATTTTGTTGCGGTCATTTTTACGTTCATAGGCATTGCGATGTTCTTCCTCGATCAACTCGAGGGCGGATACCTGCTCGGAAACTTCGTCGCCATATTTGCAGGAGCCTGCCTCGGCGGAATGTTCATAGCCATGGGGAAGGCCGATACTCAGGAACGCTTTTCCGCAATGCTCATAGGCCAGGCAACTGCGTTTATATTCGGTCTGCCGTTTATAATAACAACAAAGCCGGAGATATCCGCGCTGCCTGTTTTGTATATAGTCATTCTCGGCGTTTTGCAGCTTGGCATACCGTATATTCTCTATGGCAGAGCGTCGGAGTATTGTCCGCCGCTTGCGTGCAGCCTTCTTGGCGCCGTAGAGCCGCTTTTGAACCCGCTTTGGGTGCTGATATTCGACGGTGAAAAGCCCGGCCTGTTCGCGCTTATAGGCGGCGTTATCGTTATCGTTTCCGTAACCGTCTGGTGCATTGCGGGAAGTAAGGACAGTGAGGCGACAGATGCGCGAGAAGCTGCTTAAAAAAGCAAATAAGCTGCCGATGCTCCCGGGCGTTTACATTATGCTCGACGCGACGGGGCAGGTCATATATGTAGGCAAGGCAAAAAAGCTCAAAAACCGTGTAACGAGCTATTTTCGCGGCTCGCATCTGCCAAAGGTCGAGGCGATGGTACAGAAGGTAAACGACTTTAACGTTATCGTCGTCAACTCTGAGTTTGAGTCGCTTATTCTTGAAAATTCGCTCATTAAGCAGCATCAGCCGCACTATAACATCCTGCTCAAGGATGATAAGGGCTATCCGTTTATAAGGCTTGATAAAAAAGCACCCTATCCGCGCTTTACGATCGTCGGCAGTGCGAAGAAGGACGGGGCGTCATATTTCGGCCCCTTTGGCGGCAGAAGCGTTACGCGTGATATAATCGACGCTGCCTCAAAGGCGGTGGGACTGTCAACCTGCTCGAAGCATTTTCCGCGCGATATTGGGAAGGACAGACCCTGCCTTAACTACCACATGGGCAATTGCCGCGGCTGGTGCAGGGGAGAGCTGTCGCAGGAGGAATACCGCCTTGCTGTTGAGCAGGTCTGCCTTATCCTCGGCGGGAAAACCGGAGAGCTTATCGAGGAGCTTACGGCCAAAATGCTTGAAGCCTCCGAGCAGCTGAGCTTTGAAGCCGCCGCCGAGCTGCGCGACAGGATAAAGGCGATAAAGAGCGTGTCCAATAAGCAGAAAGTCATAGCCACGGCTTTTTCCGATACCGATGCAATAGGCTTTGCACGCGGAGCAAAAAGCTGCTTTGTTGTGCTGCATTTTAACGACGGTTCGCTCACAGGCAAGGACTTCGAGCTTGTCTCCGAGCCGCTCGAGAGCGATGCCGAGGCCATATCGGCCTACATGCGTCAGTATTATTCATCGCGCGGCATAATGCCGAAAAATATCCTGCTGCGTGAAATGCCCGAGGACGCAGAAGCCTTGAGCGCACTGTTTAATCAGCTTTGCGGCCGCAAGGTGAGCATCGAGGTTCCGCAGCGCGGAGAAAGACTTCGCCTTGTCGAGCGCGCGGAGATGAACGCATCCGAGGAGATACTGCGTGCGACGACCGTTCAGCAGCGCAGAACAAATACGCTTATATGGCTTCAAAAGTCGCTTGAGTTGCCCGAGTATCCGGAACGTATCGAAGCATTCGACGTATCGAACCTCGGCGACACGGGCATTGTGGCGGCAATGACGGTGCATAAGGACGGTAAGCCCTATAAAAAGGACTACCGAAAGTTCAGAATACGAGATCTGGATATACGCGATGACTATGCGAGCATGACCCAGGCTGTTTACCGTCGGTTTGCTCATTTAAAAAACGGCGACAGCGGTTTTTCGGAAGCGCCGCAACTGCTGCTTATTGACGGAGGTATAACACACGCCGCAGCGGCAGAGCGTGCGCTCGGCGAGCTTGGTATAAGCGTGCCGGTATTCGGCATGGTAAAGGATGATCGTCATCGGACGAGGGCGCTCGTTACGAGTACAGGCCGTGAGATATGCATAAACGGAAATCCAGCAGCGTTTGCGCTCATAGGCAATATCCAGGAGGAGACCCACCGCTTTGCGATAGAATATCAGCGCTCGCTGCGAAACGAGAGCTTCGGTTCGGAGCTGAGCGCCATACCCGGAGTGGGCAGCGTCAGGAAAAACGAGCTGCTGTGCAGCTTTAAAACGATCAAGGCAATAAAAAACGCCGGATTGGATGAACTGAGTGCAGTTGTTCCGAAAAATACGGCCAAAGCGGTTTTTGAATATTATCATAAGGACGAGGAAAAGAAATGAGAATAATAAGCGGAACAAAGCGTGGAAAGAAGCTCAAAGAGCCGGATAATTATGATATACGCCCGACGACTGATATGGTCAAGGAGTCGATGTTCAATATCGTCCAGTTTGACGTCGAGGGCAGGCGAGTGCTCGATCTTTTTGCCGGAACGGGTCAGCTCGGCATCGAGTGCCTCAGCCGCGGCGCAAAGGAGGTCACATTTGTTGACCAGAGCAGGGAAGCCATAGCTATCGTTAAGCAGAACCTTAAAAGCTGCGGCTTTGAAGCGCGCGTTGTGCAGAGCGACTCGATTGCCTTTCTTGAGCGTGGTGCAAAGTTTGATCTGATACTGCTTGATCCGCCTTATGCGACAAATCTCATAGATAAAGCGCTGCAAATCATCAATTCCGTTGACATCTTGACGGAAAGTGGTATAATTGTGTGCGAAAGTGGGCGCGAAAAGCCCATGCCGGAGATGAATATGCCTTACTTTAAGTGTAAGGAGTATAACTACGGCAAAGTTAAGCTTACTACCTACAGCAGGGAGACAGATAAATGAGTCTTGCTATATGCCCCGGCAGCTTTGACCCGATAACGCTCGGACACCTTGATATAATAAGCCGCTCGGCGCAGATATTCGATAACGTCATCGTTTGCATTATGTTCAACTCCAATAAGACCAAGCCCATGTTTACGATAAGTGAGCGTGTCGAGATGGTCAAAAAAGTCGTCGAGTGTTTTCCGAACGTCAGAGTCGATACTTCCGCCGGTCTGCTTGCCGAATATGCAAAGCAGTTTGACGGTGCTGTTATAGTCAAGGGATTGAGGGCTGCATCTGACTTTGAATATGAATTTCAGATGAACCATATCAATAAAAAGATAAACCCCGAGCTGGAAACTATGTTTCTTACGGCAAACGAAAAATATACTTTTCTGAGCTCATCCGTCGTACGCGAGGTCGCGTCATACGGCGCCGATCTTACGCGCTTTGTGCCGCGCGAGATAGTGGCCGAGATAGAAGAAAAGGCTAAGTTATGGAGGCAGCAGTAATATGAGCGAGAAAAACGTTGAGGTAATGGAGCTTATCGAAACTCTCTACAGTATGGTGACCGAAGCATGGGGCGTTCCCCTCGGAAACGATAAGTGCATCGTCGAGAGAGAAAATGTCCTTGAGATACTCAATGAGATAAAAACGCGCATCCCCGTGGAGCTTGCCGAGGCAAAGCGCCTTGTTTCCGCCCGTGATGAGTTCATCGGCAACGCAAAGCGCGAGGCGGAGTCTATCCGCAAGAATGCCGAGGATAAGGCTCGTGCGATGCTCGAAGAGCAGGAGATAGTGCGCGTTGCAAAGCAGCACAGCGCAGAGCTTGTGTCCAATGCCGAGTATAAGTCAAAGGAACTGCGCAGAGTTGCAAACGAGTATGTCGATGAGATTCTCCGCCGCACGGAAGAAACAGTCGGCTCGGCGCTCAAATCGATCAATCAGTCGCGCGCAAGCTTCCGCAGCCTCGCAGGCTCGGCAGCGCCGGCTCAGCCCGTAACGCAGGACGACGATGACGACACCGAGTGAGTCTTGAGCTTTATTTAAATGAATATAGTAAAAAATCAGGAGTCCAAACGGACTCCTGCCAGCGTGTCAAAAAAGTCTTTGACTTTTTTGCACGCTTCAAAAGCGCCACATTTTTTGTGAAAACAGGTTTTCATGAAAAATCTCGCTACGCTCGTCAAAAAGCCTGATAAATCAGGCGTTTTTGATGGCTATTAATCCAATTTCGAGTGGGGCCTTTGCCCCCTCGAGCTCCCCTGCTGCTCTATTATCTTTCTTTTGCAGTATAGTTTTTCGACAGCCTGTCAGGAGTCCAAACGGACTCCTGCTTTTCAGTTTGTCGAAAAACCAATCCCATTCATCAAGCTACAGCCGGATTTCGTTCAAGAAAGAGGAAAACGGCTCGAAAAAGCGGATAGATAAAACACTCCTTCCACTTCCAGGTTGCCAGCTTTTTCAGATTCATGGCAGCAAACTTAAGCTTCACCCAGTTCGTTACTTGGGCCAAGCCTCTGTATTGTGTATAACGCATAGCGTGTTTTTCTTTGGCGTCTG
>ENA-UOJC01000526-UOJC01000526.1-human-gut-metagenome-genome-assembly--contig:-C104-NODE-526-length-66908-cov-15.966808_pt1 | contig 66908 bp, 52 predicted proteins | sample MGYA00242339_ERZ723886 | MGnify/ENA metagenome assembly ERZ723886 | reverse complement strand
TTGCAAGTTAATTTCTTAATTATCAACAACTTGCCTTAAATTAGTAAACTCTATCAAAAGCCGTGCGTATATTGAAATTCAGGATGGCGCCATTGTTAAAGCTTCCATTCCGAACGGATATACCTATCCAATTGGGAATTCGGTTTCTGGCAAAATTACAAACATAGACATTAGTAATCATCTAGTAGAAATTGACATCACAAGCCACCTTGTGCCCAAAACAAGCCAAGAGGCAAAACTACCGAAAAAGAAAAAACAGCATAAACTTGAAAAGAGTATAGCTGTTGTTCAATTCTATGATAACCACGTTAATTATTTCGGAAGAGTTCTTACCAATGCTCTTGGTATTAATAACGAAGATAGTTCCAGCAAATTATACTCCATCAATCTCAATGAGAGGAATTGGAACCCAACCATTCCTCCTCAGGAAAATGATTGGATTATAATGAACCTAAGAACTTTTAAGGGACGGCGTGAAGCCACAAATGGCGCCTGGTTAACATATGACAAAAATGGACTATTATTAGCTCTTCCTTATAGAGGCATTTTTGCTAAAATAGAAGGAAAAGACTCTAAAGGATCATACCATGAGCATGACGTTATCTGTCATGTTATTGACAAGATTCTAGGAAAGACAGATGGGAAAGAAATTGTAATAGAAGCTTTCGCCGAGTATCTATCGGATTATAATAATGTAGAATATTCACAAGTTACCGAAGAATTTCTTCAGGATGACAATTTGCTTAAACGACTAATTGCATTGTTGCCAGAACTAAAATCATACACATCCGACAATGACACTTATTGCAACGCTATAAAATCCTTAGTAGCTACCATAAAAAAAAGAATTTTCACCCCAAAAGACATAAGTACCCTACAAGGACTTCCCGATGATTTCGATTTTTTCTCATGTCTTACAGAGACAATTGAATCCCTTGACAACTCATCAGAAGAGCACCAAACAGATGTTAGACATTGGCTTTCCGCACATACTTCCATATTAAATGCTTTGTTGGAAAATCCGGCAAGCCTTTCGATGAATCTGCTATATGTAATTTCTCTTATTACGCAGAGCAATTCCATCTTCAGCGAAGCTGGTAAACCATGGAACGAGACATTCGAATATCTCAAGGAAAAGTCTGATTCCGAAGCATTCTCTTTCTTGAGTTGTTATCTTTCTGATAAAGACAAGGCGTTCGTGGAACAAGCAGATTTAACAAACAAGCTTGACTATGAAACGTCAAAGAAACTAGTCTCCAAATTATTAGATGATCCACAATATTATTTAGAAGTTCTACATCTGTTGGCCGAAAGATTTATAGAAAACGATTTCAACATTATCAGCCATTATATACTAAGCGGGCTAGATGTACGACATATATATCCACAGATTGGGGAACGTCTGAATAGCCTAATAACAGAAAACGAGAAAGAGGTTCGTTCGTTTTTCAATTTGTGCATTAATAATTACATCCAACCAGCAGATATTATTTCCGTCACCAACACCGTGAAGGACGAATTATACGTTGAACTATTTGCATTAACCGCTAATCTGGAAAATCTAAACAAAATAAAAGATTTCGATTCCATACCTCTTTGGATTAATGAGCAAGAGCCTTCATTTGTTAGCCATTTTCTCCTAAGTTGTCAGAGATCTTTTGTTGATGATAAAGGCAAAGAGGCTATTGCCGATACCCTAGCCTCAATAAATAGTGAGAAATTTAGAGATTCTATCATTGAGTTATCTGAAGATTACCAGTACAAGATTCTTCAGCTATGTCCAGAAACTTACGCAAAAGACATCGTTGTTCAGTATTTTGCTTCAACCAAACTCTTTTATCTGTTTATTGGTGAGCTATGGAAGAAATTTAAATCACAAATTCCATACGTGTCCTTCGATTTAGAATCAGATGGAGACTCTATTAAGGAATTTGCTTTTAGAAAAGACGAAAAAACAACGGCGTACCAGGGAGAAGAGCAGCTTAGTACACTTCTACATGCATTAAAACATACAGAGATTATTGTTGGACACAGAATCAAAGCGTGGGATTTGGGCAGTGTATTAAGCAAGAAAGGCTTTGAGTCAAATGCATTTGTTTGGGATACTTTAGAAATGGAGATTCTATTAAATCCTTGCAGATATTCATATGCACTTCACACTGGACATACAGCACAAGAAGACACAGAACTGGTAGATCGATTATTCTGGAATCAACTCTATAGACTCTCAAAAAATGAATCTTTATGTGGCGAACTTAAAGATTTACTTCCTGCAAGAATTAACAAGATATTAGAAGTCTTGAGACAACCAGAATTTTCTAAATTCTTTAGCAAGGACTCTGAAGAAGACAACTATTATCAAACCCTTGCTGATACAGATGAGCAAGTTGTATCTCGTATAAAAGCAATAAACGACATTGATTCTAAGAGGCTAATTATTGCTCCTAAGCGCTTATGGACAAGAATCGCAGAATATGTGGACATGAAGTTTGTTCAGAAGCAGGAAGGTATTGAATACATGTCTATTAGCAAAAAAATGCTGCATGAAAAACCTCTTGAAGACACTTTCCTTCATGCTATCTTGAACAGATTTGTTACAATGTCAAAAACTCCCGTTGTAGCAAATCTTGCTCAATATCTTAGACTCAATTATTTACCTGACGATCTACTTGAAGAGTACGTTATTGAAAGCTCAGGAAATGTAGATTGTGCAGACATGGAGTTCCTAAGAGAAAATAGCAACCTGAAAAATTACGAACATATTTGGTTTGTTGGTTGTGAAATTGAAAATCGAGTAAATCAGTATTCATTGCCAACTCATTATTCTCCGTCTGATTTTTGGCAGAATGATAGTAGTATTCCTATGCGATTAGGCGCATCTAGATACATTGCTATAAGTCAGGAAGAACGAAAACTAAATATTTTCGATGATGTTCCATCAGAAGCAGCTAACGTATGGATAGAAAGAACTAGAGAAGGTAAGTATATTGTCAGCTACAATTATGATTTCTTCTCTATTTTAGAGTCACTGAAAAATAATACAGATGGATTGACAATAAAAACAATTCCATGGATAACTGACAAAGGGAACAACGATTCTATATATTTGGTATATAGTGAACGCGGAAGAGGATTTGATGCTTTGCAAAAACGCGTCAGTGCAACATCAAGATACAGAGCGACCTACTGGACGTATCAAATGGCTTTACTTAAAGGCATTCATTTCAATAAGGACCAACGTCCTATAATTCTTTTATTAGATGATTCTCTGGAAATAGAAAATGTCGTGTCTTATGCGAAAACATTAGGCTTCTATATTCCTGATAATGGAACTTTGGTCAGAAGACTTGAACTGATAGAACATCATAACAATGGAATGCTTGTAACAAGCAAAAATCATTTTTTTGATATCGTTGATTGGCGAAAAGATACACCATATTGTTACGTGTGGGATAATCTAGCGGTTGAGAAGCACATGATGATGTGGAATGGTTTTACAAATGAGCTTAATAAATCATTCTTGAATGATGGTATAGAAGAAAAAGGAGCATCTGCTGCAATAGGTTCGGCAAAGGACACTTACCAGTCTATATTGCAATCTATTTGGCCAGTATATGAATATTATTATCGCTTCATAAAAGCTAATAGCATTGAATCAACGATGTATGTACTTGACTCCTTCCTAGAGGAATATCACTCACTTTCAGCATTATGGGGCGTATCTTCTTATGGGGTAAAACAATTATGGACCAAAGAGGAAGAGTTTAACGATTCTCTAAATGTTAGCAAGACTTTCTTTACGGATAGCTCATCCATTTATGAAAATGATTCCGATATCGAAAAGGCTAAAGATCTTATATTCTCAGTATTAGTAAATCCCGAGCATGATCCTAAAAAGAAATGGAGCCCTATTCAAGAGGAAATCATTCCATATATCCTTAAAAGACAAGAAAACTATCTTGTCTCACTTCCTACAGGTGGTGGTAAATCTGTTTTGTTCCAAGGGCCTGCGCTCTACAATGCTGCATATACAAACAAACTGTCAATTGTAGTAACTCCATTGAAGGCTTTGATGCAAGATCAGGTGAAAGAGCTTGCAGAAAAAGGCTTTATCTCCAATGTTGATTATCTAAACGGAGACCGATCATACCAAGAAGTCAAGAGTATATATAGAAAAATTAATGGTGGCGAAATAGCGATTCTTTATGTCACTCCTGAACGTTTCCGTTCAAGAGGCTTTTTAAATGCTTTGTCCACTAGAATGGCAAATGATCATGGACTTGAGTACATGGTATTTGATGAAGCTCATTGTATTTCACAATGGGGAATGGAATTCCGTCCCGAGTATCTAAATGTTACAAAAATGTGTAAGGAGTTTAAGGATACTTATGGCGATAACATGTGTATATCAATGTTCTCAGCAACAGTGACCGACATGATATATGAACAAATAAATAATATAATTCCCGTAAAGCGATTGGGGCAAGAAAATGACAAGAAGATTTACAATCCTATCAGGAGCCACATAAAGATGGAATTCAAAGAGGTGCTTCATGATATTCCGCATCGTTTGAAAGAAATCGTTGACTATATCAAAGAACATAACATCAAAGCTCAAAAGAGCCGAATGCTTGTTTTCTGTAAAACCAGAAATCAATGCGAAGAAATGGCTTTGCTTCTAGCAGATGAATTGCACAAAGCTGGAATCCTAAGTGAAAAATTGTCAACACAAGCAATAGGCTATTTCCATGCCGGCATGGATGGAGATGATAGAGAAGAGGCATATACAAGATTCAAAGATGACAATGATCCATTATATATACTTTGTGCAACAAAAGCGTTTGGCATGGGCATGGATATACCTAACATTCACTATATTGTCCATTTAATGCCACCAAGCGTAATGGAAGATTATCTTCAGGAAGTTGGTAGAGCTGGAAGAGACAAAAATATGTATATAAAAGCAGGATTTAGTGAATCAACTCCTATACCGACCTTATGCCTGTGTTCAAAGGATGACATCAAGAAAGCTAAAGAGCAGCTTCTCCAAAGCACTCTAAGCTGGAAAAACCTTGAGGAGATAAGAGTAGCTATTAATTCGTACATTACAAAAATACAGCCAATAGATAAAACAAAAAAATATCCTGTAGTAGTTCCAAATACATTATGGGCTAGTGGACAGTTCGATCATGACTTTACAGACTTCAAACTTGGCCAGTATTGGCTTGAGCGAATGGGAAGAATCAAGATGGGATTTTTAAGTCCTGCGCATATTAATATTACAATTCTTGATCATAATTCAGCAGATCCAAATGAAGAGTCGTTAGAAGAAAGAGTCAAAAGGCTTTCTGCATCAAGTAGTGCCACACATGCTTCAGCTATTTTGAAAGAGTTGAGACGAATTCAATGGAAACAACAAAATTCAAATATTCAGGTCTCAATTCAGGAAGTTGCAGCAACTCTATCTATGCCTTCAGCAAAACTGTTAGATAGTTTGATTTGGTGCGAGAAATTTAAAATCATTCGAATAGAAGAGGAAACTCGATGCCGCATTGCATTCACTAGACTGAGTGAAGTATCATACTTGCTGGGCGAGAATTCACATGATGTAGCATTCCATGTCATATTGAATGCTACAAGATTACTCTTACAGAATAATGGGTTAAAAATCGAGAAGAATTATACTCTTTCCGATCTTCGTCAATTCATTAAAAAATCAGATACGCTAGAAGAAATTGTAAAGACGGTCATCAATACTGATGAAGATGGCAAGAAGTATACAGAAAAATACATGATTTGGTATAACGAGAATGATAGACAAAAAAATAAAGGCTTGTCCATTGCTCGATCATACCATAATGATTTATACAAGAAACGTCTGAGACAAATCATTACATTATTGGAAATCATTCCTGATGTAAAAGTAAAATCATTCATAGACACACAGAAAAAATGTGTTCTTCAATCTGTAATAGTAGAGGAAAATACATGGAAAGATTTTTTAAATGATTTTCAGGCCGACTGTTTAAAAACCTTGGAATATATCAATAAACGCCAAAACGCTACAATTCGTTGGTCGGACGCCGCCATTGATTTGGGATTTGAACACAAAGGATTTGTATATTTCGAGAATCTTCTGCGATTTCTAAATGGAATGGCATACATCGCTACGGATGCATTACTTCCTACCGGCATTGAGATATATACAACTGACGATTCTGAAAAAGTAATCTTTGAGAACGTTGAAAAAGATTCGAAAGATTATCAAGACAAAGTCGCATTTGATGAAGCTATAGAAATCAGAAATCTTCGCTTATGCGTTATGGACGTTCTTACAACAAAGATTCATTCAAAACAGGAATTCCAGGAATTGATCGGATCGTATTTTTCACTAAAAAAATCCGAGGACTTTAGAACCTTATTAAGCAAATACTACGAAGAGTCTGATCCTATTTGGGATGCTCTTCGTGCCACAGCAATAAAAAAGGCAGAGGAACAATTACAAGATAATCCTGAGCAATGGGCTATCTACAATGAGAACTCAAATGAAAATGTTAACGTTGAAGCAGGCCCTGGATCAGGGAAAACACATGTTCTGACCTTAAAATGTGCCAAACTTATATATTACCAACATGTAAATCCTAAGAGCATCTTAGTGTTGGCTTATAACAGGGCCGTAGTTATCGAGCTAAGAACTCGTTTGACTAAACTATTTGCATCGTTAGGATTGAGTCGTTCAGCAAGTCAATTACATGTATACACTTTCAGCAGTTTTGCTAAAAGAGTGTGCGGAGATACCGCACTCTCTGAATGTGAAATGAATGAGTGGGAAGGAGTACTACTCGATACAATAAAAAAGAAGCCAAATGACGTTCGTGCTGCAATGCCAGATCTTCAATATGTATTTATTGATGAGTTCCAAGATATTACTCAAACACGACTTGATGCTATGTTTGGGTTAAAAAAAATCTATAATGGCCTCACGTTCTTTACAATTGGAGACAAAAATCAAAGTATTTATGGATTTGAGAAGAAGGAATCCATGGATCCAAACTATTATTACAAGCAACTGTACGAAACTTTACATCCCCAAAAGATGGAAATGTATATTAATTATCGTTCATATCCTAAGATCCCCGAAGAAGCAAATCGCTATCTCCCAGAAGATTCTCGTCCACCTGTTATATGCAAAAATGACAAAAAAAACGAACCAAAATCAGAGTATGTGTATATTTATCAAGACAACAGGGACTGGTCAAAGGATTTTGGAGGATACGTTCTGTGGTTAAAAGAACAAGGTGTGACTGATTTGGCCGTGTTCTTCAGAACGAATAACGAAGTCTATCACGGTTACTCACTTATAAAAGCCCTTAATCTACCTGGTATTAGAATCAGAATACAAGGTGCTTCTACATGTGAGTTATATAGAATGCGTGAGATCTTTGCTGTACTCACACTACTGGATACAGAATGTAATAAGAAGATCAAACTGGAGAATAACCAAACAGAATATGAATTGAAGGAAAAAATTGCATATTGGATGAGTCAACGTCCTAATTGGGACTCATTCTATATGGATTTTGCATTTGTGCTAATACTTGATTATCTTGATTTTGCATTGACTGATGAGGAATCACATACTTATGGGGATATGGCTGATAGTATTAGGAAGACCTTAAAAGAAGACAATCCCCAATTATATAAGTTATATGACGATGAGCGGTTCCAAAACAGACGTATATTATTAGACCAACAGCTTAATGTAGTGCTTACCACTATGCATAAAGTGAAAGGTTTGGAGTTTGATGCTGTCATTATAACACCATCAGTAACGTCTCTTCCTTTTAACCCGACTGAAGATATTGATGAGTCTATTCCACTCTCCCCTAAAGACATAGAACAAATTGAGGAAGAGAGAAGACTGCTATATGTTGCTTATACTCGTGCAAAGAAATACCTCTTCGTTTACAAAGGCAATAGAGAAAGGGCTGTTGAAAACATGCAGCGCTTTACCAGCCTTGAAGACCAATGGGGAATAAGGGAAAGAAATGTTGGACTCGACAATTATAATATTGGATTTAATGCTGGATTTAATTTTAATGGTAATAAAGCTATCGCATATAATGTGCGAAAAAATGATCCTGTAGTAATTAAACGTCACATAGGTATGACCAAATTTGGTCAGCAATTTACTACATATAATATCATTCATAATGGAAGCATTGTTGGTCAACTATCCAGAAGTAGCAGTATAGACCACCGTATGAGAACCAATAATATAGAATTATTGACTGGTTTTTTTGTCAGCGATGTTTTCTATTGGTCTTACCAAGACACATTGGATGCAGATAAAAGAAAAGAGAAGGAATTTTTAAAAAATCCCGCAAAATTCAACTTTAAAAAGCCAGAGCCTTTTGCCCCAAAATGGTGCGAAGATGCCCGCAATCAAGGTTATGTATTTATTGTAGATATTGCCGGTTATGGCAAATAAAATTGAAATTTATGAGCTTAATATCACATGAAATTAGCAGAGCTGATAATGCTGGCGAAATCAGCCAATTTCGTTCCACATTGCCGATCATGCAAAAACAATATCAGGGAAAGAATGAAGTCGTACTATATGCTGAAAACGGAGGATATCCACCCACTCAAAACGGGGATATCCGTTCACTTTTCTTGTTCCTTAGTCTGCCACAAGCCCCACCCTACTAACGTCTTAACGTTATAACGTTTAACGTTTTTGTTTGGCATCTTTGTTTTGACGTTTCGGCTTTGCTCCGACTGGCAGCATGTTTGACGGACGCTTGATACAACAACTCAACCCCATGGCAGTTGCATCGAAACGTTGCAACCCTTTGCTCGCCGATTTCTTTCATCGTTTAAAACTGATGGAACGGAGAGGGAGTGGTATGAAGAAGATTATAGGTGAATATAAGCGGTTTGAATAATTGGAGAATTACCATGCTCCGGAGTTCAATTCCAATGCTTCTGAATTTCATGTTACCCTATGGAACCTCAATTATGACATGGATGTCATAAAAGACGACCCTCGTGTCGTAAAAGCACCCGAAGAGGTCGTAAAAGAGGCAGAAAATGTCGTAAAAGCCAAAACCAATGTCACAAAAGAATTCGTTAAGGCGTATTCTGGTGATATCCGTTCACTCTTCTGGCTTCTTAGCCTGCCAAGCCTACCCAATCAACGTTATAACGTTTAACGTTTTTGTTTTGGCTTCTTTACTTTGACGTTTTCGAAAACGCATGCGCCTGTACCTGGGAAGAAAGTTTTAACTTGAACTTGCGCTGCCGCAGCGGCTCACACGGAATAGCGAACTGCGCAAAAACACCAAACGAATTGCCACAAAAACACCAAACAAAATACCACAAAAACACCAAACAAAACGCCACAAAAATACCAAACGCCTTGCAGAATCCGCAAGAAACCAGTATCTTTGCAGCATCATTATATAGCAAACAATATGGAATACCTCAAAAGGACTGCCGATGAGCATTTGAGCTTATTACTTGCCTCTTCGGGAGCTGTACTCATAGAAGGTCCCAAATGGTGTGGCAAGACAACAACTGCGGAACAACAGGCTAATAGCACTATCAGCCTGCAGGATCCTGACATGCGTGACAAATACCAAGCTACAATCAGGGTAAAACCTTCACTTCTTCTGGCTGGTGACACGCCACGTCTTATAGATGAATGGCAAGAAGCTCCTGTGCTATGGGATTCGGTACGAGCTATGGTTGATAAGCGAAATGAGTTTGGGCAATTCATTATGACTGGTTCAAATTCGATTGACCCGAAGAAGAAAAGTGAATTTATCAAACATTCAGGCAGTGGACGAATTGCAAAGATGCAAATGCTCACCATGAGTCTCTATGAATCCTTGGAATCGAACGGCCTTATTTCATTAAAAGAGCTATTTGACAACAAGGATTTGGACATTGATGGTTTGACGTCAGACATGTCTATCGAGAAACTGATATTTGCAGCCTGTCGTGGCGGATGGCCCGCATCATTATACGCAAAATTCGACAAAGCCAAACTGCAAATAGCCAAGAACTATGTGAAGACTGTATGCGGTGCCGATGTATCGTCAATAGATGGGATCAAGCGAAATGAAAAGGTTGCAAGTACAATACTTCAGAGTTATGCACGCAACATCTCGACGCTAGCCAAAAAGAGCGTGATATACCGAGATGTCAACGAACACTTGGAGGGGGTCAGCACCACTTCCTTCGATACATACATTGACGCACTTGAGCGTTTGTTTGTCATTCAAGACATTGAGGCATGGAGTCCTGCCATCCGTTCCGCATCAGCCATACGACGAGGTTTGAAACGTGAATTTGTTGATCCATCTATTGCTGTTGCTGCATTAGGTTTGTCACCAGAAGCTCTTTATACAGATTTGAAAACTTTTGGTTTCTTGTTCGAGTGTATGGCAATACGTGACCTGAAAGCCTATTCATTATCACTTGGTGGTTCCATTTCATATTATCATGACAGATATGATTTGGAAGCAGATGCCGTTCTGCATCTCGATGATGGACGCTACGCTCTAATCGAATTCAAACTAGGTAGTCGAGAAATAGAAGAAGGAGCGGAACATCTGAAAGAAATCAAAAGACTGGTGCAAGAACATAATATTACAGAAAAACAAATCAAACTACGTGACCCCGACTTGCTGATGGTTATCACAGGTGGAGAAATGGCCTACACTCGTCCGGATGGTGTCAAAATCATTCCGCTGGCTTGCTTGAAAGACTAACATGTGATGCAGTTAACCTCAAATCGGTCATTAAAAATAGCAAGAAGCTTTTTCTAATGACCGATTGGGGATAAACAAATATCGTAGAGGTTATGACCAGGAGGGAAACATTAGCATTTTGCTGCCTATCAACACCGTTACAGGAACAGGTTCCTTCACGAACCCTTGAGAAGCATTGTCCGTGTTGTAGTCTTAACGTTATAACGTTTAACGTTTTCGTAAACGCATACGCACGAGCGGCCCACGGAAATTACAACTGCTCCTACAACATAAAAACAGAGGGTGTGTCAAAACTCCCAATATAAATAAAAAAAACTCGTTGTACGTTCTTGTGTGGATGTACAACGAGTTTTTGTTTTTCTACAAAAAAGAGCCTTATAAACAATTTATATGGCGTTATATTGGTCAAATAAGCCCTCAAATAAGAGAAAAGTCCTCCCTTGGTCATTTTTGCCACCATTTTCTTTATATTAAAGGCAATGGCAAAGAAGGCAAAGTCCATTTTGACCTTGTCTACACCGATATGGCGAAAACGACGATACGCCATGTTGTATTTAATTTGTCCGAAAACCGCTTCCGGCTCAATACATCTTTTGCCTCTATGCCTTAAACCTTCCTCTGAGGTGAGCAGCTCACTCGCTTTCTGTCTGTAAGCTTCCTGTTTGTGATTCCGGTCTATCACACGTCTGTCCCCAGATGCATCGAAACACAGACAACGTAGCGGACATCCTTCACAATTCTGTGCTGTATATGTTGCCCTATTGGAGACGTATCCACTCGCACTTGTCTTGTGGCTGGTTCCAGTGCGTGTCATGTGTTGTCCCATCGGACAAACGCAATAGTCCTCCTTCTTGTTGTAATAGAAGTTTTCCGAGCGGAACGGATCCGGTACATACTGCGGACGGTGCTCTATATGGAAGCGGTTGTATTTCACATAGGCGGCGGTGCCGTTCAGCTCCATAAACTCGTAATTCTCCTCTGAGCCATAACCAGAGTCTGCCACTTCCGTTGACGCAAAGTGTCCGTAACGCTCACGGAACGACTCCATGAATGGGATGTAGGTAAGGGTGTCTGTAGGGTTGGGGAACAATGCAAAGTTGGTGATGAACTGGTTCTCGGTTGCAATCTGAAGATTGTACCCGGGTTTTGTCAGCCCGTCGTTTATAGCATCCTCCTTCATGTGCATGAATGTAGCATCCTTGTCGGTCTTTGAATAAGAGTTGCGGTCACCGAGAATTTCAAGATGTTGGTTGTATTCAGCCAGTTTCTCGCTACGTTCCTTGAGTTCCTTGGCTAACTTGCGCCTCTTCTTCTTTTCTTCCTTGTCCATTTCCACTTGCGGGTCAGACAGCGAGGCATTAAGTTCTGCGGATATCTCGGCAAGTTGTGACGGGGTGAATTCCACCGTTTCGTCTGTCTTGGTATTGTCTTGTGCTATGCAGTCGTCAACCTGGGCAAGCAGAGCCTTTACCTTGTCAATCAATCTGGCACGGTTACGCTCGACAGTCTTACGCCAAACAAACGTATACTTATTGGCCTTCGACTCTATCTTCGTACCGTCCACATACTCCACGTCGAGACTCACAAATCCCTTCTCTGCAAGAACGAGCACAAGCTGTGTGAATATGTTATTGATCTCGTCCTTCAGACGGTTACGGAAACGGTTGATTGTTATGAAGTCCGGCTTTTCATATCCTGCCAGCCAGATGAAATGGATGTCACGCAGGAGCAATTGCTCTATCCTACGACATGAATAGATATTGTTCATATAGGCATAGATGATGACTTTGAGCATCATGCGTGGATGATACGGACATCTGCACATACCGTTGTATAATTTGTTGACTGAACTCATGTCAAGATGGTCCACAATGCTGGAAACGATGCGTACTGGGTCGTTTTCCGCAATATTTTCATCGATTCGTTGCGGAAAAAGAACCATTTGGTTGGTGGTATAAGAACGAAAGTGTAACTTTGCCATAGTTAAATTTTTCTATGGTCTAAAGTTACAACAACTTTTAGACATAGCAAAGCCCTGGCTTGTGAAAGTCAGGGCTTTGTGATTTTTTAAGAATAAGAGAGTTTTGACACACCCTCCGTCCTATGTTTATTTATCCTTGATTACCGGACTTTACTTCACTTCCTCGAAGTCGGCATCCTGGATGTTGTCGTCAGTATTCTGACCGCCTTGCTGGCCTGCCTGCTGACCTGCACCCGGCTGAGGACCAGCCTGCTGAGGACCAGCCTGCTGATACATCTGCTGAGAGGCAGCCTGCATGATGGTGTTGAGGTTGTTGATGGCCGTGTCGATAGCGGCTACATCACCACTCTTGTGGGCGTCCTTCAACTTGCTGAGAGCCTCCTCGATAGCCGGCTTCTGATCGGCCGGGATCTTGTCGCCGTTGTCCTTGAGGAAGTTCTCGGTAGTGAAGATCATCGAGTCAGCCTGGTTGAGCTTGTCGATGCGCTCACGCTCCTTCTTGTCGTTCTCGGCGTTCTGCTCAGCCTCAGCCTTCATGCGCTTGATCTCATCATCGCTCAGACCGCTTGAAGCCTCGATGCGGATGCTCTGCTCCTTGCCCGTAGCCTTGTCCTTGGCAGAGACGTTGAGGATACCGTTGGCGTCGATATCAAACGTCACCTCGATCTGAGGCACACCACGGCGAGCCGGGGCAATGCCGGTGAGGTTGAACTGGCCGATGCTCTTGTTCTGAGCCGCCATCGGACGCTCACCCTGCAGGACGTGGATGGTCACCTCCGTCTGGTTGTCAGCAGCCGTAGAGAAGACCTCGCTCTTCTTGCACGGAATGGTTGTGTTGGCCTCGATGAGCTTCGTCATCACACCACCCATCGTCTCGATACCGAGGGTCAGCGGGGTGACGTCAAGCAAGACGATATCGCCCACACCACTCTCCTTGTTGAGGATAGCACCCTGGATAGCTGCACCGACAGCGACCACCTCGTCAGGGTTGACACCCTTGGAAGGCTCCTTGCCGAAGTAGTTCTTCACCAAAGTCTGGACGGCGGGGATACGGCTGGAACCACCTACGAGGATCACCTCGTCGATGTCGGACGTAGAGAGTTTGGCGTCGCGGATAGCGTTCTGGCAAGGAACCAAGCAGTTCTGGATCAGCTCGTGAGCCAGCTGCTCAAACTGTGAGCGCGTGAGGGTCTTGACCAAGTGCTTTGGCACACCACCCTCTGCCGTGATGTACGGGAGGTTGATCTCGGTCGAAGTCGTGCTTGAAAGCTCGATCTTGGCCTTCTCGGCAGCCTCCTTCAGGCGCTGCATGGCCATCGGGTCCTTGGAGAGATCGATACCCTCGTCGGCCTTGAAGCCGTTGACAAGCCAGTCGATGATCACCTGGTCGAAGTCATCACCACCAAGGTGGGTATCACCATTGGTAGAGAGCACCTCAAAGACACCACCACCAAACTCCAGGATGGAGATATCAAAAGTACCACCACCGAGGTCGAAGACGGCAATCTTCATGTCCTTATTGGACTTATCGACACCATAGGCCAAGGCGGCTGCTGTCGGCTCGTTGACAATACGACGGACATTGAGGCCTGCGATGGCACCTGCCTCCTTCGTGGCCTGACGCTGAGAGTCGCTGAAGTAGGCCGGCACGGTGATGACGGCATCCGTCACCTCCTGGCCAAGGTAGTCCTCGGCAGTCTTCTTCATCTTCTGAAGCACCATGGCAGAAATCTCCTGCGGTGTATATTTGCGATCGTCAATCTGCACGCGAGGATAGCCACCCTCGTTGACCACCGTAAACGGAACGCGCTCAGCCTCCTTGCGGCTCTGGTCATAGGTCTCACCCATGAAACGCTTGATACTGTAAACGGTCTTCTTCGGGTTGGTGATAGCCTGACGCTTGGCAGGATCACCCACCTTGCGCTCGCCACCTTCTACGAAGCCTACCACGGACGGAGTCGTGCGCTTGCCCTCGCTGTTGGTGATCACCACGGGCTCATTGCCCTCGAACACTGCTACGCAGCTGTTAGTTGTACCTAAGTCGATACCAATAATCTTTCCCATAATATTTCTTTTTTATTTTTGTTCTACTTTAATGTTGCTTGGACTTTGTTGTCCGCCTATCTCAAAACAACTATTGTGCCATTTGACAAGCAGGGGTCTCGCGGCTGACAACTTGGCAGAAGCAGGACCTTTTCCCCATAGTCCTACCGCATTTATGGCAGACACGAAGCTGCTGGGGAAGAAAAGCGGTTGGCGCGGAGAGTATCAGAAAAATGGTCTGGAAAGCCACTTGGGGTTTGTTGAGCAAATAACGATATTTATCCGCCAAAAACAGGCGCTCATTGAATAATATACATTCCAAGACTGATATAATGGAAAAATATCGTAACTTTGTAACTAGTTTTTACGTTATACCTATTATATATAGGATTAAGCTATCATTTAATTTATCAGTTATGAAAAGATCCATTTTGATTGTATTCGGGTTGATGCTGACAGCGCTCAATGGCTGGAGCAACGACTACAACTATCTGGTATTCGTGACCAACACTGGGCCACGAAGTATCGCTGTAGAGGACTTGGAGATGACGGTAAGCGACGGGAAGCTCGTCGTGAGAAGCGGAGCGGACGGCGAGACCTTCGACCTTTCGACCCTCACGAAGATGTATTTCTCCGACGCGGCAGTGGTTTCAATTGACGATGTGGAGGCTGGCAAAGTACAGTCTGTCAGCATCCACGACCTCTCCGGACGCCTCGTCGGGTGCTATCCCTCGCTCGACGTGGCGCGCGAGTCGCTGCCCAAAGGCGTGTATGTGGCAAAACAAGGAAACAAGAACTTTAAACTGGCGAAACGATGAAGAAAGCACTACTTATCGGAGCCTCGCTCGTGGTCTCTCTTGGCACGGCGGCTCAGACGCTGAACGTGGTCGTCGGCGAAGTGACCTACAAGATTCCAGCGTCTCAGGCTGGCAGCATGGACTATGCAGACGGATCCAGACTCACGATCCTGGGCAAAACCTTCCAGCTGAAGGAAGTGACCCGCATGTATGTGGACCATTCGGACGTGGCCGACAATAGCGTCAACGTGACCTACAACGGGAGTGCCGCCGCCGTCACCGTGGCAGGCAACTGCATGAGCCATCTCGACGTGACGGCCAATGGATCCGCTGTCAGCATTGTGCAGGACGAGACCGTGGATACGGAAATCAGCTATTCGCTCTCGGGCGCGTCGGACAACGGTTCGTTCTATATGGACGGCCACTACAAGGCCACGGTGGTCTTCGACAATCTCTCCCTCAACTGCGCCGACAGTGCGGCGGTCAACATCGAGAATGGCAAGCGCATCGCCATCCAGCTCGTCGGAGAGAGTACGCTCAAGGACAGCAAGGCAAGCCAGGGCAAAGGCGCACTGATGGTGAACGGCCACTCGGAGTTTGATGGCGACGGCACGCTCAACCTCTATGGCTACGCGAAGCACGCCTATTGGGCCGACGAATATGTACAACTGAAAAAGAAGTTCACTGGCACCATCAACATCCTCTATGCGAAGAAAGACGGCCTCAACGTGAGCCAATACTTCCTGCAGAATGGTGGCCACTTCAACGTCTCGGGTACGCTCGGCGACGGCATCCAAGTGTCGGCAGACGACGAGGAGGGCGGCTACGCCACGATCTCGGGCGGATCGCTGACCATCGATGTGACGGCGGCAGGCTCGAAGGGACTGAAATGCGACGGCAACATCACCATCGATGACAGCAAGTCCGTGCCCACCGTGACGATAACCAATAGCGGCAAGGGCAAGTGGGACAGCGACGACCAGAAGGTGAAAGGTGCGGCCTGCATGTCGAGCGACGCCAACGTGACCATCGCGGCTGGACAGATCAGCCTGACAGCCACAGGCAGCGGCGGCAAGGGACTGAAATGCGACTCGACGCTGACCATCACGGGCGGCGACCTCAGCGTGACCACGACGGGAACAACCTATGTCAACATCGGAGGCAACCAGGAGTATGACGGCAACTACCGCGGACAACTCGACCGCCTTGACGACGCCTACACCACATCGCCCAAGGGCATCAAGGTAGGCATCAAAGCGACGGAGAGCAGCACGGGACTGCCTGTGGGCGACATACAGATCAGCGGTGGCAACATCCATGTGACGTGCTCGGGCCAGCAGGACGGCAGCGAGGGCATAGAGAGCAAGGGCACGCTGACCATCAGCGGCGGCACCATCGACTGCAACACATACGACGACGCCATCAACTCCAGCAGCCACATGTACATCAAGGGTGGAACGATCACGGTGTATAGCAGCGGCAACGACGGCCTTGACTCCAACGGCAACCTGTACTTCTCGGGGGGAACGACGGTCGCCTACGGCACACGTTCTCCCGAATGTGGCATCGACGCCAATGAAGAAGAGGGATACACGGTGTTCTTCACGGGTGGCAATGTTTTGGGAATCGGTGGTGGCAACAACTCCCATCCCACTACGCAGGAGTCAACCCAAGGCTACGTCACCTATTCGGGCAACGTCACGGCGGGCTGCACACTCACCGTCAGCAAGGACGGTACCGTACTTGCCACCTTCACCCTGCCCTACGACTATAGTCGCGGCAACGTCATCCTCACCGCCGAGGGCATGACAGCAGGCGAGCAATACACCGTCAGCGACGGTACTTCCACGCAGACGCTCTCTGCCGTGCAGTATGGCAACGGAGGGCCTGGTGGCGGAGGTAGACCCGGTGGCGGAGGCGGTCCTGGTGGTGGAGGCCACGGCGGCTGGTAAACCACAGGGGCCATATTGCCCACAGAAACGGTAATCCACGGGAATCACAGTCCACAACCGTTTACAACCCACAATCGACAAAACGGCCTTTCCGCAATGATTTGCTGCGGAAAGGCCGTTTTACTTTTATCTACTGATGATCAAAAAGGAGGCTTATGCCAATCCCTCGATCTCACCATTGACGATGTCGATGACCTCACTCTGAGGACGTTTGGGCAGACCCGGCATACGCATGATGTCGCCCGCAATGGCCACAATCATTCCTGATCCCGTGTTGATGACAAAGTCGCGCACGGTGAAGGTATAGCCCTCCGGCACGTTGAGCTTCTTCGCATCGTCGCTGAAGGAATACTGTGTTTTGGCGACACAGACGGGAAGTCCCTCCAAGTTCCACTCGCTGATGCGCTTGAGGGCCTTCTTGGCAGCGGCGGTATATTCCACACGTCCGGCACGGTAGATCTTCTTGGCCAAAGCCTCTACCTTGGTGGTGATGCTGTCCTCGAGCTCGTACGGATACTGGATCTCCTTCGACGGGCACTCGGCAATCTCCTTGACGCAGACGCGGGCCAACTCCTCGCAACCCTCTCCGCCGCGGACGAAGCACTCGTTGGGCGCATAGCCCACCTTCACCTCGGCACAACGGTCGGCGACGATCTTCAGTTCCTCGTCCGTATCGGTAGCATAGCGGTTGAGCGTCACGACGACGGTCTGGCCCATATTCTGGAGATTCTCGATATGACGCTCCATGTTGGCAAGACCATTGCGCAAGGCCTCCAGCTGCTCTGCGGGCGCTGCGTCGTCGGCCATACCACCCTGCAACTTCAAGCCGCGAACCGTCACGACCAGTACGCAGAGTTTCGGACGAATGCCACCCATGCGGCACTTGATATCAAGGAACTTCTCGGCACCCAGGTCGGCGGCGAAGCCAGCCTCCGTCACGGTATAGTCGCTGTGGCTCATGGCCATCTTCGTAGCAATCAAACTATTGCAGCCGTGGGCGATGTTGGCGAACGGACCACCATGGATGAAGGCGGGCGTGTTCTCGGTAGTCTGGACGAGGTTGGGCTGCAGCGCATCCTTCAGGATGACAAGGATAGATCCCACGCTACCCAAGTCGCGGAGGTAGAACGGCTTGCCCTCGCAGGTGATACCCAAAAGGATGTTCTCCAAACGACGGCGCAAGTCCTCCAGATCCTTTGCCAGGCAGAGGATAGCCATGATCTCCGAGGCCACAGAGATGTCGAATCCGCTCTCGCGCACCACGCCATTGCCAGCACCCAAGCCAATCACAATTTTGCGGAGGGCACGGTCATTGACATCCAGGACGCGGCCCCAATAGACCGTCTTCAGCTCGCACGGCTCTCCCTGATGACGGAAGATATAGTTGTCGAGCTGTGCGGCGATGAGGTTGTGGGCCGCCGTGATAGCATGGAAGTCACCCGTGAAGTGGAGGTTGATCTTGTCCATCGGCAGCACCTGGGAATAGCCACCACCAGCAGCACCGCCCTTCATACCGAAGCACGGACCCATGGAAGGCTCGCGAAGTGCAAGGCCGCACTTATAGCCCAAACGATTCAAGGCCATGGAGAGGCCTACGCTCACCGTGGTCTTGCCGATGCCAGCCTTCGTGGGCGACATGGCTGTCATCAGTATCATATTGCAGCGATCCACCTTGCTCTCGTCAATACACTCCAATGGTACTTTGGCAATGTACTTTCCGTAATGCTCCAACTTGTCGGCGGCGATACCTACCGTGTTAGCAACCTCCGTAATCGGCTTCAGCACGGTCTCGCGTGCAATCTCAATGTCACTTTTCATTCTTAATGTGTTTTGGTTATTCGGTAAACCCAAAGGTATTATTTTGTCTTTGCGACGGCAAAAATACCAAAAATCCACGACCCTTGCAAATAATACGGCCAAAAAAGCGACTTTTTGGCTCAATTCTCGCCAAGTGTGCAAACAAAATGGTCAGCCCACTACAACTTCAGCTACTTTTGTGCTGGTCTTTTATACAGTTCACGCCCTGCCGAGCGGTCACCAGTTTGACCGCTTGACAGGGCGTGGCTTTCTGCCATCAAGGCGCGAGGGCGACTACAGCGTCTTGAGATAGTTCGTACAATCCTCGAAGGTCTCGAAGGTATTCTCCTGCGGGATGAGCATCGGGATGATGCGATGATTCTCCAGCATATAGCGGGGCTGGGGCTGGATGATGGTCATGAGCACCTTCACGCCTTGTGCCTGGAGATCCTTGATGGCTGTCTCCATGGCATAGACACCGCTCTGATCCATAAACGGGACACGACGCATACGGATGATGACGATCTTCGCATCCTTGGGGATGTCGTGCATCACGCGCTGGAATCCCGTGATACTTCCGAAGAAGATCGGGCCATCGAGGCGCTCTATATAAATATGGTGATGGATGTCCTTCGGCATATCCTTCTCGTCCTCCCAGGGCGACTCCTTGTCAAAGGTGCTCAACTCCTTTGAACTGTAGCCATCCTCCACGAGGTCGCCGGCACGCTTCATGAAAAGCACGCAGGCGATGACCATACCAATACCTACTGCCGTGAGGAGGTCCACGAAGACCGTCATGAGGAAGACCACGATCATCACGAAGGCGTCAGACTTCGGTATGCGTCTCAGGTCCTTGAATCCGCGGAAGTCGATGATGCCCCAACCGACCGTAATCAAAATACCGGCAAGCACCGAAAGGGGTACGTATTTCACGAGCGAGCCCAGTCCGAGGAGAATGGCAAGGAGCAAGGCGGCGTGGATCATACCGCTGAGCTGCGTGCGGCCACCCGACTTCACGTTGACCACCGTACGCATCGTAGCTCCTGCGCCGGCAAGGCCACAGAACAGACCCGCCACGGCATTGCCGATACCCTGGCCTATCAACTCCTGGTTGGAATTGTGCTTGGTCTTGGTGATATTGTCGGCCACAACCGACGTCAGTAGCGTATCGATACTGCCCAGGCCAGCCAGTGTGAGACCCGGGACAAGGGAAGCCTTGATGACGACCATCCAATCGATACCGTCCAGTTGCACCTTCGTGAAGAAAGGCATGGGAAGTCCGGCCGGGATGTTGCCGATGGTGAGTGCCGAGTCGAGGCCCGTGAAGAGCGAAACCACCGTGACGACCACCAGGGCCACAAGCGTGGCGGGCACCTTCTTGGTCACTTTCGGCACAAGGATGATGAGCGCAATACAGGCCAGACCCAGCAGCAGCGCAGGCACGCTAATACCTTCGGCGATGGCAGCGGGGAAATTGAGAATCATGTCCAGCGTGCTGGCGGGCGACTTCTTGCCAATAATCGGATAGAGCTGCTGCAGGATGATGATCACTCCGATACCGCTCATGAAGCCCGAGAGTACGGGATAGGGAATGTAGCGGACATACTTGCCAATGCGGATAAGTCCGAAGAGCACCTGAAACAGGCCACAGAAAATGCCGGCAAGCGACATGGAAAGAAGGACGGCGGAAATGTTACCCTGCGAGCTAGCCCATGCTCCACTCACAATGGAGGCCGTAATGACGGTCATCGGTCCCGTAGGGCCAGAGATCTGGGAGTGGGTGCCACCGAAGAGGGCTGCGAAGAAACCGAGCAGGGTGGCACCGACGAGTCCGGCCAAGGCTCCCATGCTGGAAGCCTCAGGACTGTCAACACCGCCAAATGCTTGAATACCGAATGCCAGTGCGAGCGGAAGTGCCACGATACCGGCTGTGATGCCACCGAAGACATCACCTTTGATGTTGTTTGTCTCGATAAAAGCCATGATAGGGCTAGTAATCCAAATGTAATTAAAAAATGCTAATAAGTACTCTACTATATTACGAAGTGCAAAGGTACGACTTTTTTTTGACATAGGGGAAAGATTGGCAAGGAATCCCCATTTACCGTAATATGGGTAGGTTTTTCCGTAATTTATGCTTTGCCTGATTGGCACGATTTTTGTACTTTTGCAACCGATAAGGCCCTGGCTGCGCCTTTCCACGAGATGGGAGGTCTGCGGCAGGAGTTTTCCCCAAACCAAAACAAGAAAAAGAGAAAACAACAAAAGACCTATGGAAACGATAAAGAACCAGAAGTTTGGCGGCGAGCGTCCGCTTTTCGGTGTCCACGACGTGCGCCTGGAGGACATAGAGATAGTCGATGGCGAGTCAGGCATCAAGTGTTGCAAGCAGGTGGAGTGCCACAACTCCAAGTTCTACGGCAAGTATCCGTGGTGGCATGTGGATGGAAGCCTCATCACGAATTGCTATTTTGCCCCTGGATCACGATCAGCCATCTGGTATAGCGACGACATGGTGATGAGAGACTGTGTCATCGACGGCCCGAAGTTTTTCCGTGAGATGAAGAACGTGACGCTGGAGAATGTCAAGATAACCGATGCCGACGAGACGTTTTGGCGCATCGACGGCCTAAAGATCAAGAATGTGGAACTACACCAAGGCACCTACCCGTTCATGTTCTCAAAAAACATCTATGTGGATGGACTGGTGAGCGACGCAAAATATGTGTTCCAATACTGTCAGAACGTGGAGATTCACCATGCGAAGATCACTACCAAGGACAGTTTTTGGGAGTGCGACAACGTTGTCATCTACGACTCCGAGCTCCATGGCGAGTATCTCGCCTGGCACAGCAAGAACATCCGACTCGTGCGCTGCCATATCAGCGGCGAGCAACCTCTGTGCTATAGCGAGGGCATCGTACTGGAAGACTGCACCTTCGACGCAGCCTGCGACCGTGCTTTCGAAGACTGCACGAATGTGGAGGCACGCATCAAGGGAACGATCACGGAGGTGAAGAATCCCATCAGCGGCAGAATCCAGGCCGACAACATTGGTCGCTTGACGATGGATCAGTTTGCCAAAGGACACGTCGCCAGCACTTCGGACGACGGCAACTCATTAACTTTCGAGCCCAACCGATGATAGACCAGACCTTCTTCGACCAACCCGCGAAACGGCGCGGCACAGGCTGCGTCAAATGGGACGCAATGCCTGCGGACGACGTGATACCGATGTGGGTGGCAGACATGGACTTTGCCGTCGCTCCTGCCATTCAAAAGGCCATCAAGGATCGGGCCGCACACCCTGTCTTCGGTTATACGCTCGTACCAGACAGCTACTACGAGTCGGTCATCCAGTGGTTCAAACGTCGCCACGGATGGACGATCGAGCGCGACTGGATCCTTTACACGACGGGCGTGGTGCCTGCCGCATCGGCCACCATCAAGGCTTTGACGCTTCCCGGCGAGAAAGTGCTCGTCCAGACGCCGGCCTACAACTGCTTCTTCTCCAGCATACGCAATCAGGGATGCGAGATCCTGGAGACCCGCCTTCTGCGCGAGGGCGACCGTTTCAAGATGGACTTCGACGACTTCGAGCGCAAGTGTGCCGACGAAAAGACCACTGTCTTCCTGCTCTGCAACCCACAGAATCCGACGGGCAGGGTGTGGACGCGCGAGGAACTGGAGCGGATGAACGAGATCTGCCTACGCCACCACGTCGTGGTAGTGAGTGACGAAATACACAACGAACTGGTCATGCCTGGCTACTCCTACACGCCGTTTGCCAGCGTGAGCGAAGCATGTCTCGACAACAGCATCACCCTGACCTCGCCGTCGAAGAGCTTCAACATCGCAGGACTACAAATGGCCAATATAGTTACAAAGAATGCGGAGTGGCGGAGACGGATCGAACGTGTCGTCAATATCTTCGAGATTTGCGACGTCAATCCCTTTGCACCTGTTGCCATTCAGGCCGCCTACAACGAAAGCGAAGACTGGATCGACGCGTTGAACCTCTATATTCACGACAACTTCGAAGTGCTGCGGTCGTTCTGCCGTGAGCACTTGCCAAAATGGCAGGTGATGCACAGCGAGGGCACTTATCTCGCATGGGTAGATATCAGCCAAACAGGCTTGAGCGCAGAGTCCCTGGCACAGGAGATCATGGAGCGGGCGCACGTCAAGGTCAATAGTGGCACGCTCTATGGCAGCATTTCGGGCGAGGGCTACCTTCGCATCAACCTTGCCTGCCCCCGACCTCTCCTCGAAGAGGCGCTGCGCAGAATCGGCGAGCATTTCTGACAAGACCATCCCTACAACATACGCTTCCCCCAGAAAGGAAGAGACATTAACTAAAGCAAGGCGTTGCCCGCGCATCCTATTCAATATATAAGGAACGCGCGAGCAACGCCTTGTAGTTGATATCGGTGTACGCTATACTATTTCTGAGCGAAGCGCTCGGCCTGCTCCTGAATGAGCGCGGCGTCATCAAAGTAGTTGATGCGCATGGCTTCGCGCACCTCATCCATCGTCTTGGCAGCCACCTCGCGGGCAGCATCAGATCCCTTGCGAAGGATGTTATAGATCTCCGGAATGTCCTGCTCAAACTCATGACGGCGCTTGCGGATCGGCTCCAGCATGCGCTCCAGCACCTTGTTGAGCATCTTCTTACACTTCATGTCGCCAATGCCACCTGCCGTATAGGCTGCCTTCAACTCGTCGAGGCAGCTGAACTCGGGCCAGAATTCTGCGAAGTCATCGTCGGTGGAGAAAGCATCGAGATAGGTAAAGACGGCATTTCCCTCCACATGGCCTGGATCGCTGACATTCAGGTGGGTCGGGTCGGTGTACATGGTCTTCACCTTCTTCCACACCGTATCCTTGTCGTCGGAGAGATAGATGCAGTTGCCAAGGCTCTTGCTCATCTTCTCCTTGCCATCCGTGCCAGGCAGACGGCGTGCCGTCTGGTTTTCGGGCAACATGATCTCTGGCTCGGGAAAGACGGGGGCATAGATCTGGTTGAAGCGACGGACCAACTCGCGTGTCACCTCAAGCATCGGCTCCTGGTCCTCGCCGGCAGGCACGACAGTGGTCTTGAAAGCCACGATATCGGCAGCTTGCGACACAGGGTAGCAGAAGAAGCCAAGGGGAATATTGGCCTCGAAATTGCGCATTTTGATCTCAGTCTTCACCGTCGGGTTGCGCTGAACGCGCGAGACGCTGATAAGATTCATCAGATAGGTAGTCAGCTCCGCCAGTTCGGGGATGCAGCTCTGGATATAGAGCGTACACTTCTCCGGATCGAGACCAGCAGAGAGGTAGTCCAGTGCGACCTCGATGATGTTCTGACGAATCTTCTCTGGGTTGTCGGCATTGTCTGTCAAAGCCTGCACGTCGGCCATGAAGACGAACATACGGTCATAGTCGCCCGCATTCTGAAGTTCCACGCGACGACGCAAACTACCGACATAGTGTCCCAAATGGAGCTTGCCAGTGGGGCGGTCGCCCGTCAAAATAATCTTTCCCATTCTATCTTTGTTTTGTTTGAATTCGAAGTTTTGGCAGCGGTCATCCGCTTTGAGGATGCAAAAATACGACTTTTATTTGGAGAAAGGGCGAAATCGCCGTACTTTTGCACGAAAAACAACACAAAGACATGGAGAGAAATTTATTTCGGTTTGAGGTTTGCGCCAATGGCGTAGAGAGTTGTCTGGCTGCCCAGGCTGGAGGCGCAGACCGTGTGGAACTGTGCGCGGGAATACCAGAAGGGGGCACAACGCCGTCGTATGGCGAGATCATGGTGGCGCGCCGGGTGCTGACGACGACACGCCTGCACGTCATCATCCGTCCGCGCGGTGGCGACTTCCTCTACACACCATTGGAACTGGAGCGCATGGAGGCCGACATAGAGGTGGCGCGCCAACTGGGAGCCGACGGCGTAGTGATCGGATGCTTGCACGAAGACGGGACTATCGACATGGAGGCCAACCGCCGTCTGGTCGAGAAAGCAAAGGGGATGTCCCTGACCTTCCATCGGGCCTTCGACCGCTGCCGTGACCCCTTCGAGGCTTTGGAGCAACTGATCGACTTAGGCTTCGACCGCATCCTCACCTCTGGCCAGCAACCAAAGGCCATCGAAGGCGCTTCCCTACTGCAAAAGCTCCACCAGCAAGCCGCAGGGCGCATCATCCTCTTGGCGGGTTGTGGCGTGAACGAGCAGAACATACGCAGCCTCTACGAACAGACGGACATCAAGGAATATCACTTCTCTGCCCGCGAGCCGATGAAAAGCAAAATGGAATACAGCAATCCCGAGGTCTTCATGGGAGACCCCAACGCCGACGAAGACACCTTGCTTTACACGACGGAGGAGCGGGTACGCGCCACTATCGCCCAACTAACAGGAGAGAAATAGCCAGACGGGACGCCTAACCGTCTCATTTTGAATCAACAACAGTTTCTCGTTGAAACTCAAAAAGGGTGTCAACTCCCCCGACAACACGAGGCTTGACACCCTCTTTTGGCCCTAAAAGCGTATTTTATTAGAAAATTTATTTGCTTTTCATTTGTAGTTTGCCCAAAATACACTACCTTTGCAATCGCTTTTGGCACATAATAAAGCAAAATCCATAACTAAATCGATATAAATGAAAAGTAACAAAACTCTCACATTTCACCTGCTGGCACTCTTCGTGGTAGCGATTTGGGGAGGTACTCTCGTCAATACAAAGGTGCTTGTCCACGCCGGCATGTCGGCTTTGGAGATTTTTTACGCTCGCTACATCCTCGCTTATCTAGCCATGCTGCTGATAGCCCACAAGCGCATCAAGGCCGACACATGGCGTGACGAGCTGATGATGGTGGTGCTGGGTATCACAGGTGCCTCACTCTATTTCGTCAGCGAGAATGTGGCCATCTCCATGACCAACGTCAACAACGTCAGCTTCATCGTGAGCGCATCGCCCATCTTCACGATGCTCTTCAGCATCCTCTTCATAAAAGGCACGCGGATGACCTCCAACTTTGCCATAGGCACACTCACGGCAGTTGCCGGTGTAGCCATTGTCATATTCAATGGTCAGGGCGAGTTGCACTTCAATCCTGCGGGAGACCTCATAGCGGTGCTTTCATCCGCCTCTTTCGGTCTCTATTCCTTCCTCTTGAAGCCCCTTTCTGCGAAATACGACGCAGCCACTATCACGCGCAAGGTCTTCGGCTACGGTCTCTTGACCGCATTCCCCTTGTTCTATTTCTGGCCTTGGAAATTCCCTTTGGGCAACCTGCTACACATAGAGGTGCTGGGCAACTTGCTCTTCCTCGGCCTCATCGCGTCGTGCTGCTGCTTCTTCCTCTACAGCGTCATCGTTGACAGGCTCGGTGCCATCACTGCCTCCAACTACAACTACCTCAGCCCGCTCTTCACGGTGGTCATCGCAGCAATGTTCCTGAGCGAGCCCATGACGGTAATGGCATACGTCGGCTGCGCCTTGATTCTCTTGGGCGTCTATGTCGCCAACACCACAGGATTCCTGCCCAAACGAAAGAAGTAGATCGAACTACCACCGCAAGGGGAGAGTTTGAACAAGACTTTTCAGTTAATATTGTATAGCTTTACCGTGCCGCCAGATTCCAATTAGGATTCTGGCGGCACATTTATTATACGCCTAAAACACGAAAAAAGAGATTTCTACCCTTTTATGTTGTCTATCTGTATTTTTTTGACTACATTTGCAAAACATGAACGGCAACGAAGCAAAAATCACCAATAACTAATCAATAAAATAGCTATGATGAAAAAATTTGGAAAGACAAACGTTCTCGCCTTCTTGGCAGTAATGTCCTTTGGTTTGCTGGCCTCTTGCAGCCAGGGCAACGACAACAACCCCGACAAATGGGCTCAAGATGCTATCGCTATGGCTGAGGACAGCGTGGAGAAAGTGGACAACGAGATGGTTGGCAAGTTGCTCTACATCGACAATTGCAGGCAGTTTGCCAGGAAAGCCATCGACGACAAGATCTCCGACACTTACAAAGAGATGGAAGAAAAAGTGAAGGACAAGAGCGACGAGGAAAAGTGGGAGCTTTTCAAGGGCTTCCGAGCTGACATCGACTCCGCCTTCTCCAAGATGGACCAACACTACGATCAGGTCTCTCAAGAAGAGGAAAAGAAGCTCATCGGCAAGTCGCTGAAAGTGGCTTCTGACACCCAATCATTTGACAACACCAAGACGAAGGCCGAAATTGTAGATTTTAGCCATCGTTCAAAGGTAAAAATCAAGGTGACATTGACCCCCAGGAAGCCTCTGGGCAACAGTTTCAGAATGATCTTGGTCGACAAGGACCAGAAGCCCATCGCACCTTTCGCACTGATGACCATGCCCAAGAAGGCCGGCGAAACCTTAACGGTAGAAACCAACGTGCCGATAGCCTTGCTCGCCCAAACCAGTATGCTGCTCTTCGACGCACGCTAACCTCCCATCACGGCTAAACACTAGGCGAATTCCTACCACAATGCCCCGGCTCATGGAGTCGGGGCATTGCTTTGGATCCCCTAGCTAACTCTCTGTCCTTTCCACATTTAGCTTCGGTATATGAGCACGACATCTTCTTAAAGAGTGTTGAAAAATATGGTGTTTTAAAAGAAAGTATGTACATTTGCACCATGAAACAGAATCACAAGGGCAAAGTGCTTTTTGTCATCATAACATCCATCCTACTGACATTGTGCACACAAAACATCTTTGCGCAAAAAATAAAAGACGGAAAGGCTACATACTACAGTGGCAAACTGTACGGAAGACGAATGAGCAACGGCGAGTATTACCATCCCGATAGCATGACCTGCGCACACCGCACACTCCCGTTTGGCACACGAATCCTCGTGACCAATCCGAGAAACGGCAACCAGGTCGTCGTCCGCGTGACCGACCGTGGTCCCTATGTACGGGGCAGGGTGATCGACCTCTCCTATGCCGCCGCACGAGAACTAGGCTTTCTGTCTGCCGGAGTGGCCTATATGAAACTGGAAGTGGTGGATGAGGATCTTCCCCTTCCCTATTATAATAAGGAGAAAGAAGAAACCCTGAAGCTACAACCGATAGAGTATGGCATGGTGGGCGTGGGGTATGAGTTCATTCCCCAATGGCGAAAAGCGGACGACCAGCCACGGCAGGTACAAAGGAAAGTAAAACCCTCCATCACTCCTCAGAAGGCAAAGAAAGCAGCCAATGGGGCAAAAACCTCTCCCTCCCAACCCGCTACGCGCAAAGCAAAAGCCAAGGGAACAGAGGAAAACCACTGGGTCAAGTTTTTCCGCGGATTGTTTGGAAGAAACACCGGCGGATAACTCATTCCTTGACAAGCCGTATCGCCAAGACTACTTGGCAATACGATTCCTCACGAACAAAAAGGGAATATTTTCCTCAACCAGACCTTTATACAAGGATTTTTTTGTACCTTTGCACTCCTTTTCGCACAAAAACAAAAACGGCTAATCAGTTTTCCAAACATGATTGAACAGGACAACAACGGTATGAAAACACCATGGACAGAGCTGGAGTTAGGCAACTCCTGCTACTCTTCCTATATCGTAGAACCCATCTTCGTACCCAAGGAGACGGCCTTTTGGCTTTGCCGTCCCGACGGCACACGAGAGGCTTCACGCCTCACCTTCGCCGTCTTCTCACAACGTGGCACAGACGAGTGGGAGGACGACCCGATGCTGGGCCCCATTGACGTGACCTTGCTGGACGACGACAACATCCGTCCCTTTCCCACCATCTACCTTGGCGTAGCCCCCGAAGACTTCGTCCACCTAGAAGAGGAGGACGAGGAGAGCGTGACGTTCAGTTTCCACTGGATCGAAGGCGACATCACGTCGGCACAAGGAGAAGAGACGGGGGGGGGTGGTTTGCGCTTCCGCAAGAGCTTGTTTGAGGGTGGCAAGACGGTCTCCCTGAAATTGACGCCCTACGACGGCACGCCCTTTGTGCTCCACCTTCGCATTCCCGTCAAGGGTTTCCAGCTGCTCGATGCCGACGATCGTCCTCAACAGGGCGAACTGGTCGTCGATCCCGCCACGGCGAAAGAGTATCAGTATCAGTTTGTCGGCACCCCCAACGACGACCGCTTCACCATTGCCATCAACGGTGGCCTGCATATCCTGCTCTGCATCTGGCAGGAGGACGACACGCTGACGCTGCGCGACCACAAGAACGGACTGGCCGTCGTGGGCACAATACCCGCCAAGGGATCACTCACAGAACTGATGATGCAAGGCGACGAAGCCCTCGTGAAGTACAAGGAGCACCGATGGCACATCGCTGTCAAGAGTCAGTTGACTGCGGAGGAAGACCTGCCCGAATGCACTCCCTCTGCCCTCGTAGCCCATGCTTTCCACGCCTATCGACAAACGGAGGACAACGGGCGCGAAAGATTGGAGCACGAATTGCTCGGCATGGAGGAGCGCCTCTGCTTCCAATGGTTCTGGATGGATGAGAAAGAATGGGACTTCGACCACATCGGCCCACTACTGGAGGTTGACAAGGTGGCTGACGACCCACAGGAGATGATGCGGCTGGCATTGGTATATGACAATTTCTGCGCATTCATGCGCCGGCTCTCCACGCTCTCTTACAAGAACGGAGGACGAATCGAGGTCGATCAGCTTCAGGCACGCAACAACAAGCGGAAGATAGCGCGCTGCGTACGCCATATTGCCAAACACCGCTCTGGCGAGATCAACATTTGGGAACTGGAAGAGTCCGCTCGCGAAGAGATCGTGAAACTCTTCCGCATCTTCCGAAACGAGTTTGTCAAAGAGCTTGAAGCAGAGGGATAACGACAGAAGGACGCCACTCCCAAAAGGCCCTAACATATCGACTGATAGCCATGCTGGTCAAAGCATGGCTATCAACTTTTCTACCAACCGCGGCAACGCATACTGATCCAAATCGGCCTCATCCACCCAGCGATAGCCTTCGGGAAGCGCTGGAGGAACGGCGGGGTGATAGAAATAGAGGTCAGCATAGAGCACACGATGGGTGAGAACATGCTTCACGCGCTGCGCCCGAAGTTCATAGACGGGTCGCACCTGCGAAGCATCCAGGAGCATTGGCTCCCACAGACCCTGCCAGATGTCACCAGCCCCTCGCTGATGGATAGCCGTCCGTCCGTCGCAACGGAGATACAGATAGATCAGCTTGCGCTCTTTGACGCTCACGGTCTTTCGTTTGACGGGCAATTCCCCCACACGCCCTGTTCGCAACGCTTCACAGGTTTCAGCCATCGGGCACACCTCGCAACAAGGCGACTGCGGCACACACTGCGTAGCGCCAAAGTCCATCATCGCCTGGTTGAAGTCCGCAGCCCGGCCTTTGGGAAGCAGCGACTGCGCCAGTTCGGCAAAAGTCCGCTTGCCTTTGGCGTCATTGATAGGGGTGTCGATGCCAAAGTAACGACTCATCACACGGTAAGCGTTACCATCGACGGCAGCGTAAGGAAGGCCAAAGGCAAAAGAGGCGATAGCGGCAGCAGTGTAGTCGCCAACCCCTTTCAGACCACGGATGGCCTCATAGGTGTCTGGAAAATGTCCCAAGGCGGCTATCTGCCGTGCAGCGGCATGGAGATTGCGTGCCCTCGAATAGTAGCCGAGTCCCTGCCACATCCGCAGCACCTCGTCCTCGGAGGCAGCAGCAAGCAGATCTACCGTGGGCCATTTCTCCAAAAAGCGACGCCAGTAGGCTTCTCCCTGCACCACCCGCGTCTGCTGCAAGATGATCTCGCTGAGCCAGACGGCATAGGGCGTTCCCGCCTCGCGCCAGGGCAAGGAACGACCATGGGAAGCATACCATGTGAGCAGTGTGTTAGTAAAGTTCATATTGCAAAGGTACGGCTTTAGTTCCCGCTACCGTTGACGAAAGGCAATAAAATGGCTTCGTTTTAATATTTTTAGGACTCACCGTCCCTGTAGTTGCCGAAGATTTTGTAAATTTGCACACTTATTATTATAAAAAGCAAGACAAATGGCAGGCACAAAGCAAATCAAGACTGCGCTGATCTCGGTCTTCCACAAAGATGGCCTTGAGGATCTCCTGAAGAAACTGAACGAAAATGGTGTGAAATTCCTTAGCACTGGCGGTACCCAGAAGTTCATTGAGTCGCTGGGCTACGAGTGTCAGAAGGTGGAGGACGTGACCTCCTATCCTTCCATCCTTGGCGGACGAGTCAAGACTTTGCACCCGAAGGTGTTCGGAGGCATTCTCGCACGCCGCGACAACGAGGGGGACCGCGAGCAGATGAAGCAGTATGACATCGTGCCCATCGACTTGGTGATCGTCGATCTCTATCCGTTTGAGCAGACCGTGGCAAGTGGGGCAAGCGCAGAGGAGATCATTGAGAAGATCGACATCGGCGGCATCTCGCTCATCCGCGCCGGAGCCAAGAACTTCAAGGACGTTGTCATCGTGCCGAGCAAGGGCGAATACGCCATGCTGGGCGACATCCTGGCAGCCAAGGGTGCACAGACAGAGCTGGAAGAGCGCAAGAAGTTTGCCGAAAGAGCATTTGCCGTAAGCAGCCATTACGACACGGCCATCCACGAGTGGTTTGCCAAATAATGCTTTTTGCCGGGCACATTACACAATAACAACAAAAAGTCAAGAAGAAAGAAGGAATGAAACTCTTTTCATTTATCCAAGAGATAGCAATGGACCTGGGAACGGCCAACACCATCATTATCAGCGATGACAAGATCGTGGTGGACGAGCCTTCCGTTGTGGCCCTGGACCGACGGAGCGGCAAGATGATTGCCGTCGGTGGCGAGGCGAAGATGATGTACGAGAAGGAGCATGCCAACATCCGCACGATCCGCCCGCTCCGCGATGGCGTGATCGCCGACTTCACGGCTTGCGAGCAGATGATCCGTGGCCTTATCAAGATGGTCCACACGGGCAGCCGTATCTTCTCGCCGTCGCTGCGCATGGTGATTGGTGTGCCTTCGGGCAGCACCGAGGTGGAGCTCCGCGCGGTTCGCGACTCTGCAGAGCATGCCGACGGACGCGACGTCTATCTGATATTCGAGCCGATGGCTGCCGCACTGGGCATTGGTATTGACGTAGAGGCTCCTGAGGGCAACATGATCGTCGATATTGGTGGCGGAAGCACGGAGATTGCTGTCATCTCGCTGGGTGGCATTGTGAGCAACAACTCCATCCGCGTGGCTGGCGACGACCTCACGGCAGACATCCAGGAGTATATGAGCCGGCAGCATAACGTCAAGGTCAGCGAGCGTATGGCAGAGCGCATCAAAGTGCATGTCGGCTCCGCACTGACAGACCTGGGCGAGGATGCACCTGAGGACTATGTCATCCATGGTCCAAACCGCATCACAGCGTTGCCTATGGAGGTGCCGGTTTGCTATCAGGAGATAGCCCACTGCCTCGACAAGACGGTGGCAAAGATCGAGAATGCCGTGCTCTCTGCCTTGGAGAACACGCCGCCCGAGCTCTATGCAGACATCGTGAAGAACGGCATCTGGCTCACTGGTGGCGGAGCGCTGCTTCGTGGTCTCGACAAGCGACTCACCGACAAGATCAACATTCCTTTCCACATCGCCGAGGATCCGCTCCATAGTGTAGCCACGGGTGCGGGTATCGCTCTGAAAAACGTTGACCGCTTCTCATTCTTGATGAGATAAGAGGCGATTGGATTTATATCACAAAACGAAGAAGTATTGGATGGTCTGACCTCAGACTATTCAATATTTCTCATGTAAAAAGCGCCGATGCACAATCTTACGGAGTTTTTGTCGCGCAATGTCCACTGGTTTCTCTTCATCATCCTGGAGATTATCAGTGGAGTTTTGTTGTTTCGTTTCAACAGCTATCAGGCCAGCGTGTGGTTCACGTCGGCCAACTATGTCGCAGGTATCGTCTATGAGCAGGAGGCCAAGCTCCTGTCGTTCTTCAGCCTACGCGAGAACAACGAGTTGCTGACGAAGCGCAATCTGGAATTGGAGCAGCAATTGAAAGCGCTCTCCAACCAGCTATATGACCAGACCAAAGACTCCACTTACCTGAAGCGTGGGCAATTCAGACTGCTCAACAAGTACCATTTGATTCAAGCCAAGGTGGTGGCGAACTCGCTGGATCGCCCCGAAAACTTGATGACCATCGACCGGGGAAGTGCTGACGGTGTGAAGAAAGACATGGGTGTGGCTTGTGGCAACGGTGTCGTAGGCATCGTCTATCTGGTCAATACCCACTACTCCGTAGTGATACCTGTGCTCAACAACAAGTCGAATATCAGTTGCTCCATTGATGGTCGCGACTACTTCGGGTATCTCCACTGGTCAGGCGACGCGCCCAACATCGCCTATCTGGACGATGTGCCCCGCCACGCCCGCTTCAAGATTGGCGACCGGGTAGTGACAAGCGGCTATTCGGCCGTGTTCCCCGAAGGCTTGTTGGTCGGCAAGGTGAAGAAGGTGTTCAACTCTGAGGACGGACTTTCCTACCGCGTCCAGGTCGTATTGTCCACCGACTTTGCCAATCTACGAGACGTCTGCGTCATCGACGCTCCACAACTCGCCGAGCGGAAACAGATCATGGAGGCTGCCAAAGACTCTATCAAGTCGCCATCGGAGAACTAAACGTACGGCATACTATCTTTTGCCGAGAACATCTACCGGCGTTTCAGCAGACTTGGCCGGTTCTGCAATCAAGGCTGCAAACGTGTTTCCATGCTTTAGGGCAATAATATATAATAAGGAGAAAGAAGAAAAGATGAATGTTGACTTGCTTCGAAGAGGCGCGCTCTTCGTCATCCTGTGCCTCGCACAAGTGCTGGTGCTCAACCATATCCACCTCTTCAGTTGTGCCACACCGCTACTCTATGTCTATTTCATCATCAGCATCCGTCGCCACTATCCACGCTGGGGACTGTTGTTGTGGGGATTCTGCATGGGATTGCTGCTCGACACGTTTTCCAATACGCCGGGCGTCACGGCCGCCTCGCTCACCCTGCTCTCCTTCGTGCAGCCCTATCTGCTGGCCTCGTTCATTCCCCGCGAAGCGGCCGAAGACCTGAAGCCATCCATTGCCACTTTGGGCGTGAGCAAATACACATGGTATAGCTTCTTCAGCATCCTGCTTTTCTGCGTCGTCTTTTTCTCGTTGGAGCAGTTTAGCTTCTTCGATCCCATCCAGTGGTTACTGAATGTGGGTGGAAGCACGCTACTGACATTCCTCCTTGTTTTTGTCATTGATAACGTGAGGGGCCGCTAATGAAGAATTTTGACTTGGAGAAGAGGCGCTATGTGCTTAGCGCCATCGCCTCGCTCATCATTGTAGTCTATATTATCCGGTTGTTCTCGCTGCAGATAGCCAGCGACGACTACCGCAAGAGCGCCGACTCCAACGCGTTTCTGAAGAAGATAGAGTTTCCCTCGCGCGGCACCATCACTGACCGAAACGGCAAACTACTGGTCTACAACCAACCGGCCTACGACATCATGGTGGTCATGAATGAGGAGGCAGGCCGACTGGACACCATGGACTTCTGCAATGCCCTGGGCATCACAAAGGAGTTTTTCAAGAAACGTATGGCAGAAATCAAGGATCGGTCGAAAAACCCTGGCTACTCACGATTCACCCAACAGTTGTTCATGGGTCAATTGCCAGACAAGGAGTTCAGCGCATTCCAAGAGAAGATCTTCCGCTTCCCTGGCTTTTACATCCAGCGTCGCAGCATCCGGCAATATAAAGAGCCGCTGGCAGCCCATCTACTGGGCGATGTGGCAGAGGTCTCACAGGGCGACATTGAGGAGGACGACTACTATCAGCCGGGTGACTACATCGGCAAGCAAGGCATAGAGCGGCAATATGAGAAGGATCTGCGCGGTCGTAAGGGCGTGCAAATCCTACTCCGCGATGCCCGTGGGCGTATCAAAGGACGCTACAAGAACGGACAATTTGACCAAAAGCCACTGCCTGGCAAGGACATCCAGCTCGGACTGGACGCGGAACTGCAGAAGCTTGGAGAACGTCTGATGGAGGGAAAACTCGGTGCCATCGTAGCGATAGAGCCCAAGACGGGGCAGATACTGGCGATGGTGTCATCGCCGACTTTCGATCCCAGGACCATGATCGGCAAACTGCGTGGAAAGAATCAGGCACAACTGACGCTCGACCCTGCCAAACCGCTCATCAACAGAGCCATCGGCGGACAATATCCACCGGGAAGTACATTCAAAACGACACAGGCCGTGACCTTCTATACAGAGGGTATCGTCAGCGACTCCACTCGCTATCCCTGCGCCCACGGATTCTCCTTCAAGGGACTCCACGTCGGTTGCCACTCCCACGCGGCTCCTATCTCGCTCATCCCGGCCATCAGCACGTCGTGCAATAGCTACTTCTGCTGGGGATTGTACTATATGTTGTCCAATAGGAAAAAGTATCCGACTCTCGACGACGCGATGAACGAGTGGCGCGACTACATGGTCTCGCAGGGCTTCGGCTACAAACTGGGCATCGATCTGCCTGGCGAGCGCCGCGGAATGATTCCCAACGCACAGTTTTATGACAACGCCTTTGGCCGTTGGAACCCGCTCTCGGTCATCTCCATCTCTATCGGACAGGGAGAGGTCAATGCTACGCCACTGCAAATTGCCAACCTGGGTGCGACGATAGCCAACCGCGGCTACTATATCACGCCACACGTGGTACGCCATATCAAGGGAGGACGCATCGACCCCAAATACCTTGAACGCCACCAAACAAAGGGCAGCCATCAAGCCTACGAGGAGGTGGTCAAGGGCATGGTCTCTTCTGGTATTCGTGGTACGTGTGCCCATGCTGTGCATCCCGGTTATACGATAGCAGGAAAAACGGGTACGGCCCAGAACCGCGGAAAGGACCACTCCGTGTTTATGGGCTTCGCACCGGTCGATACGCCGAAGATCGCCATTGCCGTCTATGTGGAAAACGGTGGCTGGGGTGCCGTCTATGGTGTGCCAATCGGATCGCTGATGATGGAACAGTATATCAACGGCAAACTGACGGAGGCGGACGCGAAGAAGGCTGCCGTGATACAAAGCCGCCACATTTCCTACCCCTTCAAATCACCTATGAGCCGTGCCGACTCACTGCGTCTCGACTCGCTGAAGCGCATCAACGCCATCAAAGACTCGCTGAAGGTCGAACGCGACAAGCAGAGAAAGAAACTGGAGGAAGACAAGGAAAGAAAGCAGCAAGACAGCAAAAAGGAACAACCGCAAAACGACCCCGCCATCAGGGTGGAGAACGAGATAAAGCCACAGAGCGAGGAACGACGGCGCGACGATGACAAAGACCATAAGCCGTCGCGCAAGGAAAACGATAAGGAAAGCAAGAAGGAATAGATAGATTATCATGGGAATGGAAAAGTCGGACAATCAGAAAGGTATCCTCCAGTCGCTCGACTGGTGGACGATTGGCATATACCTTGCCCTGCTCGCCTTCGGATGGGTAAGCGTCTGTGGTGCGAGCTATACTTACGGCGACACCGAAATTTTCTCGCTCTCCACGCGCTCGGGCATGCAGATCGTTTGGATAGGCACGAGCATCTGTTTGGGATTTGTCATACTGATGCTTGACGACCGCTACTTTGACACGTTTGCCTATGTCATCTTTGGACTACTTGTCCTCTTGCTTTTTGCGACGATATTCAATCCACACGAGATCAAAGGCTCCCGATCGTGGCTCGTCCTGGGAAGCCTACGATTGCAGCCTGCCGAGTTTGCCAAGTTTGCCACTGCGCTCGCCATATCCAAACTCATGAGCACCTATGGTTTTGACATCCACAACCTCAAGCATTTTGCTGCGGCCTGCGGCATCATCCTCGTGCCTATGATCTGCATCGTAGGACAACGAGAGACGGGTTCGGCGCTCGTCTATCTGTCCTTCTTCCTGATGCTCTACCGCGAAGGAATGCCCGGCGGTTTCCTCTTTACGGGCGTGGCAATGATCATCTACTTCGTCATTGGCATCAAGTTTGAGCAGTCTATGCTTTTCGACACGCCCACCTCGGTGGGTAAGTTTTCCGTGCTCCTGCTCGTCCAACTGTTCTCCTCCGGAATGGTCTATGCCTACAATGGCGACCGTCCCCACGCGCTGCGCCTGCTGGGATTGTGTCTTGGCGTGACGGTGTTGGCTTTTCTCTTTTCAGAGTTTGTCATTCCCTTCGACATCGTTTGGGTACAACTCATCCTCTCCGCACTGCTCATCGGCTACTTGATTTACAACGCCCTGCGCACCCGCTTCATCACCTACCTCTACGCTGCGTTGTTTGCCTTAGGATCCATCGCCTTCTTCTACTCCGCCGACTACGTGCTCAACGACGTGATGCAGCCCCACCAGCGCGTGCGCATCAACGTACTGCTTGGACTGGATGACGACCTGGCAGGAGCAGGCTACAACGTTCATCAGAGCGAGATTGCCATCGGATCGGGCGGATTGCAAGGCAAAGGTTTCCTCAACGGTACACAGACAAAGCTGAAATTTGTCCCCGAGCAGGACACCGACTTCATCTTCTGTACGGTCGGCGAAGAGGAGGGATTCCTCGGCTCGGCTGCCGTCCTTCTGCTTTTCCTCGCCCTCATCACCCGTCTAATGAAGATTGCGGAACGACAACCATTCAAGTTCGGACGTGTCTATGGCTATTGCGTGGCCAGTGTCTTCCTCTTCCACGTATTCATCAACGTCGGCATGGTGCTCGGACTGACCCCTGTCATCGGCATCCCCCTACCCTTCTTCAGCTACGGAGGTTCCTCGCTTTGGGGATTCACCATCCTCCTTTTCATCTTCCTGCGCATTGATGCAGGCAGAAATCTCATCCGAAGTTGAAGCACCGCCAGAAAGAACAGACACCTCCGGCTTAACGAAAATAGAGGTATTGATGAAACGTCAGGTTATTCATCAATACCTCTATTGTTATCTTACCACTTTCTTGCCCGATTCGACCCATCCATTGTAACCCTGGTCGAGTTCTATGACTTTATAGCCTCTCTTGACAAGGATGTGAGCAGCTTTCTTACTTCGTCGCCCGCTACGACAATAGACCGCCAACACCTTGCCCACCGGAAGTATGGAGAGGGCATTCGCCTCGAAGTCATCTTTGAGTACGTCGATGTTGATCGCGTTTTCGATATGGCCCGCCTCAAACTCCTCTGCCGTACGAACATCCAAGCGCACTACGGAGGTATCAGCTATCAGTTTCTCGAAAGCATCCGATGAGACGCTCTCAAACCCACGGTCCTGTGCATGGCAGGAGAAAAAAGCGCAAAGCAAGGACAACAGGCTGACTATTCTTATTATCTTCATGTTACAATTTTAATTATAGCTTAATGTTTCACCAACTGCAAACCGACATCCGAGACACCCGTCAGTTGGTCGCGTCGCATATTGTGGTGGACGGTGACGTAGAGAGAGTCGCCATCACGCAAATTCAGTTCCTTGACTTTAGCAGAAATAGAAGCCGATGTGATACCCATCCTGCCGATAGGCTGTCCCTTCTCGTTGAGGACATGAATTTGAACAGTATCTGGATCGACGTTACCAGACGGGTAAGTCTCGTAACAGACTATCAAACTAAGGTCGCGATAGGGAAAACGATGGTTGACGCGAAGGCTCAGATTGACATCCACCTCACAACTCTTCTGGCGCGAAATGGCAAAGCGGACGGTGTCATTTCGTCCCCACCCGTCGTCATTGACTGGCTCAAAATGGTCATAGACGCGCGCATCACGACAACTGGCCAATAGCGTGACAGCCATCACCAGTGTGGTAATGGCTGCCATAAAGGTTCTATTTGCTTTCATTTCCACCTGCGTTTTCCTTCACTTCTCCATGACGAGGAGGCATCGGCGGACGTTGCTGCTGTGTCTCGCCCGTCTCTGCAGCCTTCTCATGGGAACGACGGGGCTGTTGGGATGATCTTTCCATGGGACGCTGCCTGCCCTCACCACGCTGACCTCCCTCTCGCGATGGTCTATCCCCACGCGGTTTGCCCTGTGGGTGCGGACGACGAGTGGCGTCTCCCTGTCGAGGTGGCTGGGCAGCGCTGGGTTTCTTCTTCTTTTTCTTCTTTTTCTGAAACTTATCAAAACGACTGAGGTCGCCATCGGCCAGCAAGTCGGCCGATTTGGCCTCTGGCTTCACACTACCATCATCAAGAAGCGACAATGGCTTCTCTCCCTGACGGTTGAGTTCGATGATCTCACGTGCTCGACGAGCCGAAATCGTCTCCACATTAGCCATCTTCTTACGGTCGGTCGAATAGGTACACTCGCCACTAAGAATATCCGTCTTCACCAGGAAGTATTCCGCGTCCAGGGTGAAGAGTGACACCTCCCGGCTCGGCAGTCGGCGTGCAGCCTCCATGTAGTCATCGACCTCATAGTTGAGACAGCATTTAAGTTTGGCACACATACCCGCCAGTTTGGTAGGATTGAGACTGACCCCTTGAAAACGAGCGGCATTGGTGCTGACGCTGGAAAAGTTTCTCACCCATGTGGCACAACACAATTCGCGTCCACAAGGTCCTGTTCCACCGATACGGCCAGCTTCCTGACGCGCACCGATCTGTTTCATCTCAATGCGAACGTGGAAAGCGGCTGCAAGGTCCTTGATCAACTGACGAAAATCTACACGCTCATCAGCAATATAATAAAAGATGGCTTTGTTACCATCACCTTGGTATTCCACGTCGCCAATCTTCATCTTCAGCCCCAGTCCCTTGGCTATCTCGCGACTTTGGATCATGGTGGCGTGCTCACGTGCCTTCGCTGCGGCATACTTCTCCATATCAGCCTCTTTGGCTATGCGGTAGATACGACGTATGTCTTCGGGAGACTTGATGTTGGCCTTCTTGATTTGAAGCCGCACAAGCTGTCCTGTGAGTGTCACTACACCAATGTCGTGACCCGGATTGGCCTCTACGGCCACGATGTCGCCCTTCTTGAGGTCAAGGTTGTTGACGTTGTGGTAATAACCTTTGCGCGTGTTCTTGAACTGCACCTCCACAAGGTCGGTCGTTGCGTTGTTGCCCGGCACGTCAGCCAGCCAGTCGTAGGTGTTCAACTGGTGGTCCTGTCGTCCACAACCACGGCCGCACAAGCCACGGTCGGTGCCGCGCCACAACTCATATTTCATATTTTTAAAGTCCATAATTGCTTTCTGATTCGTTTATTATCTCAGGATGAGTACAATGAGTTTCAACGCCATATCGAAGAAGACGATTTTTCCGTTGGCATTCTGACCGATGTCACGGATAGCCGTAGCAAACAACTCGCTGATCTCTATCACATTGCGCTCATTGATATAACGGGCGAAATTGCGGGAGAAAGCAGCCTCTTCGCGCGACTGGTAGCAGAGCTCTGGAATATGGAAATTATACATAAAGTTCTCCCTCACCTGCTCAATGAAGTAGGTGAGCATCCGCTTCTCCTTCTCGCGTCCCATTTCTGCTGCCTGTTGGCTCCACGCCTTCAGGTCGCCTATCCTCCGCATATAGCACAACCGCATGAGCGATTGAAACATTTCGAAAAACTCGGTGTTCTCATTGTTGGGAGAAAGGAGCTGCATGGCCTGCAGCCAACTGCCCTGCGCCACATGGGCGGTCTGCCTTGCGGTCTCGTCGTCAAGACCTCTTCGGTCGCGAAGAGCCTGGACCAGTTCGGCTTCGTCTATGGCCTTCACGTCAATACGCTGTGTACGGCTACGGATGGTGTCGAGCAAGAGGTTGGGCTCTTCGCTTACCAACATAAAGACGGTATGCTGGGGTGGCTCTTCAAGGAGTTTGAGGATACCATTGGAGAACTCAGCTCGGGCACGCTCGGGCAGCCAGATGATGCTCACCTTATAGCCGCCAAGGCTCGACTTGAGTGACAACTTACGCAAGAGCTCGTCGCCCTCGCGGGCCGTGATGATACCCTGCTGGGTCGTTGCCCCCATTTGACGAAGCCATTGCTCAATGGTGAAATATGGGCTGCGCATAATCAGCTCATGCCAGGGTTTCGCATAGTCGTCGCTGACGGGCTTGTAGTCGCTCGAAGATCCAGCTTTCTTGATGGTGGGGAAGGTGAAATGGAGGTCTGGGTGCTCCCACAGCCTCAACATCGCCCGCGCATTAGGGGCGGTGACAGGCAGCGACGGCGTACCTTCGCTAAGCAGATAGGCCGCAAAACCCATCGCCAAGGCCAATTTGCCCACACCGGGCGCGCCACAAAACAGCAACGCCTGGGGGACACGGTCTTCGCGTGCGGTCTGCACCAGACGACGTATCACGTCCTGCTGGCCTATTACTTCGCTGAAAGCATTCTCCATCTCTCCGCTTCTCTCGATATTGGTTTTAGGGTACAAAGTTAATAAAAAAGGTTCAAACGAGGGCGCAACAGACCACATTTTATCTTGAGGGAGATTTTATCTGCAGGATGCGCAAGGACAAAAGGCGGTATTGACCCTTCCATTTCACCCCAAAAAGCATATTGACTTCATCGGCCCACGAAGTTAACTTCATCGGCCTACGAAGTTAACTTCATCGGCTCATGAACTTAACTTACTTTTTTACCCCACCTGACACCTCATTTAGAGGGACGCTGCGCAGACACTATAAAAAGGAAAAAATCAAGGTATCCCGATGGACGCTCACGACCAATGAGCTTCTGCTTCGGGACACCTTGACTGCAAAAGGGTAAACGAGCAACGCCTACCCCACCTATTAATTATCTACGTCTATCTTACGACAACTTTACGGCCCTTGACGATATAGACGCCAGCCTTGAGGGGCACGTGAACCGTGCTACCGCCAACTGCATTGACCTCGCACACCTTGCGACCATCGAGTCCGAAAACGGGAACGACTCCCGAGCGATTGGCAATGACCACCAACTCGCCCTGGTCGCCGTAGAAACGATTAAGTTCCGATTCTCCTACCTGCTGGATGGCAGAAGGCGTATCGCCAGACACATAGACAAAGAGCTGGGCAGGATTCATTCGGTAGCTATAGCCCTTCATGTCAGGATCCAAGATATAGAGTTTCCATTCGTCCATCGAGGAAGGAAGATAGTCATACATGTCGTTAACATAGGCATTGAAGATACAGGTAATGCTACGGTCGCCATCAAACTCTTCCGGCAGAACGCTCGTCGAGACATAGGTAATTGCGCCATTGCCCGGCAAGTCGGTTGTATCCATCTTATTTTGATAAGTTTTGGAAGGATACCCCCACATATCCATTCTATACATCAGAGAGGTTGATTCGCCATTGTTCTGTATTCCATAGGTGAATATGGCATCGCCATCCTTGACCAAGGGTGCCTCCACAGTATGGCCATAAATGGTAGCATTCTCCCTTTCGTACTCGCCAGGTTCCGCGTTGGTCGTGGCACTGACCAAGAGCAGCGGCTCTACCGTGACCGTGCCATCGCCAGGCTGAAGTCCAATGATCGCACGGCATCCATTGGTATAGCCGTCGGCATCGGAACCCGATCCAGCGCCTCCCTTGTCGGGATTGAGGAGGGTGATATCAAAATAGCCGTCTTGATAGCCGCCCCAGCCCCAATTGATATGGTAAAGGCCGTCGCCGTCTGAGCCATCACAAACAAACTGATGTCCTACGGTGGAACTACTGCCGCTATAGAGCACAGGGCGCTTGGCTTGTAACTCGGCGTCCAACAGGTCCATCCACTCCTCCAGCGAATAATGGTCGCGCTCAAGTTCCTGCATGGTCTCGGCATCATAACCAAAATACTTCGTGAGCTTGGCGAGGAAGATGTTAGCTCCTGAACTACTACTCGTGTAGTCCATCTGGAGAGCAGCACCGCAATGCAACATCAGTTTTGCCACGGCATCGGCCTCCTCTTGCGAGTAGTAGCCTTCCTCGTAGATATCGAGCATTCTGTCCCAATCGTAAGGCTCGCCAGAAGCAATGGCGGGTACCTTCAAACGCTTGGTGTAGGTCGTGTAGGCGGGGATGTCAACCAAGAGAGCCTCAGGAAAGCGCCAATAGGCAAAGACCTGAGCAAGCGCTGTAGCCACACATCCCGTGACTGTCGGGTTGGTGCCGTCCATGGGACAGAGATTATTGAAAGGAGCATACTGGTTCCACATTCTGTCACCCAGCAGAGGTGTCACGACAGGTCTGGCTGCCTTGGTCTGAGCGCGTCTCTGAGCCTGTGATACCGCCTGCATGGCTGATGGGTGACCCTGAGCCAACTCATCGACCATGTCGCTGTAGAGCTCAAGAAACATTTTGTAGCCATCGGGAAGGTGGGCCACATCGTAAGAGCCACGATCGGAATAGGCTACAATTTCGGGCAACTGGTCGTCGCCAGAGACAATCGTAAATCCCTTACCTCGATCATGCGGGAAAACATAGTAAGCTAGGGAGCCGCCTGATACAGATGGAGCATTCAGACGCTTAGCAGTCTCGATGGAGGCAGAGGAGAGTGTGGCGCCAAGGCTGGTTGCCTGACGCTGCGCAATAGCCTTTGCCTCATTAAAGGTACGCTTTTTGGCCGAAGTGCCGACACAAACCAACAGAAGGAGGGATGCGAGCGTGAAGATGGAGAAACGGTGAGTCATTAATAATTTGTTTATAGCAGAAGCCAAGAGCATCGGGCTTCTATTCGACGAAAAAAATATGCGCGTATCACAAGTAAGCAATACACGCATATTTCTATATCACATATTGTAACGTTCTATCTTATTCCAAGCCAAGGGCCTTCTTGGCCTCAGTATTCTCGGGGTCGATCTGAATGAGCTTCTCAAAATAGCTCTTCGACGTCTCTGCATCATTCTTGCCAGCATAGTAGTAGCCGAGGAAGTAATAAGCAGCAGAGAGATAGTTCTTCGTATTGGCATCGCTCTTGTCTGCCTTGGCCTCTTCATACTCTGCGACCTTCGTATAGAGATCGCGAACCTTGTCGAGATCCTTCAACTTACCGAGAGCGACCGAAGCCTCGGCCACCCAGCACCAATCCTTCAAGGTGGGGAACTTCTCAGTCATCTTCTCATAGACATCCATGGCCTGCGTATAATAGCCAACAGCCTTGGCGTGGTCGAGGCTGTCAACCTGATCACCCATCTTGATATAGATGCCAGCGAAATCAGCCCAGTCGGTAGAGGTGATATTGGTGCCCTTCTCCAGGTACTGACGCTGGAAATCCAAGGCCTTGTCACCGTCGCCCAAACCAGCGTAAGCGGCAGACAACTTGCTGAGCGGATCAACCTCACCCGGCTTCAGCTCCAAACACTTGTTGTAGGCATTGATAGCCTCCTGGAACTTGTCGTTGCCGGCCAGAGCCTGACCATAGTAATAATAGTCGTTATAATTCTTCTGCTCCTTACCGCGCATCACGTTCTCGCTGTAGGTCAGGGCCTCAGGGAACTGGTTTTGATCAACGGCAGCCATGACGGCAAGACGGCTCAGATACTCACTGCCGGCATACTTCTGCAGACCATGACGAGCTACCTCGAGCGCATTCTTAGCGTTGCCAGAATAGAATTCAGCTACGATGTACTGGTAGTAGGCCGTCTCGTCAAGCTGGGTCTTCGGAGCCTTGGCAAACCACTTGGCAGCCTCGGCATACTTCTGGTCGGCGAGCATGATCTCAGCAGCCTTCACCTCGACGGGATAGTCCGGCTTTACCTGACGAAGCTCCTCCAACTTCTTCACAGCCGTCTCAGGACTGACGTGGCGATAGACGCGAGCATAGCGCTCATAGGCGAGAACGTTCTGCGGATCAATACTAATAGCCGTCTGATATTGCGTGGCGGCAGCACCAGCATTACCTACACTGTCCTGAAGGGCAGCAATGTCACCCAAGAGCATATAGGCATTGCTCTGGTTCATCTTCTTGTTGGCCAAGACGAGGTCAGCCATCTCCTGTGCCTTCTCGAAATTGTGAACCTGAAGATAGATGGTACCCAAGCCAACGATGGCATCGGCATCCTTCTTGTACTCCTTCAGATAGTCCTTCACCAGATCCTTGGCAGCCTTGGGGTTGTTGGGATCAGCGTTGAGGGCCGCAGCAATGGGCTTGAGGGCTTCCTGATAACTCACTTCCTGTCCGAAAACGGGTGCCGACAAGCTCAGCGTCAGCACACCAGCTAAAAGATATTTTTTGACTTTCATACTCTTAAAGAATTTCTTTGTTTAATACACTCGTTATCTCACTCTCTGAAGGCTGTTTGATTCTATGACATCACAGCCTTGAAAAGGTTTAATGCTATTGCTTAATATTTACCTGTCGCACCTGAATGTCACCACGGTAGGGCAGAATGCCCGACTTCAAGATAATCAACTGGCCGACCGGTCCTGTGATATAATTGGAGAAGCTCCATGGCAAGGCACGGAAGGGGTCAACTACGATGCAGTAGATAGTACGGCAGAAGGGATAGTAACCATTGAGCAGGTAATACTGATAAGGCTTAAAGCTATTGCTCTTTGTAGCCTCGTCCTGCGTAGAGACCGACATCACCGTGATGTCCTTCAAGAAGGTGAGATTGGTACTGTCGCGGGTGTCGCTGATCCAGTTGGAACCCACCACACCAATGGCATTGGGAGTCCGCTTGACATAGTCAATCACGCCCCTGCTCGATTTGGCTGCGACAATATTCTTCTGAGTGATATGCTTGCCTCCAAGCAAGGAATCCTCCACCCAGAACAACGTGCCAGAGGCACGATTGTCGAACACCACCTCGATATCGCCGAGGGATGAATGTTTGTATATTTGATTCCACTTCGTCACCTCGCCGCTGAATATCTTGCGTGCAGCCGCCTCGGTGATGAGAGTATCTGTGTTGTTTCGATTGACAATAAGGGCTACGCCATCATAGCCGATAGGGAAGGAAACAGCCTTGGTCTGTTTGGTCGAAAACATCGCGCTCTCGCCCTTGGTCAGGTCGCGGGAGGTGATGAGCAGACACGTCTTCAGAGCCATCAGTTGGTTCATACCCGTATTTTGGTCCGAATATACCGCCTTGAGATGTGCCTTCGGGTAGGTATATTCAAACTGTTTTCTCTCCTCCTCGATGATGGGGCTAAAACTCTCATCCGCATAGAAGGTGATGGTGCCTGATGTAGGAGTATCAGTACGACCACCTCGGTCGTTCTTCTTGTTGGAGCAAGAGAGAACGGCCGAGGCAGCAATGAGTAATCCTACAATTGAAATGTAGAATGTGTATTTCTTCATAAAGAAACGTAGTGTTCAGAATCTGATATTACTGAAGTTTGAAGTTGATAGGCAACGTGAACCATACGTTGGCGGGCTGACCATTGTTCATACCCGGGTTCCACCTCGGCATGGCGTTCACGACGCGGAGTGCCTCACGATCGAGAGCGGGATCCACGCCACGTACCACCTGTGCCTGGCTAACGCTACCGTCCTTACCGACGACGAACTTCACAATAACGCGTCCCTGAATGCCGTTTTCAGCGGCAACAGCCGGATAGTTCAAGTGGCTTGACAACCAAGAGTTGACGTTACCCTTGAACGAAGGCATCTGCTCAGCCACGGTGAAGATCTTGTTCTCGACCTCCTTGACCTCAGGCTTCGGCTCTTCCTTCTTCACAGGGGGAGGCGGCGGTGCAACCTCAGCAGGGGTAGCAACGTTAGGAGCAGCGGCAACAGCTGTAGCGTTGTCAGTACCCTTCACCTCCTCAACACCTGAAGAACGCTTGTCATCGACCAGCTTCTCCATGGTCTGCATCATCTTGGACTCATCAACCTTGTCGTCCTCCTTGATGACAGGTACGGTATTCACCTTCGTCGACTTCACCTCGGGCACGACTTTCTCGGGCTCGATTTTGGGTTTCGGCTTCGGCTTATCCTTCTGCTTTTCAGCTTCTTTCTGTGCTTCCTGGAGCGCTTTCAGCTCCATCTTCTGATTATACTCTGCGAGCAACTCAGCATCATGCTTGTTTTTCCAAACGAGATAACCGAGGAATCCACCGATGAGGACTGCAGCGCAAATCAGAATGAGCAAGGCTTTGATATTGCGACTGGAAGTACCCTTACGGAGCACATAGGCACCGTAAGCCTGGTTCTTTCCAGCGAATACCATGTCGACCCATTTAGGATCGTAAAGATCTATCTTTGCCATTGTATTCTTTCTTTTTAATCGTTAACTTACGCGACATTACAACTTGATCTTCTTCAGGGCGAGCAACTCGCGGTCCTGATCGTTGATCTTGTCAATCACGTAAATACCAATATTCAAAATCTGCATCTCATCGAGGGCGTCAATCACATTGCGATACGTAGCGTTGTCCGTCGGCTTGATGATGATCGTCAGCGGGGTGATCTTCTTGTTCTTGAGATTACCCGACTTGATGTCACTCATTCTCTGCTTGAAGACAGCGTCCGTGATCTTCTTGGGATTGGCCTTCTGCTCAGCCAAAAGTTCCTTGACAGCAAGCTCCATCTCGACGACCGGCTTCACACGCTCCTCCGTAATGTGGTTACGAAGCACGTCACGAAGTCCTGTGTCGCCCCAGGTGGTCTCCTTAATCCAGTTGGGATCACTGTACTTAGGGATACCCTCACCGTGATAGACCTTATTGTCGGCAGCCAGATAGAGCGTTACACTAGCACTCTGCTTGGCCTCCTTCTGATCCTTCTCGTTTTGGTTTTGCTCGTCGGCAGGCATGGAAATCTGCATGGAGGACGGCTTGCTCAGCGTAGTACAGAGCATGAAGAAGGTAATCAACAGCATGAGCATATCCACCATCGGCGTAAAGTCGACGCGGACATTGATCTTCTTCTGTTTGCTTTCTTTTTTCTTTGCCATTATTAATCCTCCTGCTTATTCTTCAACTCAGTTATCAAATAATAGTCGGAGACACCCAGTGCCTGAAGCTCGTCCATCACCTTGCGAACCGTCTTGTACGGAGTACGTGAGTCAGACTTGATAGCAATCTTCACGTTGTCCACCGTTCCCATCTGGTTCTCATAGGCATAGACCCACTGCTGGAACTCGCTCTGTCCGCCGTTGATACTGTCAAGAGGGATACCCATCTTGGGAAGCATCTTCGAACGCTGGCCAGGAGCCATAGCGAGGTAGCCGGGCAGCTTGTCGAGAGGCGCACCAAACGTGGTCTCGGCCTTGAAGGTCTCCATGAGCTTCGGCGTGAGGTTGAGCCCCACATCCTGTGCCATGCCACCGAGCACCTTCGTATTGTCGATGCGCAAGAACACCTGACCCTCACCCGTAGGCTTGTTGTCCGGTCCCATGACCGGATTGACGAGGATCGTCATTACGTCATTAGCAGGAACGTCTATCTGCGACACAGACTTCGGCACGTTCACTTTCACAGGCTCAGGCTTCACGAACGTGGAGGTGAGCATGAAGAAAGTGAGGAGCAGCGTCATGACATCCGACATCGGAGTCATGTCGATCCAGACGTCCTCTTTCTTAATTTTTACTTTACCCATAGCGATAAAATTTTAAAAGGGTCAGCAAAAATTAAGCCTCTTCCGTGTGGTTTGCTTCGTATGTCTGAGCGATAGAATAACCAACCTCGTCGAGGGCGTAAGTCAACTTGTCCACCTTGTTCGTGAAGTAGTTGTAGAAAACCACAGCGAACCAAGACGTTCCGATACCGAACGCGGTGTTGATAAGAGCCTCAGAAATACCGACTGACAGGGCAGCAGAGTCAGCGCCACCACCTTCACCCATTGCGGAGAAGGACTTGATCATACCCGTCACAGTACCGAACAGACCAGTCAGCGTACCGAGCGTAACGATCGTAGCGATGATCGGGAGGTTCATCGTGAGGGTCGGCATCTCAAGCTGAGTAGCCTCCTCGTGAGCCTGCTGGATCTTGGCGACCTTCTGGGCCTTCTTCAGAGAAGCGTTGGCACCCGTCTCCATGTCCTTGTAGGCGGCGAGAGAAGCGCTAACCACGTTGGCCACGCTACCACGCTGCTGATCGCAGAGCTTCTGAGCCTTAGCCATGTCGCCGGCAGCGAGAGCGGCCTTGATGTTCTGGACGAACTTGGGAAGAGCACCCTTACCGAAAGCGGTCTTCAGAGCGAGCTGACGCTCGATACCCATAGCGAGCACCGTGAGCAACAGAGACTGGATGACAGGCACGACGATACCACCCTTGAAGATAGTACCCCAAACATCAAGCGGAGCACCAGAGGTCACACCGCCTTCGAAGTGCATACCTGCGCCGAACCAAGTGAAGAACAGCGTGAATGCGATAGCAGCGCAGACCACGATAATCCAGAATGCGCCTCTTACTCCCTGAAAGCCCTCAGAGTTCTTCTTGGGGGCTGCAGCTTTTTGTTGTGTTGCCATAATTTTGATGAAAATTAATTTTTAGTTATTAATGAATTTGAATTAATCTCTTTTTCATTATAGCGGATGCTTCGTTCGGCCACACTTCAGCCGCATACGAACAGCGTTTCCACTTCGTCCCGCAAAGTTAGCAATATAATGGGGAACTGGCAACAGATTAATAACTTTTAACGGTTATTTTCCTGTGCAAAAACCCCTACTCTAACACATATCAACCACTGGCGGGCATTTTCCGACAATTTGCACACTTTCAAAGATGCGTTAAGAGACAAAAGCTAGTGCCTATAGCATTTTCTCCGAACAGACATCACACATGACCTCCTGCAGGAAACTCGTCTCAACGTCCATATAATTAAAGTACGCGCATACAATAACATTAAATGGATCGTAAAACAAATCTTCACTCGAAGCAAGTGCAACCATCTGCATTTTTGATAACGACGATTTTCCGCATTTTATTATGTGAAGAAGGCAAAAAAAACGACCTGGCAGCCTACTTTTTGGTCATGATATCAAACTCCGTCACCTTACCGATACTCTTATTACCCTGCAGGACGGTCAAGGCAAAGCGTGCGCGCCCATCGCGCAGGCGCCTGTCCGCCTTCACCATGGCCGTATAGCGAATGCCATGCCCCGGGGCGATACTCTCCACATGAATGCTCGGACTGATCGCGATATGCCGATTGCGTTCGGACAGGACCACGGACGGGACTACGTCATAGAGCGTCCCTTCGCCACGGTTCATCACCTCGAAGATAACCTTGCCCGTCTCGCCACGCGAAAGAACGCCATCCTCGTTGTCATCCACAAACCGTGCATTGCGGATCTCAATATTGGGTGTAAAAGTATAGGCAGAAACATCAGACACCACACTCGACTCCAATGGCATCACCGTCTCGGGTTGGGCTGCACTATAGTTGCCCGAATAGTCGCTCCCCTGAAAGTCGTAGAGGCGATCATCACCCGAGTTGGAAGCATCGAAACCACTCCAGTCGTCGCTGTAGCGCCCTAAGCTATCGGCTGACAGTTGCGCTACAGGCTGCCCTGTATGACCCTCGCCATCGAGAGAGCATCCGCCGTGAGCTGCCTCCGCCCCACATGGCCTTTGCCTTTGGGCCTGCACACGCTCGTAATGGTCATGCACCTCCTGCTTCTCAGCTTTATCCACCGCATTGCCAACCGCAGCCCCGACAGCTGCACCGCCGACCATACCCACGACCGTACCGAGGTCTGACCCACGGGGACCACCAGCCAATCCGCCAATGGCACTACCCAAAATAGACCCTAACTGCGCACCTAGATAGGTGCCTGTCCCTGTATTCGTGCCACAGCCCGACAACATCAAGGTAGAGCACATAACCAAAACTACGCCCTTTTTCATCATCATTTGTTATTGGATTTCACTGCAAAGGTAAAAAGAAAAACTCAAACAGCCGCTTACGTTTTCCTAAAAAAACAAGGGGAAAGCCCTATTCTTTCGAGCCGAAACCGCAAGATTATGCAAGAACAAACCATCCTGAACCTCGTAAAAAACAAAAAGTCATTAGTTTTTCAAAAATTAACACTGATTCCTTGGCGTTTTCACCAACATTTATTTCTTTTGCAGCTAATTATTGACATTTTGTGTTAAACTCTTAATTAACATCATTTATGAACGGAATACCATCAATTTTCTGGCTCGTGCCGCTGTCCAGCATCGTGGCATTGGGCTTTGCTTGGGCGTTCTACAAGCAAATGTTGACAACCGACGAGGGCACACCTCGCATGTGCGAGATTGCAGCCCATGTCCGAAAAGGAGCCATGGCCTACCTAAAGCAGCAGTACAAGGTCGTGTTTATCGCCTTCATCGTACTCGCTCTGCTGTTCGCCTTCATGGCCTATGTGCTGAAAGTACAGAACCCTTGGGTGCCCTTCGCTTTCCTTACGGGTGGTCTCTTCTCTGGTTTGGCCGGTTTCTTTGGCATGAAGACCGCCACCTATGCCTCTGGTCGTACGGCCAATGCGGCTCGCACGGGACTTAGTCCTGCCCTTAACGTCGCCTTCAGGAGCGGTGCCGTGATGGGACTGGTGGTAGTAGGCCTCGGTCTGCTCGACATTGCCGTCTGGTTTCTCGTCCTCAACGCCTTCTATCAGGGAGAGCAAGCGGCCCTGATCACCATCACCACGACGATGTTGACCTTCGGCATGGGTGCGTCCACCCAGGCGCTCTTCGCCCGCGTGGGTGGTGGCATCTACACCAAGGCCGCCGACGTTGGTGCCGACTTGGTGGGCAAGGTGGAGGCCAACATTCCCGAGGACGACCCCCGCAACCCCGCCACCATCGCTGACAACGTCGGCGACAATGTCGGCGACGTGGCCGGCATGGGTGCTGACCTCTATGAGAGCTACTGCGGAAGTATTCTCTCTACGGCAGCACTGGGTGCGACGGCCTTCGCCATGAATGACGACATGCAGCTCCGCGCCGTCATCGCCCCGATGATCATTGCTGCCGTCGGCGTATTCCTCTCTCTCATCGGTATCTTCCTCGTCAAGACCAAGGAGGGAGCTACGATGAAGGACCTGCTAGGTTCGCTGAGCCTTGGCACGAATACCTCCGCCGTTCTGATAGCCTTTGCCACCTTCGGCATTCTCTATTCACTCCAGATAGAAAACTGGATGGGCGTTTCTTTCTCCGTCATCTGCGGTCTGCTGGCCGGCGTCATCATCGGCAAGGCCACGGAGTATTACACCTCTCTGAGCTTCAAGCCGACCAAGGAGATAGCAGCGGCTGGCGAGACGGGCTCTGCTACCGTTATCATCAAAGGTATCGGTACGGGAATGATCTCCACCTGCATTCCAATCGTCACCATCTCCGTAGCCATCATATTGAGCTACCTCTGCGCCAACGGCTTCGAGTTGGCCCTCACTACCGAGAGCATCTCGCGCGGCCTTTATGGCATTGGCATTGCCGCTGTCGGCATGCTTTCCACACTGGGAATCACGCTGGCCACGGATGCTTACGGCCCCATCGCCGACAATGCTGGCGGCAACGCAGAGATGAGCGAGTTGGGACCGGAAGTGCGTCAACGCACCGACGAACTGGACGCCCTGGGCAACACGACAGCAGCCACGGGCAAAGGCTTTGCCATTGGTTCGGCAGCCCTGACGGCGCTGGCTCTGCTGGCTTCCTATGTCGAGGAGGTGAAGATTGCCATGACCCGCGCTGTGGAATCTGGCACACAGTATCTGACGGGAGCGGGCGAGGTCTTTGATCCTTCCAAGGCCGACATGCTCCAGTTCATGGACTTCTTCCAGGCCAACCTGATGAATCCGCGCGTACTGGTCGGCGCTTTCATCGGCGTGATGACGGCCTTCCTCTTCAGCGGACTCACCATGGGAGCCGTAGGACGCGCAGCAGGCACGATGGTAGAGGAGGTGCGCCGCCAGTTCCGCACCATCAAGGGCATCCTTGAGGGCACTGGCACTCCCGACTATGGCCGCTGCGTGGAGATTTCCACCCGTAGCGCCCAGCGCGAGATGATCTTCCCGGCTATCCTTGCCATCATCATCCCCATCATCGTAGGTGTCATCCTGGGTGTGGCTGGTGTGCTCGGCCTGCTCGTTGGCGGACTTGCTGGCGGCTTCACCCTGGCCGTCTTCATGGCCAATGCAGGTGGTGCCTGGGACAACGCCAAGAAATATGTGGAGGAAGGAAACTACGGCGGCAAGGGTTCTTCAACCCACAAGGCCACCGTTGTCGGCGACACCGTCGGCGATCCGTTTAAGGACACGTCAGGACCGAGCCTCAACATCCTCATTAAGCTCATGTCGATGGTAAGCATCGTGATGGCAGGTCTGACCGTTGCGTTTATCTAATAGTACTACGAAGTCCCCAGGCCAAGATCCATCTCAGACCTTCGCCTGGGGGCTTTGCATACAGACCATCCACCTTTCGCTTTCATCTCCTGCCTCGGCTCGAAAAGCAGTCTCCCAAGGCGGCAACAATCAAAAAACTTGCTATTCGTTTTGTCTTTTGTCGGCTTCTTCGTAACTTTGCAAAACAATACAAAACCAAGCAAGAAGAGAAGATGAAAGAATTAGCTTTAAAGTACGGCTGCAACCCCAACCAGAAACCCGCCCGCGTGTTTATGGAGGAGGGAGAGCTGCCCATCGAGGTGCTCAGCGGTCGCCCAGGATACATCAACCTGCTCGACGCACTCAATAGTTGGCAGCTCGTCAAGGAGCTGAAGCAGGCTACGGGCCTCCCTGCCGCAGCTTCGTTCAAGCACGTCAGTCCCGCGGGAGCAGCCATCGGACTGCCGCTGGACGACACGCTGAAGAAAATTTACTTCGTCGATGACGTGAACTTCGAGCTCACTCCTCTCGCCTCTGCCTACGCCCGTGCGCGTGGTGCCGACCGCATGTGCTCCTATGGAGACTTCTGTGCCCTGAGCGACGTATGCGACGAAGCCACAGCACGCCTCATCAAACGCGAGGTGAGCGACGGCGTGATAGCCCCAGGCTACACTCCCGAGGCCCTGGAAATCCTCCGCGAGAAGCGCAAGGGCACCTACTGTGTCATCCAGATAGACCCGGCCTACACCCCTGCCCCCATCGAGCGCAAGCAGGTGTTTGGCGTCACCTTCGAGCAGGGTCGCAACGAGGTGCGCCTCGACGATCCGTCGCTCTTCGAGGACATTCCAACGAAGAACAAGACGTTTACCCCGGAGGCTAAGCGCGACCTGATCATCGCCCTCATCACGCTGAAATATACGCAGAGCAACTCCGTCTGCTACGTCAAGGACGGACAGGCCATCGGTATCGGAGCTGGTCAGCAGAGCCGCATCCACTGCACCCGACTGGCCGGAAGCAAGGCCGACGAATGGTGGTTGCGCCAGAACCCGAAGGTCATGAACCTGCCATTCAAGGAGAAGATTCGCCGTGCAGACCGCGACAACTGCATCAACCTCTATATCGGCGACGAGGCCGAGGACATCCTCAGCGACGGCGCATGGCAGCAGTTCTTCACCGAGCAGCCCGAACCACTGACCCGCGAGGAGTGCAAGGCATGGATCGCCAAGAACACGGGCGTGGCCCTGGGATCGGATGCTTTCTTCCCCTTCGGCGACAACATCGAGCGTGCCCATCGCAGCGGCGTGGAGTTTATCACACAGGCTGGCGGTAGCATCCGCGACGACCATGTCATCGACACCTGCGACAAGTATGGCATCGCCATGGCATTCACCCATGTGCGTCTCTTCCACCACTAATTTCCCATAGAATGGCTGACGGACGGCAATCAAGGCGCTTGCGCCCCTTGTCGTCCGCCAACCATCATCCATAATCCCCATCCATAGCATGAAGTCCATCAACGAAGTCATCGAGACCGGCATCGTCTTCCGCCCCGCCTCCAAACCGAAGGAGGACGACGGCAAGGTGAAGACGAAGGCCAAGAAAAAGAAATACATCACTGGCGCACACGGTTCTGGCTCGGCCAAACAGAAGGCCAAGTACCGCCAGAGACGAGCCAACCGACACAAAAAGTAAGCCGTTCGGCCCTCACCCCACGGGACACAGACCCCTCAAACACAAGGCGGAGCGTCAAAGGTTTCGCCATTTTTTCACACCCATATCCACCAATCGCCTTATGACTCACGTCGCTTACCGCCAACTGTGCTCTGCTCTTCAGGAAGCAGCACAATTCCTCCACACGTTTACCAAGGGCAAGCAGGCCTTTCTGCTGACTACCGTCCTCGCAGCCTCACTATCACTGGCGAGCTGCATACCTTCCTCCAAAGGCCAGACCCCGTCAGCCTCAGAATCAGGCGACGGCAACATACGGACGGAAAGCCACTTGAATGATCAAAAGGCACCAGCAGAGGCCACCGAAGCCAAAGGCGATATTGAAGGTCTGGAAATACCCGCCCAACTCACCGACCGCAAGGAGGCCATCCTTAGGCGGACGGGCTATACGGTGTCCTACAACGAAGACCTGCTCATCCCCAACTGGGTGGCCTGGCACCTGACAAGCGACCGTCTCACGGGTCCCGCAAAGCGCAAGGGAATCCCCTTCATGGAGGACACGGAGGCCCCCGGAGTACTCGTCAACACCCACGACTACGCCCGGTCGGGTTTCGACCGCGGTCACATGTGTCCCGCAGGCGACAACAAATGGAGCCAGCAGGCGATGAGGGAGAGTTTCCTGCTGACAAACATCTGTCCACAAGCTCCAAGTCTGAACCGCGGCGACTGGAACGAGATGGAGATACAATGCCGCAAATGGGCTGAGACCTATGGCGACATCTATATCGTGGCAGGTCCGATTCTCTACCGCGGCCATCACAAGCAGATAGGAACACACCGCGTCACCGTGCCCGAGGCTTTCTTCAAGGTGGTGCTCTGCATGAAGGGCGAACCGAAGGCCATCGGCTTCATCTACAAGAACGGGGACGGCAACCGCCCGAAAGGCGACTATGTCAACACCGTCGACGAGGTGGAGCGCATCACGGGCATAGACTTCTTCCCCTCGCTGCCCGACGAGACAGAACGGCGCGTGGAGGCCAAGGCCAGCCTCGACGAGTGGCTCTGACACACCCAACAAGGCGGAATCGAACTTTTTTCAAAAAACAAGCCATTCTGCCTTGCTTTATTCCGAATCTTTTTCGTACATTTGCACCCCGATGAGAAGATACGTCAAGATACTTCTGCTTCTCCTGACCATTCTGCTGGGCAGTCCTTGTGACCTGTCCGCCAACAACGACAAGGAGAAGAAGAAGTTCATACCGGTAGAGTGTGTCACGGACAATGGCAAGGCCACAGGCGCCGTGATAGTAAATGCGCAAAGCTTAGTGCGCATTTGCAATTCCCGTCCCCAGCGGATTCTTCCCTCAAGCATTGGAAAACCGGAGCGAATAACGAGCCGCACGCACCATTTGCTCCTGACGAATCACCTTCAAAACCATTTGGCGGAATGGGCCTCCAAGACCGACACTTCCCCATTCCTGCCTGCTGTCTCAAGCGATTATTTTGTCTTCGCGCTGAGACGGCTGCTCTGTTAGCACGACTGTATTGTTCCTATAGGAGACTTTCTTAGGGGGAGGTGTGGCACGTCCGCATCACCCATCTATCCCGTACCTTTTTTATCAACAAAACAATACAGAAAACTATGGCAAGTTTACACAATATGCTCATGGCCGGCACGGTCGTGGGTGACGACCGTATTGAGGTCAAGAGCAGTTTCTTTGGTCTTTGCAAGACCGCAGTATACCAACCGACCGGCAGCAAGTTGACTGCCGTCATCCTGGAATTTCCGCAAGACCGGGCCGGCGAACTGAACCGCATCATGCAGACCCCCGACGAGGAACTTCCCGCCGTGGTGCAAGAGACGGGGAAACTCGTCGAGAAATCGCTCGGCAACGTCCGCCTGGAGGCACTGGTATCGGCAGACAAACAGTTTGCCGCAGCCCAACTGTTCCGTTACAACGACTTGATGTTTCATCCTGACGGCAACATCCGCTACTTCGAGGGAAGAGCGGCCGAAGCCTTCTCCGGACTTTTCTAATACTATATTGAATGCGTAGGCTTGTGGCAGACGCAACCTGCCCAAGCCTACGCCAACACTATCAGAACAACAAAGAAATGACATTTATAACCATTCTTATCATTGTCGTCTTCGTCGTCGGCTACGCACTCATAGCCCTCGAAAGCGCAACCCATATCAACAAAGCAGCCGTCGCGCTGCTGATGTGCGTAGCATGCTGGACCCTCTACATGGTTCATCCGGCCGACTACCTGCCTGGCGTCACCACCGACCTGCTGTCCTCACGCATCAACACCATCATTGAGGAGCACCTGGGCAGCATCTCCACGACGCTCTTCTTCCTCATGGGAGCCATGACCATCGTGGAGGTGGTCGATCAGTATGGTGGCTTCAACTTCGTCCGCGACACGCTGAAGACGCAGTCGAAACGAGGACTGCTCTGGCGCGTGGTGGCACTGACGTTCATCCTGTCTGCCATCCTCGACAACATGACCACGACGATCGTCATGATCATGGTGCTCCGCAAACTGGTCCGCGACCATAGCGACCGCATCATCTATGCCTCGCTCATCATCCTGGCGGCCAATGCGAGCGGCGCCTTCTCGCCCATCGGCGACGTGACGACCATCATGCTGTGGAACGTGGGAAGCATCACGGCAGCAGGTGTCATCGAGGAGCTGCTCATTCCCTCGGCCATCTCCATCTTCATCCCCACCCTCATCCTCCAGTATAAGCTTCACGGAGCACTGGTGGAACCCGACGCATCGACGGAAGAGACTGCTGCCAGCGTACTCTCGGGATGGCAGCACAAGGCGGTCTTCGTGCTCGGCGTGGGTGGTCTCATCTTCGTGCCCATCTTTCGCTACCTCACCGACCTGCCCCCGTTTGTGGGCATTCTGCTTGTCCTTGCCGTTCTTTGGACGGTGACGGAGCTGTTCTTCCGCCTGTCGAAACGGGCCAAGACAGCAGGCGACATGGGCAAGCGGGTCAACCAACTGCTGGGCCGCGTCGATATGAGCACCATCCTCTTCTTCCTCGGCATCCTGATGACGGTGGCCTGCTTGGAGGAGGTGGGCGTGCTGACGGTCGTGGGACAGGGCCTCGACCATACCTTCCATGGCAACCACTACCTGGTGACGGGCTTCATCGGCGTGCTCTCCAGCATCGTGGACAACGTGCCTCTCGTGGCTGGCTGCATCGGCATGTACCCCCTGCAAGAGGCGGGAGCCTTTGCCGTCGACGGCGTGTTCTGGCAACTCCTGGCCTACTGTGCAGGCGTAGGCGGATCGATATTGATCATCGGCAGCGCCGCCGGCGTAGTGGCGATGGGTCTGGAGAAGATCAGCTTTGGATGGTACGCACGCCACATCTCGTGGGCAGCCCTCATCGGCTATCTCGCTGGCATCGTGAGCTACTACCTCCTGCGCACCTTCGTTTTCTAATCTTTGCCCTATCTGAGCCCCCCCCCCCGCCGGGCAGAAGGACAGTACGCTTTTTTGGTGCTAGTCTTCCGCCCCGCGGGGCTTTTTCGTCTCTTTTCCGCCCTTTATCATAGAAAAAACGAGGTGCAACGGTCTGTTCTTTGGAAAACTTTTGTATCTTTGCATGGGTTTTCAATCATAGAGAAATGACACGCAAAAGAAGAATATTGTAACAGGTAACGCATCACCCACTCAGAGCCGAAGAAGGCGACGGCCACGTGGACTTTAATCCCTCTTATTATTTTAAAACTACCTATTAACTATGAAGATCATGAAAAGATTTTTGGTGATTATCCTTGGCTGCCTCCAGGTCAGCTTCTCCCACGCACAATGGTTTAGTGGCGAATACACCACAGAGGTGCAATGGGACCTGAAGAAGCACACCAACTGGCTCAACCATCTCCGGCTGGACCTTGCCATCCCGCTATGGGAGGGCAAGGGGACGCTGGAGGCTGCGACGCTCCATGTGGCAAGGACCCGGGAAGGAATCATTGACGACTGGCAGGGCCACTCCAACATCGAAGAGGACAATATGCTGGCGGCCCTTGCCGTGCTGGGCTATATGCACGAATGGAAGGAGGCCCACCTGTTTGTCGGCGTGCGCAACGTCAACGAGGACTTCTTCACCTCCGACGTGACGTCGCTCTTCACCAACGGTTCCTGCGGCATCTTCCCCACGATAGCGGCAAGCTACCCCATAGCCAACTTCCCGCTCTCGGGACTGACCGTCTATTTCGACGTGGGCAAGGACGGATGGGTGTTGAGAAACAGTCTGTACAACGGCGTGGGATACAACGGCTGGAAACACCACGACAATCCCTTTCGCCTACGCCCCAAGACGGATGGCATCTTCAACATCTCCCAACTGGAGTACACCCATCCCAAGGGCCGCTACTATGCGGGCGTGGCCATTCACACGCGCCAGTTTGCCATCGACGAGGAGGGCGAGCAGGTGCCAGCCGAGGAGGCTTCCACCAAGACTACCTGCGCCTGGTGGGTCTATGGCGAACAGACACTATGGACCGATGGCGAGCATCGATGGTCGGAAATGGCACAATACTCGGAGAACACAAGCCACGACAACGGCTGCTACCGCTACGCAGAGATAGGAAGCATTTATGAGGACGGCCACAACGAGTGGGGCGTGTCGGGACAGTACGCGCGCTTCCACCAAGGCACGGAGCGGTCGCTGGAAGTGACCTGGAAGAGGCAGTTCAACAAGCATCTTGCCCTGCAACCATCCTTCCAATACATCAACAACGACAACGGCGACTTCCTGGTGCTTGCCACCCGCCTTTGCTGCTCATTCTGACACTCACCCTATCGACCAAGGGGTCAGGAGCAAACCACTCCTGGCCCCTTGGTCCTTTTCCATGCGTCGGGCCGTTGCCCCGGGCCGATGTGCGGTTGCCTCACTACTTTTGAAGCAGCCTGCGGTTGTCCCACTATTCCAGTATCAACACATGGCTGTTGCCCGTCCTGGGCGTGAATACGCTCAGTCCCACCTTCATCAGGTAGTCGCCACTATACTGCTTGCCGTCACACGTCAGCTCCGACTTCTTGCCAGGCATCAGGTTGGTCTCGCGGACCGTATACGTCCTGTCGGGGTCCAGTCCCTGCAGCCGCACGTTCGTCAGCGGCTCCATATAGCGTGGGTGCAGATCGAAGGCGAAGAGGACGGCCCGCTGCTGGTCCTTGCTCACATAGTTGATGGCGCAATGGTTGCCCTCGTAGGGTGACACGAGGCGGTAGAGGTTGCCATCGAAGATCACGGGCTTCATGAGGTCGTAGTTGCTGACGGCCTGCTTCACAAACTGATACTCCTCGGTTGAAAGCGACTTGAGGTCGATATCGAAACCCAGTTTGCAGGAGCTGCAGACGTCGGTACGAAACTTCACCGAAGTGTTGCGGTTCCAGTTGGTGACGTGCGAGCTCATGGTCTTGGCGGGGAAAAACTTCGACAGTCCCCACTGGATGTAGATGCGCTCATAGGGGTCGGTGTCGTCGGAGCACCAAAACTCCGTGAAATACTTCAGCATCTCGTAGTCCATCCTGCCGCCACCTCCGGAGCAAAGCATCATGGGCAGGTCGGGATACTTGTCGTGGATGCGGGTGAGGACATGATAAATGCCACGGATGTGGTCGATATAGAAGTTGCCCTGGTTGGCCTTGTGGTAGGGCGAGAAGATATTGGTCACGACGCTGTTGCAGTCCCACTTGAAGTAGGCCACATCGGGATTCTCCGTCATGATACGATCGACGATGCCGAAGACGTAGTCCTGCACCTTCGGGTTGGAGATGTCGAGCACCAGCTGGTGGCGATGGTAGTAGGGCTCGCGGTTGGGCTGCATGATGGCCCAGTCGGGATGCTTCTCAAACAACTCACTCTTCGGATTGACCATCTCCGGCTCTATCCAGATGCCAAACTTCACACCTGCATTCTTGGCGTCTCTAACCAGTCCGGGAATGCCCTCGGGCAACTTTCCCTTCGTGGGTTCCCAGTCGCCGAGACCTGCGCGATCGTCCTTGCGGGGATATTTGTTGGCAAACCAGCCGTCGTCGAGCAAGAAGAGATCCACGCCCAGGTCCTTGGCATCCTTCATCAGCTCGGCCAGCGTCTGCTGATCGAAGTCGAAGCCCGTGTTCTCCCAGTTGTTCAGGAGCGTGAGGCGTCCCTCCATGCCCTTGTTCACCTGATACTGGCGCGCCCAGTCGTGGAGATTGCGCGAAGCCTCGCCCACACCATGGTCGCTCAGGGTGAAGATAAACTCGGGCGTAGTGAAGACCTCGCCAGCCTTGAGGCGATAGTCAGAGGCGTAGGGGTTGATGGCGGGCAGCACACGGAGCACCCCCACATTGTCCACCTCAAAGGTGAAGCGGAAGTTGCCGGGCCATCCGATGGTGCCGAGCATCGCCCGTCCCTCATTCTCCTTGGCTGGTTCGTCGAAACCCAACTCGAAGAAAGGCTCTGTCTGCATAGCCGCACGCGTGCCAAGTTTGGTGTCGATGACCTTCTTGCCACGGGTCAGCGGCGCGGTCTCGGGCTGACCCTCCCTGGCCCAGTCGCCATGATAACTGGTGAGGAAATAGCGGTCGGCCTTGAAGTAGAGCATGGCCGAACTGTAGCGCCATAGCACCACGGGTGCCTTCTCCTGGTGGGAGATCTCGCTCCAGGCCTTGATGACGTTCTCCTTGGAGTAGGCCACATAGTGGAGCCTCACGGTCAGCGGATAGACCTGGTCGCGCAGGGTGATGATCGTCTCCGTGCCACCGTTCACGGCCTTCTGCTCCACGTTTTGATAGTAGAGGTAGGTGGTCTTGTTGCCGTCGGCATGGGTCACGGCCACAGCGGGTTCGAAGAAGTCCTCGCCCCCCGAGGCGGCATAAGCCTCATGGCCACGCGTACTGACTGCAGCGTCGGAGGAGGCATAGACCTCCCAGGGCAAGTGGTCGTAGTCGGCCGGATTGCGCAGCTTGTCGCCGAGATAGACCTGGTAGAGGCGCCCCTTGGGCGACACCTTCAATACAAGGTCAGTCTTGTCCGTCGATACCCGAATCGTCTTTTGGGCGAACGCCACGGCAGAGACCATGCACATCGCCACGATAAGCATCACGTTTCTTTTCATGTTCATTGTTATTATCATCTTTATTTTGTTAGTTTCTCACCAGTTCTCACGCCTAGACCTCCGCTATTGTGCCTACAAAGATACCATTATTTCTCGAGACTACATTCTCTAGCTTCGTTATCTTCCCATGTCCGTTTCTTTATCTTCCCATGTCCAAATGATTTGCACTACAGCTGGATGAATCTTTTGGATGGAAAGTATTTTCTTAGAAGAAGTATTCGGCACGAGTAAGTAGGCCATTTCTCTATATCTCAGACTTTTTGTTCTGTGTGTGTCGCATTCTTTTGGGTTGGCATTTTTTGTTGAAACAGGCTGCCTCGCAATTTGCATATATGAAGCCTTTATTACCTAAAGCAAGATGTCTTTTTCTTATCATTTGGGCTCACAAACCAAAATCAATTATTTTGACACAACTATCCAATGCCCTGTTTTAAGGCTACCGACACGCTCCAAATAACCAGCCTTTTTAAGAAATGCTATCTCACGTTTGGCTGTGGCATCAGATAGCCCCGTTTTCTCACAAAGTCTTTCTCTGCTCAGACTCTTTTCCTCGGAAAACGTCTGTAGAATCAACTTCTGCCTTTCTGTCAAGTTTATTGGGTCATTTATTGGGTCATTTATTGGGTCATTTATTGGGTCATTTATTGGGTCATTCGATGAACCAGATGCTACATTATTCTGAATATATAGAGTCAATTTCACTTGCATCAGTTCTGTTTGCTCCAGTAATTCAGGTTTCATCCAATGTTTCTCATTCCAAGCATTCAATATAAGCGGAAAGCCAGAACCGAGGTTTTCTCCATAGCCAATCATACGGAACATATTCTGCATACGTTGATTTCTAGCTTTCGATTCGCCACCATGATATATCTGCTCCAACGGCAGCTTTAACAGTCCCGGATTTGTTAGGACAATGCGGTCATCATATTTTTCTATTCGCAAAAGACCGTTCACCATAAAGTCTGCATGGATAATCATGTTAGTCACCGCTTCTCGCACGGCTTTGTGTTGCAGAGAGTCATCTCTGCGGACTACGCCTTCCATTTTGAAAGGGCGCGGCAAGTCTCTTGTCACTTTGGGCAACACAATCCGGATAAAATTGAAGAGGTTGTTCTCCCATGTCCCATCATATGTAAGACGATCGCTGTATCGTTGGTCGCCAATCAGATGAGATTTGTCTATGTAGTCCATGCGCAAATTATCGAATCGCTCGCGTACAGGCAATCCTTTGCCAAACATTAGCAATCCTGCCATTGTCAAGCCCTCTGTTCCATCCTTTCTATTGATGGTATAACCTCCAAGTTGTTTCAAAAACTCCTTGTGGTCAAGCTCATTCCATACATGATCTGGGTTGTCAGTCTTGAACATGATACGATAACGTTCCAAGGTTGGAATATCAATGTCATCCATCGTGTAATACTCCAAAATCAGTCTGTCGTTGCCAGCCTCATTGGCATCACGAAGCATCATCTTCAATTCTTGTTCCGTGCAATGATAGTCGCCTTCATGGTTGCGCTTGAAAGTTCCTCTTAACAGATTATTGTTGATATAGACAGGACGGATCGTATAATCAGCACGAGAAACATTGATTACGATGATTTCCTTGCCATCAATATCCATTGTTTGCACATCGTCATCATGCAAAAGATTTACATTCACTTTCTCTTTGCTATTGACAATATTCCACAAGTCCTTGCGGATTTTGTCTGCATCTTCAACACCAACTATCTCAAACCGCCTGGCATTGTCTTGCTCGTCCATGTGTTCCACCACTCCCAATAGAATGGTTCCGCCATATGTGTTGGCAAAAGCAGAATAAGTGTCCCAAAGTGAATTTGGTACACCTCTCGTGGCTTTCTTACATTCGAGTGTTACACGCTCACCTTGTGATAGAATACTTTTAATTCTTAGTGCTGCTATCATCTGTTATGTCAATTTCATTATTTTGGATATACCCTCTTATAACGCAATTATCTCTTATTCTAAATTTCCGCAGCACTACGAGTTAGCATCTTTTATAAGTACCTGAGTAACAAAAAGTTGCTCAAGATTTTTCCATATCAGATTTTTCACCTACCTTCGTGCTGCAAAAACAAGTATAGTAAAAACTCCGAATGACATGGCGAAAGTACAAATAAAATCCGAGAAACTCACACCTTTTGGAGGATTTTTTCCGATTATGGAGTCCTCCCCTCACACTTTATCCTCGGCTCACCCTTCCCGCATCCTCTTCTTGCAACTCAACCAGTTTCCATATTGTTTCCACATCCAGAAGCGCGAGAGAGAGGATGAAACAAGGAAGAAACATTTGTAAAGAACGACCGCAACGACCATAAGAACGACCGCAACGACCGCAAGAACGACCGTATAAACCTTTTTAGAAAATCCAGCATTAGGCGCCAATTGCAACAATAGCATTTGAATACTATTTACTGCAAGTCCTTTATTGCCTAAAGCAAGATGTCTTTTTCTTATCATTTTATTTTCTGTATTTTAGCAAAAAGCAACACGACAAGAAAAAGACATTCAATTGACAATCAATATAATTTAGAACTAATAACAAAAATTTATTTTCCGGTTATTTTTTAATTAGCCATCAAATTAAATAGTATCTACAATCTACACGAACGACTTTTTCAGTTTAGCAGTAAGAGCATAGTCATGCAGAGTTATACTCTTCTTGATCCATAGCTTGAACAACAAACAACGAGCCGTCAAAGAATAGCCGAAAATGACCGAAAATAGCCGAAAATGACCGAAAATAGCCGAAAATGACCGGTAAAACGACCATAAATAGCCGAACACGACAACAAATAGCCGTACAACTAAGTGATATTATATTCGCGCGGCAAAGGTAAAGAATTGAAAGATGCTGAGCAAGGTTGCATCGCGGACACGCTTACGCTCCAAGTCAACTTTCTCCTTTCTCTGTAACATTCCATTTCTTGCCTGTAGAAGGCTTGCTTATTAAACCTTCTTTGGACATAATGCCAAGAAGCCGTCCTATCTTTCTTAGTTTTTCGTCATGAGTTAAATTTGAAGGGAATACATGCTGAAGTCCCTCATAAACATCTTGACTGCCAACTCTACCATTACGGAAGCCAAACAGAGGCTTGCAGAAATGAAATACGAGCACAGCAGAATGCAAGAAGTCCTTGGTGAAGACCGGGATTTGCACTCAATTCAACTTCAAAGAAATATGCTTGCCACTTTCAACAGTATGCTTGTTTCTTCCTTAGAGCCTCTTGCTTAGACGTTTACCGGCCGCCAGCAGGATATTCTAAACGAGTCTGGCTATTCTGACTTGATGCGAAACAGTAGCCAAATTATCAACTGCGCCATGCTTCTTTCTCTTGGTTATATCCATGAGGCAACGACCTGTGCAGAATCATGTGGCGGTGGCGGTTCACCTGGCTCTGGTTGGGGACGAGACAAGGATGAAGACGATGAGCATTGGTGGCGGAGGTGCATTGCTGTATCGGCTGCGATGATGCGACCTGCTATGGCAAAAAGAAAATACCATAGTAGATAATAATGATGCAAGAGAGTGTGTGTTTATTACATACTCTCTTGCCCATATAGGTATAATGTCTTATTTTCCCAAAGACTTGAACATCTTGGTGATGCACTTTTTCTTCTGCTCCATGTTTGGGTGAACATAGAGATTAAGGGTTGTTGTGATATTGGCATGACCGAGCAGTACGCTTACTGTCTTGTAGTCGCAGTTGCTTTCAATGCAGCGTGTGGCAAAGCTATGGCGCAGTCCGTGATACTTTAGTCGAGGAATGTCAAGATGCGCCATCAACCGATGATAATAGTTGCGATAGGTGCGAGGTTCGGTTGGTTTCTCCTCATTGGTCAGCACATAGAAGTCTGTGTTTACCACCTTTTTCAGTGGTTTCACCATCGCCAGCAGTTCCTTGTTCATCGGTATCTCACGGCATGAGTTCTTGGTCTTGGGTGTGTTGATGACCAACTCTGTGTGCTTGCGTTCGCCCTCCACAATGTAGATGCGCTCAATGGTGCGGTTCACGGTAATTGTGCCGTTGTCGGTGTTAATGTCCGACCATTTCAAACCGCAAATCTCTCCGATACGCAAGCCAGTGGTCAGACTGATATAGATACCGAGGTTGCGGAATGTGAAGTTCTGTTTGATGAAATCGAGGATCTTCTTGTGGTGTGCCACCGTCAGCACCTCAATTTCTTTGTTGGTCTCAGTCGTAGGGTATTTGATATCCCACTCGCAATAGTTCATCCATTCGTTCTTTACCCCGAACTTCATCACCATTTTCAGGACAATCAGAATATCCTTCACGGTCTTAATACTGAGTCCGCCATTTAGTTTCTGCAAAACGAACTCCTGCACAAGTTTCTCACTCAGAGCATCACAATCACCAAATGATGGCAGAATGTGATTCTCCAAAACTAACACATAAGCAGCGTATGTGGACTGCTTTACGTAGCGTTGCTTGTCTGTTTTCCAAGCCAACGCAATTTCTCTAATTGTTTTTGTTGTCATTTTAATCCTTAATTTTGAAGGTGTACATATATAATTAGAGATAATAGACCTCTGATGTCCCAAAT
>ENA-UOJC01000525-UOJC01000525.1-human-gut-metagenome-genome-assembly--contig:-C104-NODE-525-length-67086-cov-10.610628_pt1 | contig 67086 bp, 56 predicted proteins | sample MGYA00242339_ERZ723886 | MGnify/ENA metagenome assembly ERZ723886 | reverse complement strand
GCAACGCTGACGGAAGCGCTGAAAAAGACCTTTGAAAACCGTGGACACAAGTTCACGATGGAGCAGTTTGAGCAGGTCATGGCCTTTGGCAGCGACGATGCAATGCAGAAAAAGTGGAAAGCGTTCTGCCGGAAGATCGATACAAAGACCGATGATTTCAGCACGGTCCTAAGAACAATAGGTGATTTTTTAGCAACGCCATATGAAGCTGCAATAGAAAACGCTGGTTTTCATTTAAAGTGGTTGGTAAGAAAGCAAATCTGGGAGTAGAATTTCTACGATGAATCCATATTGGAGGATGCAATATTATGGCAAAAGTATCATATAAAACCGAGGATCAAGTCCGGGACGGAGCAAAAATCACCTTGGGCTTTGATAAAACGGAAGCGAAAGTTCAGCAAGGCACTGGGCAAATAACAACATTTAATCAGCTTGGATTCAAAGGGATTATTGACAAACCAGATGGTTGGTATCTCCCTGACGACTTAAACGCTCCTGCGATCATCTTGGAGACGAAATCGGAGGCAGAAGATATATTCCTGCAAAAATGGGCAGATGAGCTTGAAAAGAACTGCAATATTGTGCTCTCAAAATACACGCAGGTAGTTGGCATCCTGTATAACGGCGCCGATGTTCGGGTTTTCCTGAATAACAGCGAATTATCCGACGCTGCCCCTACACTGCAGGATAAAACATATTACTTGTCCTTGTTCACAAAAAACGCAATAGACAAGCAACACATTTACAATCTGACAAAGAAAATCAATGATTGTCTGCATATTGACTTCGGTATTAAGAATTTGTATCATCGAATGATTTTTACCGCCTGTGCCCTTGTCGGCAAAAGATATGGTGCTATCCTTATAAAGGGAATGGACTTTACCCTGATGAAAAATTCCATTCTCAGCACTTTGTCAAAATCATTAGAGGACGACCGCAAGCAAAATCTGAAACTCGATATTTTGATTGAAGTATATGCTGAAATCAAAATGAACAATACGACAAACCAGGAGGCCATTAATAACTTTATTGAGTGGGTTTCTGAAATATCCGATTGCGTCAATTCCGACTATTGGAACGGAGAAGACGTGATGGGCATTTTCTTCAACGAATTCAACCGATATAAGAAAAAGTCGGAAAGTGGGCAGGTCTTTACGCCAGATCATATTACATCCTTTATGTATCGGCTCATAAACGTAAATCAGAATGACAGAATTCTAGATGCGGCGTGTGGGTCGGGGGCATTTCTCGTCAAGGCTATGTGCAATATGATTAAGGAGTCCGGCGGCGTGAACACAAAGAAGGCGTCCGACATCAAGAAGACCCAACTGTTTGGCATTGAATTTGATCGAGAAATATTTGCACTTGCCTGTGCCAATATGCTGATCCATAAGGACGGCAAGACAAATCTGGAACAGCTTGACAGCCGGACGCAGGAAGCGTGTGATTGGATAAAGTCAAAGCAGATAACGAAGGTTCTTATGAATCCGCCGTTTGAATCGAAATATGGATGTCTTACTATTGTAGGAAATGTTCTGAAAAATGTTCCAGAACACACAAAATGTGCCTTTATTCTTCCGGACAAAAAGCTCGAAAAGGATAAGAAAGGCCCTAAACTGCTGAAACACAGTACCCTTGAAAAAATTATTAAACTGCCCGAAAAGGTGTTTTCTGAGGGTGTCACAACTTCAATATTCATTTTTGAGGCCGGAGTACCCCAAAACGAGAAAGAAATTTTCGCCTGCTACATAGAGAATGACGGCCTTGAAACGGTAAAAAATCAGGGGCGACAAGATATTAAAGATCGCTGGCAGGCGATTGAGGATGAATGGATTGAGATTATTAGAAAACAAACCGGAAGTGACACCATTCAATGGATCAAGCCGTCAGAACATTTGAGTTACCAAATGCCCGAAAAGGCGTTTGAAATCAGCGATGAAGACTTCACAAAAACGATGATGGATTATCTGATGTTCAAAGAGGGCATTGATGTTAAGGAATTTGGTGAAAAACTGCTGACCAAGGTGCTGTATAGCAGTTCTGTAGAGTCGAAAGATGATTATGTTTCAATTATGCTGAAAAACGGAGGTGATTGCAGTGGGCAGAATTGATACTTCTAAATGGAAAGCGTTTACTGTCGGTAGCTTGTTTTATAAACTAAATCTCAAGATTATCAAAGGAAATTTTAACAAAACTATGGATGTTTCAACAGCGAGGACGAGCGAGTTTTCTCTGCCGCTTGTGAATGCCAAACACTTTGATAATGGCATTATGTACTATGGGAGAGAGTGTGATTTTGAATCGGCAGAAATGACCTTGGACGTTGTGAAAAATGGAGCCATAGCAACAGGTGACGTTTATGCTCAACCCCAAAAGACGGGTGTCCTTTGGGATGCTTATTTGATTAAACCATTTGCCGAGATTACATCAGAAAGGGTATTGCTATATTTGGCAACAGTACTTGAGAAATCGATTAAAGATAAATTTAGTTATGATGATAAGTGCATCTGGGAAAAAGTAAGAAAGCTAACAATTATGCTCCCTGTTGATGAAAATCATCAACCTGATTTTTCATATATGGAATCATATATGAAAAATCAGGAAATTGCAGTCAGCGCTTCGCTGACTAAATTGCAGTCAGCGAAGCGCTTTTTAAAATCAAGAAATGCTGAATTTGAAAGCTGGAAAACATATAAGATCAAGGATATTTTCCCGAATATTGTGAAACCGGCAGTCTATCATACCCGTGAGGTCAAGGAAAATCCTGAGGGAATCCCCTATGTCGTCAGAAGCAAGTTTAACAACGGCGTTAAATACTATGTTGAGCGTCCAAACAGTAATGTCAACCCTGCAAAAGTAATTTCATTTGGCGCTGAAAATGCAACATTCTTTTACCAGAAATCCGAATGGATATCCGGCAGAGATATGTATTATATCGACACCAGAGGCATCGATGAGTACGCCTGCCTGTTCATTACATCGTGCTTGCAGCCAATAGCAGAAAAGTATTCGTATAATTACGGTATGTTTCCTGATTTGCTCAAGGAGGAAAAAATAAAGCTGCCTGCGAACGAGAATGGTGAACCTGATTATGCACTTATGGAGAAGTATATGAAGATTGTCGAGAGCAAGGTTCATAGTGCCGTAAAGGTTTTATTAGCTGTTTAATTTTCACAAATGCAGATGGAAAACAGCGGCAGAGATTGCTCCCTGCCGCCGTTGCGCTTATGCTGCATAGATCAACTCGCTATTCACGATCTCCATAGCCCGATTTCGGATGTTATTCATCCTGCCGACCCACTCCATCGGATCGGCGGCTTTCAGCTCCTCTGTGACGCCTTCCATCTTAGCCATCTGCTTTACCAGCCGAAGAAACATTTCCTCTGCCTGACGGTCGATGTCGGCAAGATAACCATTTAACTTGCCGCTTGTAAGAAGGGGCGCATAGGTTGCTCGCCGATGCTCCTTCAGGTAACGCCTGTGGCGCTGCCCCCACACGCCGATAGTCTGCTGTTCTTCTTCGGTAGTTTCAGGTCGGTGAGAAGATGATCTCCAACCAGCGTGTAAGTGCCGCCTATTCTCAAGAATGTTTGGAAACTGCTTATTCTGATCTAAAAAGAGCTAACTGACTTCATTTGAAATCAGATAGCTCTTTTCTTGTGAATAATGAAATTCTGTTGCCAAATCGTTGCCGCGAAGGACATCAAGGCTCAAAAAGTCCAGTGTTTACGGGCTTTTCTGAACCTATGAAATCATTCCCACTCGATGGTTGCCGGGGGTTTGCCGGTGACATCGTAGAGGACCATATCGACCTTATCGCCGAGCTTTTGTTTGATCTGCTTTGCGGCGGATTCGAGCGCCTCGACGGGGAAGTGGACGCCGGGGACGGCGGCACGGGCGGTCATATAGTCGCTGGTGACGACGGCGCGGATGACGATCGAATAGGGTCTTGCCGAGGTCTCGTCGGTCGAGACGGGCAGCAGCACGGCGAAGCACTGCGCGATCTTTTTGTTCATGACCGTGCCAGTGACAATGGCGTCCGCCTCGCGGAGGACCTCCGCGGTCTCATGGCAGATGTGCATCGGCGTGCAGGTCAGCGTGGTGACCGGCTCTCTCGAATCAACGCGGTACGCGACGCGGTTGATGAACGAAAGGTTGTTCGGGATTGCGCGGGCGACCTCAAAGAGGGCGTCCCAGTTGGTCGGCAGACCGCCGCCGAGGACGACCAGGCTTTTGTAGGAGCGGTTGTCGCCCTGGACGCCGACGCTGCGGATCGGCGCAATCTTGCCGACGTACTTCCCGCCTTCGTAGGCGGCGAGAAAGTCGGCGAGCTTTTCGCGCTGCTCGGTCGTGATGGCGACGGTGGAGTCGTTGCAGAGGATGCGGACGCCGAGACCCGGACCGGGGAACGGCTGACGCGACGCGATCTCTTCATCCAGCCCGAGCATGCGCGCGACCTGGCGGACTTCATCCTTGTGCCAGTCCCAGTTGGTCTCGATGATCTTGCCCTTTTCGCGGAACTTGCGGATGATGTCGACATCGTTGTGATGCGTCTTGATCTTGTTGGCGTAGCCGCTGACATCGGGGTTGCCGCTCTCGATCAGGTCGGGGCGGAGCGTGCCCTGCGCTAAGAAGGTGTTGTCGAAGTCGATGCCCAGCTCCTCAGCCGCCTTTGCGGTGACCTTGACGAACATTGAGCCGATGATTTTGCGCTTCTTCTCGGGGTCGACGGTGGCGGAGAGCGGTCCGATGACCTTGCCCGTGCCGTCGTCCACGGCGCCGTTGAAGAATTCGTTCTCGGCGTTGACGCGCTTCATATGCACAAGTCCGAGCTTTTTCAGATTCTCGCAGATGAGATCGCTCTCGTTCTTGCGCATCATGCCGTGGTCGATGTGGATGGCATAGACATTCTCCGGCGGGAGTGCACGCACGAGCAGTGCGGCGGTGACGGCGCTGTCCACGCCGCCCGAAACGAGGACAATGACCTTTTCGTTTCCGACCTTTTCGCGGATCATGCGCACCGAGGTCTCAATGCGATCCTCCAGCGCGTAGGTCTCCTTCAGCCCGCAGACCTTGCGCAGGAAGTTTTCCAGCATTTCCACGCCGTGCTCCGAGAGATCGACCTCGGGATGGAACTGCACGCCGATGATCTTCTTCTCGGCGTTGTAGATGCCGGCAACGACGTCGCCGGTGACGGCAAAGGTGACAAAGCCGTCCGCATGCTTCTTGACCGCGTCACCGTGGCTCATCAGAACGGTCTGCTTCTTGTCCATGCCGTCGGTGAGCGGGCAAGGGGCGATGATGTCGATCTCGGTCGGACCGTACTCGGTTTTGACCTCGGGCAGGACGATGCCGCCGAAATGCTCGTTGATGAGCTGCATGCCGTAGCAGATGCCGAGCGTCGGGATGCCGAGCTCAAAGATGGCGGGATCGTAGGCGGGCGCGCCGCTCTCCCATACGCTGGAGGGACCGCCGCTGAGGATCATCGCATCGTAGCCGCGCAGCTTGTCCGCGCTGACGCCCATCGGGAAAATGTCCGAGTAAACGCCGAGCTCGCGAACCTTGCGGTCAATGACTTTTGTGTACTGACCGCCACAGTCGAGAATCGCAAGTTTTTCCATGTTTTCAGGTTTCCTTTCTTCAAAGAAAGCGCAAAATAAGATACAATATCTATTATATCCGTATTTCGGGCGACTGTCAACGGCAAGATTTCATAAAAAGCGTGCAAAAGCCGCATTGCCTTTCGGCAATACGGCTTTTGCGTTGGCGTTACAGCATGCCGAGGGCGGTGAGCTCTTCGCGCAGCGCCGTTTTCAGTCCGTCGCCGACTTCGGCAAGCGGCAGGCGGAGCTCGCCACGCGAAAGACCGAGCAGCTCCATCGCGTATTTCAGCGGCGCGGGGTTGGTCTCGGCAAAGAGCAGGGAAATGAGCCGCGCGTATTTGTACGCGAGGTGCCGCGCCGTGTCAAAGTCGCCGTCCACCGCCGCATGCGCCATTGCCGAGACGGCGGCGGGTGCGAGGTTGGACAGCACCGAGATCACGCCGCGTCCGCCGAGCGCGGCGACGGGCAGGATCTGGTCGTCGCTTCCGCTGTAGACCGCAAGCCGCCCGTCGGCGCAGAGCCGCGTGAGCTTTGCCATGCTGCCGGACGCCTCCTTGACGGCGCGGATGTTCGGGATGTCGGCAAGGGCGGCATACTGTGCTTCGGTGAGGTTCACGCCGGTGCGGGAGGGAATGTTGTAGAGGATCACGGGGCGTCCGCTTGCCGCGTCGGCGATGCGGCGGTAGTGCTCGAGGATGCCGTCCGCCGTCCCCTTGTTGCAGTAGGGCGTGATGGCGAGCAGCGCGTCCGCGCCGCAGGCGACTGCGTCTGCCGTCAGCGCGCATGCTGCCTTGGTGTCGGCGCTGCCGCAGCCGGCGATCAGCGGCACTTTCCCTGCCGAGAGCGCCCGTGCCGCGCCGAGCAGGCGGCGGCGTTCGCCGCGCGAGAGCGTTGCCGCTTCGCCGGTCGTGCCCGCCACGCAGAGCGCGTCGATGCCCATGTCGATCTGCCATTCGACCAGCCGCTCGAAGGCGGCAAGGTCGATTTCGCCGTCGGCAAACGGCGTGGCAAGCGCCGTTGCCGCGCCCGTGAAGAGCGCGTAAGTCTCTGTATGTTCTTTCATAGCAACCTCTACTTGAATTTTTGTGAAGAGTGGTTTATAATAAAAGCATCTATTTTTAATGTATGAAAGAACGCATTTTTTGCGAAAGAAACGACATGGTAAAGAATGAACGCATTGCGACCGAACTGCGGAAAGAGGATTTTTATTACGACCTGCCGCAAGAGCAGATCGCGCAGCACCCCGCCGAACCGCGCGACGCGGCGCGCCTGATGGTCATCGACCGCGCGAGCGGTGCAATCACGCATAAGCATTTCTATGACGTACTCGACTATATCCGCCCCGAGGATGTGCTGGTCGTCAACGATTCCAAGGTCATTCCCGCGCGGCTCTACGGTACGGATGCGGAGAAGTCTGACCGCGTGGTGGAGTTCCTGCTCCTGCGTCGGCACGGGGACCGCACCTGGGAGACGCTGGTCCGCCCCGGCAAAAAGGCGAAGATCGGCAAGAAGTTCATCTTCGGCGACGGCTTGCTTGAAGGCGAGATCACGGACATCGTTGAGGAAGGCAACCGCATCGTGACCTTTTCGGTCGGCGGCGCGGCGATCTACGGTGTGCTCGAGCAGATCGGCAGCATGCCGCTCCCGCCCTATATCACCGAAAAACTTGAAGATGACAGTCTCTATCAGACGGTATATGCCCGCGAGGCGGGCAGCGCTGCCGCGCCGACGGCAGGGCTGCATTTCACCGAGGAACTGCTCGACAAGATTCGTGCCAAAGGCACGGCGATCGTGCCGGTCATGCTGCATGTCGGGCTCGGCACCTTCCGCCCGGTCAAGGAGTCGAAGGTGGGCGACCATGTGATGCACAGCGAGTATTTCTCGGTCAGCCGGGAGGCGGCAGAGGAGATCAACCGCCGCCGTGCGGCGGGCGGACGCGTCATCGCGGTCGGGACAACATCCTGCCGCGTGCTCGAGAGTGCGTCGGACGAGGACGGCATCCTGCACGAGATGGCGGACGACACCGGCATTTTCATCTATCCCGGCTACAAGTTCAAGATGACTGACGCGCTCATCACCAATTTCCATCTGCCCGAGAGCACCTTGCTCATGCTCGTCAGCGCGCTGTGGTCGCGCGAAAAGATGCTCGATGCCTACAAGCTGGCTGTGGGAGAGGGATATCGCTTTTTCAGCTTCGGCGACGCGATGCTGATCGTATAAATTCCGCGATGCGGCGTTGCTCCTCGCTGCCGAACTCGACGACCGCAGGGTCGCCATCGTCCGGCAGCTCCGGTGCGCCTTGCCTCACGAAATTTCTACAGATCAGCAACCGGCGCAGGTGCAGAATTCCGCGATGCGGCGTTGCTCCTCGCTGCCGAACTCGACGACCGCAGGGTCGCCATCGTCCGGCAGCTCCGGTGCGCCTTGCCTCACGAAATTTCTACAGATCAGCAACCGGCGCAGGTGCAGAAATCCGCGATGCGGCGTTGCACGACAATACGATATATATGCTGCGGAGCGACAGCAGAAAGAGTTTGTATATGGATATTTGGGAACGGCTATATCGGAAAGCAAATGAGCAGTATCATCCGGAGGATGTGACGCCGTTTGTCTATGCGCATCATGTTGTCTGCGCGTTGGAGAGCGCAGACGGGGAGATTTACACCGGATTTTGCATAGAGAGCTGCAGCGGCGTAATGAATCTGTGTGCCGAGCGGGTGGCGGCACTTAATATGTATGTGAACAGCGGGCAGACGGTCGTCAGGCGTCTGATCGCCTTCCGGGATGCGCCGCCTTCAGGCGGCGGCAGTGGCATGCCCTGCGGCGCATGCCGTGAATTCTTCATGCAGCTGTCGCACGACAATGCAGACATGGAGATCATGGTGGATTACGCGGCGCGCGAAACCGTTACCCTCGGGGAGCTGATGCCCGCATGGTGGGGCACAGAGCGATATCAGACGGCAGAAAGACAGGCAGAGACAACTGGTGCGGATGATCCGGAAAGGACGGAACTATGACGGAAAACAAAGGGCGCGTGCTCGGCGTGGACTACGGCGACCGGCGAACGGGGCTTGCGATCTCGGATGCAAGCCGCTTTCTTGCGGGCGGCATCGGCACGATCAGCGAGGGCGGTATGCGCTCGACGGCAAAAAAGGTTGCCGCCGTGGCAGCGGAGCGCGGCGCGGCGGTCATTGTGATCGGCATGCCGAAGAATATGGACGGCAGCGAGGGCGGGAGCGCGGACAAGATCCACGCGTTTGCAGAGCTGCTCCGCCCGCTGACGGCGGCGGAGATCGTCTTCTTTGACGAGCGGGTCACGACGATGGCGGCGCATCAGATCCTCAATCTCACCGACACGCGCGGCGCAAAACGCAAGAGCGTGGTGGACACGCTGTCCGCCGAGATCATTTTGCAGAATTATCTTGACCGCGCCAAAAACACGTAAAATCATCCCTAAAATTCAGCGTAATTTCCGTGCACTGTCATACAATCGTCACAATGGCGGGGTATACTGTAAGCACAAACGGAAAGCGAGGTCAAAATCATGGCTGAATATCAATTTGGCAATTCCGAAAACAGTTATTCGCAGGAAGCGGAGCGCCAGGCAGGCGAGCCGGTAGTCCTGCATTTTGAAGGGGAGAAGAAGCCCCCGAAGAAAAAGAACAAGGTGCTGTGCAATCTGGCAGTTGCCCTCCTGATCGTCGGTTTGTCCGCAGGCAGCGGCGCACTCGGTGCAACGCTTGCCGGCCGCGGCAGCACGACAACCGAACCCACGCCGCAGCAGCCCGCGGTGTTCACCCCGGTGGCAACCATTCCGGGCGCGCAGATATCGGGCGCGGGGCTTTCCTCCGACACCGGCATGACCTATGCCGAGGTTGCGGCGAAGGTCAAGCCCACGGTCGTGGAGATCACGACCGAGCAGACGGTCAACGGCTCTTATTTTGAACAGTATGTGCAGAGCGGCGCGGGCAGCGGCGTGGTCATCACGGCGGACGGCTACATCATCACCAACAACCATGTGGTGAGCGGTGCGACCAAGATTACCGTGCGCCTGACCAGCGGAGACGAATATGAGGCGACGCTCATCGGCACCGACTCGCAGGAGGACATCGCGGTCATTAAGATCGACGCGACGGATCTGCCTGCGGCGACGCTCGGAGACAGCTCGAAGCTGGTCGTCGGCGACGAAGTGCTCGCAGTCGGCAACCCGCTCGGCTCGCTGGGCGGCAGCGTGACCAACGGCATCATCAGCGCGCTTGACCGCGAGATCATTGTCTCGGGGCAGTCGATGACGCTGCTGCAGACCAACGCGGCGATCAACCCCGGCAACAGCGGCGGCGGTCTCTTCAATATGCGCGGTGAGCTGATCGCCGTCGTCAACGCCAAGGCGGCGGGCAGCGACATTGAGGGACTCGGCTTTGCCATCCCGATCAACACGGCTTACAAAATTGCGTCCGAGCTGATGGCAAACGGCTATGTTTCGGGTCGTCCCGCCATCGGTATCTCCTATATTGAGATCGACGACTACATGGATCTGATGCGTTACCGCGTCAACTCCTACGGTATCTATGTCTATGACGGCGGCGAGACCGGGCTGAAAAACGGCGACCGCATCGTCCGCTTCGGCGACTATGAGGTTTCGAGCTCCGCAACGTTCAAGAGCGCCCTGCAGAGCTACAAGGTCGGCGACACCGTGACCGTCACGGTCGTCCACAGCGGCAAGTATGAGGATGTCAATGTCACGCTGATTGAGGACAAACCCGCAGAGACCAAGATCGAGCTCTCGACCGAAAGACAGTAAAGTAAATATACCCAAAAATGCCCCCATCCGGAGCATAGTTGGGATTGGGGGAACATATGTACAAACTGCTTGTAGTAGACGACGAAGAAAAGATCCGCGAGCTGATCGGCAAATACGCAAAGTTTGAGGGACACGAGGTTGACTTTGCCGAGGACGGGATGCAGGCGATCGAGAAGTGCCGCGACAACAATTACGACATTGTTATCATGGACATCATGATGCCGAATCTCGACGGTTTTTCCGCCTGCCGCGAGATCCGCAAGAAGTCGGACGTGCCGATCCTGATGCTGTCGGCGCGCGGCGAGGAATACGACAAGATCAACGGCTTTGAGCTCGGCATCGACGACTATGTGGTCAAGCCCTTCTCGCCGAAGGAGTTGATGCTGCGCGTGGACGCGATCTTAAAGCGCGCGAAAAAGCCGCAGACCGAGAAAAAGCCCGCCGCCGAGATCTACAAAAGCGAGGGGCTCGAGGTCAACTTCACGGCGCGCCGCGTCTATGTGGACGGCACCGAGGTCAGTCTCTCGCCGAAGGAGTACGATCTGCTCTTCTACATGATCCGCAACCGCAACATTGCGCTTTCGCGCGAAACGCTCATCAGCAAGGTCTGGGGCTATGACTTTTTCGGCGGCGACCGCACGCTCGACACGCACGTCAAGCTGCTGCGCAAGAGCCTCGGGCGCTACAGCTCGTACATTGTGACGCTGCGCGGCGTGGGCTACAGGTACAGCGATGAAGCATAAGACCGGAAATAAGCCGCATCATGTGATGCGGATGCGCGCAAAGCTGTTTGTCAGCTTTGCGGTGTTCACGCTGACGGCGATCCTGCTCTTGTGGGGCTTTCAGATCCTGCTGCTCGACCGTTTTTATTATGAGGTCACCAAGCGGCGCATGGTGTCGGCGGCAAACGAGATCGTCGCGCTCTATGAGGAGGACGGCGAGGACTTTGACGGCGATGTCTACGGCATCGGGCTGAACAACGAGCTGTGCATCAGCGTCTTTGACGCGGAGGGCAAGCTCACCACCACGGCGGACATCGGCGGCGGCTGTCTGATCCACAATATCAGCGACAATGCGCTCACCAAGCTGTATCAGCGCGCGCTGAGCCAGGGCGGCGAGTATTTCCACCGCGCGGGGCTTGCCGGTTTTCAGAACGGCGAGACGCGCCCGCTTTTTGCGGGCGGCAACTACCATGTGCGCGACCGTCTCTTGTACGCCACGGTCAAAGATACGTCGCGCGGCGTGCTGATCCTGCTGTTTGACAGCGCGGTCACGCCGGTCAATATGATCAAGGGCGCGCTGATGCTGCAGCTGATGCTGGTCACGCTCACAATGACCGTGATTGCCTGCTTTGTTGCCAACTCGCTTGCCAAGCGGCTGTCCCGTCCGATCACGGATGTGAATCGCGCGGCAAAGCAGCTGACGGCGGGGGTCTACGACGTGCAGTTTGACGGCGACGGCTACCGCGAGATCGTGGAGCTGTCCGACACGCTGAACCGCACGGCAGAGGAGCTGGCGCGCACCGACAAGATGCAGAAGGAGCTCATCGCCAATATTTCGCACGATCTGCGCACGCCGCTGACCATGATCACCGGCTACTGCGAGATGATGCGGGACATCGAGGGCGAGAACACGCCCGAAAATATGCAGGTCGTGTTGGACGAGACCGCGCGGCTGACCTCGCTTGTGAACGATCTGGTCGATCTGTCCAAATACCAGAGCGGCGCGGGTCCGAAGGTGGAGATCGAGCACATTGACCTGGACGCGCTCCTCGTGGAGGTCATCGACCGCTACCGCAAGCTGATGGCAGGCAAGGGCTATACCTTCGTCTATGAGAGCGTGGGGCAGCGGTTTGCCGACTTTGACAAGAAGCGCATTCTGCAGGTCATCTACAACCTCATCAACAATGCGATCAACTACGCGGGCGACGATAAGACCGTCATCGTGCGGCTGTGCGATGCGGCGGACGGTCGTGCGCGAGTCGAGGTCATCGACCATGGCGAGGGCATCGACAAGGAGAACCTGCCCTACATTTTTGACCGTTATTATAAGGTAGACAAGGTGCACAAGCGTGCCGTCACCGGCACGGGGCTCGGGCTTTCCATCGTGAAGAATATTCTCACCGCGCAGAGCGCGCCGTTCGGCGTGACCAGCGAGGTCGGCAAGGGAAGTACGTTCTACTTTGAACTGTAAAAACCAAAAAAGGCGCGCAAGCGCCTTTTTCGGTTGGTAAAGCGCGCCGCAATTCCGTAGGGCGCCGTCTGTCTCCGCCGGATTTATGCAGGCTTCCCTTGGGGGAAGGCTGTATTTTGATGGATGCGTACCACATCCCCATCTTCCGCATATACTTTCCCTGTAAACCACCATAAGGAGGAAACAGGATGAACGCGACCTATTTTCCCGGGGCGAACACGGGGCTCGGCTTTGTCAACCGCTTTGACGGCATCGTGCCGCCGTGGGCAAAACCGCATTATACCTATGTGCTGAAAGGCGGGCCCGGCGTCGGCAAGAGCACGCTGATGCGCAAGGTCGCCGCGCGCGCGGCGGCAAAGGGGTATACCGTGGAGGAGTTCCGCTGCGCCAGCGACCCCGACAGCTTTGACGCGGTGCGCGTGGCGGAGCTGCGCGTGGTGCTGCTCGACGGCACCGCGCCGCATTCGATTGACCCGGTCATCCCCGGCGCGTGCGACGAGGTGATCGACCTCGGGCATTTTCTGCGGCACGAGGAGTTCATGCGCGAGGCGGCAACGCTGCGTGCGCGCTTTGCCGCAAACAAAACCCACTATGCCCGCGCCTATGCCTGCCTCGCCGCCGCCCGCGCGCTCACGGTACAGGCGACCGATGCGGCTGCGGAGGCGCTGGATATGCCCGCCGTGCGCAAGGCGCTTGCGCCGCTCTTTGCGGGCGAGGGCGTGGGCGAGAGCCGCCGCCTGTTTGCCGCCTCCGCCACGCCGCGCGGCGTGGTGGACTACACCGATACGCTGAATTTTACCGGCGTGCGGCGCTACGGCGGCGCGGCGGGCGCTGCCATCCTGCGCGAGGCGGCGCGAATGGCAAAGGGCAGGGCGGTCACGCTGCTCGGCGATTTCGTCATGCCCGAGGTGCCGCGCTGCATTCTGCTCCCCGCCGCCGCCGTCACGCTCTGCGGCGGCGACAAGCCCACCGAGGCGGCAACCGCCTTTCTCAAAGCACCGCTGCCCGACTTCGTTGCCTATGCAAAGGCGGAGAGCGACAATCTCGTCGCCCGCGCGGTCGGGGAGCTGTCTGCCTGCCTCGCCGTCCACGACGAGATCGAGGCGATCTACCGTCCCTTTGTCAACTATGACCGCGTGAACGCCGAGAGCGACGCGCTCTTTGCCCGTATCGGTCTATAAAACTACCGCCCGCCGGATTTCCCGGCGGGCGGTTTTTTCATTTGTTTCTATTCCGCTGTCAGTGCGCCGCAGGCGTAGCTGAGTTTGCCGCTTTGGATGTACAGCGTCATCGGCAAGGCGGCAAAATCGGCTTCGTGCGCGCCGTCCGCATCCATGCCGGTCAGAATCGGGCAGCCGGTGAAGCGGAGCGCCGCATGCCCGTCGAGCGTTACGACCTCGTGCGGCGCGTCGATGCGGAAGGTGATCTCGCCGTCTGCCCGATAGGGCTTGCCGTCCGCGTCGAAGAAATCGGCGAGCGCGTCAAATTCCCGCGCGTCGAGGCTGAGTGCCTGCCCGTCCGGCAGGGTGAAGTCCAGCCGATAGGGCGCGGAAAGCGTTGCCGCTGCCGTAGGCGTCGGCAGCGCGAGCTCGCGCCAGCCGCCCGCATCCTGCACGGCGCATTGCAGCGCCATGTCCCAAAGCTGCCCCCATACAATTACAATCGCGTCCCGACCGTCGCCGAGGTCGAGCGCCTGCATGTCCGCGTTCCCGTAGAGGGCGGGATCGCATGCCCGGAGGCAAAGCACGACCTTGTTGTCCGCCGTGAGAAACGGGATGCCGTCCTCGGTCAGCCACAGCGCAACAACCTTGTCGTTGCCGTCGCCCGCCGTGTCGCCGCTGACGGACGGCAGCGCCTGCTCGGCATCCCCATCCGCAAGCGCCGCCGCAAGCCGCGCTGCAAGGTCGGAATTTGCAAAGTCGGGGAACGCGCTGTGCACCGTGACTTCTTCGGGCGCGTCCGCACCGACGTATACCAGACTGTAGCGGACATAGACCGTGCCGTCGGGGCACGGCGCGGCGAAAATACCGCCGAACGGCGTGTGCGTCACCTCGCCTGCGGCGCTGCACGGCACATCATATTCCGCCGACAGTTCCTGCCCGAGATGGTTGACCACCGTCCGCGTCACGCTGACGCCGGTCGCACCCTCCGGCACAGACAAACGCAGCGTCGTACCCCATGCGGCAAGCCCGCTCTCGGGTGAAACCGCAGGTTCTGTGGATGCAGTCGATGTTGACGGCTCTGTGGATGCGGTCGCTGTTTGATTCGGGTGTGTAGTTTCATTTCCGCATCCCGCAAAAGCGAAAATGCAAATCAAGATGATGCCGATGATCATAACCCGGTATCGCTTGCTGTGTACCATAACAATCTCCTTTACGATGCTTGAAATGCTCTTTGCTTATCTGATACGATGCAAAACGGGGATTTTGGACACGTTTCGCAAATTATTTTTGAATGGGGATGGCTTCGACGCTTTCGGCGAGGCAGATCAGGTCTTCTTCGTCCAGAAAAGCCGAGAGGAAAAATGCCGTGTTGTCGGGAAGAACCCATAATACCGAATTGGCGGTATTTTCATCGTGCGAAAGGAGAAAGTCTGCATCGATTCCGTTGACCTTGGTTGGTGTCAACTCGGAATAGGTCATGTCAAACAGCCAGAACTGCTCATCGGCATTATGTGCATATTTGAATTTCAGAAACCGTCCCTTGCTGTCTTTGTATACCTTTGCAACCATGCCGTTGTCTTCTTTTTCAAAAAACATGGTATAACCGTCGGGTATTGAGGGCAGCTCGTATCGCACGGTCGGTTCGCTCGGAGGCTCGGCAGTCTCATATTTGTAGGCAAAGTATGATGAATTGTAAAGCCATTTGATCCAACCGATGAACTCTGCCCGCGCCTTGACATCAAGCATCAACCAGGCGCTGCCCGAAATCAGCATGACAAGCAGAATCGCCGCCGTGTATCGTACAAAGGTGCGCAGGGCGGAAAAATTCGCTTTTCGGTTCAGCTTCTCGATTTTTTGATCGAATTGTGCCGAAAAAACATGCGGCTTTTCGGCGTCGCAGGTGCTTTCAAAAAACTGTACATAGATTTCGCCGGATTGCAGCGCCGCATCGCGGAGCATGGATTCCGAAATCATCGCTTGCTTCCTCCGTTTTCGTACAGATTTTTCAGATTCTGTTTTGCCCGCTGATCGGCTTTTTGCGCACAGAACAGGGAAATGCCCAGCATTTTTGCGATTTCATGCAAATTGTAGCCGTGTACATATTTCAGCCAGATGATCTGCCGCTGCAAATCGGGGAGACGCAGGATGCAGTCGGCGAGAAAATTTTCGCATGCGGGCATCTGCACTTCGTTTATCGCGTCTTCATATGCGCATTCGGGGTGCCGTCCCCGCGTGCGGAGCATATCTGTGACGCGGTTGTCGACGATGGTGACGACCAGCTGCTTTGTCCGCGGGTCATCCGGGTCGATTTTCCGGATGTTTTCCGCGATTTTGACAAATGCATGGTGTACGGCATCTTCGGCGTCCTGCACATGGTGCAGGCGTGCATAGGCGACATGATACATCAGCCCGCGATAGGTATTGTATATTTGTTCAAACGCAGATTTGTCCGTATCGGACGAAATCATTTGCAGATAGATCAGCATGCGGAGTTCCTCTTTTGCAGTGGTGCCCTTGTCGATCGAGGGTATCTAAAGCGTACCAAACTGTTCCGTCTTTGTCAAGTCTTATGTTGCGTCCGGCGGCTTCCGATGCTTTTTGCTGTTGACTTCTTCCGCAGTTTCATATATAATAGCTGTGTTTACACATGGGGGAAGACTATGAAGACTGTCAAGCGCTTTTGCGCGTACTACAAGCCGTATATCGGGCTGTTCTGCCTGGACATGCTCTGCGCGCTCGGCGTGGCGCTCTGCAATCTGTTTTATCCGAAGCTGACCGGCATCATCATCGATGATTTCATTCCGGATCAAAACGTGCGCGCCATCCTGATCCTTGCCGCCGTGCTGGTGGCGCTCTATTTCCTCAAAAAGCTGATGAACGCCTTCATTCAGGACTACGGGCATCGCATGGCGACCGATATGCAGGCGGACATGCGCCGCGATCTGTTTGACCACATCGAGCGGCTGCCGTTTTCCTATTTTGACGACAACAAGACCGGTGCGCTGATCTCGCGCATCGTCGGCGACCTGCTCGACGTGTCGGAGCTGGCGCACCACGGTCCCGAGGATCTGTTCCTCTCCATCGTGCTGCTGATCGGCTCGTTTATTCTGATGGCGCAGGTCAATTTGTGGCTCACGGTTATTATCTTCGCCTTTGTCCCGGTGATGATCGTCTTCGCCATGCACATGCGGAAGAAGATGAGCAAAGAGTTCCGCGCGATGCGCGTGGAGAACGCCGTCATCAACGCCGCGATCGAGAACAGCCTGACCGGCGTGCGCGTCACCAAGGCGTATGTCGCGAAGGACTATGAGGAGAAGAAATTCGCCGCCGTGACCGACGACTATGTTGCCGTGCGCCGCCGTGCGCTGCACGCGATGGCGCAGTTCCACAGCGGCTCGACTTTCATGTTCGATTTGCTCAAGCTGCTTACGCTGGTGTCCGGCGGGCTCTTCTGCATCTATGGGAAGATCACGCCCGGCAGCTTTGCGGCGTTCCTCATCTATGTCAATGTCTTCACCGACCCGATCAACCGCATCGTCAACTTTGTCGAGCAGTTCCAGAACGGCATGAGCGGCTTTGAGCGCTTCTGCACGATCATGGATACGCCGGTCGAGGCGGACACGCCGGGGGCTGTTCCGCTCGGCGAGGTACACGGCGACATCGCGTTTGAACACGTTAATTTCCGCTACGGCACGTCGCGCGAGATTCTGCACGACCTGTCCTTCAACATCAAAGCCGGGCACACGCTGGCGCTGGTCGGTCCGTCCGGCGGCGGCAAGTCCACCATCTGCAATATCATCCCGCGCTTCTATGAGATCGAGGGCGGGCGCGTCACCATCGACGGGCGCGACATCCGCACGCTCACGCTGGACTCGCTGCGCCGCGGCGTCGGCATCGTCTCGCAGGACGTCTTCCTGTTCGACTCCACCGTCCGCGACAACATCACCTACGGTGCGGGCGAGGTCTGCGAGGACGAATTGATCACCGCCGCGAAGCGCGCCAACATCCACGACTACATCATGACGCTGCCCGACGGCTACGACACGCAGGTCGGCGAGCGCGGCGTCAAGCTGTCCGGCGGACAGAAGCAGCGCATTGCGATCGCGCGCGTCTTTCTCAAGAACCCGAAGATTCTGATCCTCGACGAAGCGACCAGCGCCCTCGACAACGCCACCGAAAAGCTGATCACCGAAAGCCTCGACGCGCTCTGCGTCGGGCGCACCACCATTGTCGTTGCGCACCGCCTTTCCACGGTCAAGCGCGCGGATGAGATCATCGTCATGACCGACGAGGGCATCCACGAGCGCGGCACGCATGCCGAGCTGATGGCACAGAACGGCATCTATAAGGAGCTGTACGAATACCAGTTCCGTACCTAAGAGATTCAAACACAGGAGATATACAGTTATGGCAGAACGAGTTGAACCCCGCACCCTGCAGGGGACGATGGAATTGCTTCCCCCCGATCAGATTCTTTTCAACCGCATGTACGACACCATCCGCGGCGTGTATGAGAGCTTCGGCTTTCTGCCGCTTGACACCCCGGTGCTGGAATACGCCTCGGTGCTGCTCGCCAAGGCGGGCGGCGAGACCGAGAAGCAGATTTACCGCTTCACCAAGGGCGATGCCGATCTGGCGATGCGCTTTGACCTCACCGTGCCGCTGGCGCGCTATGTTGCGCAGCACAAGGCGGATCTGGTCTTCCCGTTCAAACGCTATCAGATGAGCAAGGTCTACCGCGGCGAGCGCCCGCAGAAGGGACGCTTCCGCGAGTTCTACCAGTGCGACATCGACATCATCGGCGCAGAGTCGCTCGACCTCATGTATGATGCCGAGATGCCCGCCGTCATTTACAACGTGTTCACCAAGCTGGCGTTCGGTGATTTCGTCATCCGCATCAACAACCGCAAGGTGCTCAACGGCTTCTTCGCCTCGCTCGGCTTTGCCGAGAAGATCGGCGACATCCTGCGCACCATTGATAAGCTGGAGAAGATCGGCGCGGACAAGGTGCGCGCGGAGCTTGCGGAATACGGCGTTGCCGGTGACGCGGCGGACAAGATTCTCGCCTTTATCGGCATCGGCGACAGCAATGACGAAGTGCTTGCGGCGCTGCGCGCACTCGACTGTGACGACGCGACCTTCCGCGAGGGCGTGGAGGAGCTTGACAAGGTGGTGCACTATGCCTACCTCTACGGCATCCCGGAGAAGAACATCGCCATTGACCTGACCATCGCCCGCGGGCTGGACTATTACACCGGCACGGTCTATGAGACCAAGCTGGTGGACTACCCCACGCTCGGCAGCGTCTGCTCGGGCGGGCGGTATGACAACCTCACCGGGTACTACACCGACGACCACATGCCCGGCATCGGCATTTCGATCGGCTTGACCCGTCTGTTCTCGCAGCTGCGCGCCGCCGAGATTATCACGGACACGAAAAAGAGCCTCTGTGATGTCCTCTTTGTCCCCACCGACAAGGCGCACATGGACTTCGTGCTGGGGAGCGCTGCCGAAATGCGCGCGGCAGGGTTGAACGTGGACGTGTATTGCCTCGACAAGGGGATGAAGCCGAAGATGAAGTTTGCCAACCGCAGCGGCATTCCCTATGTCGCGCTCATCGGCGAGGACGAGGCGGCGGCGGGCAAGCTGACGCTGAAGAACATGGAGACCGGCGAGCAGGAGCTGCTCGACGTCTACGCCGCAATCGAAAAGATCAATAAATAAGAAATTATAAGGATAAAAAGAACGCCTTCCCGCACGGGAAGGCGTTCTTTGCATGATTCTTTTGCGGCTTCCCCCAAGGGGGAAGGCTCAGTTACGGCGGGAGGCAGACGGCGCCCTACGGTATGTACGCGATTTTCGCTAACCGGTTGGTGTCTGCGTCTCAGTCCTCGTTTTTCATATGGACATCGAGCTGATTGAACGGGATCTCAATGCCGACCGTGTCAAAGGCTTTCTTCATATTGGTGTTGAGATCAAAGTAGAGCGTCCAGTAGTCACCGGCATTGCACCAGGCGCGCACCGTATAGGTCAGGGCGCTTGCGTCCTGACTGAGCAGACCGACAAAGGGCGCGGGATCCTTCAGCACCAGCGGGTTTGCCTCGACGACTGTGCGCATCACTTTTTCCGCCTTGTCGAGATCGGTGGTGTAGGCGACCGAGAAGGTCATATCCACGCGGCGGCGCTCCTCCATGCTGTAGTTGACGACCGTTGCGTTGGAGAGTGTGCCGTTGGGAATGGTAATGGTCTTGTTGTCCGGCGTGCGGAGCACGGTGTAGAATACGCCGATCTCCTTGACCGTACCGCTGTCGGTGTGGTTGTCGATGTAGTCGCCGACCTTGAAGGGGCGGAAGAACAGGATCATCATGCCGCCCACCAGATTGGACAGGCTGCCCTGCATGGCAAGACCGATGGCAACGCCGGCGGTGCCGATGACCGAGGCGAGCGCCGTGCCGTTGATGCCGAGGATTGATGCGGCGAGGATGACGATCAGCACTTTTAAGCCGATACTGATGAATGAGCTGATAAAGCTGCGCGCACTGTCGTCCATATGCTGAAAATGCTTGCTGCGGTGGATCAATTTTGAAATCTTGCCCGACAGCTTGAAGCCGATCAGGACAAAGACGATCGCGCAGATCGCCGAGAAGAGCAGGTTGATGCCGCCCGTGGCGATAAAGGACTTGATGGTGTTCAGAATTTCCATGACTGCCTCCGAAAATAACAGGATGACATGATTATATATGATGCGGCGAAAAAAGTCAAGCCGTGCGCGCCGTACCTTCGGATTGAAAATGCAGCGCGTGTCTTGCATTTGTCACCGAAAAACTTGACAATTTCACCGAGCGTGGATTTGCCTATGGCAATCCGGTGTGTAATATTGTATAATAAATCTACACGATTCTACATGTACATGACTGGAGGAAAAAGTATGAAAAAATGGCTTGCATGCATGCTTGCCGCGGCGGCGCTGTGCAGCGTTTTGCCCGTATACGCGGCGGGCGGGCTGATCTCACCCGCACCGACGGCATCTGCGGCGCGCCCGACCGCGGGCGGCGCAGCCGACGCGCTGTATGCGCTCGGACTCGTCGGCGGCTACGGGAAGAATGCGGACGGCAGTGTGAATTTCGCGCTCGGCGACAAGCTGACGCGCGCACAGGCGTTCGTCCTCGTGGTGCGCTTTGTCGGCGCGGAGAAGGACGCAACGCTGAGCGTGCAGAGCCACCCGTTCACCGACGTGCCCGCATGGGCGAACCCCTATATCGGCTACGTCTATGCAAACGGTATCACCAAGGGCGTGAGCGAGACGAGGTTTGACCCCGACACCCCGGTGTCGGAGGCGGCGTTCCTCACGATCATGCTGCGCGTGCTCGGCTACAACGACGGCGCGGGCGACTTCAGGTGGGACGACCCGTATACGCTGGCACAGTCGGTCGGCATCGCGGACGCAAAGGCGGACACGTTCAACCGCGGCAGCGCGTTTGTCATCTGCTACCGTGCGCTGACCGCGACGGTCAAGAGCGGGAACAGCATTGCGGAGCAGCTGATCGCCAAGGGCGTCTTCACGAAGGAAGCCTATGATAAGGCGATGAATCCCGGCGACGATACACCGATCGTCATTCCCGGCGAATCGACGCTGAAGACGGTGATCACCCCGATCGCCGAGCTGAACACCAAGGGAGAGGACGGCGACCATGCGGACGACGACTTCAACACCGCGTCGGTGGAGGCGGACTTCCGCACGAAGACGGAGCTGACGGTGGCAAAGACCGGGCAGACCCGTTATCAAAATGCGTGGTATCCGCGCGTGAAAAAGGTGCGGGACGACCTCTATCTCCTCTTGTATCACTACGGCGAGCTGGGGCTGCATATGTACTATGCGACCAGCCGCGACGGCGTCAACTGGAATACGCCGCAGGTGCTCTACAGAGGGCAGGACCACATGTTCACCTATACCGAGCCTGCCAAGAACGGCGATACCTCTCTCGTCGGCAAGACGCAGAACTATGCCGCTGTCAACCCGGATGCCGTCGTGCTGGAAAACGGCGAAATTCTCTGTGTATTTGCCGAGCGCGCGCCCAGCGGCTACCGCATTTATGCCGATCTGTGCGGGCTGTTCCTTCTGCGCGGCAAGGTGACGGCAAGCGGCGGGATCCAGTGGTCGAAGCCGACGAAGATCTACACCGGGCAGGTCTGGGAGCCCGGCATCCAGCAGCGTTCGGACGGCACGGTTGAGGTGTATTTCACGCAGATCGCGCCCTATATCGACCTCTACGGCTTTGATGCCGAGAAGCGCTCGGCGGGCGTCGGTCTGATCGTTTCGGGAGATAACGGCTACAGCTGGACACCGAACATTCAGGCAGGCGATACGAACCATTACCGCGCGACCACCGTCGTGCAGACTGCGCTTGGCAACAAGGTCGGACCGGACGGGGTCTCGCACCCCTATTTCGGCGGGCAGATGCCCGTCCCGGTCGAGCTGTACAACGGCAAAACGCTGCTTGTCTATGAAATTCAGGATCTGAAACTGAAATTCTGGGGCTCGTATGCGACGAGCGGGGAGAACGGTGTCTGGCGCGCGCTGGACCTCGAGGAGGTCGGTCCCGATACGCTGAGTGAAACGGTTTATTCGGTCGGCTCGCCCTATGTCACGCGCTTTAAGTCCGGCGAGACCTACATGGTGTACAATAAGGGCGCGCGGCTCTACGGCAGACTCGGCAAGCCGGACGGCACCGCGTTTGCGGGCAAGGATTTTCAGACGATGGAGGCGGTCGGCATCTGGGGCTCGGTCACCCCGGTCGGCAGCCATGCCGTGATTGCCGCCAACCAGCATAAGACCGCGGACGGCAAGTCCGGGCTGATGCTGGTGCGCGAATACCTCAACCACCGCATCAACGCACCGAAGACCACCGTCACGGTGGACGGGTACACGAACGATTGGGACGATATTGAAAATACCGATGCGCTCTTTGTCGGCAGCGCGTCACAGGCACAGATGACGCTGCGCGCCGCACACGACGACGAGAATGTTTACTTCCTCCTGTCGCGGTCGGATTACTTCCTGCAGGACGGCGACACGATGACGGTTTGCATCGCGGCAGGCGCGGCGGCGGATTACCGCGTTACGGTCGGCGTCGACGGCATCCGCTCAATCGAATATTTTGCAAACGGTGTAAAGCAGCGGACGCTCACGGGCGGCACGGCTGCGGTCAAGGTGCTCGGCACGGTCGGGAATAACGACGATCGCGACGAGGGCTATGTCGCTGAGATCGCGATCCCGAAGGCGCTTGTCGGGCTGTCCGGCGCAAAGCGCTTCAAGGTGCGCCCGGCGCTTGTCAATGTGGACGACAGCGGCTCGATCGGAGACACACTCACCGGCGTCTCCGCGTTCTCGACCACGCTCTGGCCCGAAATCATTCTCGACTGAATGAAAAAATCCGAAGTCTTTTTCAAAGGCTTCGGATTTTTGTTTTGCGCAAAGTTAGGAACCGTGAAATTTTGTCCAAAAATACGTTTGGATTTGGCTTGTTGTGTGTGCAATATTGTGCTAAACTAAATATAGTACACAATCGGAGGCATATGGTCTCCGTTGACAAGGAGGATTCCCTTTATGCGCAAGACATTTTTATTCGTTCTTTCGCTGCTGATCTGTGCGGTGCTCTGCACGGCGGCGGTTTTTGCCGCGGAGCAGACTGTTTATGTGAAGGACGGCGGCACGGGCGACGGTAAGAGCGCCGCAACTCCGCTAGGCACGCTGAATGCGGCGGTTTCGGCACTGGGCGGCAAGGGCGGCACGGTCATTGCCTGCGGCGACGTGACGATCAATGCGGTCACCACCATCCCCGAGCAGAGCGGCGACTTCACGCTGACCGCCGCGGACGGCGGCAGACTGCTGCAGGGCAACCGTCTTCAGCTCGGCAAGAATACAAACGACAATACCTTCACCTTTGACCTGCCGATCGTGATGACAAAGACCTACCCGGTCTTCATCTTCGGCGGCTTCAACAGCGTGCATTTCACGGATAAGTGCGTCGTTACCAACAACGGCGCAAACGGCAGCCTGCATTTCATGGGCGGCGTGCTGGCGGCAAGCGGCACGGCAAATGCCGCTCTCGTCACCACGCTGCCGTATTCGATTACGGTGGACGGCGGCGACTTCTGCATGTTCTCCGCCGGTACCTACAGAAGCTCTGTTACCGCGCCGGTCGGCTCCATCGCCGCGCCCGTCACCATTACGATCAACGGCGGTACGTTCGGCAAGGCAGGCAGCTACGACCTCACCACCAACAACAAGAATTACTGGGATGTCAGCATCGCGGACGGCTTAATCCTTGCGGATGATGCGACGCTGAACATCACCGGCGGTACGTTCAACGCGCCGATCTTTGCGCAGGGCAGACTGGACAATGTACCTGCAACGGCATCCGAGACCTCCGCGCTGACCGCGTCGGACAGAAAGTACTATGCGGCGGACGGCGATATCCGGATCAACATCACGGGCGGTACCTTCAACGGTGGACTCATCAGCGCGTACTACACGCAGGCGGGCTACACGCAGATGCTGCGCGGCAGCTTTGATGTGACCATCGGCGCAGGCGCAACCTTTGCGGCGGGTACGGTGATCGACGCAACGCAGGTCAAGGCGTATGCGGGATCGGACAAAAAAGCGACGCTGACCTATCCCGCAGGCGCGGGCATCACGGCAAAACGCTTTGATACGGTCAACGGCAGGGCGCAGACCTATGAAGAGCCGCTGCGCGTCGCGTTCATCGGCGACAGTATTACCGAGGGCTATTTCAACGCGGTCAAGGATCGCCTCACGACAGCTTATCCCGCCCAGTTTCTCGGACTCGCTGAGGTGGACGGCAAAGAGATCATCGTCTCCAACTACGGCGTCTCCGCGTCCGGCTTTCTCCCCAGCACCAAGCGCGACTATATGAAGATGCTGGCATATCCGCTGGTTACGGAGGAGTGCGACGCGACGATCTATGTCATCGCGATGGGCACGAACGATGCCGCCGCCATCGGCGGCACGAACGGCGCACTTCAGAAGTTTGAGACCAATTACCGCAGCATCTGTGAGATGCTCGGCAAAAAGGCGGACACCAAGTGCGTCTATATCACCAATGCGATCTATCGCAAGACTTCGAACGCAGTGAACGATCTGCGTGCATCGGCGGTACTGCACCCCGCGCAGGAACGCATTGCGCGCGAGCTCGCGGCAAAGGATCCGGGCAAGTATGACTTTATCAACCTTTATCAGCTGACCTATGCCGATGCCAAGAGCGGCGCGCTGTTTGCAGGATCGAGTGAGAATCTGCATCCGGCGACGAGCGGTTACGGCATTATGGCAAAGAAGCTGTATGACGCGATCCTCTGCGGCGGCGCCAAAGAGGTTGCAGGTTTTTACATGACCGATGTCTATGTTTCGGACAAGGGCAGCATCAACGGCGCGGGCACGGCGGACAGCCCCATCTCGAACTTCGCCGTTGCGATGGATAAGTTTGCCCCCGGCGCGGATGTCACCCTCCATGTGGTCGGCACATGGACGCTCGGCGGCAACTTCTTCTCCTCGATGAACCCCTCGCATCTGACCATCGTCGGTGAAGGCGCGGATGCGGTGCTCAGCGTTTCGGGCGATACCTTCAAGCTTGGCAGCAATATGAAGATCGACAACATCACGCTGAAGTCTGCCAAGTCCAGCGGCACCTATATCATCGGCTGCTACAACGATTTGGAAATCACGGGCAGTGTCAAGACCACGGGCACCTGGAATTTCTATGCGGGCTACAATGTCTTTACGCGCGCAGAGGCAGCCGCTGCAACCGCGACTGCCTATGACACGGTGGCGAGCGCATCTTCGGACCGCAACTGCACCATCAGGATTGAGAGCGGCGCCTGGACCGGCTTCGCAGGCGGCAACCGCCGCTTTGCAGGCGGTGCTCCCATCGGCACATACAGCGGCAACATGACGCTGACTGTCGGCACGGGCGCGACCATCACCGGGACGGATTATATCGGTGTCTGCGGCGCAAACTACCTCACAGGCTCTGTTGTTGCCGACATCCGGGCAACTGGCAGCACGCTGCCCGACTATATGACCACCGGCACGCTTTCCGGCGTCACCTATGATGCGGCAAACAACACGGGCAGCATCATCCACGGCGATGTGCCGACGGGCGACCTGGACAGAAACGGCGTGATCGACATCCGCGATGCTCTCATCATGCTGCGCTGCGTGCTGGACGGCGAGTTCCCCTACGGCAGCGTCTACAACGGTAAGACGCAGGTCACGCTGACCGATGTCCTGTGGCTGTTTGCGCAAATCGCAAAATAACCGAATTTTATAATATTTCACAAAAGAGCCGCTTGCGGCTCTTTTGCTTTGTGTGCAAAATGTTATAAAGCTCAGGCGGTTTTTACATGCGATTCCTGTTGAGGAGACTGCCTGCAGGTGGTACAATGAAAGCAGAATGAATACGGGGGTTTTGATATGCGCAATCTGAAAATCGCAGTACGTCTGCTTGTGCTGCTTTGCTTTGCGGCGGCGCTGCTCTGCACGGCGGCGGCAGCCGACCGCACGGTCTACGTCTCGGCGACCGGGAAGGGGGACGGCACGAGTGCCGCGGCGCCGTTCGGCTCACTCGGCACGGCGATAGGCGCGCTGGACGGCAAGGGCGGCACGGTTGTTTTCGTCTCGCCGATCACGCTGTCTTCGGCATATACCGTGCCGGAGCAGAGCGGTGATCTGACCTTTACGGCAGAAGGGGACGGCTGTCTGAACCTTTCGGGAAATCTCTCCTTCGCGAAGAACACAAACGACAATACGATCACGCTGGATCTGCCCATCACGGCAAGCGGCTCACGGGTCATTTTCGGCGGCTTCAACAGCCTGCACTTCACAGAGAAGTGCGAAATGACGACCGCGATCGACTTTTTCGGCGGCGTAAGCGCGCCGGAGGGGACGGGTGACGTCACAAAATATGAGGAGCAGAACCGTGCGCTGAACGCAAAGTGCGTCACCGAGCTGCCCTATTCCATCACGGTGGACAACGGCAATTTTGCCACCTTCGCGGGCGGCAACCGCCGCACAAACCTCAACTGTCTGTACGGCTCGATCGCCGCACCGATCACCATTACGATAAACGGCGGCACGTTCGGGCGTGAAGTCTCCTTCAAGCAGACTTCGTTGAATAAGAACGACAATGCGATCAGCGTCTCCGGCATGGGCATCCTCGCCGACGACGCCACGCTCACCATCACGGGCGGCAGATTCCGCGCGCCGGTCTATGTCATCGGTCGCAGCGGCGTTGCCAGCTCGCGCGCGGGCGGCTGCTCGGCGCTCACCAAGTCCGACCGCAGGTATTATGCGATGGACGGCGACATCACGGTGAACATCACGGGCGGCACCTTCGAGGGCTTTGAGATCAGCGCGTATCAGACCGGCACCGGGCTGACGCAGGTGCTGCGCGGCAACTTCAGCGTCAATATCACAAGCGGCGCGACCTTTGCTGCCGGCACGGTGATCGACGCAACGCAGGTCAAGGCGTACAGCGGCGAGAGCAAGAAGGCAACGCTGACCTTTCCCGCGTCGATGAACATCGTCCCCAAGCGCTTTGACGCGGTCAACGGCAGGACGCAGACCTATGAAGAGCCGCTGCGCATCGCCTGCATCGGCGACAGCATCACGCAGGGCACGGGCGCGGGCAGCGGCGCATGGGATTTTGAAACCAAGGCATATCCGGCGCGTTTGCTCGAGCTGATCGAGAAAAACGGCGGCGAGGCGATCCTCGGCAACTACGGCATCGGCGGCGCTACCGTCATGCCGACCAACAACATCTGGTACAACGATATGCTGAACTTCAGGCTGACGCGCGAGGAATGCGATGCGGACTGGTTCATCATCGGGCTCGGGACCAACGATGCCTACAACACGATGGTTACCGACGGGCAGCACGCACGTTTTGAGGAGATGTACACCGCCTTTGTCAAAGGCTACGGCGATCTTGCAACCACGAAGAAGGTGTTCACCACCAGCGCGCTCTATCGCTCGATCAAGAAGGGATCGCAGCGCCAGTCGGTGCTCGGCGCGGTGGATGTGCGCGCCATGCAGCGCCGCGTGACCGGAACGCTGGCACAGCAGAGCGACAAGTATGTCTTTGTCGACCTTTATGCGCTCACCTTTGCGGCGGCGGCACAGGTTGACATCAAGGGCGCGGCGGGCGCGCTGCTGTCCGGCGACATGCTCCATCCGCATGCGGCGGGCTATCAGAATGTGTATGCCCCTGCGATCTACAATGCGATCTTCAACGGCGTGACCGAGGTTGAAGGCTTCAGCACGCTGGATACGGTCTATGTTTCAAATACCGGCAGAATTGACGGCGCGGGCACAGCGGATGACCCCATCAGCTATATTGAGGCTGCCATCGCGCGTCTGCGCCCCGGTGCGGACGCCGAGGTACGTGTCATCGGCACGCAGACCGTCAGCACCTGGCTCACCGCGCCCGATGATCTGAAGAGTATCCGTTTTGTCGGCGTCGGCAGCGATGCGACGCTTGCGCTGGACACATACGGCAAAATGATCCGCTTCCGCACGGACGCAGCGATAGACAATCTCAAGCTGAACTACACCGGCTCGGGCGCGCTGTTCGTCACCTGCAACTATCACAATGTGGAGATCACCGACAGCGTGACCATACCGCGCGGCGGGGTGCTGATTGCAGGGCATGCGGTCTACGGCGGCAGCGAGGTCTACAAGGTCACGACCAATGAGGATACGCGCTACTTTGATTCCGTCGCGGCGGGCAGCAGCAATGCAGATGCCGCAATCACGGTAAGCGGTGGCACATGGAACTGGATCATCGGCGGCAACTGGCGCTGGAAGGCGTACTCGCCGATCTGCACCTACGGCGGCAACCTTGTGATGCGCATTGGCGGCAAGGCAAAGGTCACGGTCTCGAGTGACGGGCAGAGCGGCGTCTGCGGCGCAAACTATCTCACCGGCACCTCCACGCTTGTGACAGACATCAAATTTGCAGGCACGCTGCGTGACCATGCGGCGATCCGCCTCGAGGACGGCGCGGCGTTTGATGCCACGAAGAATACCGGCAGCGTCGCGGTGCAGACGACCGACGGCGGCAGTGTTTCCCGTATTCTGACGGGCGACTTTGACGGCGACGGCAACCTCAATGTGCGCGATGCGCTGACGGCAATCGGCAAACTGCTGAACGACGGCTTCACCGCTGCGGACGGTGCGCACTATTTCGGCACCGGCAAGATTTCGCTGCGTGACGTGGTCTGGCTGCTCGGCAGGATCGCGTAACAGAACCTTATATGCAGAGAAGCACGGGAAATCCGTGCTTCTTTTGTACTCTAAATGCATAAATAACGATGTTTTCACGATTCAAATTGTCTGTTTCGCTGAAATGAAGAATATTTATGCAAAGCTATTGCATTTATATTCAGCTTGTGCTATACTGTGTCCATCAAACAAAAACGCGACATGCGGAGGGAAAAGTCATGATTGATAAGAGCAAGATCAAGAAGGTCGTTCTCGCTTATTCGGGCGGGCTGGATACATCCATCATCATTCCGTGGCTGAAGGAGAACTACAATAACTGCGAGATCATCGCGGTCTCGGGCAACGTCGGACAGGCGGACGAGCTGGAGGGACTGGAGGAGAAGGCGCTGAAGACCGGCGCAACCAAAGTCTACATCGAGGATCTGACCGACGAGTTTGTCAACGACATCGTCATCCCGACGGTGCAGGCAGGCGCAAAGTATGAGGAATACATGCTCGGCACGTCGCTGGCGCGCCCGATCATCGGTAAGCGGCTGGCAGAGATCGCGCTTAAGGAAGGCGCAGACGCCATCTGCCACGGCTGCACAGGCAAGGGCAACGACCAGGTGCGTTTTGAACTGGCGATCAAGGCGTTTGCCCCCGGCATGCCGATCATCGCGCCCTGGCGCGAGTGGAACATCAAGTCCCGCGATGAGGAGATCGACTACGCCGAGGCGCATAACATTCCGCTGAAGATCAACCGCGAGACCAACTATTCCAAGGATAAGAACATGTGGCATCTTTCGCATGAGGGACTTGACCTCGAGGATGCGGGCAACGAGCCGCAGTATGAGAAGCCCGGCTTCCTCGAGATGGGCGTCTCCCCGATCGACGCACCCGACAAGCCGACCTATATCACGCTCGACTTTGTCGAGGGCAAGCCGGTTGCGCTGGACGGCAAGCAGATGAGCGCAAAGGACATCATCCTCGCACTGAATAAGGTCGGCGGTGCCAACGGCATCGGTCTGCTCGACATCGTGGAGAACCGCCTTGTCGGCATGAAGTGCCGCGGCGTGTATGAGACGCCCGGCGGCGCGATCCTCTATTTCGCGCACAACTACCTCGAGACGCTCTGCCTCGACAAGATGACCATGCACAAGAAGCAGGAGCTGGCGGTCACCTTCGCGGACCTTGTCTACAACGGACAGTGGTACACGCCGCTGCGCGAAGCGCTTTCCGCCTTCGTCACCAAGACGCAGGAGCACGTCACCGGCAAGGTGAAAATCAAGCTCTACAAGGGCAACATGATCAAGGCGGGCGCATGGAGCGACTGGTCGCTCTATTCCGAGGAGATCGCAACCTTCGGCGAGGATCACGTCTACAATCAGGCGGACAGCGCCGGATTCATCAACCTGTTCGGTCTGCCGATCTCGGTACAGGCGCAGGTCGCTGCAAAGAACGCAAAGAAGAAATAAAAACGGCACATCGGAGGCTGTATGAATAAGATGTGGGCAGGGCGCACCGCGGGTGCGCTCGACCGCGTGGCGGACGACTTCAATTCCTCCATCGCGGTGGACAAGCGGATGTACAGGCAGGATATCGAGGGCTCGATGGCGCATGCCGCCATGCTGGGTGCAAAGGGCATCATCGCCGCGGCGGACAGCGCGCTGATCATCGACACGCTCGGCGCAATCCTCGAGGATATTGACGCGGGCAAGCTTGAGATTTCGCCCGACGCCGAGGATATTCACATGTTTGTCGAGGCGGAACTGACCGCGCGCATCGGCGACGTCGGCAAACGTCTGCACACCGCCCGTTCCCGCAACGATCAGGTCGCGCTGGATCTGCGGCTTTACCTGCGTGCTGCCTGCGGCGAGATCGACGAGAAGCTGCGCACACTCATTGCGGCGGTGCTTGAGGTTGCCGAGGCGCACAAGGACACCATTCTGCCCGGCTACACGCATCTGCAAAGGGCGCAGCCCATCACCTTCGGGCACCATCTCTTAGCGTATGCCATGATGCTCATCCGCGACGCGGGGCGCATTGCGGATGCCGTTCGCCGTATGAATGTGTCCCCCCTCGGCTGCTGCGCGCTGGCGGGGACGACCTATCCCATCGACCGCGAAATGACGGCGGCGGCGCTCGGCTTTGACGCGATCGCGCTCAACAGCCTTGACGGCGTATCCGACCGCGATTTTGCGGTGGAGCTGGAAAGTGCGTTTGCCATCCTTGCGATGCATCTCTCCCGCTTTGCGGAGGAGATCATCCTCTGGTCGAGCTTTGAGTTCGGCTTTGTCACCCTCTCGGACGCCTATACCACTGGGTCGAGCATCATGCCGCAGAAAAAGAACTCGGACATGGCGGAGCTGGTGCGCGGCAAGACCGGGCGGGTCTACGGCAATCTGATCGCCACGCTCACCATGCTGAAAGGGCTGCCGCTTGCCTACAACAAGGACATGCAGGAGGACAAGGAGGCGGTCTTCGACAGCGTGGATACCGTGAAAATGTGCCTCGACGTGTTCGCGCCGATGGTTGCCACCATGGAGGTGCACGCCGACGCGATGTACAAGGCGGCACAGGGCGGCTTCATCAATGCAACCGACCTCGCGGATTACCTGGTCGGCCGTGGGGAACCCTTCCGCACCGCATACAAGACGGTCGGCGGCATCGTCGCCTACGCCGTTCGCGAACACACCGTGCTCGATGCGATTCCGCTCGACGTTTACAAACAGTTCGATGCGAATTTTGAGGCGGATCTCTACGATGCCATCAAGCTCGAGACCTGCGTGGCAAAGCGCACCTCGGCAGGCGGCACATCGCCCGCTTCCTTCGCCGCCGAGCGCGACTATGTCGCCTCTTTCCTCGGAAAACAGTAAAATACAGACCAACAAATATCCCCCCGTTTTACGGGGGGATTTCGTTTTCGGGTAAGTTGAAAATAAAAAGGCGCATCATACCGGAGAACCCCGGCGGGATGCGCCTTTTTGTGCTCTATATATCCTCGATTGACAAGGGCAGACACGCTTTCCGGTGGTAAAAAGTTGGCGCTGACATCGTCATCGTCCTCGGTGGGCGGTCGGCACACCGTCCTCCTCTTCCTCGCCAGCTAAAGTTTTTATGCGCCGGAAAGTCCTTTGGAGTTTTTCGGGAGCGGAAAATGTGCCTGACGAGGCTGACGAAGCAGGCGGGCATCAGCCCGCCAATGAGGAAAACGAAGACAGGCGCGGTTTCAGCCCGCCGATGAGGAAAACGAAGACAGGCGCGGTTTCAGCCCCCGAAAAACCGTATCTGCCCTTGTCAATCGAGGGTAAAATAATGCCTGAATACTTTGATGAAGTTCTCCGCGTTTGGCTGTGCATGCGGCTGCTTTTCTGCGTACATGTGCAGGACCAGCCTTGCCTGCTTCAGGACTTCAATCTCCAGGGGAAAGCCTTCTTCGGGGCAAGTCAGCCATGTATCCGTATGACCGGAAGCCGAGAGCAGATAGACATTGCCGGTTTCGTCTGTCATCCTGTACTTTTTCCTGCCGACAATTCCGCCTCTGCTCCTGAAATTCAGACGCGGATCTTCCCGGATTGTCGCCGCCTGTACGGCGACCTTTTCGATATTGCCGTTTTTTATATCCCTTCTCGCACGGCAATACAGGACAAAGAGCGGTGCTGACAGCAGATAAAACACGAGAAGCAAAACCGGAATCGCCCAGATGCCTTTGCCTGCACCGCCGGAAATGCCGACGGCAAACGTGACGGCAAGCAGAGCCGTCACTGCCAAAAACCATCGGGCATAGTCAGAGAAATAATTGCGAAGAACAGCCTTGTAAGTTCTCTTCATTCAGTCTCCCTCCTCGTGATGATCCAAACGGGATCTGTACTTGATTCCATTATACACTGCCCCGATATTCCTGTCAACGCATGAAAAAACGACGGCTGCCTGCCGGATATAACCGTCGGTTCGCTGCTGTTGCCACCTGTCATCGGGATCGGAGTTGCCGCTGGGACCATTGCCGGAGCCGACATGAAAAGCCTGCGCAGATCCTGCGCAGGCTTTCGGCGTAACCGTTATTTCCGCACGATGCTGCAGATTTCGCCGAGGGCGACATCGCCGCCCGTGAAATGCAGCTCCAGTTTTTGCACACGCACATCCGCGGGCAGCCCCGCAAAGCGAAGGACGGCGGGGCGCAGCGGATCGTCGGCGGTGAATGCGATCGCATCCGTCATGTATGTGTCGTTGACAACAGCCGTCACCGCCGCGGGCAGACGCGCCGCATCCGGCGTGCCATAGACCCACAGGCTGTGCAGCTGCACGGGGGCGGAATAGGTCAGCGTCACGCTGCCGCTGTCGGCGGCGAACGCATAGGTATCCGCTTGATTCTCTGCGGCAAACGGGATCACGCCGTCGGCCAGCGCATCGACCGCACCGCCGAGCGTCCGACAGGAGGACGCCACCGTCACACCGTCGGTCTGTCGGTACAGACCGTGCGCGCCGGACGGGAGCGGCTGCACAAAATCCGAGGTGGGACCGTTGACCGTCAGCCTGCCGTCCGGGCGGAAGATCAGACGGTCGATGCAGGGCGTGCGATCGGCATCCGGGTTGATCTTCTGATCCACAGCCGTCAGCGTATGGTACACGATGTAGTCCTCCGTACCGTCCGGTGAGCGTGTCAGGTTGCAGTGCCCCGTGCCCGCAGTGCTCTTGCCGTCACCGACGAGAATCGGGTTCTCCGCCGCCTTGGTATACGGACCGAGCGGCGCGGTCGCCGTGGCATAGCCGACGGCATAGTGCCGCGACGCATAGTAGTTGGCGGTGAACAGCAGATAATAGATGCCGCTTTGCTTGATCGCGCAGGGACCCTCGTTCCAGATCACGCTGCCGCTCAGCAGTTCCCAGGGCGATGTCGGCGTGGCAAGCAGCACAGGCTCGCCGATCGTGCCGCTGAGGTCGGCGGCAAGTTCGACCCCATAGGTCTCACTGACGCGCTTATCCCCCCGATAATTCTCGCAGTTGTCGCGGGAATAAAGCAGGTAAACGCGCCCGTCGTCGTCAAACAGCAGACTGGCGTCAATGACGCTGTAGCCCGGCGCAAACAGCGGGTGATCGTATACATCGACAAAGGGACCTGCCGGATCGTCCGCCCGCGCAAGCCCGATGCAGTGACGCAGCTTATTCACCGCGGTGCTCTCCGGCGTTTGAAACGCTGCCGAATACACCATGTAATAGGCGCCGCGGTATGCGTAGACCTCGGGCGCCCAATAGCAGGTCGTGCCGAAGGACTTTTCGGTCACCCGATAGGCGTCGCCGAGCGGCGTCCAGGTGTTGAAATCCGCAGACGACCAGCAGGGATAATGTCCTCTGCCGGTGCAGTACATGTAATACTTCTTTTCGGGTTCGTTGTAAAGGATAAACGGGTCGCCGATGTGCGAGATCTTTCGGTACGGACTGGTAAAGCCGTCCGCATCGTCGGATGCGGCGGTCGGAATTCGGATCAGTTCCTGCATAAAAATTCTCCTTATCTTGATATATTCAGTATAGCCTTTTGAGCCGCGCTTTTCAATCCTTTTCGGGTGTAAATTCCGCGCCGAAAAATTGCTTGCATAATGCCAAAAGCTCCCACTTTGCGGCGGGAGCTTTTGCTTTGTCAGTTTGCCTTTGCGTCGCGCATGACGGCAACGGCGATGCGTGTAAAGATGACGCAGGCTTCGCCGCGCTTAATGTCATTCTGCGGGTTGTACTTGCCGCCCGCGCCGCCGACGATGCCCGCCTCGGCAAGCTTCTTCACGGCCGCCGCGGAGGGCAGCGTGTCGTCCATATCGGAGAGCGTGTAGGTGCGGATCGCCTTGTATTCGCTCTCGGGCAGGATGTTTGCAAAGACGATCGCCATCTCGCCGCGCGTAATGTTCTTGTTGTAGTCGGTGAACTGCCCATCCTTGATGATGCCGTTCTCGATGCAGTATGCGACGTAGGGCGTGTACCATGCCTCGCCCGCCGCTGCCGCACGAACCTTTGTGCCGTTGTACGCGGTGTGGATGTTGGCCGCCGCGGTCAGCGCCTGCGCGACCGTGAACGTCCCCTCGGGCGAGAACGCGGATGCGCTCGTGCCGTTGGCCAGGCCGTATTCATACGCCGTCTTCACATATTCGAGCGACCAGTGGGACGCGACGTCCGCAAACTGACCCGCATAGGTGCGGGTGGGTGCAAAGCCCCCCTTCTTATTGAGGGTGTCAAACGAGCTGCCGACCACGCCGAACGAGATCGTCTTGCCGACGGCGGCGCTGTAATGCAGCGCAAAGCCCTCCGCCGACTTGTCCTCCGGCTTGCGGTCAAATGCGCCGAGCGTGCCGCCCGTCCAGTTGAGGACGAAGCGCTGCATTGAAATCGGCTTGTCGCTGCATACCAGGCGCTCGATGTGCGCATTGCCGCCGAGGTTCAGCGTGGTGTCGGTGTTGCCCGCCGAGACGCCGTTGATCGGCGCGATATACAGCGTGCCGATCTTGGCATCGCCCTCGACCGTGACGGTCGCCGCGCCCGAGAAGTCGGAGTTGGCAAAGCCGCGCGAATAGGCGGCAATGGTGATACCCTCACCGCTGCGCACCGTGATCTCCACGGGGTCGCTGCCACTGGCCTGCGGCTTGGCCCCGCCGCTGGTCATCGCCTGCCCCGCCTGATAGCCGCCGCAGATTGCAAACGCCGAAGCAAAGGAATTGCCGTCAAATTTCGCGCCGTCGCTGGTGATCGTGACGCCGGTGTCGATGGTGACGGGATAGTGGTTGGCGATGACGAAGAAGTAGTTGTCGAGCAGGTGGAAATCGAGGTCACGGAACACATATGCGCCCGCACACATGAAGCGCTGCCCGGAGACGGTGTACTTCGCGCCCTGCGTGCGGTAGTCCACACCGTCATACACGGCGGTGATCGTCACCGTGCCGGAAAATTCCTCCGTGTAGGCGAAGAACGTGGTTTGCTTGAATTCGCCGACGAGCACCACCGTGGCGTCGTCGCGCGAGAGGTCGAGCGCATCCATCGCCGCAGTCAGTCTGCCGATGGGCGCGTCCGGCGACGAGCCGTCACCCGTGCCGCCCGTGGCGAGAAAGACCACATTGTCCGCCGCGGCCGCCGCAAGGGACAGCGCAAACAGCGAGAGGACAAGCAGGAAAAGGGAAACCAGCTTCCGGTTGTGTTTCATTTTACATACTCCTTTACGCAGAAATTTCGGTATATTTTATTTTTGCTGCCCGGCAACGACCACGATCTCGCAGAGAGTCGCCGTGCCGGAAGCAGCGGATGCCGCCTCAAAATACAGCTTCACCGTCTTTGTCTGTGTCCCTGCCGGCAGATTGCCGCAGGTCAGCACCACGGGGGTCTGCCCCTCAACGGCGGAAAAATTCTTCGCACGCAGACGGTAGGTATCGTCCAGCACCGCCGAGACGCTCTTCGGCGAGAGGGTCACATGCTCCGTCCCCCAGATCCACAGCGCCGACAGCTCGACCGCGCTGTCAAACTCCAGCGTGATGCAGCCGTCCGCCGTGACCTCAAAGCGATAGAGATCCGCGTCGCCGAGCTTGCTTGTGACGACACCGTCGAGCAGGTTTTCCGCGCTGCCGTTCAGCGTCGGGTAGCTTGACGTGATCTTCACGCCGCTGTATTTCTTATAGAGCCCGTTTGCCCCCGATGGGATCGGCTGCATGTAGACGGAAGGCCCGCTGACCGCAAGGCTGCCGTCGGGGCGCACGACCAGCTTGTCAAAGCAGGGGGTTCGGTTTGCCACGGGATTGGTGGTCTGCGTCACGTCGGCGTGGGAATGGTACACAAGGTACAGTTCGCTGCCGTCCGGCGAGCGCGTGACACTGCAATGCCCCGTTCCCGAGGTCTTTTTGCCGTCACCGATCAGGATCGGGTTCTCCGCCGCCTTTGTATAGGTGCCGAGCGGCGACGATGCCGTTGCATAGCCGACCGAGTAGGCGGCGGAGGCGTAATAGTTGGCGGTGAACAGCAGATAATAGGTTCCGTTCTTCTTGAAGACGCAGGGGCCTTCGTTCCAAAGCGTGCCGCCGCTCTTCAGTTCCCATGCCGACGTCGGCGTGGCGAGCAGCACCGGCTCGCCGACCGTGCCGCTGAGGTCGGACGCAAGCTCGATCCCGTAGACCTGACTTGTTTTCTTGCCGTCCACCACATTCTCGGAGCAGTCGCGCGCATAGTAGAGATAGATTTTGCCGTCGTCGTCAAAAAGCAGGCTTGCGTCAATGACGCTGTAGTCCGGCGCAAACAGCGGATGGTCGTACACATCGGTGAAGGGGCCTGCGGGATTGTCCGCTTTGGCCAGCCCGATAGAGTGCCGCAGCCCCGTCGAGGACAGGCTGCCCTCGACCTTGCGCGCCGCCGAATAGACCATGTAGTACGCGCCGTTCCATTTGTAGACCTCGGGCGCCCAGTAGTTCTGCGTGCCGAAGGACTTCTCGGTCACGGTATAGGCGTCGCCGTGCTCCGTCCAGCTCTTGAAGGTGTCGGAGGACCAGCAGCGGAATTTGCCGCCCGTGCAGTACATGTAATACTTGCCGGATGCCTCGTCGTACAGCACAAAGGGGTCTCCGATGTGCGAGATCTGCCGGTAGGGGCTGACGAAATAGTCCGCACCGTTTTGCCGGCTGTTTGCAATGTCAATCAGTTCGTTCACTTTCTTCTCCGTTGTCGCACTTGTTGCCGCGGTTGTATCTGCCGCGGTTGTATCTGCCGCGCTTGTGGCCGCGCTTGTGGCCGCGGTCGTGTCTGCCGTCGCTTCGGCGGTTGCCGCCGTCGCGGTTGTCTCCGTTGTCGCTTCCGGCGGTTCGGTCGTCGCCGCAGACGTCCCGGCCGTGGCGGGCACGCTTGTCGCGTCCGTGTCGGTCGTCACCTCTGCGGAGGCGGTCGTCACCTCTGCGGAAACGGTCGGCGCCGATGTGCCCGCCGACGAGGCGGGCGGCTGCGTATCCGGTGCGGGCTTCTCCCCGCAGCCGGGCAGCGCGAGCGCCGCCGCAAGCAGGCAGAGCGCAATGATCTTTCTTTGTTTCATGCCTTTGTTACCTTTGTTACAGTATAGGTCTCCCGGTTGTAGTCCACCGTGAACACCGTTCCGTCCGAATAGGTCGTGCGGTAGACGCCCTCGGCGAGCTTCTCGTGGTTCTCCATGAACTCATACTGGAGGTGCTTGTACTTCTCGTACTCATCATAGGCGACCTTGATGGCATCCACGGCGCGCTCGATGTCATCGTCGTTTGCGCAGTGCAGGTCGAGGTCACCCATCCAGTTGCGGTCGGCGCCGAACTTGCTGTAGAAATACATGACCGGGCGTCCGCCGTACTCGAGGAACTTCAGGTGCTGGTACTCCTCCTTGACCGGATAGTTGACGGTCTGCGAGGTCGGGTTGGAAAGGACGATGCCGTGATACACCAGCTGCCAGAACGGAATGCCCTCGTCAAACAGCGCGCACTGCTCGTGCGTCAGCCTTGACTGCACGCCGATATAGAGCGCCGCGTCAAGGTATTCGTTCATGTAGTCCATATACCCCTCGGTCTGGAAGCCGCCGAAGAGATCGCGGCAGTAAGCGGCAACCTTTCTGTGATAATCCCAGGCCTCCTTGCGGGAGACGGGGTGGTTTTTGTCATAGCACTTTTCGGGGATGATGGCGGTCAGCTCATCGTTGTAGTGCAGCCCCTCAAAGCCGTAGCCGCGCACCTTCGGAAAGTCCTTGGTGACATAGTTTTCCCAGGCGGTCTTTGCGCAGAGGTGATAGGGCTCGCCGCCGTTGAGTCCGTCTTTCTTGTAGTGATCGCGGATATAGGGCTCGGGATCGCCGCAGGCGTTTTTCTTCTTGGTTAAGAGGTCGCGGTCGAAGTTGTTCGCAATCTCATACGCGCCGCAGGAAACCGTGTGGCAAACCACCTGATAGCCCAGTCGCTGCGCCTTGGCGATGAAGGCGCGCAGCGCCTCGTCGCCGCCGAAGCGCTCGTCCGAGGGATACTGCTGCGGGAATCGCCCGTCATGCCCGCCGGGTCCCCAGCCGACGAGGCAGATCTCCGCCTTGTCGATCCCTTTTGCCTGCATGCGATCAACGATCTTGTTCAGTCGCTCAACATCGCAGGCGACAAACATCTCGGGCTCGTTTGCAAGGTTCTGGTGGCGCACCGGGGTGGGAATCGGCTTCCAGCCCATGCGGATGCGCAGCTCCATGCCGTCCGCTGCGCGGCGGAGCGGCTCGCGCAGGGCGGCGCGCTTTCGCAGCGGCACACAGCCGCAGAAATCCAGCTGATACTGCCGGTAGGCGCGCGCCATCGCGGAATAGTCGGCACCCGGCATGCGCGTGTAGACAATCTCGACATCCTCGTCCGGTTCGTCGCCGTCAAAGCGGAACTGCGGCGTGACGGTGTATACACCGTTCTTCACTTCGATCTCAAATCTGCCGTCAAATGCTTCCCCACGGATATGGACAAAGACCGCGCGTTCGCTCTCGCAGGCAAAACCGCAGACCAGCGTCGCGGTCGGCCAGGTTTTGAAGAGCGTGTCCGGCTTTTCGTCAAAGCGGGTCAGCGCAAAGCCGTAATAGAAGTTGGTGGGATAAAACATATAGCCCGCATCGCCCGCATGCGCGGTCGTCAGCGTGGATTCCACCCGCAGGGTCTCCATGCGCGGGTTCAGCAGTGCTTTGCGCGGGATGACCACGCGGATCTCGTCGCCGTGCTCGCGGACGGCGGGCGTAAAGGTTTTTGTAAAGCCGCCGACCGTGACGCCGGTAACCTTGAAGCTGTAGTTGTTCATAATTCCTCCGTATACCGATGAGATGCTTTCAGTATATCGGTTCGGGATGCCGTTTTCAATGTACTTTTTCACACGGCTATTGTATTTTTTGCCGGTATGCTTTTATCAGTTGGAGAAGAATTCTTCCCAACTTTTTTTCTGATACTGCGCGGACGCCGTGTCAAAATCGTTCAGCGCACCGCGAATCTCGTATTCGCCGGGGTTCTCGCCGCTTGTCAGCAGAATATCGCTTGCCGCAAGCGTCACTTTTTCCAGGGTCGGCGCTGTGTAGATGGTCTGTTTCATTCCGTTCACGCTTCCTTTCACCCGATAATTGTGTTGACGCTTGCGCCGACTGCGAGCGGCAGTGTGATCTGCACGCCGTCCGCCTCGACAAATGCCCAGGCATAGACGGGCGTATCCAGCTCATCATGCGGGATGAAGGCAAGGTCGAGGACAAGCGTGGTCTCCGTGCCGGGGGCTTTCGTATAGGCAACCAGCTTTGCGTCGCCGATGGCGCTTGTCTTGGCAACGAAGATGCCGTAGCGGGTCACGTTTGCGTTCGCTGCCGTCACGAGCTTTACGATCATGCGGATCGTGCCTTCACCGGCTTTGTTGGTCTCTGCCGAGAGACTGTTGCTGCCGAGCTCCAGCTTTGCCGTTTGCGCGGGGATCTCGCGGGTCTCGGATACATTGCAGTATGCGCAGGTGCGCTTTTCTTCGCCCTTCGTGCCGAAGCCGGCGGGTGTCGTGGTCGTCCATTCGCCAAAGGCGTGACCGGTCTTCGGGAGCGTGATTTCCTCGGTTGTCGAGCAGGTCTTGCAGGTGTAGAGCGCTCTGCCCTCCGCCGCACAGGTTGCGGGCGTCAGCACCTTGCCGTTTTCGGTATCAAAATCGTGTGTGTGCGTCGTCTCTGCCGTAAAGCCGGAGGCGTAGATCGTTGCATAGTTGCTGCCCTTCTGTATATCCGCGGTTGCTTCCAGCGTGACATCGCCGCCGTCGGCAATGCTCAAACCGACCGGGGCTGCAGCCGTACCGCTGGGCATCATCTTAAACAAGTCGATACTGCCGTCCGTCCAAAGCAATGTGAGGCTTTGGGCTGTCATGTTGTTCACGCGGGTGCCGTAAAGATATTTCACGCTGCCGCCGATGACCCGGACATTGATATTGCCGACATCGGTATATCTTGAACCCGAACCGGCTGCATCCAGCTTTGCCACCCGGGCAGTGCCGCCGATCGTTACATGAATGTCCCCACCTGTAATACGGTTGGCTTCAGCGCCGACATTGCCGCGCGGACCACCGACCACGATCATATCGTTGCCGGACATAACCGTGACGTCGGTCGGCTTTTGCATTAATGCTTTCAGTGCATCGGTCGTGTATGTCTTGCTGGTCGGTCCGCCGCCGAATCCCCATTGACAACCGCCGATAATCCAAAATGCTTTACCGTCTTGGCTGCCGTCAAAATTTTTCATGGTCACACCCTCGCCGATGGTGACAGCGTGGTGCTGACCGACCAACAGAAACGAACCGCCTGTCGTCTCAAAGGTCATGTTCTCAAAGGTGGTATCATCTGCCAATGCAAAACGGTTGCCGTTGACCTTGTAGACAGCCTTGTTCGTCTTGCGATAGTCCACGCCGTCATACACGCTGGTGATGGTGATGGATTTTGCGGCGTGCCCACGCGCAAAATTGCCGACCTGTGCAAATTCACCGCAGACAACAACCGTGCAGTCTTTGTCGGGATCAAGCAGGCTGTATGCCGTATTGATGGACGAGGTCGCCGTCTCGGGCGTCAGACCGTCGCCGCCCTTGTCGCCAAGGTACACAACGGTTGCCGTGCCTGCTGCCGAGGCGCAGAGCGCGCAGGTCAGCAGCATCAGAAGTGCCGCGACAAGCGCAATGCCGAATTTGCCGAAATGCTTTTTCACTGGGTTCAATCTCCTTTCGCCGATGCCCGTGCATCGTATGTTCCCTTTTTATAGGGTAACAATTTGATTTGCCCCCTGTCAAGCAGACAGACAAAACAACAAACAAACACAGCAAACAGAAATAACAAAAGCTGTTTCCAAACGGCGCTGCCGCGCGGAAACAATCGGTATTTTTTCGTCATTTCAGGTGTCCGCTCTAAGAATATTGTAGCAACCGCCGCTTTGCATTCCAATGTATTTTTCGGGAGAATGGTTGTATTTTTCAGCAAAGCTTGCTATAATGAGCGTAAAGGAGGGATCGCCATGGCTGAATTGCTTTCCCTTAGCGCCATTGAACCGAAGCATCTTTTCTGTGACATATACGGGCTGCCCCAGCGCTGGCAAAAGGGCGAGAGCTGGAGCTTTATCGGCTCGCCGCGCCGGGACCACGGCTTTGCCTACATCCTCTGCGACGAGGTCTACATCTGCCTTGCCGACGGCACGGAGCAGCATTTCCGCCGCGGCAGTCTTTTGTATATTCCGAAGGGTTATGAATACTATATCGAATTCCGCGGCACGACCGGGAATGTCTCGGACATCCTCGTCAACTTTGACATCCGCGACATCAGCGGCGGCGAATACGCCCTGGCGGAGGAGGTGACCTGCCTGCTCCGCGCCGTGCCGCCACAGCTGGCAAACGACATCGAAAAGCTGGCGGAGGCAAGCACCAACCTGAAGCATCCGGCGCTGCGCGTGACCCGCATGTTCTATGCCATGCTGGAAAACCTGCTTGCCTACACCATGCTGCTGCGCGCCGACGGAGATGCCGAAGCCGACCCGACCGCGCCCGCCCGCTTCTACATCGACCACCACATCGGCGACAAGATCGCGGTGGCGGAGCTTGCAAAGATGTGTCTGCTGTCCGAATCGGCGTTCCGCCGCGCGTTCCATGCGGCAACCGGCATGTCCCCCGCGCAGTACAAGGTGCATGTCAAGATCCGCAAGGCGCAGGATCTGCTCGCCGGCACGCCGGAGGTCTCCATCGCCGAGATTGCGGACATTCTCGGCTTCTATGATATGTCCTATTTCTACAAATCTTTTACCGCGCAGGTCGGCAAAACACCGGGACAATACCGCGAGGAGGCGCAGGCGGCGCGCTGATCGAATATCGGAAAATACAATTCACAGCGCGGATTCTACAATGCGGAAGTGCGCGGAAATGTGCTACCATAGCTTCAGAAAATGTTTACAACGGAGGCATTTTATGAAGCGAACAATTTTATATGCTGCGGCGCTCGCGCTGTGTATCACGGCGCTGACCGCCTGCGGCAGGGACGAAACGCCGCAGGGGACGACCGCATCCGACGCGACAACCGAGCCCGCCACCGAGGTCACGGGCGAGGTGCTCGGCGTGCCGACCCATGCCGACTACGGCGGGGAGACCTTCTCCATCCTGACGGCGGGCAACGTCGCGCACCGCGACTTCACCTTTGACGAGCAATCCTCGCTGCCGTTGGACTCGGCGCAGTACCGCCGCCGCGCACGTGTTGAAGAAGACTACAAGGTCAAGATCGAGCAGACGCGTATGCAGGGCTATTCCGGGGGCGCGGGCCCCGGATTCATGGAAGTCAGCACCGCGGTGAACGCTGGGGAGACCAAATGGGACCTTGCGCTGATCGCAGGCTATGACGTGAGCGTGCTCGCCTACAACGGGCTGCTCTACGACCTGAATTCCGTCCCCGGCATCGACCTCACAAAGTCCTGGTGGGATCAGAAAGCCAACGAGAGCCTCGCGATGAACGGTGTCATGTTCTTCTCCACCGGCGAGATCACCGTCTCGGACAATAACGCCGCCTTTGTCATCATGTTCAACAAAGAGCTGATGCGTAACTACGCACTGGACGACCCCTATCAACTGGTCTATGACGGCAAGTGGACAATGGGCAAATTCGCAGAGTTGTGCAAGACCGTCACGGAAGATCTCAACCAGGACGGCAAAATGGATGAAAATGACCGTTTCGGGCTGCTCGTGTGGGATGACTCGGTAGTTGGCATTGTCAACGCCGCCGGGCAGCGCTGCTGTACGATCGAGGACGGCGATATCAAGCTGACGCTTTACAACGAGACGACGGTCTCCGCGCTGGAAACCTACTTCTCCATCGCCTACGACACGCAGTACGCGTTTACCTATCAGCGAGGCGGCAGCGGCACCGACTATGAAAAAAGGCTGTGGGAGGGAGATCACGGTCTGTTCTGGACGACCTATATGGGTATCGTCCCCACCTTCCGCGAGATGGAGAGCGATTTCGGTCTGCTCCCTTATCCCAAGCTGACCGAGACGCAGGACGCCTACTACAGCACGGTTGCCCCCTTCAACTCGCAGTTCATCTGCGTGCCGCTGGTGCAGGATGATATTGAGCGCACCGGCACAATCACCGAGGCGCTTGCTTACTACGGCAAGGAGATCGTCACGCCGGTCTACTATGATGTGAACCTCATCGGGCAGTCCACACGCGACGAGGAATCCGCCGACATGCTGGATATTATCTTCAATTCCTTCGTCTTCGACATCGGCTACTACTATCAGATCGGACCGTACAACAAGGAACTGATCTACATGGTGCGCGCGTACGACACGAATTTCGCCTCGCGCTACGACGCCAAAGTGCGCACGGCAGAAACGCTGCTCGGCGTCATCAACGAATACTACAAGGATGCCGTTTCCCGGTGGAAAACACAGTGACCGGCAAGAAAAAAGAGAGGCAGTCAGCCTCTCTTTTTTTCTATTTATCATACTATGCGGATGCTTACTTCTGTGCTTCCTCAACCGCGACGGCGACTGCAACGGTTGCGCCGACCATCGGGTTGTTGCCCATGCCGATGAGACCCATCATCTCAACATGTGCAGGGACAGAGGACGAGCCGGCGAACTGTGCGTCGGAATGCATTCTGCCCATGGTGTCGGTCATGCCGTAAGAGGAAGGACCGGCTGCCATGTTGTCGGGGTGCAGGGTACGGCCTGTGCCGCCGCCCGATGCAACCGAGAAGTACTTCACGCCGTTCTCCACGCACCACTTCTTGTAGGTGCCTGCAACGGGGTGCTGGAAGCGGGTCGGGTTGGTGGAGTTGCCGGTGATGGAAACGCCGACATTCTCCAGACGCATGATTGCGACGCCCTCCGGCACGTTATCAGCGCCGTAGCACTTGACAGCTGCACGCGGACCGTTCGAGAACGGGATTTCCTTCTCGACGGTGACCGTCTCGGTGTAGGGATCAAACACGGTCTTGCAGTAGGTGAAGCCGTTGATACGGGAGATGATATACGCCGCATCCTTGCCGAGACCGTTCAGAATGACGCGCAGGGGCTTGGTTCTGACCTTGTTTGCATTGAGTGCGATCTTGATCGCGCCCTCTGCTGCCGCGAAGGATTCGTGACCTGCGAGGAAGCAGAAGCACTCGGTCTCATCCGAGAGAAGCATTGCGCCGAGGTTGCCGTGGCCGAGACCGACCTTGCGGTTCTCTGCAACGGAGCCGGGGATGCAGAACGACTGCAGACCGATACCGATCGCTGCCGCTGCGTCAGCCGCCTTGGTGCAGCCCTTCTTCAGCGCGATTGCAGCGCCGACGGTGTATGCCCAGACCGCGTTTTCAAAGCAGATCGGCTGCGTGGAGCGGACGATCTGATCCACGTCGATCCCCTTTGCGAGGGTGATCTCCTTGCATTCGTCAATGGAGGAAATGCCGTATTCTTTCAGAACGCCGAGGATCTTCGCCTCGCGTCTTTCGTAACCTTCAAACTGTGCCATTTCGCTGCTCCTCCTTATTCCTCACGCGGATCGATGTAGCGGACGGCTTCGTTGAAGCGACCGTACGTACCGATGGATTTCTTGTAGGCTTCGCCGGGCTCCATGCCCTTCTTGATGAAGTCGGTCATCTTGCCGAGCGAAACAAATTCATAGCCGATGACTTCGTCGTTGGCATCCAGCGCCATTCTCGTGCAGTAGCCCTCGGTCATTTCGAGGTAACGGACGCCCTTTGCCTTCGTGCCGTACATCGTGCCGACCATCGAGCGTGCGCCCTTGCCGAGATCCTCCATGCCTGCGCCGATGACGAGACCGCCCTCGGAGAACGCCGACTGGGTTCTGCCGTAGACGATCTGCAGGAACAGCTCACGCATAGCGGTATTGATCGCATCGCAGACGAGGTCGGTATTGAGTGCCTCCAGCACGGTCTTGCCGGGGAGAATTTCCGCTGCCATTGCTGCGGAGTGGGTCATACCCGAGCAGCCGACCGTCTCGACCAGCGCCTCTTCGATGACGCCGTTCTTGACGTTCAGCGAGAGCTTACATGCGCCCTGCTGCGGTGCGCACCAGCCGATGCCGTGCGTGTAGCCGGAGATGTCGGTGATCTGCTTGGACTGGATCCACTTGCCCTCTTCCGGGATCGGAGCGGGACCGTGATCGCAGCCCTTTGTGACATGGCTCATGTGCTGCACTTCTGCGCTCATGGCATATTCACAGGAAAATTCTTTGCTCATTGTTCTGTCTCCTTATGTGAATGGTTTATTACTTTACGATTTCGCCGTAGAACGTGCCGAACGCGCATGCTGCATTCGCCTCATCGGTGTCGATGTGCATGGCGAGTGCAAAGTTCGGGTTGACGCGGACGACCACGTCGCCGTAGACCGTGCTTCTGCCGTCGCTCTCAAGCGCGACCTTGACGATCTCCTTGTCCTTGACGCCGAAACGCGCTGCATCGTCGGGGGTCATATGGATGTGACGCTTTGCCACGATCACGCCTTCGGTGAGGTCAACCTCGCCTGCGGGACCGACGATCTTGCATGCGCCGGAGCCTGCGATATCGCCGCTCTCACGGACGGGTGCGGTCACGCCGAGCGTGCGTGCGTCGGTGAAGGACACCTCCACCTGCGTTGCCTTTCTTGCGGGTCCGAGGATGATGACGTTCGGGATCGACTTCTTGGGGCCGACGAGCGTGACGCGCTCTTCGCAGGCAAACTGCCCGGGCTGGCTCAGATCCTTCTTGTGCGTGAGCTTTGCGCCCTTGCCAAACAGGGTCTCGATATCCGCGTCGGTCAGGTGAACATGACGCGCCGAGGTTTCAACGAGAAATTTTTCTGCCATGATGCTCTCCTTCTTATGTAAAAAACAAATTTTTTGTGTTTTTTCTACATACGATTTCATCGTTAATTATATCACGGGGAATCGGCTTTGTAAATGTGTAAAAAGAAAAAATTCGGGCATATTTTTATCGTGCTTGTATAAATTTTGCGGAAAAACGAAAAGGAGAGAACAACCTTGAACCAAAAATCGGAAAAAGAAGAAAAAGAGGGAAGCGACAGCCCGATCGGCGCACGCCTCGAGGAGATTGCAAAGAGCGGGGGCGTGACGGCAAAGAGCGACGGCGAGACCATCCACTGCCTGTCCATCATCGGGCAGATCGAGGGGCATTATGTCCTCGATCAGACGCAGAAGACCACCAAATACGAGCATCTGATCCCGCTGCTCTGCGCCGTGGAGGAAAGCCGGGAGATCGACGGTCTGCTGCTCATTCTCAACACGATGGGCGGTGACGTGGAGGCGGGACTGGCGATCGCCGAGATGGTGGCGTCTATGAAAAAGCCCGCCGTGACGCTGGTGCTCGGCGGCGGGCATTCCATCGGTGTGCCGCTGGCGGTCTGCGGCAGGAAGTCTTTCATCGTGCCGAGCGCCACCATGACGCTGCACCCCGTGCGCACCAGCGGGACGATCATCGGCGTGCCGCAGACCTTCTACTATTTTGACAAGATGCAGGACAGAATCGTGCACTTTATCTGCGCGCATTCGCAGGTCGCCGAGGGCAAGCTGCGCGAGATGATGAACAACACGAGCGAGCTTGCCAACGATGTCGGCACGATCATCGATGGGCGTGAGGCGGTCGGCTGCGGGCTGATCGACGCGGTCGGCGGTCTTTCGGATGCGCTCGACGCACTGAAGGGCTTCATTGCGGCGGACCGCCGATGCGCAGAGCAGCGCTGACGCGCAATTTGCACAAAAAACGCCGTTTTTTGCGCAATTTAATTTGCTTGACACCCTGCCGTGAAAATAGTAGAATGTAAGAGCAACTTTTTTCACGGATGGTTTGAAATTTAACATGAACATTTGGAATGTAGTCTCGCAGATGCTGATGATGCTGGCGATGCTCGCCGTCGGGTACGGCGCAGCCAAGCTGCACATTGTGACGCAGGAGGGCAACCGCACGCTCTCGGCGATCCTGCTCAGCATCGCTTTTCCCTGTATGGTGCTTTCCAGCGTGTCCGCACCCGGGGAGCGGGACGATATGCTGCTGGTCTGGTCGCTGATCGCGGGTGTCGTGCTGTTCACGGCGCTGCCGCTTCTTGCATGGGTGCTCGTCAAGGTGACGCGCATCGGCGGCAATGAGGAGAGCGCATGGGAGACCATGCTCTATCTGCCGAATGTCGCGTTCATGGGGATCCCGGTCGCGGGTGCGATCTGGGGCAACACCGCCGTGCTGATCGTTGCCATTATGAATCTGGTGTTCAGCTTTCTCCTGTTCGGCGTCGCCGCCATCCATTTCGGGCGCGCCGCCGACAAAAAGAAGGTGGACGGCATCGTCGGCGTGCGGCGCTTCCCGTGGCGGGCGCTGCTCTCGCCCTCCATGCTGGCAAGCTATGCCGCGCTTATCATTTATATCTGCCGCATTCCCGTGCCCGGGACGCTCGGCGGCACGTTTTCCTATCTCGGCGCGATGACCACGCCGCTTTCCATGATGATCTCGGGCGTTAATCTTGCCGCCATGCCGCTTCGGCAGGTGTTCGGCAACGGCAAGACCTATGTGATGTCCTTTTTGCGGCTGATCGTGATGCCGCTTGCGCTCTATCCGCTCTTCCGGCTGCTGCTCGGCAGCTGCGGCATTGAGATCCTGCTGCCCGTTGTCATTTTCCTCGCGGGCATGCCCTGCGCATCCACCACGCCGGTGCTTGCCGAGGCTGCCGGACTGCGGGAGGAATCGCGGCTCTGCTCGCTCGGCGTGCTGGTGTCCACCGTGCTCTCGGTCGTCACCATCCCGCTGCTCTATGCGCTTGCCGCATGGCTCGGCGCGTAAACTGCATTTTCAAAAAATTCCGCAGCTTTTGCTGCAGAATTTTTTGTTTCCCCGCCGCGCGCATATTTCGCCGTCCGCCGCGCATACTGATTGCGGAAAGAAAGGCGGGGATCAAGGATGCAAAAGAAACTGCTGCGCACTTTTACGCTTCTGCTTGCGGCGGCGTTTTTCGCCGCGCTTGCGGGCTGTGGCGATGCGCGCCCGACAGCAGCCTCGGCGGATGGGGCAGCGGACATGCAGTCCGCGACACAGCCGATGATCGCGCTGACCTTTGACGACGGACCGAGCATCCACACAGAGCGGCTGCTTGACCTGTTTGCAAAGTACGGCGGGCACGGCACATTCTGCGTTATTGGAAATCGGATTGACCTTTTGCCCGATACCGTGGCGCGCACCGTGCGCGAAGGCAATGAACTGGCTGTACATAGCTGGGATCATTGTCAGCTGACACGGCTTGGAGCAGATAAGGTGACCGAGGAGATTGAGACCACACGGCAGAAAATTTTTGAGCTGACCGGCGGGGAATGCACCGTGCTGCGTCCGACCTACGGCGCAGTCAACGACACGCTGATGCGCGTGGCGAAGGATCTCGACATGATCGTGGTCAACTGGTCAGTCGATACGCTCGATTGGAAGACGCGGGACGCAGACGCGACCTACCGCGCCATCATGAAGGGCGCGGAGGACGGCGCGATCATCCTCTGCCACGACCTGTACGGGGAGACGGTGGACGCGATGGAGCGCGTGATCCCGGAGCTTACCGCGCGCGGCTATCGGCTGGTCACCGTGACCGAACTGCTCACAGCGGATGCCCGCACGGTCGAGGCAGGGCGGCTTTACCGCAAGCAGGGACCGAAGCCCGCTGCGGAGGAATAGTGTCGGTATGAGGACCGTCGAGGACGCCGGTCCCTACAGGATTGCAAAAAGTCCGCACACACCGTAGGGCGGGGGCTCGCTCCCGCCGCATTCAAGCCTTCCCCTAAGAGGGCAGCCAATACCCCCATCTCACAAGTCTTTCCGCATCGGAAAGGCTTGTTTTACTGTCGAAACGATTGACGCACGAACAAAAATATGCTATACTAATATGAAAAAAATTGCGCAAAGGAGGGAAACCGAAATGGTGGAGATCACGGCGGTGCATCCGCACAGCCGCGGGGAAAAAGCGGGCATCCGCGAGGGCGACATCCTGATGAGCCTGAACGGGCACGCTGTCACCGACGTGCTGGACTACCGCTTTTACCTTGCCGACAGACATCTCACGGTTGCGCTCCGCCGCGGCGGCGCACCGCTCACGGTGGAGATCACCAAGGGCGAGTATGACGACATCGGGCTGGAATTTTCCACGCCGCTGATGGACAAGAAGCACCACTGTGAGAACAAGTGCATCTTCTGCTTTATCGACCAGCTGCCGCGCGGTCTGCGGAAGACGCTCTACTTCAAAGACGACGACTCCCGCCTCTCCTTCCTGCACGGCAATTATGTCACGCTTACCAACATCGACGAGGCGGAGATCGACCGCATCATCTCTATGCACATCACGCCGATCAACGTCTCGGTGCACACCACCAACCCCGATCTGCGCATCCGCATGATGAAGAACCCGCATGCGGATAAGATCATGGACTATCTCGCCCGATTCAAGGCGGGCGGCACGCACATCCGCGCGCAGATTGTGCTCTGCCGCGGCATCAACGACGGAGACGAGCTGCTGCGCACCATGCGCGACCTCGAGACCTTCTATCCCGCGCTCGACTCGGTTTCCATTGTCCCTGCGGGGCTGACCAAATTCCGCGACGGACTGTTCCCGCTCAAACCGTTTACCAAAGAGGAGTGCCGTGCGGTGATCGACATGGTGACGGCGTTCGGCGACGGCTGCAAAGCGCGGCACGGCACGCGGCTCTTCTTTGTCGGGGACGAAATGTACATCAAGGGCGGCGTCAAGCTGCCCGACGCGGATTTCTATGAGGATTTCACCCAGCTTGAGAACGGTGTCGGCATGATCGCGTCGATGGAGCGCGAGTTCGGCACGGAGCTGGATTTCATCGCGGACTACACCGACGCACTCGGCGACCGCCCCCGCCGTGTTACCGTGGCGACCGGCGTCGCCGCCTACGATTTCATCAAATCGCTTGCCGACCGGCTCATGGCGGTCTGCCCGGCGCTTGAAATCGAGACGGTGAAGATCATCAACCACTTTTTCGGCGAGCAGATCACGGTTGCGGGGCTGCTCACCGGGCATGATTTGTACGAACAGCTGAAGGACCGCGACCTCGGAGACGAACTCATCCTGCCCGCCTGCACGCTGCGGTCGGAGGGGGATCTGTTTCTCTGCGGGATGTCGCGGGACGAGCTTGCCGAAAAGCTCGGTGTGCCGATCGCTTTCGCCGAGGGCGAGGGCGCGGATTTTGTCGCCAAGGTTTTCGGTGTGGAACCGTTTGCATAAAAAGGAGGGCTCTATGAAAAAGACGATTGCTTTTCTGCTTGCACTTGCACTTGCAGCCGCATTATGCGCCTGCAAAAAGAGGCCTGCCGAGACGAGTGATTCGACGCCGTCCGGCACGGTTGTGACCGAGCCGACCGCGCCTGCCACGTCCGATACATCGGCGACGACGGAAGTTCCCGCAGTGAGGGACTACGACATCGTGCAGCGCACCGAAAAGTCGACGGCGCTCGATGCCGCCTACGGCATTCTTGCGCTCGGCGATGCGAAGACCGATGCCGCGCTTGAAGCCTATGCGGACGAGATGTTCGCAAGCTATGTGCCGAACGCCTCTTCGCTTGCGGATGAGGGCGGCAGCGCGACCTACGCGGCGCAGCTTGCCGAGATCTACACGGATGAAAAGCTGGTGTCCGCCTCCTTCGTCGGCATGTATACGATCACAAACGAGGATGGCAGGGAAACGCGCGGCGAGGTCTATTACACGGTCAACGTGGATCGCGCAAGCGGTCGCCTGCTCTCGGGCGGCGACATCGTGACCGATTTTGACGCGCTGGCAGCGGCGCTCACCGGCGGCAGCTTCAAGCCCGGCGCACTGCGCGCCGATGACCTCGCACAGTACCGCCCCGAATACGATATGTACCCTTACTTCCGCTTTGACAAAGAGAATTTCTACGTCGGCATCAATTTTCCCGGCGTCACGGAGACCAACGCCGAGTACGCGATTTCCCGTGCGGATGCCGCGGACTTCCTTGCGGAAGCCTACAGATAAGAAAGGACAACACCATGGCAAAACCGATCATCGCGATTGTCGGCAGACCGAACGTCGGCAAGAGCACGCTGTTCAATAAGCTCATCGGCGAGCGCCGCGCCATCATCGAGGATACGCCCGGCGTCACCCGCGACCGCATCTACGGCGAAGGCGAGTGGTGCGGCAAGTCGTTTGTCGTCATCGACACCGGCGGTATCGAGCCGAAAACCAATGATATTATCTTAAAGCAGATGCGTCTGCAAGCCGAGATCGCCATCGACACGGCGGACGTCATCATCTTCATGTGCGATGTGCGCGCAGGGCTGGTTGCCGATGACCGCGAGATCGCGGTCATGCTCAAAAAGAGCGGCAAGCCGGTCGTCGTCGCCGTCAACAAGGCGGATTCGGTCGGTGCCGTGCCGTTTGAGTTCTACGAGTTCTATGAGCTTGGCTTTGACAAGGATCCCATCGCCATTTCCTCCACGCACGGCAGCGGCACGGGCGACCTGCTGGACGCCGTGCTTGCCGAGCTGCCCGCCGACGCGGGAACTGCCGAGGAGGACGACAGCATCAAGGTCGCCGTCATCGGCAAGCCGAATGCGGGCAAATCCTCACTCATCAACAAACTGCTCGGTGAGGAGCGGCTGATTGTCTCGAACATCGCGGGTACGACGCGCGACGCCATCGACACGCAGATCGAGTGCGCCTACGGAAAATACACCTTCATCGACACGGCGGGACTGCGCCGCAAGGCGCGCGTTGAGGACGTGATTGAGAAGTACAGCGTCCTGCGCGCCCATATGGCGGTGGAACGCGCCGACGTCTGCCTGCTTGTCATCGACGCCACGGAAGGCATCACCGAACAGGACGAGCACATTGCGGGCATTGCGCATGAGGCGGGCAAGGCGTGTATCATCGTCGTCAACAAGTGGGACGCGGTGGAGAAGGACAACGACAGCGTGAACGAATTCACAAAGAAGATCTACAACGCGCTGTCCTATATGACCTACGCGCCGATTCTGTTTGTCAGCGCGCTGACCGGTCAGCGCCTGCAAAAGCTGTTTGAACACATCAATTATGTCAACGGGCAGGCAAAGCTGCGCATTTCCACCGGTATGCTCAACGATATGCTCGGCGACGCGACCGCCAAGGTGCAGCCGCCGTCCGACAAAGGCAAGCGCCTGAAGATCTACTATATGACGCAGGCAAGCGTCGCGCCGCCGACCTTTGTCATCTTCGCCAACAGCATCGAGCTGTTCCATTTCTCCTATCAGCGGTATATCGAGAATTGCCTGCGCGAGACCTTCGGCTTCCGCGGCACGCCGATCCGCATCATCATCCGCGAGCGCGGGGATAAAGAGTAAAGAGGAGACACAACGGGTCGTCGGGGCGCCGACCCCTACCGGATTGTTACAAACCGTAGGGCGCCGTCTGTCTCCCGCCGCTTCCTAAGCCTTCCCCGGTGGGGAGAGGTGTACGAGACGCTTTGCGTCTCGCGGAGTTTTCCCGATGGGAAAACATCCTGTGACGGATGAGGGCTTGCTCTTTGCAAAAACTCCCTCAGACACCTGTCGGTGACAGCTCCCTCACCGAGGGAGCCGAGAAAAATGCAAGCCTTTCATACGCAAGGCTGCTTCCTCGGAAAGGATAAAATATGTTTGTCGATCATGTAAAAATCTATGTCAAGGCGGGGGACGGCGGCAACGGTGCCGTGTCCTTCCGCCGCGAAAAATATGTTGCCGCGGGCGGACCCGACGGCGGCGACGGCGGCAGGGGCGGCAATATCGTCCTGCGTATCGACGAGGGCACCAACACGCTGCTTGCCTTTCGCTATAAGCGCAAATTCGTCGCCGAAAACGGCGGCGACGGCAAGGCGTGCAAGATGCACGGCGCGTCGGGCAAGGACACGGTGATTCCCGTGCCGCCCGGAACGCTGGTGCGCGACGCCGAGAGCGGCAAGATCATCAAGGATATGTCCGCCGACGAGGATTTCGTCCTCTGTAAAGGCGGGCGCGGCGGCTGGGGCAACCGGCATTTCGCCACGCCGACCAGACAAATTCCCCGCTTTGCCAAGAGCGGCACGAAGGGCGAGGAGCGCGAGGTCACGCTGGAACTCAAGATGCTGGCGGACGTCGGGCTTGTCGGCTTCCCCAACGTCGGCAAATCCTCTATCCTCTCGCGCATCAGCGCGGCAAAGCCGAAGATCGCCGACTACCATTTCACCACGCTGTCGCCCAATCTCGGCGTGGTGCAGTCCGGCGAGGGCAAGGGCTTTGTCGTCGCTGACATTCCCGGGCTGATTGAAGGCGCGTCCGAGGGCGCGGGGCTGGGACACGAGTTTCTGCGCCATGTCGACCGCTGCCGCCTGATTTTGCACGTCGTGGACGTCTCGGGCACGGAGGGGCGCGACCCGGTGGAGGACATCGAGAAGATCAACACCGAGCTTGCGCGTTACGACGCGGGGCTGGCAAGCCGTCCGCAGATCGTCGTCGCCAACAAGCACGACCTTGTGGCGTCGGGCGAGACCGACATCGCGAAGTTTGAAGCCTACGTCAAGGCGCAGGGCTATGACCTCATCTATGTCAGCGCGCTGACGGGCGAGAACCTCGACGAGCTCAAGCGCATGACGGCGGAAAAGCTGGAAACCCTGCCGCCGCTCACGGTCTATGAGCCGGAGCTGACCCCGGAGGACGAGGCGCTGCCGCGCGGCGAACGCCGCACCACGGTGCGCCGCGAGAACAACACCTTCTATGTCGAGGGCGAGTGGCTGCTCAACCTCATGGGGCAGATCAACCCCGACGACTACGAATCGCTGTCGTTCTTCTCCCGCGTCCTGCAAAAGGCGGGCGTCATCGCCATGCTGGAAGAGAAGGGCGCAAAGGACGGCGACACCGTCAACATCTACGACTTTGAGTTTGATTTTGTGAAATAAAAAAGAAGCACGCCGCGGCGTGCTTCTTTTTTAGGATTATAACCGGGTCAACTGATAGACAGTGTAGCCCGCATCGTCTGCGATGTCAATCATGGCGCGAAACTTTTTGCTGTCCTTCACATCTGCCTGCGAAAAGCCAGAAAAATCCGCGCCCGGAATCCGTTCGCACAGTGTCGCATAGAGTGCGTTGCGGTAGGCGATGTGTTTTGCGGATGTGTCCGCTCTGTTGACAATCAGGTAGGTGTCGTTTGCGCTGTTTTCCATTGTATCGTCTCCTTTTTGATTTAAGTTAGTCTGCTGTGCGGTAAAAAGTACAATACTCAATTTTTGAGTATGATACTATCGTTGTATCTGAAAAAGGGAGGGTGCAACATGGATTACCGCGTCAGAATGCGCGCAGTACGGGAGAATCACGATTATACACAGGCGGAGATCGGAAGGCTGCTCCACAAATCACAGCAGGGCTACGCCCACATTGAGACCGGCAGAGCCGAGCTGAAGATCGACGACCTGAAAGTTCTCTGCCGCTTTTATGATGTTTCCGCCGACTACATGATCGGTCTGAGCGACGCGTCGCGTCCCTGCCCGAAGGCGTAAAAAAGAAGGTGCTGCGGCACCTTCTTTTTCATGTTTCTTTATTTTGCTGCGATGGATTTCAGCGTGTCGAGAACGGTATTCAGCGTATAGTGTGCGCCGCCGTTTGCGATGCTTTGCAGCATGATGAGCGCATCGGCAAGGTCGACATTGCCGTCCCTGTTGGCATCCAGGCGCGCGGCGGGCTCCGGCAGCAGCGTGTTTTCAAACCGATCGTTCTTCTGCTCGAAGATCCAGTCGATGACCTCGGGCATTTTGGCAACCGTCGGCCAGATGTTGTGCTTGCCGCCCTCAATGACCGTGTACTCGAGTTTTGTGCCGCCTGCATTTTTGATGGCGGCGACAAGCGCGTCCGTGCCTTTGATGAGCAGCGTGGGGTCGGCATCGCCGTGGAAGGTCCAAATCGGGGTGTCGAGATAGCGCGCGGCGATCGCGGCTGCTCCCGCCTCGGTGACAGGACCCTGCGGCTGACCGGTGCCCGCCATCGGGACGACTGCCGCAAAGGTATGCGGATGCAGGGCAACCATCGCCCATGCCGCGCCCGCGCCGTTGGACGCGCCGCTGAGATAGATGCGCGAGGTGTCGATCACGTCGCGGTTGTCTTCGATAAAGATGCCGAGCAGCTCCATGGCTGCATTGAGATAGGCGCGCTCCAGTGTGCCGTCGGCGATGTCGGCGGCAAATTTGTCACTGCCGGGGTAAGAATTGCGTGCGATCCACATGTCGGAGGCAGGGCACTGCGGCGCAATCATGATGCAGTCGTAGTCCGAGCGGAAGACGGCGGTGTTCAGCTCCGTGCCGGTTGCGGAAATCTGTTTTGCATTGTCCGTGCCGCGCGAGCCGTTGCCGTGCATGTGGATGAAGACGGGGTAGGTCTTGCCGGACGCCTTGTAGCTCTCGGGGAGGTAATAGCGATAGGGAATGGTCAGCCCGTTGGAAGCGGTGTAGCTGCCCTTGGCGAAGACGTCCTTCGGCACAAGATTTGCCGTCTCGGATGCGGCGCCGACACCGATGGCTGCGCCGGTGAGCAGGGTCGCTGCCAGCAGAAAACAGAGCAGATGCTTTTTCATATGTGAAAATCCTCCTGTTATCCATAGTTAATTCTATTATAAATGAAAAAAGCTTGGCTGTCCACCCCCAAAATTACAGTCTTTGCATAGAAAAAGCAGGCACGCCGCGGCGTGCCTGCCTGTATTTTATGCCTGTGCCAGCTGCTTCAGGGTGTTTGTGACGTCGTTCAGGCTGTAGTTGCTGCTGCCGCGCAGGATGTCCGCCAGCATGGTGAGGACGTCCTGCAGATCGACCTTGCCGTCCCCGTTTGCATCCATGGGGTCGCGCACCGGCATCAGCGTGTTGCGGAAGTTCTCGTTCTTCTGCGCGAAGATCCAGTCGATCAGCCCATCTGTGCCTGCCGCCTGCGAAACGATGTCATGCGAACCGCCGGGGATGATCGTGAAGTTGATCTTCTTGCCGCCCGCTGCATTGACCGCATTGACGATGCCGCGCGTGCCCTCAATGGAGAGCGTGGTGTCCGCATCGCCGTGGAAGGTCCAGATCGGCAGATTGAGGTAGCTCGGCACCAGCGCATTCGCGCCCGCAGCGGTGACGGGGCTCAGACTGTTGCCCGTGCCGCACATCGGGATCGCCGCTGCAAAGACGTGGGGATGCAGGGCAGCCATCGCCCATGCCGCGCCGCCGCCGTTGGACGAGCCGGTGACGTAGATGCGGGAGGTGTCCGCCGGGATCGTTTTATCCGTGATGAAGCTGTTCAGCAGCTCCATTGCCGCATTCAGATAGTTGCGCGTCTCCAGCTTGCCGTCCGCAAGATCCGCCGCAAAGGCGTCGCTGCCGGGGTAGGCGTTTCGGTCGATCCACTCTGCGGGATGCGCGGGGCACTGCGGCGCGATCATGATGCATGCATAGTCGGAATTGAGCACGGCGGTGTTGAGCGCCGCACCGTTGGTGGTCAGCTGCGAGACGTTGTCACTGCCGCGCGAGCCGTTGCCGTGCATGTAGAGAAAGACGGGGTAGGTCTTGCCGCTTGTCTGATAGCCTTCGGGCAGATAGTAGCGGTAGGGGATTGTCGTGCCGTCCGTCGCGGTGAAGCTGCCAGCGAGGAATACCTCTTCGGGGATTTTGTTTGAGGTTGTGCCCGCCTCGGTCACGATCTCGTTGAAGCCCGCGAGTTTGGCTTTCAGCGCGCGCGCCTGCTCGGCGGGAAGCGTCGAAAGGTCGATCCTCGATTTGGCGACCGTGCCCGTGGGCTGCCCGTTTGCCGCCGTGAGCGCGGAGAAATCGCCGCCCTTCACGGTGACCGTCAGGTTGCCGGTGAACTTGCTGGAGGTGCCGGCGTACCACTTGTTTGTAAAGCTGCCGCCGGTGATCCTGACATTGGCGGCGCCGCCGGTGCCGTTGTTGATCGAGCCGAAATACAGGATCGGCACTTCGCCGCCGGAGATGTCGATGTGCGCCATGCCGGTGAAGTCGCGGGAGACCTGGCGGGAGAAGGCGACGATGTTGAATTTGCCGCTCTTCACCGTGATGTGCGAGTCGAGGTCATCTGTCAGCGAATTGTATTTGTCGGCGCCGTTCTGCGTGCCGCCGACGATGGTTGCACCGTTGGAGGCGGCGGCATAGTTGCCGAAGTCCGCGCAGACAACGCCCTCTCCTATCGTGATGGGGTGGAACTGGGCGACAAAGATGGCGCCGTTATTCTTGACCGTTTCGGCGCCGAGACCGCGGAGGGTGATGTTCTCAAACGCGGTCGGTCCGTTCTGCACATAGCGCTTGCCATTGCAGAGAAGACCGGCACCATCCGCCGTGCGGTAGGAGGTGCCGCCGATCTCCTGCGTCAGCGTGACGAGACCCGCGTGCGCCGGCTCGACCAGGTGACCGTTTAACGTGTATGTGCCGACGAGAACGATCCTGCCGCCCGCGTCGCCGAGGGCGTTATAGGCGGCGGCAAGGTCGCCGAGCGGGGCGGACGCAGACGTACCGTCGCCGTTTCCGCCGTCCGAAACGTATACAACCTGTTCCGCCGCCGCTGCGCCGATCAGCAGCAGGGCACCGAGCAGGAGCGTGACAAGCCAGATATGCTTTTTCATAGTTGCAACCTTCCTTTTAGAAAATGACAGATGTCTTCAATTCAATTGTAAGCGGAAGGGGCAGCAGGGTCAATGCAAAAAAATGATACAATTCTTTTCTTTTTTGCATGCTTTGTCAAATTGCTGCAAATCAAAATGCGATAAATGATCATTTTGCACAAAAAATACGTCCTCTTTTCCGCGTCGAGCGGATCGCAGAAAAGCCGCCGCAGGCGGCGGCAAGCCACGGCGCGTCTCCTTTCGGGAATTTCGATGCGGGCGGATGCAATGCAAAAAAACAGCGTGATTTTTGCACGGTTTGTATAAAACCGCGCCGTGCCGCAAACAATAAGCCGATACATCCGAAGGAGGTTCGGCAATGAAAAACAAAAAGATTGCACCGCTGTTTCTGAAGATTTTCTCGGTGCTGGTGCTTGCCGTGTCGCTGTTTTACATGGTGGGCGCGATCGATGACGGCAGCGTGTATCACGACGTGCTGCGCCTGCATGTCATCGCCAATTCGGACGATAAAGCGGACCAGGAGTTGAAGCTGGAGGTGCGCGACCGCATTCTCGAAGCCTACGGCACGCGGCTCTCCGGCTTTTCCTGCAAGGCGGATGCCGAGGCGGCGGCAGTTTCGCTGCTGCCCGAGATCGAGGCGACGGTGAATGGCTTTCTCGGCGGGCGCGCGCCGTACACCTGCGCCGTGACGGTTGCCGAGGAGTATTTCCCGACCAAAAGCTACGGGGAATATCGCCTGCCGCGCGGGGTCTATACCGCGCTGTGCGTGCGTCTCGGCAAAGCCGCGGGCGAGAATTTCTGGTGTGTGCTCTACCCGCCGCTCTGTCTTGGCGCGGCGAGCGCGGACGAGGGAGACATGGAGGATCTGTTTCTGTCGTCCGGGCTGACCGAGGCGGAATACGAGCTGATGCGCGGTGAAAAGCCGGTCTTCCGCGTGCGCTTCCGGCTGCTCGAATGGCTGCACGGGGAGAAATGAGGGAGAATCTGTTGCCCGCAGCAATCATAGCGCACGAACCCAGCCTTCCCCCAACGGGAAAGCCGAAGAGCCGCGCAAACTTTTGCATCACAAAAAAGAGGCTGTTCAACCACACGGTTGAGCAGCCTCTTTCATACTTCTTTATTGGATATTCCCCTCGTAGACCTCCGAGATCATGCCGGGAATCTCGCGGATCATATAATGGATCACCAGCGTGTTTTTGTAGGGGGACGCGATGCCGGAGACGTCCCTGCCGCTCTGCGTCTCTGCCAGCATTACGGCGCGGAAGACGTGAAAATTGTTGGTCACCACGGCAAAGGTCGCGTCTTCCTCCATCAACGCAAGGCTGTTGCGGATATTCTCGTTGGTGTCGCGCGACCGGTCCTCGAGGATCAGACGCCCGCCGTCGATGCCGCGCTCGGTCAGTACGTTGTACATGCACTGCGCCTCGCTGATCGCCTCATCCGCGCCCTGTCCGCCCGAGAGGATGGCGCGGGTGTCCGGATTTGCCCGCAAATAATCCTCGGCGGCGTCAATGCGCCAGAGGAGGGCATTGCTCGGGCGGTCGCCGCGCAGATGCGCGCCGAGCACCACGATGTAGTCAAGACCCGCTTCACCCTTTGCCCCCATCATGGAGACCACGCCGACCTCGATCACAAGCGAGAGCGCCGCGACAAAGGCAAGAAGCACACAACCGGCACGGAACAGCCAGCCCGGCAGGGGCAGACGCCCGTACCGCGCAGTCAGCGCCGCCGCAACCAGGCAGACAACGCCGCCGAGCGCCCAGATGCCGAGCATCGAGATGCGGAAGCCCGCAAAGATGCCGCTGATGATGTAATAGACCAGCATGGCAAGCCCGAGGACGAGCCAGACCGCCGTTTTGATCTTTTTCGCTTTAATGTGACTTTGCATGATGTCCTCCTATGGATGAAAAAAGCAGACAACGAATGCTGCCTGCTTCTTCTGTCAATCGATATGTTCTCCGGCGGGGAGGCGTCAGATGGCGCGCTCTACCTTGCCCGAACGGAGACAACGGGAACAAACGTAAACCGTCTTGGGTGTTCCGTTAACAACAGCCTTGACCTTGCGGATATTCGGCTTCCACATTCTGTTCGTCTTGCGATTCGAGTGGGAAACGTTATGACCGAAGGTTACGCCCTTGTTGCATACGCTGCACTTTGCCATGTGAATTACACCTCCATACTAAACTCTTATATCAATTTTTATCATACAAATATAGTTCGCCTGACGCGACAACCGATATTATAGCATACCGATTGCGAAAATGCAAGAGAAAAATGCAATTTTCCAAAAAAGTTTATTTAACGCGTTTTTCGGCGATTTTTGCGACCTGCGGCTCCATCTTCGCCCAGAATGCGTCGGCGATCAGCTGCATGCCGAGGTCGCTCGGGTGATTGAACCTGCCGTGCGTATCGGCACGCGTGCCGATGTCACCGAGCGGCACCCAGGTGTCGCCGAACTGCTCTGCCACGGCGAATTTCTCCGCATCGAGCACCGGACGGACATAGAATCCCTCGCCGTGGAAGACGACGGCACTTCCCGCAGGGTCGAGGTAACGGCGCATGTCGGCGTAGGCGTCGGCAAAGCGGCGCGGCGGCGTCTCTGTCGTCTCGTAGTCCTTCGGCACATTGGCACCGAAGAACATCACGATGATGTCCGCGCCGAAGGCGGCGGCATCCGCATGCGCGTCCGAAGGCTTTGCGCCGTTCCACAGGTTTGCCTCATAGCTGCCGACCTGCGCGATCGCCCATGCGGGATTCGGATCGTAACGGCGGATGCGGTCGAGCAGCAGATGCACATAGTCGTGCGCCTCGTCGGATGCCGCCATGCCGCAGTCGTTCAGCCAGCCCATGGCGGGGCGGGGTGAATGCTTGGTAATGGAGTTGCCCGCGAAAAGAATGCGCAGACCGCTGTTTTCGTGGATAAACACGCTTTGTCTGACCTGTCCCACGGCGGGGACATCGTTTTTTTGCAGATCTGTCATGATGGTTCTCCTTATAAATTGAGGTCGGCGCGGATATAGCCGTCTTCGATCTTGTCTAACCTGACCTTACGCAGCTCGCCGTGCAGATCCGCGTCGGACGCGGCGCGCACCTCGGCAAAGGCGGCGGTGTGTCCGCTCCACAGCCCGCCGATCTTCTGTTCAAACAGGACAGTCTCGGTCGGGTGCGCTGCGAGAATTTCGGCAAGGCAGTGTGCCGTACTTTCGGCGGAGAGGGCGATCAGCGCCTGCGAGCGCGCATGCTTGATCTCCTCCGGCACCTGATCCGGCATTTTTGCGGCGGGCGTGCCCGCACGCTTTGAGTATTTGAACACATGCGTCGCAAGGAAGCCGACACGGCGGGCAAATTCCATCGTCTCGGCGAAGTCCTCGTCGGTCTCGCCGGGGAAACCGACAATAAAATCGGTGGTGAACTGCACACCGGGCAGCGCCGCGCGGGTGTTTTCGATGTTCCGCAGCGCCGTTTCCGCATTGTATTTGCGCCGCATGGCAGCAAGTGTGCGCGATGAGCCGCTCTGCATGGAGAGGTGAAAATGCGGCGTGAGCTTTCCGACCTTTGCGATGCGGTCGAGAAAGGCGGGGCGCATCAGCGTCGGCTCGAGCGAGCCGAGACGGATGCGCTCGATGCCGTCGATGCCGTTCACCGCGTCGAGCAGGTCGCACAGGCTCTCGCCCGTGTCCGCGCCGAAGGACGCGGTCTCAATGCCGGTCAGCACCACCTCGCGCACACCTGCGTCGGTGAGTGCGCGCGCCTCGGCGACGACATCGGCAATTTTCTTGGAGCGGACGTGCCCGCGCGCATCCGGAATCTTGCAGTAGGCGCAGCGGTTATCACAGCCGTCCTCAATCTTGATGTAGGCGCGGGTGCGCGGCGCATGCAGGATGCGCATGGACTCAAAGTCCGCGCCTGCAAGCGGGGCGACCTCGATCTTCGGGATCGCCTTGCCGTCGAGCAGCTCCAGTGCGCGTTCCACCGTGCGCAGCTTGTTCTGCGTGCCGCAGACGTAGGCAACGCCGTCGATGGCGGAGACAGATTCGGGCGATACCTGCGAATAGCAGCCGCAGACCATGATCTTCGTTTCGGGCGACTGCCGCACCAGGCGGCGGATCAGCTGGCGGCATTTGCGGTCGCCCTCGGCGGTCACGGTGCAGGTGTTGATCACGGCGATGTCGGCGCCCTTCGTCACCGGTGTAAAACCGCGGCGCACCGCCTCTTCGAGGATGGCTTCGCTCTCGTACTGGCTGACCTTGCAGCCCAGGGTATAGACCGCGAATGTCCGGTGCATGAGACCGCCTCCTTTTCGATGCAACATCAAACCACTTTATCATACCACACTTTTTTCGCCGCGTAAATAGAAAAATGTTTGTTTTGACATATGAAAATCCGCAAAACGGCTTGCAAAAGGGTGGGCTGCGGTGGTATAATAACATGAAAATGAAATAGCCGAAAGGCGGACTGGAGACACAATGAGTAAATTACATGTATTCGATCATCCCCTGATCGCGCATAAGCTGTCGATTATGCGCCAGACCAAGACCGGTTCCAAGGACTTCCGCGAGCTGCTCAACGAGATCGCGATGCTGATGGGCTACGAGATCACGCGCGATCTGCCGGTTGAGGACTATGAGATCGAGACCCCCCTCGAGAAGATGGCGGGCAAGCGCATCTCCGGCAAGAAGCTGGCGATCGTGCCGATCCTGCGTGCAGGCCTCGGCATGGTGGACGGTTTGCTCACCCTCGTGCCTGTTGCCAAGGTCGGTCACATCGGTCTGTACCGCGACCCCGAGACGCACACCCCGGTCGAATACTACTGCAAGCTGCCCGAGGATATTGAGAACCGCATTGTCATCCTGGTTGACCCCATGCTGGCAACCGGCGGCAGCGCGATCGACGCGATCAATATGCTCAAGAAGCGCGGCGTCTCCAACATCCGTTTCATGTGTCTCGTTGCCGCACCCGAGGGTGTTGCCGCACTCCAGGCGGCGCATCCCGATGTGGATATTTTCACGGCTGCGCTGGATCGCCAGCTCAATGAGCACAAGTACATTCTCCCGGGTCTCGGCGACGCAGGCGACCGCATTTTCGGCACGAAGTAAGCCATGCGCATCCTGACCGTCGGGCAGAACGATGCGGGGCAGCGGCTGGATAAGTTTCTGCAAAAGGCGCTCTACGGCATGCCGCAATCGCTGATGTACCGGCTGATCCGACAGAAAAAGATCAAGGTCAACCGCAAGCGCGCCGAGGGCGGGCAGATGCTCTCCGAGGGCGATACGGTGCAGCTGTTTATCGCCGAAGATTTCTTCACGGGCGGTGAACGAAAGGGCAGCGAGAGCGAGCTCTCCCGCGTGCACCCGAACCTTGACATTGTGTATGAGGATGCAAACATCCTGCTGCTCAACAAGCGCCCGGGCGTGCTGGTGCATGACGACGCCGAGGGGCAGAGCGACACGCTCCTGCTCCATGCCAAGGCATATCTTTATCAGAAGGGCGAATACGATCCCGCCGCGGAGCAGTCCTTTGCGCCTGCGCTCTGCAACCGCATCGACCGCAATACGGGCGGCGTGGTGATCCTTGCAAAGAATGCTGAGGCGCTGCGCGTGATGAACGAAAAGATCCGGAACGGCGAGGTCTCGAAGTTCTATCTGGCGGCGGTGCACGGCATCCTGCGGAAAAAGAGCGACACGCTCCTTGCCTGGCTGAAGAAGAACCCCGCCACCAATACCGTGAAGATCTACACGGCGTCGGATAAACCGCGCGATGCCAAGCGCATCGCCACGCGCTACCGTGTTCTCGCGGAGAAAAACGGCGATTCGCTCATCGAGGTCGAGCTGCTCACAGGCAGGACGCATCAGATCCGCGCACAGTTTGCCGAGATCGGGCATCCCCTGCTCGGCGACGGCAAGTACGGCGTCAACCGCGACGACCGGCGGCGCGGATATAAGTTTCAGGCGCTCTATGCCTACCGTCTGCGCTTTGATTTCGCGGACACGACGGGGGCGCTCGGCTACCTTTGCGGTAAAGAATACAGGCTGCCCGAGGGGGCTGTCTGGTTTGTCCCCGATTTTATGGAATGAGAGGTGTTTTGGATGGTACGCATTGAAATGGAGGACGGCGGCGTCATCACGATCGCGCTCGATCACGATGCCGCACCGAAAACGGTTGAGAATTTTGAGAAGCTCGTCTCCGAGGGCTTTTATGACGGGCTGATCTTTCACCGCGTCATCCGCGGCTTTATGATCCAGGGCGGCGACCCCACCGGCACCGGCATGGGCGGCGCGGATGAGAACATCGTCGGCGAGTTTGCGCTCAACGGGCATCCCAATCCGATCAGTCACAAGCGCGGCGTGATCTCCATGGCGCGTGCGCAGGACTTCAATTCTGCGTCCTCGCAGTTCTTTATCGTGCATGAGGATGCGCCGTATCTGGACGAGCAGTATGCCGCATTCGGGCATGTCGTGGACGGCATGGATGTGGTGGACGAGATCGCCAATGTCCCCACCGGGTACATGGATCGTCCCCGCACCGATATGCGCATGAAAAAGGTCACCCTTGTGGAAGACTGATTGCAAAAAAGTATCATTTTTCGATACATCCGAACGGAGAAACCCCGTTCGGGTGTATTTTTTGTATTCCGACGCTTTTCGTTAGATTGCGCGATACCTGCACGAAAACGGAAGATAACGGAAAATCCCCTTGTATGCCCCGGATTACCTATGGTATAATATAGGCAAATCGGAAATACAGGGGGATTCTTTTATGAAACTGTTTTTGAGCGGCGGTGCGGCGGACGGCAATCCGGGCTACCACGGATTTTTGGAGGCGGTCGATCGCACAAAGCCGATCCTTTATATTTGTTTTGCAGTGGCGCCGCGCAACCGCGTTGCCCGCTATGCGGACTTTGCCGCGCGCATGGCGCGGGAAGGCGTGCTTTCCACGCGGCTCTGCGATAGCGCCGCATGGCTCGGCGAGGCGAATCTCAGCGCGTTCGGCGGCATCTTTTGCAGCGGCGGCAACACCTACCGACTCCTGAAAAGCCTGCGGGAGCATGGCGGCATTGAGAATATCAAAGCCTATCTCGCAGCCGGCGGCGTCTGGTACGGCAGCAGCGCGGGCGCAGTCGTGTGCGGCGCGGATATTCAGCCGATCTGCTATATGGACCCGAACACGGTCGCGCTGCGCGACACGCGCGGGCTGAACCTCATCGGCGGATGGTCGACGGTGGCGCATTACAATTCCTCTGCCGAGCCGGAGGTCAACGAAGAGTTCAACGCGGCGGTCGCCGAGCTTGCCAAGGATTATCCGAAGCTGCTGGGACTGCCCGAGGCAACGAGCGTGGTGGTCGAGGACGGCAGAAAGTATATCTGCGGCGCACCCTGCCCGGTCTTTGAGGGCGGCGTGCAGACCCGCATCCTCGCCGACGGCGAGACGTTCGATTAACGCAGAAAAGGCAGCTTCCGCCGCGCGGAACACCGATGGAGGAAACAAACGATGGATGAGATATATGCTTACAACGAGTATCTGCGGCAGAAATACGAGCGGACGCATGATATCTCCGTCTTGGAAAAATATATAGTTTCCGAGACGGCTTACCCAATTGAAGATTTTGACAATGCAAAGAAGTTGATCCGGTCACATTACCACGAGCTAACTAATAGCACATTGCTAATCATCGGTGCACATCTTGCTCAATATTGGGGTGTCGATCATAATGACTTTCTGGACATCCTGAATGCCATGTATGATTATCTTCCAAAAAAGGAGCAGGCGATCATCAGCTATCTACGGGCGGAAGAGATGCTTAGGGATTATGATTTTGACTACAAAAACTCCGCCGAGTATAAACAGCATTTGATAGACTCTGTGTCAAAATCAGATTTTCCGTTTGTATATAATCGTGAAAAACTGGCGGAGGTATCTCCTCCGGAACAGGCGATAGCATTGCTCCAAGAAGCGATCGCCTATACGGATGTGTCCGTTGCACTTGCCGAACATATTCCAGACACATACTTCTGTGAACCGAAAGCATTTATTGATGAATTCATTTTGGGAACACAGGTGCCGTACGACAGATTGAGAGTATTGCGCGAGAAGCTTGAACGTGTCGAGCAATCCTGCCCGCAGCAAGAATTGCGCAGAAAGGCTGAACCATGATCAAATGCTGTTCCGCTGATTTTTCATTTTCCCGAAAAAATTTTTCTGAAATCTCCTAACGATGTAACAATTCGGTCTGCTTTATACCAAAATCAGAATTGCCTCGGATATTTGTGTAACATTTTCATTTTATACTGCCAGTAGATAAATAGTTAATTTCCCCTGCTGTGCAACGGCAAAAGAAAAAAAGCCGTCGTACAGCAGCCTATCAACACGCCCATTTGAAGCGGCGGCTTTGATTTTCAGAGCCGCCGTTTCTTTGCGTCTACACAAACCAATGA